>UMES01035886.1_pt1 | contig 12624 bp, 17 predicted proteins | sample 1964791 | NCBI WGS metagenome assembly UMES01 (sample SAMEA4836024, study PRJEB28245) | human gut metagenome | biome: gut microbiome; material: fecal sample | place: Denmark | collected 2008
ACAAGAATCTGTTCATGTTCTGGAAGAGAATCATCAATATAAATAATGTTATTACGTTGAAAATATTGATAAAATCCTCTGACACCCTCAAGTGGCACCGGCACAAGGATAGCATTTAGTCCTTTGATGATCTCAAAGGGATTTCTTGTTTTGTGTTTTTTGACAAGCGAATTTACAATCTTTTTTATGTCCATTCACATCAGTCCTTTTTGTATTTTTTAGGTGTATATTTTTCCTTGTTCTTTTTCTTTGCCATTTCCATACCAATTTCCATTGCACTTAGAATAGATTCAATTGCTTCAGGAGAAGCAGGATTACCGTCAAACATTAGTCCTTCTTGGGACGTCAGTTTGTCTTTAGTTTGCTGTAGGATTTCTTCTATTTGTTTTGAGTCTCGTTTGTTCAGTTCTGGTTGATTTGATAGAGCATCATTTTTCTCTGCTTCCATAGCTTTGGCTATCAAGAAGGGATCACCGTCGAAATGTTCAGCGACATCGAGACGCGAAGAATTTATAACATCATCTTCCCAAGTGTCTCCCATAAGTTCTGAAGGTTCAACATTTAATGCGTCCGCAAAGGCTTCTATTTTTGATAAAGGCAAATCTACTTCACCTTTTTCAATTTTTGCAATGGATGATCGACTCGTGTAACCAGTCAATTTAGCAAGTGTATCTTGAGACATTTTATGTTCGATTCTAAATTTTCGAATATTCCTATATAGATCAATCATTTAGTCACCGCCTTTCTGATATTAATATACCATGAGTGTGAAAGAATTTCAACAAAATTATGAAAAAGTGTTGACGGATATTCACACTAGTGTTATATTATGAGTGTGATTAAAATTCAACAAAGAAAGGAGAAAAAGAAAATGGTCGATATGAAAGCCTTGACTGATAAGATTAATGACTCTGGAATGAGCTTTAAAGCAGTGGCTGAAAAATCTGGAATGCTCAGAGAGACATTGTATAACAGATTAAAGGGATTAGGTGAATTCAAGGCCTCCGAGATTTCGTCATTACAAGCAACATTACATCTAACTACAAAAGAAAGAGACGAAATTTTTTTTAAAAAGAATAGTGAATTAAATTCAACAAAAAATCAAAATAAATAGGAGAGAAAAGAAAAATGGAATTAGAATCGTTTAAATCAGAAGAATTTGGTTCTGTAAGAACAGCTACAATAAACGGCGATGTAATGTTTGTTGGTAAGGATGCAGCAGGGATTCTCGGCTATACAAACACACCGAAGGCCGTAAGAGATCACGTTGATGAAGAAGATAAGCTGACCGAACGAATCGTTCTGTCAGGTCAGAATAGAGAAGTAATATTTATCAATGAATCAGGTCTTTACAGCTTAATCCTTTCAAGTAAGATGCCGAATGCGAAGAGATTCAAGCATTGGGTAACAGCGGAAGTATTACCACAGATCAGGAAACACGGGATGTATGCAGTTGATGAACTGATTGATAATCCAGAAATGGCAATCAGAGCCTTTACAGCTCTTAAAGAAGAGAGGGAAAAGAACAGATTGTTGCAGGAGAAAAACGAACGAATGAAACCACATGCGATTCTGGGACATGCGATCACAGCTGCAAATACATCAATCTTAGTTGGAGCATTGGCTAAAATTCTTAAACAAAATGGAGTGGAAACCGGACAAAGAAGATTATTTGAATGGTTGAGAAACAACGGTTACCTGATTAAACAAAAAGGTAACGATTGGAACATGCCGACTCAAAAGAGTATGGAGATGGGACTCTTTGAAATTAAAGAATCTGTCCATATTGATGGAAACGGATGTAACAGAATTACTCGTACCCCGAAAGTTACAGGAAAAGGTCAGCAGTATTTTATCAATAAGTTTTTAGCAGCCGAATAGAGAACGGTTTGAAGAGTACTGGTAGAGATAATCAACAGATGGCTTAATCCTCTGTCCGATCCACATAATCCCGAAACTCCTCCAAAAATTGGTTAATTATTAAAAATAGCACTCAATCGGACGGAGAGTTAAGCCATCTGAAGAAAGGTAGGTGATGAAAGTGTTCAAGGACAGGCTTAAAAAAGTAATGGTAGATCAAAATATCAACCAAGTAGAGTTATCCAGGATCTGCGGTGTGAGTAGGTCAACAGTCAGCAAATGGATGTCTGGAGATTCAGAACCGACAAAAGCAAGAAGAAATGAGATTGCAGAAGCATTTGATCTTCCAGAGGATTACTTCGAAGAGATAGTAATTCCTAAAAAGAAAATAGAGACACTAACCCCGAAAGAAGCTGCATATTTAATGGGGATGAGCGTTGGATCAATACAAAAAGGGTTGATTCAAGGAATTTTTCCATGGGGATATGCAATCCGAACAAGCGAAAAAAAAGCATAGGTATTTCATAAATGCAAAAAAGTTTTTTGCAACTGAAATGATAAGCGTTTGAGAAAGGAGCATAAAGATGCATACAGAGACAAAAGCCATGATCTGCACAGCGGCGGTGCTGATCGCAATGGGAATCTTTAAAGAATTAGCAGCGGTGTGTTTGATCACAGCAGTAATCTATGAGGAAGGAGTGAAGAGGTTTGATGAATGAGAAAGAAATTCTGAAAGAGCTTGATGAAAGAAAAATGCACCCCCTGAAGCGGCAACTCCAGAAGGTGCGGATATAAATAATTTAACACAAGTGCATTATAGCACAGAAAGCGAGAAGGAACAATGACAAAAGAGTTTTTATTACAGTGCGAAAAAAAAATAGAAGAAGCATACAAATGTGCAGCAATCAATCAGGGAGATAAAGTAAACGATATTGTTGGGGAAGTATGTAGGGACATTCTTCTTAAAATATCAGATAGTGTAACACCTGTTTCTGAAGGAACACTACCTTATATCGTAGCATCTCTGAGAGTATTAGCGAACGCATTGTCCAAAGAATTAGATCCTTTAGATAAAGAGATTTCAAAAGCAGTACAGTGGCGAATGACGACAGAGTGTGGGTTTAAGAAACAAGTAGAAAGGATATAAACGATGAAGGAAGATAGATTGCTGATCAGTCGTGAAGTATACGATGAATTAGCTGCATCTTATGAAAGGGTTGAAACTCTTGTCCGGCTGCATAAAGCTGGACAGGATCTTGATACAAACCTGATCTTTCAAATCTTGGGGATCGGGTATCTATTAAACAAAGAAAAATTAGGAGGACATAACAATGGAGATCACAGTAAACGTAACAGGGCTTGACAATCTGGCAAATGCCATCTTTGCGCTGGCAAAGGCCGCAGGAAACTGCAAAGAGGGAACACAGGTAAATGCAACAAAGGTAGCACCCGTAGTGCAACAGACAGTTGTACCAACGGAAACAGTTGCGCCAGCAGCTACAACTGTACCAAGCACGCCACCAGTACAGCCTGTACCAGCAGCGCCCGTGGCACAAAATGCAGCATCTGCGGTTAACCCAGTGCCAACAGCCACAGCAACGCCTACATATACAATGGAACAGTTGGCAGTCGCAGCGACAGGTCTGATCGATGCCGGAAAGATGCAGGATGTCCAGAATACGCTGGCAGCTTTAGGTGCACAGACTCTGATGGATCTGCCACAGGAGAAATATGGAGAGTTTGCATCTGCGATCAAAGCGATCGGGGCGGTGATCTAAGATGGCGAAGAAAAGAAAACATGCTTTGTTATCAGCAAGCGGAGCGGTGCAGTGGATCCACTGTACTCCTTCCGCAAAACTGTGTGATGAGCTTCCAGATACAGAGACCTCTTATACCCAAGAAGGGACTCTGGCACATGAGATCTGTGAGTTAAAACTGACAGCAGATTCTTTAAAGACAGGAACCTATACAAGAAGAATGAACAAAATCAAAAAGAATGAACTGTATCAGGAAGAGATGCAGGGATTCACAGATCAGTACGTTGACTATGTGGAGACACTTAGCAACAGTCTTCCAGAAAAGCCATATATGGCAGTGGAAAAAAGAGTTGAGTTTGATGAGTACGCGCCGGATGGATTCGGTACTGCAGACTGCATCCTGATCTGCGGTACGGTCATGCATGTCATCGATTTTAAATACGGAAAAGGTGTCCCAGTAAATGCAGGTGGGAACCCGCAGATGGGATTATATGCACTAGGAGCATTAAAGGCTTACGGATTTTTATATCCGATCGAGGACATTTTTTTTCATATCGTACAGCCAAGGCTCAATAACTTTTCCACATGGAAAACGAACAAACGAGAGCTGACAACATGGGGCAATGTCGTAGTCAAACCGAAAGCTGAATTAGCATACAAAGGAGAAGGAGAGTTTCGTTCCGGGGAACACTGCAGATTCTGCAAAGTCTTAAACTGCAGACAGAGAGCTTATGACAATCTGGAGCTTCTGGAAACCTATGAAACAAAACTTCCACCGAAGCTTTCAGACGAAGAGGTGGGAGAAGCCCTTGCAAAAGCAGAACAGTTGGTTGCATGGCATAAAAAATTAAAGTCCTATGCACAGACAAAACTGATCGATGGCGGAGAGATTCCTGGATGGAAGATCGTTGAAGGCAGAAGCAATCGTATGATCACAGATTACGAGAAGATGGCGGATGTCCTGGAACAGAATGGTTTCCCAAAAGAAACTCTGTATGAAAGAGCCCAGCTTACCCTAACAGATTTGGAGAAGATGGTCGGAAAGAAAGACTTTCAGACGATCTGTGGAGAGTTCATCCAGAAGCCGAATGGAAAGCCGACACTTGCACCGGAATCCGATAAACGTCCGGTCTATAACCCGAAAACAACAGCAGCAGAAGATTTTAAATAAAAGGAGTAAAAACTATGAGTAATACAAAAGTAACAACAGGTGAAGTAAGATTTTCATTTCCACACGTATTTCAGCCACATGCAAACAATCCTGGACAGGAAGAAAAATATTCTGTGACGATCCTGATCCCTAAGACAGACACAGCAACGATCAATGCGATCCAGGCAGCAATGCAGGCTGCAGCACAGGAAGGTGTCTCTACAAAATTCAATGGTCAGATGCCGGCAATGCTGAAGAACCCGATGCATGATGGAGATGGAACAAGACCAAACGGAGAGCCATTCGGAGAAGAGTGCAAAGGACATATGGTTATGACAGCATCCAGTAAACAGAGACCGGAAGTTGTCGATGCAAACTGTCAGGCAATCTTAAATCCTGCAGAAGTATATGCCGGATGCTACGGAAGAGTTTCCTTAAACTTTTTCCCATATAACACAAATGGAAACAGAGGTGTTGGATGCGGACTGAACAATGTCCAGAAAACAAGAGAAGGTGATCCATTAACAGGAAGAACAACAGCAGCGGAAGACTTTGGACCAATGCCACAGTCAAATGTCCAGGCTGCAGCAGTTCCGCAGATGAACACACAGGCTGCAGCTACACAGCAGAGTGTGAATCCTGTCACTGGTATTAATCCGATCACGGGGGCTCCGATCAATGGCGGCGGAGTTATGGGATTATGATCCCGCAGAAAAACATCCTGCATATCGATATCGAGACTTATAGTAGTGTAGACATTGCAAAGTCCGGGCTGTACAAGTATGTACAGTCTCCGGACTTTCAGATTCTACTGTTTGCTTATGCCTATGATGATGGACCAGTTGAGATCATAGATCTTGCACAGGGAGAGAAACTTCCGGAAAAAGTGATTGATGATCTGAAAGCTCCGGCAACGATCAAGATGGCGCATAATGCAAACTTTGAGATCAATGCATTAAGTCAGTTCTATGAGATCTGGCCGGATCAGTGGCAGTGTACAATGATCCATTCTCTTTACTGTGGGTATCCGGCATCCCTTGCAGGAGTTGGAAAAGCAATGGGATTCCCTCAGGAGAAGCAAAAGATGGCGGTTGGAAAAGCACTGATCCGTTATTTTTGTGTACCATGCAAGCCTACAAAGAGAAACGGCGGACGCACAAGAAACTTTCCTGAACATGATATAGAGAAATGGAATCTGTTTAAGGAATACTGCAAACAGGATGTGGAAGTGGAACGTGCGATCGAGGACCATCTGAAGGATTATCCAGTTCCAACGCAGGAATGGACCAACTGGCATTATGACCAGACTATCAATCAACAGGGGACTCAGCTGGACCTTGCACTGATCAATGGGGCATTGGAATTAAGCGATCAGGCAGCATTAAAGCTTGGAGATGATATCCGTCGTGTTTCTGGAATCGACAATCCGAACAGTGTTGCCCAGTTAAAACAGTGGTTATCCGAACAGCTAGGAAAAGATATCGATAAGTTAGGGAAAGAAGCAGTGAACGAACTGTTAGAAGCTCCACAGGTACAAGCAAACCCCGCAGTTTATTATGTTCTGAAGAAACGTAAAGAGATGGCCAAGAGTTCCGTGAAGAAATACACAGCTATGGAAAATGCAGTCTGCAAGGATGGCAGAGTCCGTGGATTATTACAGTTTTATGGCGCAAACAGGACAGGAAGATGGGCAGGACGTCTGGTGCAGGTCCAAAACCTTCCAAGAAATTATATTCCGGAGTTATCACTGGCAAGGAATCTGGTAAAACAGGAAAATGCAGCGATGCTGGAACTGACTTATGGGAGTCTGCCAGATACGATCTCACAGCTTATCCGGACAGCATTTGTACCTAGAGAGGGATATGAGTTCGTAGTTGCAGACTTTTCAGCGATCGAAGCGAGAGTGATCAGCTGGTTAGCCGGAGAGGATTGGAGACTGGAAGTCTTCCGTACTCACGGCAAGATCTATGAAGCCTCAGCTTCCAGTATGTTTAACGTACCGATCGAGAAGATCAAAAAAGGAAATCCGGAATATGCACTCAGGGCAAAAGGAAAGGTCGCAGAATTAGCCCTCGGGTACCAAGGTGGTACCGGAGCATTGATCCAGATGGGAGCATTAAGGATGGGACTTACGGAAGAAGAACTTCCGGATATCGTACACCGATGGAGGACAGCGAACAAACGGATTCAGGATTTCTGGTATACCGTAGAGAATTGTGCGATCGAGACGGTAACACTCGGAACAACAAACCAGATCCAGCACGGGATCACGTTTATGAGAGATGCAGATTATTTTATGATCAAACTTCCTTCCGGACGATGCTTATTTTATCCAGACCCGCAAATCGGAGAGAATGCATGGGGAAATAAGAGTATCACATACATGGGCATCGATGGAACGAAGAAATGGCAGAGACTTGAAACGTACGGTGGGAAACTAGTCGAGAATATTGTACAGGCAGTGGCAAGAGATCTGCTGGCGAATGCGATCCGAAATATGTTATTCGGTGGTTATCTCATCAACTTTCATATCCACGATGAGATCATAGCAGAAGTGCCAAAAGGTTCTGATCTGACACTGGAGAAAGCCATCGATCTGATGTGCAGGGCTCCGGAGTGGGCAGAAGGGCTGCCGTTAAACGCAGATGGATTTACAGGAGATTTCTATAAGAAAGAGTAGGAGGAACGGCATGTTTCAGAATGACTTAAAAATTAAAATATCAACGGGAAGCAGCCGAAGATCAAAGACCTGGCTGAAACAGGAGATGTACTGGTCTGATTTTGTAGAGAAGCTTGAACATCCGATCAGGACAGAAGAAACTCTGGCAGAGTATATGGGTTACCGCAAAGCAAAACAAGATGAGATCAAGGATGTCGGTGGTTTCGTTGGTGGGGAACTTTCCGGAGAACAGAGAAGAAATGAAAATGCCGGTTATCGCTATCTGATCACACTTGATGCCGACCATATAAAACCGGGTGGAACTGATGAGGTGATCGGCATCTTAGAAAACCTTGGTTGTTCTTATGTGGTCTACAGTACCAGGAAGCATGAAGAAGCAGCACCGCGACTTCGAATCATTCTGCCGTTGGATCAGCCGGCTTCTCCGGATGAATATGAGCCGATCGCGAGACGTGCCGCGGAGTATATCGGAATGGGCATCTTTGACCCGACAACTTTCGAAACAGTCCGATTGATGTACTGGCCAAGCTGCAGTAAGGACAGTCAGTATCGATTCTGCTATGCAGACAAGCCGTTTTTAAGTAAAGACGGAATGCTTGCAACATATGATAACTGGAGAGATATCACACAGTGGCCGGAAGTGCCAGGAGCGGTAAAGCTCCGTGACCGCAGTATCAAAAAACAGGGAAATCCATTAGAAAAGAAAGGGATCGTCGGTGCATTCTGTAAGACCTATACAGTAGAGCAGGCAATGGATGCGTTCTTAGGTGGTATCTATGAGCCATGTGATACGCATCCGGGGCGCTATACCTATACAGAGGGTTCGACAGTTGGCGGAGCCGTGTTATATGAGGATGGATTATTCTTATACAGCCATCATGCCACAGACCCCGCAGGTGGAAGATTATGCAATGCATTTGATCTGGTCCGGATCCATAAGTTTTATGAACTTGATTATGGATCAAAGGAAGGAACGCCGATCACAAGGCTTCCATCCTTTTCTGCAATGTGTGAGTTTGCGATGGAACAGCCAAATGTTGCAAAAGTCATTACTGCAGAACGATATGAACGTGCACAGTCCGAATTTTCACAGGATGTATCAAAAGAAGATCTTGACTGGATGGAAAAGTTAAGCTGCAGTTCACAGACAGGAATGCCGAATAAGACGATCGACAATGTGCTGATCATTCTGGAGAACGATCCGAACTTAAAAGACCGATTATATCATGATGAATTTGCGAACAGAGCAACTGTCTGCAGACCGATGCCGTGGGAATTTCATCCGGAGTTTCCTTATAAGGATCGCGCATGGACCGATGAAGATGATGCCGGATTAAGACATTACATGGAGAAGACTTACGGGATCACAGGAGAAAAGAAGATATTAGACGGCATGGCGATCTATGCAAACCGACATAAAAGACATAAGATCCGTGAGTATCTTACAAGCCTTAACTGGGATGGGGTCAGACGATTAGATACGCTATTGATCGATTATTTCGGGGCAGAGGACTCTGAATATGTACGTGCAGCAACAAGAAAGACTTTGTGTGCTGCGGTTGCCAGAGCCATGCATCCAGGATGTAAATTTGATTATATGCTGATCCTGTCGGGAGCACAGGGTGTTGGAAAGAGTACGTTCTTTTCAATGTTGGGCAAAGACTGGTATTCCGATTCAATGAGTACCTTTGAAGGGAAAGATGCAGCAGAGATGGTGCAGGGCTACTGGATCATTGAAGCTGGAGAGTTAACTGGATTTAACAGATCAGAGATGAATGCAGTCAAGCAGTTCTTAAGTAAGAAAGAGGATGTTTATCGTATGCCGTATGGGCGCAGGACTGCGAATTTTCCACGAAACTGTATTATCGTAGGAACTACGAACGATAAAGAGTTCTTAAAGGACAGAACAGGAAACCGAAGGTTCTGGCCGGTCGGACTTGGAAAGCAGAAACCAAAGAAGAACATCTTTCAGGAACTGCCGGCAGAAGTTGATCAGGTATGGGCAGAAGCAGCTGCGAGATGGATGTTAGGAGAGCCGCTGTATATGTCCGGAGATGTCGCTAAAGTGGCGCAGGAAAAACAGGAGACTTACAGAGAAGCATCTCCAAAAGAAGGGGTGATCAGAGAGTTCCTAGAGAAGAAGATTCCAACAGACTGGGCACAGAAGAGTGTTGCGCAGAGAAAGTCCTTTTTCAACAGTGAATTTCAAGTAAAAGATGAGAGCAACTTAGTAGAAAGGGACCGAATATGTGCGGCTGAAGTATGGTGTGAGTGCTTCGGAGGGGATCTAAAGCAGATGAAAAGACACGATATTATAGAAATCAATGGAATCTTAAATTGTATGCAAGGTTGGGAAAGAAGACAACTTGTAAGAGTTGGTCCGTACGGATCGCAAAGAGGGTATATCCGTGTTAACAAAGGGTAAAAAGGCAAACGGTTGTTAACATTCAAAAAATATGGCTGTTAACAAAGATAACATTATGTAAACATTCAAAGTTAACACCAAAAACCCAGTAAATTCAATGGTTGTAGCTATTGTTAACAATGTTAACATTAAATTCTTTAAAAATAAAATATAAAGGGTAATAGTATAACGTACCCCATGTGCACACATACACGCGTATATATATAGGGGCAATATGTAAACACGTTAACAGCAAAGGAGAATGATATGAGAGAAAGCAGTATAGAATCCAAGTTCAGGGATGAAGTAAAAGAGGTCGGTGGTATGGCGTATAAGTTTGTATCCCCGGGCAATGCTGGAGTACCAGACAGGGTTGTAATCCTTCAAGGCGGAAAATCTGGATTCGTAGAATTGAAACGTCCGGGAGAAAAAACGACACCGCTTCAGAAAGTCCAGATCCGTAAGATCTTAGCAACGGGGTGTTATGCAACCGTTCTTGATAATAAAAAAGACATTGACCGAGTGATCTGGGAGATCGAAGCGTGGAATCCAGGCAAGGCCTTGGACAAGATCGCAGAGTTAGAACAGAGAGGCATGATATGAAATTTGTACCACACAATTATCAGCGATACTGCATTAACCGCATGATCACGGATCCAGTCTTAGGATTGTTTCTTGACATGGGGCTTGGAAAGACAGTAATCACACTGACAGCAGTGAATGATCTGAGATTTAATCGGTTTGCAGTCCGGAAAGTTCTCGTCATCGCGCCGAAGAAGGTTGCGGAAGATACATGGACAAGAGAATCGCAGAAATGGGATCACTTAAAGATGCTTCGGGTGATCCCGGTTCTCGGAAGTATCAAACAGCGGATCAGAGCGATCAACACACCCGGCGATATCTGGGTGTTATCAAGAGATAATGTCTCATGGCTGGTTGATTATTACAAAAATGACTGGCCGTTTGACATGGTGATCATCGATGAGTTGTCGAGCTTTAAGTCCAACAAAGCAAAACGATTCCGAAAATTAAAAAGTGTCAGGAGTCACATCCACCGGATCGTAGGGCTTACAGGAACACCGACTCCGAACGGACTGGAAGACCTGTGGGCACAGATCTATCTTCTGGATGAAGGAGAACGGCTAGGAAAGACTCTAACCGGATATCGTGATAATTACTTCACACCGGGAGCAAGAAACGGAAATGTGATCTATGAGTACAATCCAAGGACATGGGCAGACGAAGAGATCAATGAACGGATCAAAGATATCTGTATCTCCATGAAAGCAGAGGATTATCTGGAATTACCAGAACGGATCGATAATGTCCGTCATATCAAACTTCCAGATAAAGCAAAGAAGCAGTATGAAGAACTGGAGAAGACGATGATCGCGGATATCGATGGAGAGACTATTGACGTTACAAGTGCAGCGGCTTTAAGCAATAAACTTTTGCAGCTTTGCAACGGAGCTGTCTATGATGCAGACGGTATATACCATGAGGTGCATGACGAGAAGATCGAAGCCTTAAAAGAGATCATCGATGCGAATGCAGGAAAGGGGATATTAGTGTTTTATAACTTTAAGCATGACAAGGCACGGATCCAGAAGGCTTTGAAAAAGAGCAAGCTTCGGATCGGGGAATTAAAGAATCCGGACAGCATCACAGCCTGGAACAATGGGCAGATGGATATCCTACTTGCACATCCGGCAAGTGCAGCATATGGATTAAACCTCCAGGCAGGTGGGCACATCATTGTCTGGTTTGGACTTAACTGGTCATTGGAGTTATATCAACAGGCAAATGCCAGATTGTACCGGCAGGGACAGAAAGAGAATGTTGTGATCCATCATCTGGTTACTGCCGGCGGATATGATGAGAACGTCATGGATGCACTGGAAGCAAAAGAAGTTACACAGGATTCGTTTCTAGATGCCTTAAAGGCAAGGATCAAAAGTGTTAAGGAAAGTTAAGGAGTGAATTAATTATGGCAAAGATCAGACAGAAGCTTGCGAAGGTCTATATTCATTCGCAGGATAATGGCAATGACTTTGGGATCATCGACCATCTGGCTGAGGTCGGATATGATGTCGATTTCGAAGTTGTGGATAATGGAGTTGGCAATAAGGTAATCTCATGTGAGATCTATGATGCAGGGGGGGGAAGAAAGACAATGATTAAAAATAACAGGACAGCAATGAACGCATACAAGAAGACCAGAGAGAAACACGGTGGGGATCATCCTCGCTGTGTAGTCTGTGGCGAAGTGATGGATCCAGAGGATGATGAGACAGAGCGGTCCAGAACAAAGAGAAGGACAGATTGTTTTGTACATAGGCATTGCGTGAAACACTGGGGAGACGTTTAAGTGCAAGGTTGATCACGAAAAATATCCAGAAGTGAAGTAGAAAGACAGATTTAAAAATATGATGGAGGGCTAATCTATGATCATTGGATTTTTAAGCGGATTATTTATCGGAGCAGTTGCAGGAGTGGCAGTTATGTCGCTCTGCGCCGCAGCGAAAGAGAGGGATGAGTTATGACAATAACAGAGAATCTTACGGGTGTCGTGAAAGAGGATCATGAGAGAGTGAAGACAGTAACGGACATCTTGGAAGAAGTAAAACAGGAAATGTGTGATGGCTATTGTAAATATCCAACACAGGTAGACAGCAGAGAAGATTTGTTTGCAGGTGACAGTCCATGTACGGAATGCCCGTTAACTAAATTATAAGGAGTTGATACATAAATGGCATATAGAGATTGTCCGTGC
>UMES01003400.1_pt1 | contig 12579 bp, 13 predicted proteins | sample 1964791 | NCBI WGS metagenome assembly UMES01 (sample SAMEA4836024, study PRJEB28245) | human gut metagenome | biome: gut microbiome; material: fecal sample | place: Denmark | collected 2008
ATAGTGACAACCACCAGCTTCGCTGGTGGTTGTGTTCATTTCGTGTGGGAATACACCACTGTTAGAAGATATATGGACTCCTCTGGGGATCTTATATCTGCTACTTTAAAATGATCTGTGTATATCGATCAGTGTCTAGAGAAACAAGGGAATACGAGCTGTGCTCCCCTGCTTCTTTTATTTCACATTGTAGCCAGTAAACTGCCCACATAGAACTATCTTTTTACCAGGCACAGAATCGGATTTCTATATAAAAAAGGGGGCATTGTGCCACTGCCTAAATACCGACAATACCTGCGCACGCAATGATGAGTTAGCCTCGTTTTGCCATCTGCACAGTGATTGCCAGTTTTCTGCTTTGCTCCAGTATATTCCGAGGAAAAAGCAGCAGAATAAGTATACTACAATAAAGGAGCGGTATCCATGTTCAAGCATGAAAAACAATTATTCCATCCGGTGGCCGTGGAGCGGCCGAATCCCCAGTATGCAGCTTTGCTGCAAGAGCAGTTGGGCGGCGGCAACGGAGAGCTGAAAGCGGCTATGCAGTATATGTCCCAGAGCTTCCGCGTCAAGGACCAGAAGATCAAGGACCTGTTTCTGGACATCGCAGCAGAGGAACTGGGACACATGGAAATGGTGGCCCAGACCATCAACCTGCTCAACGGCCACGATGTAGACGCAGATCAGGTCAAAGCAGGTGAGATCCAGAGCCATGTGATCCTGGGGCTGAACCCCGGCCTGATCAACGCCTCCGGCTATTCCTGGACGGGCGATTATGTGACAGTGACCGGCGATCTGTGCGCCGACCTGCTCAGCAACATCGCCTCTGAGCAGCGAGCCAAGGTGGTCTATGAATACCTGTACCGACAGATCGATGACAAGAAGGTGCGGGAGACCATTGACTTCCTCCTGAACCGGGAGGAGGCCCACAACCAGATGTTCCGGGACGCCTTCAACGAGGTGCAGGACAGCGGCTCCAACCGGGACTTTGGCACTACTAAGGCGGCGAAGATGTACTTCTCCATGTCCAATCCTGGCCCCAACGCTTTCGCCGGCAACGAAGTCCGCCCGCCCAAATTTGATTGAAACTACGGGCCGGAGCGAATCCACAGCACCAGCCATCTACCTCTGAGTGAAGATAAGGACTGGGCCACCGCCATCAATAGGAAAATCGCCTCGCCGGATATGAAACCGGCGAGGCGTCTGTATTCCCAGCGGCCGATTGGATGTTCTGCTGACAGTCCATATACTTGACTTATGACAAGTAATCGTGCTATGATGGACGCGAAAGAAGGTGGTAGTATGCATACGGAGATCATCCACGAGAAGCAGGACCTCACCTATCTGTCCTGGTCCCTGATCCGGTCCTCTTCCGGCACCGCAGGCTCGTTCTTAAAGGCCACTTCCCACTTAGGGGACCGGAAGATATACTATAAGCTCTCCAACTACGATTCTATGAACGGTATTGTCGGCCATGAGTGCGTCAACGAGATCATCGCAGACCGGCTGCTTACGGTTCTGGGTATCGAGCATCTGCACTACCAGCTCATTCATGCCGAGATCCAGGTGAACGAGCAGATCATAGAAACCTATCTCTGCGCCTCAGAGGATTTCAAGCAGCGGGGCGAGGATAAGGTGGCACTGGATGTCTATTATGAATTGGAGCACGAGCCCGGCGAGACGCCGCTGGCCTTCTGCATCCGAAACGGCTGGGCAGATCATATCTATAAAATGCTGGTAGCGGATTTCCTGCTGCTGAACCGTGACCGACATGGTGCCAATATGGAAGTGCTCAGAAACAGCAGAAGAAAGAGCATCCGGCTGGCGCCGATCTTCGACCACGGCCTATCCCTCCTCTTCAACTGCCACGATGAAGCATCTGTGTCCGCCTTTGACGTGATGCAGGACCGTCCGATCCAGTGTTTTGTTGGCTCCAGATCTGCTCAGGATAATCTGGGCCTGATCCCTGCAAATGCGATGCCGCGGATCAACCGGCTGAACGCTCAGGACCGGGCGATCATCATGGAGGGGCTTGATTCCATTCTGCCGCAGCTGTGGCTGGATAAGATATGGGAAATGATCGAGGGGAGGTGGCGCTATTATGAGGATTTTTGCAATCAGAGAAGAGCATGATCCACAAAACTCTGATATTGCCTACCTGTTTTATTATGAGCAGGAAAAGCGGTTTTATATTGAACTGCTGGATGATGCGGATCCATGGAACACACCGCTCATTTTGTCCTCGATCCTCAAACAGGGGCGTAAGACGGTCAATTCCTATTGGAGCAGAGTATGGGTACAGCAGCGGATCGTACCCTCTGACCGGCAGAACCTGGGGCAGATCCTAAAGGCAAACGGGCTGGACACATATGATGAATTCAAGCTGCTGCTCCTGAGCGAAGGGCGGTGTTCACAAGATGACTACTATATCTCGGAAATATCGCCCAACGATCTCCCCGATAGCTTCTCAGAGCGGTTTGACCACAAAATCGAGGATGTCGTCCCGCTGTCCGGCAAAGCACTGCTCGTATTTTTCCGAAACGGAGTGACCAAGCGCTGCGAAGTCCAAAGCATCCTGCAATCCAGCAAGGCGTTTGCGCCTGTACTGAACAACGATTCGTTTTTTCAGAGAGTAGGGATCCAAATCGGTGGGTATGGCGTCTGCTGGGGAGACCAGCTCACGATCTCGGACAGTGACCTCTATGAGATCGGCCAGCCCGTCCCGCTGTCACAGGAGGACTTCGCCACCTTCGTTCAGCAGAGAGTAGTTACCACAGCGGAGGCCGCAGAGCTCTTGCAGTGTACAAAGCAAAATATCGACGATCTGATCCGCCGTGGAAAACTCCATCCAATCAAGGAAGCCCCCAAGAGCAAGCTGTTCCTCAAGAGCGAGATCCTGCAGCGGCTTTGGCAGTAGTGGCCCTACTCTTTTAACACATTCCGTAATATCTTGCGTTCAAATCATTGTCCGGCTATAATATGACCGTGTGCATCTGGTCAAAAGATATAGTAGGAAGGAGCTGTTTTTATGAACAAGAACGAACTGATTGCGGCAATGGCCACGGAGAGCGGTCTATCCAAAGCGGATACTGAGAAGGCACTAAATGCGTTTATCTCACAGGTGGGAAAGGTTTTGCAGGCCGGTGATAAGATCCAACTTACCGGGTTTGGCAGCTTCGAGATCAAGGAGCGTGCGGAGCGCACTGGCAGAAATCCCAAGACTAAGGAGCCAATCACGATTCCCGCGGGGAAGGTTCCCGTGTTCAAGGCCGGTAAGGCGCTGAAGGATGCTGTGGGCTAATAGGGCTTCCAAACTTCAATAGTGATTATACCTACAAAAAAGCAGCGAGGCATTAAATTGCCCCGCTGCTTTTGCGTCACTTTGGGAGGTTTCCCTTGTTCAAGCAGAATTCCCAGATATAATCGTCCAGCCCATTGTAGTCAGGTGCCCACAGATAGGTGCCGAAGGTGAGATTCTGCTTTGCAAGCAGTTCTATGAGGTTACAGTAGGCGTGCTCTACGTGCCAGTTCTTCAAATAGTCCATATCAAAGCAGGTCATGACATGACGCACCCCAAGGGAGGTCAGGTCATGCAGGGCACGCTCCAGATGGTTGAGGGAGGTGACGCCAGGGATGGCCAGTACAGTCTGGCCGGTAAAGTGATTGACGATGTCCGCCTTCATATATCCTTCAATCAGCAGGATCTGTTCCCGAACCGGCCCTACCAGATGACACCAGTTTTCACCTTGGACGCCGTCCAGCTTGTCCATTCAGCTTAGTTCAAAGGATTGAAAAAAATGGGCGTACTAAAATCGTACTAATAGCAGTTCAGAGTACGCTTGAATAGTTCATTTCGCACTGAATATCACCGAAAAATTGTTCAAATTAGCTACATATTCAGCGGAAAAGAAGCACTTTTCGGCTTACATGGGGTTTAGCTTTGCCATACCCATTTTCCCGAAAGGACAGGTGATATAATGCCAGTATACAAAAATGAAAAAGCCGGTTCATGGTTCTGCAAGTTCTACTATACCGATTGGACAGGAAACCGAAAGCAAAAGAAGAAGGAAGGCTTCAGGACGAAGAAAGAAGCCCAAGATTTTGAACGGGAATTCTTATCCAAGGCCCATGCTTCCTGTGATATGTCCTTTGGTTCTCTGGTGGAACTTTACATGGAAGATTGCAAGCACCGTCTGAAGCCCACTACATATTCCAACAAGCAATTTCTGATTGGAACCAAACTTCTTCCTTTCTTCCGGGATATGCCAATCAACACCATTGCCCCGGCCACAATCAGAAAGTGGCAAAATGAACTTTTATCTGATCCCAAGGGATACTCCCCAACCTATCTAAAAACGGTAAATAATCAGGCCAGCGCCATTTTCAATTTTGCTGTGAAGTATTACCAGTTGGAAAACAACCCTTGCCGCTTTGCCGGTAGCATGGGGAAAAAGCACGCTGATGAAATGGAGATTTGGACGGTAGAGGAATTTAACCGTTTTATCCAAGCGGTGGCTGACAAGCCCCCTTCAGTTGTGATTTTCAATCTGTTGTTTTGGACGGGTATGCGATCCGGTGAACTGTTGGCTTTAACTGCGGATGATTTTGATTTTGAAGCCCATACGGTGAACATTTCCAAAAACTATGCCCGACACAAGAAGGAAGATTTGATCCTACCACCCCAAACACCCAAAAGCAAACGGAGCATCACTTTGCCCCCGTTCCTATCCGAAATGGTACAGCGGTATTCCACCTGTATTTATGTTACTGATCCATCAGGGCGGCTTTTTAGACAAACTAAAAGCTATCTTCTCCATGAAATGATCAGAGGGTGTAAGGCTTCCGGGGTAAAGCGAATTCGGGTTCACGATCTGCGACACTCCCACGCTTCCTTCCTGATTGAAAAAGGCTTTTCCCCCTTGCTGATTGCTGACCGGCTGGGCCATGAAAACATTGAAACCACCCTTCAGACATACAGCCATCTTTACCCCAACAAACATTCAGAAGTTGCGGCCTTGATTGAAGAAGCCCATTCCGCTTCCAGCAAAGCCCAACAGGGCTAAAAATTCAAGGCTATTTTTTGCAAATAGTACGATTATAGTACGGCAACAAAAAAGAACCACGAAACACAGAACATTTTATTCCGCGTTTCGTGGTTTTTCTTTTATTCTTTTCTGATTTCTAAACTAATTTTGCGAGTTCAGAAAACCTGTTGTTATTCCCACTCGCTCCTGTTAGATGATTTCTAAACAGATTTGCTTATGGGATTTGGTTCAGGGTATTGGCATTCTTTTCATTATTCAGATAGTATAGGCTATCTGATTTTTTGTTGCCATGGTGTTGCCAAAGAAAAGGTAAATCAAAGTCCTTTAACCTTGGTGAAGAGTTCTTTTAATGCCCAATCAGAAATATCTATTAGTGGCTCAAACATAAAGGAATTTAAGTGTATGCTTTCAGGCGTGATAAGATTTACTTCCTCGATTATAGCTTTTTGCTCTGATGTTAAGAACGGCTCTGCTTGTTTATACCATTCTCTTGTTTGATTACTGCTTGCATCTACGCAGATTTGCCCATTTGCTGTAATTATATTCTTCATAAATTTTTCTGTTAAAAGCCGAATTGCAATCGCAATAACCAATTTATGATCCAAAAGCACTTCGTTAGTATTATCTGCAACACAAAGGTTTGCGATTCTAATAATTGCTGAATAGTAATTCTCATCAACACCAGAAAAGGGAACTCCATTAAGAAAATGACTGACTAGATTCCACAAATCTGAGACCCTCATAGATTGCGTATCAAGTGGTGTGGTTTTCAAATGTAGGAAACAGGTTAGTTTCGCATATCTACTGGTAGGTCCGGTGTCCATTTCACTATATTCGCACAAGTTTCTGTAGAATGGAATACTTGATATTAAAAGTTTCTTCTTTTCATCGTTATTAATGTTTCCATCTTTGATGCCGGAAATCACAACATTCTTAAAAAAGTCCTTTTGATACTTGAATTCCGTAACTGAAGTAACACCTTCTTCATCACGCTGTGCAATAAAACAATTCGAGCGATTTACACCCAATCTTAGTTTTACTGTCCTATAAAAGTCAAAATTATGTGTGAGAATAAGCAAATCAATGCCAGAGGTGTTACCGAGGTCGTTAAGATACTCAATAATGGCATACTTGTTCTTATAATCAAACGAATCTGCTATATCATCTGCAATTATTAAGAACTGTCCGCCACCAGCACTCGCTTGTTGCCTAATTCTTTCAAGATCAAACAAAATATACAGCAGATAAAGTGCTCTTTTTTCGCCAGTACTCAATGATCCCATTAAATCATCTTTTTTTAGCGTAGCGCTCTGTTGTGCAGTAACCCCTCGAGTATATTTGAATGACAGATTTGGTGCTTCATCTTTTAGCAAGAAGTTAGCTTTGTTTTCAATCTGAACCTCAAATGGAACACGAAATCGTCTATTAAACTCATTAACTACCGCTTGCCATCTTGCCGATTGTGCAGCAGCCTGTTCATACAACGCCCGAATTTGAATTGTATATTGCGAAATTCTACCATAGTAATCAGCAAAGGGAGTGTCAAGTTTTGAAAAGCAATCAAGCCATGTTTGAATCTTTAAGGCATTAATGTCTCTCAACGCAGGAATTATTTCGCGATGGGAGATAATAATATCACGGAGTCGCGAAACATTTTCATTAGCAGTAAGTAGTTTTTTTAGTTTTTGAAAAACTGTACTTAATTGAGGTGTTGCATAAATACGCTCTAATTGCTCATCTACTGCAGCTCTCCACTCATCAAGTGAATGAATAACTGTAATTCCGTCTTTTAAGTGAATAGTGTGTTGTGCATTAAAGAGATTATGTTTTGCCAATTCTTTGCCGAGAGTTTCTGCATTTCTATCGGTAAACCCGTCACTCAATATAGGGTTATTTTCCAAAAGATTGTTAAGATTCTCAATATATTCCTCAATTGAACTAACAAATTCTCGCTTACTATATACGGCCAACACTTTATCGTTAAACAATTCTGAATAAGTACAATCATTCAAATAATCGAGTACCTGTCGATTTTCAATGAGCTCATGTATTTTTTCAAAAACATCCGTCCAATCGGAAGTGTTGTCCAGCCCTAAATCAGCAATTATTTTTCCTTTAATTTGGGGCTTAGTTAAACCAGTCAGAGTTCTCAGTTTATCCTCAATTTGCCGAATTTCGCCGCTAAACTGAGCCATAAGAACATTATATTCATTTCTTGCAGTTTCATCTGCCAATAAAGTACTTACAGTTTCTTTAGTAAATTCAAATGAATCAGTAAATGTATTGACAACATATATTCTATCCGTTGGCGCTAGAGTTGTCGCGGCATTGGCTGAACTAAAAACATACTGACTTGTATAATGTGTTACCGAGTAACTAGTAACTGCATCTCGAAAAATGCGGTCACTTGTTTCTGCTCCTTTTGAAATGTCATCAAATACCTTTGCTAACGAACTTTTCATTACTCCGTTGGGCGCATATATCATAGCTTTGTTACAGCGAGAAAAATTGATATTAGGTAGATTAAACAGTTTTAATCCATAACAGTTTTCAAAATGCCCACTAAGCATTGCGTCTCACTCCCCCCATAAACTCTTATGCTAAACACAAAATGTAGGAAAAGGTGACTAATTTTTCTTATAAATCATTTTTCCATCGTCAATTAAAGAATTAGTAATCAGTAAGTTATATGCTCCAATCCTTGAATGCCAATGTTTATGTTTAAAAAACGACTCCCAGTCGAGTTCTAAAATAAACTCTGGCTGATAATTCTCGTTCAGCTTGATTATAACTACATACTCAAATAAAGGCTTAATGGAATTAATATCAGTATCTTTAGGTATTCCATAAAAAGCGCCTGTTGTATTGGTGGTGGTGCACTTGATTGAATATCTTTCTCCATTTATGCTAATAGCATCTATATTTTTAGTAGATGGTGGTGCAAATTGTAATTTGGGTAATCCTTTTGTTTTGCTGTAGTAGTCAACTACGATGTACTCGCCTAGATCTCCAGTAACATTCTTAGAGCGAATCAAATGATCCTGGCGCATTTTAGATAGCAATTCACCATAAATTTGTATTAATTCCATTCCAGAATATTGCGAAAAATCCATAATATTAAATCCTTTTATTTAATTGCAAAACTACTATAGTTTTCAAATTCAAGCATACGCCAAGCCATTGCAATTGCCAAATTTTCAGCCCCAATCATATACTTGCACACCAATCAAAAACAGCGAATCCATAATTTGAATTCTTTTTATTTTTGATTAAGACATTGTACTAATTCTTGGATTATAGTGTTAATCTCTCTTTGTATCTGACATTCCCATAACACAACAACCGTCCATCCAAGAGCTTCAAGTTTTTGAATATGATCCTGGTCTCTTTGCTTTGTTCGCTCTATCTTGGGACCCCAGTACGCTTTGTTTGACTGGCTCGTATGAGCATATCGGCTTCCGCAATCATGTCCATGCCAGTAGCATCCATGAATAAAAATAGCTATTTTCTTCTTGGTAAATACAATATCTGGTTTACCTGGTAACACCTTATAATTGACCCTATACCGGTATCCCATCGCAAAGAGGCGGCGGCGTACCATCATCTCAATGCTGGTATCCTTGCTCTTGATGTGGGACATGATTTTACTTCTCCGGTCAGAAGAAATCGTATCGGCCATTATACAGTCAAATCCAGCGGCAAATCAGAAATGTCTTTTAGCCGCTTACCCTGAACAAGCGTTTCCAAAGTTTCAACTGCATCCTCGGAACCGACTTCTTTGATAGCACGCATCAACTCATAAAGAGCAAAGTGGTATACACAATCAATATCGCCTGTTCCTAATGCAAGTGATGCCAGACGGTTCGGCATGGGTTCCGCCGTAACTACAACGATATGAGGCAGGTGTCCCTTCCTGTTCCGAATCAAATTCAACGCCTCAGTCCGGCTATTCTGAGCCCGATCACTTCTCATTGTAAATTTAGCTGATACACTTGCGTGCAGTATAGGTTTACCACCGTTGGCTTTCCGAATATCTGCCATTTTACTTACATCTGTATCAACGATACGCTGAACAGCGTTGATTTCATCATCTTCATATAGATCACGATAAACTACTACATCCGGCGCCACTAAGTAATCGTTTCCCAGAGCCGCTGCCAGCTGAGCGTTCTGTGTAGTAAGCGCATTTAAGTATGCAAGATGCTCATACTGAGCAAAATCACTTGTCTTCAGTTTATTGTTATTTCCAAGCTGAAGAATTGTCCAGCACCCTGGCCGTAAATTCTGAAGCTGCGGGAAAGTTTCACGCAAAAAATCCATTGTAAGGATTTCAAATTGTTTGCCAAGTGTTTGCCCTGAAATCTTATCTACTGTATTTACAGTATGATGATGTTCATCAACTAAAATATCAATAATTTTCCTGGAGATTGCTTTTGAACCCCGACTGCTGGTATCTGCATTCGATGCTACACCAGCCGAAGTCAATGTAAGGGTGTTCGTCTCAAATAACCGCTCGTGAAAGTGAAATCTCGCATTCGCTATTAATGCATCCATTTTCAAGACACTCCTTTATCTCTTCACCAACCGCTTGCGCTACCGGAGGAGGAAATGCATTACCAATCATCCGGCACGCCACAGTTTTTCTTTTTCCGAATGTCCATGTGTCCGGGAATCCTTGAATTCGTGCCATCATGCGGCTTGTAAGCCGGGGCATCCCCTCAAAATCTGGTGCTGGCGCTTCATTCGCAATCCCTTTCCCATCAACACCAAGTTCCGCCCAAGCATTGCGTGCTCTTGTCGGACCCAAATCTGGTCCACCGTGCTTTTTAGAGCCACCTACCAATGTAGGAGCAATTTTATTAGCTTTAGCCGCCCAGTCTTTTGCACCCGGCCAACCATTTTCAGCCATTAAATCATACAATGTTTTTCCTACGGTAGGGGCACTGCTGGGATCTTCGTCTGGGTAGGAAAATACTCCTGCCTGATCGCTGCGTATGCCGACAATAACAACCCTCGGACGAAGTTGTGGAACGCCAAAATTTGATGCGTTCAGCAACTTAATTTGTGTCTTATATCCCAATTTCTGAATAGATTCTAAGATATGTGTGCGGTATTCATTAAAGCTTGAATCTAAAAAACCTCTAACATTTTCTAACATGACCGCGCGGGGTTGAATTTCCTTGATAAGACGGATTGCTTCCGGGAACAGGTCGCGCTCATCATCTTTTCCTAACTGCTTACCTGCTACTGAAAAAGGAGGACATGGCACTCCACCCGCGAACAGATCTACGCCCCTGTAAGGGCGTCCATCAAAATCGTGTACATCCGCACATATAACATTCCACTCAGGCCGGTTATCTTTTAAGACTTTACAATAATCAGCTTCATATTCCACTAATGCGACATGAACAAAGCCAGCCATAGCAAGGCCAAGAGCCTGCCCTCCAGCTCCTGCACATATTTCAACACAAGTCAAAGGACGCTGCATATAATTTCTCCTCACTGTTCTTTTGCAAATTGCCTGCACAGCCATCACTCGTCTATAAACTCTACAATCTCACCTATATCACATGATAAGGTTTGACAAATCCGATGTAGACTTTCCATCGAGACATATTCATTCTTTCCCATTTTGGCTAGTACATTGAAACTGATTCCTGCAGCGTCTTTTAGCTCTGTTCGCTTCATTTTTTTATCAATCAGCAGCTTCCATAGCTTGTCGTAACTGACTGGCATAATCAATTCCCCATTCATTGTCAAATTGCTTTATATTATACCATATCATGCACATGATAGCAAGATAATCTCACGGAAAGGTGAGCACTCAGGATTTAACCAAGACTCATCCCGATCTTTCAAAACATCATTAAACGCAGCACCGATTTCATACCTCTCAATCCAACAATGTTTTCTCTGTCACGGCCCTCAGGTATAGTTCCGGATCACCATTCAACATCAGTTCAGCATAGGCCAGCGGATCGTTATAAATCAGCCAGTCCAGCTCTGACCGCTGGTACATACTGTTGGCCACCTCGTTCTCCACGGCAGTGCAGTCGATGGAGAGCAGCGCTCCATCATCCAGGCGCAGCTCCACGCAAACGGTATCCAGGTTGAACTCACAGGACAAAATCTTTCTCATACTCGTTACCTCCCAATGCTTAAATTTCAGTTGATTTTCCGCAGCGGCACAAGATCCGTTTCGGTAATTTTAGAATCTGGCAAGCAATGCGTGTGGCTATCCACACACAAATCCGGCAAGCAATGCGAGTGTTAATACACACTCACATTTCCTGCCGTCTGCTTGTTGAGGGCAACGCCCCCAAGCCCCTTCTGAACACAGAATTTCATTCTGTGGCTGCGCGTTCTCCGAGCGCTTTTTGCCCCTGTATCCGGTTCCCTGTTTCGGGGGCAAGGGTGTCGTGAAACACGACATCCTATATGCTGCTTTTAATGTGCCCTAAAATAGGGCACCCTTTGGGATAATGGGGTGGCAAAATACCACCTCATATTTTCTTTCCCGCAACGGTGGCGACGGTCGCAACGGTGCTGGGAGTACCCCTCAAAACACCGTCGCGACCGTTGCAAGCGTCGCGCTTTACTTGATTACTTCAACCATAGGTGCTTCTATCACCATATAGGTCAGCCGGATACGCCTTCCGGCGTGCTTGGTTTTGTTTTCGTACTTCACCTGATGTTCTTCCAGCAGGCGGCTGGCATTCACATTCAAATGCTTGGTAAGGCGGTTCGCTGCCATATTCAACTGGAGGGCTTCAGAAAGCTCTGTGGGGCTGCCTTCCCATTCGCGGTTCTCATTAGATACGATTTTCGCTACCGCTTCCAGCACCAGGTCCGGAGGTTGCTTCCAAAGCTCATTCTCTGCATGGTCGAGGAGCCATACCAAACGCTCCTGGTCTTTGCTTAGATACAGCCGCTGATCCGGCTGATCCCGTCCACTGATTTCCAGTGTAGCCTTTCCGTCAGTTCGTTTTTCTTTCTGCATAATGAGTGCCCCATCTGCACAGCCCGACAGTCCGGTGGTACCGGAAATCTTCTCAAAGCTATCTCCCGCAGGCTGCTTTCTGGTGTGGTGGACAATCAGGATGCAAACTCCATGCCGGTCTGCAAATTGTTTCAGTTTTCCAATCACTTCATAATCGCTGGAATAACTGTAGTTATCGCTTACCATCTCCCGGACTTTTTGCAGGGTATCCACGATAATCAACTTGGTATCACTGTGTTCCCGAACAAACTTTTCAAGTTGTTCATCCAGACCGCTGCCAATCATCTTGGCACTGGTAGCAAAGTGGAGGGAGCTTGTCCCTTCCACTCCAAACATACGGAACATCCGGCGCTGCAAACGGCTTTCGTCATCTTCCAGAGCAAGATAGAGGACTGTTCCCTGATGAACTTTGTAGCCCCACAAATCCTGCCCAGTACTGACATGGTGGGCGATCTGCGCCACCAGAAAAGATTTGCCGATTTTGGGCGCTCCGGCAAGGATATATGCTCCAGTATAGAGCAGGTTTTCAATCAC
>UMES01024558.1_pt1 | contig 12409 bp, 10 predicted proteins | sample 1964791 | NCBI WGS metagenome assembly UMES01 (sample SAMEA4836024, study PRJEB28245) | human gut metagenome | biome: gut microbiome; material: fecal sample | place: Denmark | collected 2008
CCTGAATCTGATTCCTTGTGTCGGAATTGATCGGATGTGCCACATCCCTGTATTCCCCTTCTGCATTCTTCCGGCTAGGCATTGCAATAAATAAACCCTTCTCGCCCTCAATGATCTTGATGTCATGTACTGCAAATTCGTTATCAATCGTAATAGATACGACAGCCTTCATTTTTCCTTCTTTATCAATTTTTCGAATTCTCACATCTGTAATATTCATACTTTCTTCTTCCCCTGTGTTTATTACTTTCTTCACAGCAGGGCGGTTCGTATGCTAAGCTGCCACATCAATGTTGGTCCTTTCCGTCTGCCGTTTTCAGCGTACTACATGATGTAACGCTCATTGTGTCCACGCACAATTTTTATCTCATCTTCGCCGCATAAGTATGTATTTGCGCAAATTGTATCACGGCTCTCCACAATACAATTCTCAATATGCGTATTGTCACCGATGTAAACATCATTCAAAATAATTGAATTTTTGATTACGCAGTTCTTTCCTACAAATACCTGTTTGAACAGTACAGAATTCTCTACTGTTCCGTTAATAATACATCCGCTTGCAATCAGACTGTTGCGGACTTCGGCGCCTACGTTGTATTTGGCAGGTGCCAGATCATCCACCTTGGAATATACATATGGTTCCTGGTGGAAGAAATAGTTGCGGATCTCCGGTTTCAGGAAATCCATATTCGTCTGATAATAAGATTCCACACTGGCAATATTGCTCCAGTAGTCCTCTAATTTATATCCGTAAATCTGTTTCAGATTTTTATAACGGATCAGAATATCGGTTACAAAGTCAAACCGATGCTCCTCCATGCTTTTTTCCAGCATCTCGATCAGCTGTCTTCTGCGCAGTACATAGATACCGGTGGAAACCGTATGGGATTGTGCCACCATCGGTTTTTCCTCAAAATCTACGATTCTGGATTCTTCGTTCATCTGTACCACACCAAAACGGCTGACATCCTCTGTCGCCGGAACATCTTTGCACACAATGGTGATATCTGCTTTCTTCTGAATGTGATAATCAAGTACCTTATTATAATCCAGCTTGTATACACAATCTCCTCCAGCCACGATGACGTATGGCTCATGGCTCCGTTTCAGAAAGTCAATATTCTGAGCCAGGGCATCTGCGGTTCCGCGATACCAGTTACCATTATCTGAGGTGATGGTAGGCGTAAAGATATACAGTCCGCCCTGTTTTCTGCCGAAATCCCACCATTTGGAAGAATTCAGGTGTTCGTTCAGGGAACGGGAATTATACTGCGTCAGTACTGCCACACGCTGAATATGGGAATTACTCATGTTACTCAGTGCAAAATCAATCGCACGGTATCCGCCACCAACCGGCATAGCTGCAATGGCGCGCTTTTCGGAAAGCTCTCTCATTCTGTAATTATTACCACCTGCTAAAATAATACCTAATGCTTTCATTATTTGCCACCTGCCTTAACAATATATTCCCCGCTGTCAAGGACTCCATCCGGATAATCCTCCGGTGTTGTCACACCAGCAATTGCTGTATTTTTACCAATCTGTACATTTGGCGGAATCACGGATTTCTCACCGATGGTAACAAGACCAAATGCATATACACTCTCTTTTAATTTATTCGGTTTCTCTTCACCGATACCAAGTACGGCTCCATCTCCGATCACACAGTCTTCGGCAATGATTGCTTTGTCGATCACGACATTTTCACCGATGGTAACACCTTCCATAATAATGGAATCACGTACCACACTGCCCTTTCCGATAGTTACATTGGCGCCAATGACGCATCCATGTACCTCACCATAGACCTCGGTACCCTCACCGATGATACTCTTGTCCACTTTGGCATCTGCCGCGACATACTGTGGTGCAAGCACATCACTCTTGGTATAGATCTTCCAGTATTCTTCATACAGGTTAAACTCCGGTATCAGGTCGATCAGCTCCATATTGGCTTCCCAGTAAGATCCCAGGGTACCTACATCTTTCCAGTATCCATTATACTCATAGGCGAAGATGCGCTCTCCTTTATCAAAGCAATATGGAATCACATGCATACCAAAATCACAGTTTTCCACATTCTCATTGGCAATCAGTGCTTCTTTCAACGCTTTCCAGCTGAAAATATAAATACCCATGGATGCCAGGTTACTCTTTGGCTCTGCCGGTTTCTCCTGGAATTCACGGATTCTGTGCTCCTCATCAGCCACAACGATACCAAAACGGCTTGCCTCCTCCATTGGAACCGGCATAACGGCAATGGTAACATCTGCATGATTCTGCTTATGGAAATCAAGCATCACTTCATAATCCATCTTATAGATATGATCACCTGACAAAATCAGGACATATTCCGGATCATAGCTGTCTATGTATTTCATATTCTGGTAAATCGCATTTGCGGTACCGGAATACCATTCACTTCCGCCGCTTTTTTCGTAAGGCTGAAGTATCGTAACACCACCGTTATTACGATCCAGATCCCACGGAATACCAATGCCGATATGTGTATTCAGACGCAATGGCTGATACTGTGTCAAAACACCTACCGTATCTATTCCGGAATTAATACAGTTGCTGAGTGGAAAATCGATGATACGATATTTTCCTCCGAACGCAACAGCCGGTTTTGCAACATTTGCGGTCAACACTCCCAGACGGCTTCCCTGTCCACCGGCCAGAAGCATTGCAATCATTTCCTTTCGAATCATTTAAATCACCTCTTGTCGATAACAGCTTCGTTATTTTGTAACTCATACTATTATCTATAAATTAAATTTGATAGCAAAATTATAACATATTTTTTTCTTTGTGTGCACTATATTTCACAATTTTCCGAAAAATTATCGGCATTTTTCGACACTTTCCACAACTGCTGGTCTTACCACACGAGTGAACCGGGGAAAGCCTATTTTACATTGCCAAGTTTAAAGCAATGGGGTATAATGTGCTCAGGCAATGGGCAGCCCTGTTTTGTATGACAGAACTGCTGATAAAAGAAAATTTTTCCCAAATATACAGGTGGTAGATAATTATGTACAAAATCGATTTTAAGAAACCAATTCATATTCATTTTATAGGAATCGGCGGTATCAGCATGAGCGGTCTTGCCGAGATTTTATTAAAGGAAGGCTTCACCGTATCCGGTTCTGACAATAAGGAATCAGACCTGACCAGACAGCTGGAGCAGAACGGAGCTACCGTTTATATCGGTCAGCGAGCTGCCAACATTCAGCCTGGCATTGACCTTGTTGTATATACCGCAGCCATTCATCCGGACAATGCTGAATGGAAAGCCGCACAGGATGCCCAGATTCCAATGCTGACCCGTGCAGAATTCCTGGGACAGCTGATGGATAATTACGCAAAATCCATTGCGGTCAGTGGTACACATGGTAAGACAACTACTACATCCATGATCTCACATATTCTTCTGGCTGCAGACAGCGATCCTACCATCTCCGTAGGTGGTATGCTGGATGCCATCGGAGGCAATATTCGTGTGGGCGGTTCTGATGTATTCCTGACAGAGGCCTGTGAGTATACCAACAGTTTTCTGAATTTCCATCCGAAATACAGCATTATCCTGAACATTGAAGAAGATCATCTGGATTTCTTCAAGGATATCAATGACATTCGGAATTCTTTCCATAAATTTGCACAGAACACAGCTGCAGATGGCGTGTTGATTCTGAATGCAGCCATTGACCACCCGGAAGAAATCACTGCCGACCTGAAAGAGCGCGTTGTTACCTTTGGTCTGACAGAGGACGCAGATTATACCGCATCTGATATCACTTATAACGAATCTGCCTGTGCATCCTTCACCTTCCGGATTCATGGCAAAGCTGCCGGACACGTTTCCTTAAATGTACCGGGCAAACACAATATTGCAAATGCACTGGCCGCCATCGCATTTGCCACAGAAGCCGGTTTCGATACAGATACGATCATTCGTGGTCTGCAGGCATTCGGCGGAACAGCCAGACGTTTTGAATATAAAGGAAAACTTGGTGGTATTACGATCATTGATGACTACGCACATCACCCGACTGAGATTGCAGCAACGCTGACCGCTGCCCGCAATTATCCACACGGCCGTGTGATCTGCATCTTCCAGCCACACACTTATACCCGTACAAAAGCATTCTGGAATCAGTTCTCCGATGCTCTTGCACTGGCGGATGTTGTCGTTCTGGCGGATGTCTATGCCGCCCGTGAAACCGACACCCTTGGCATTCACATGGAAGACCTTGCAGATGACATCCGTAAAAAAGGAACGGAAAGCTACTTCTTCCCATCCTTTGATGCGATTGAAAACTTCCTGCTTGAGACCTGCACCGACAATGATCTGCTGATCACCATGGGTGCCGGCGACATCTATCAGGTTGGCGAGCATCTGCTTGGCAAACGTTAATAACCACACACTTCATCTAACTTTATCCACACCACAGCGACTGGTTTATCCACTGTGATGTGGATATCTTTTTCTTCTCTTTTTAAGAGCGATATGATATACTTCAAGGCGAAAGAGAGAGTGCAATTATGGCAAACATAACGTTATATAATGACGCTTCGGCATCAGCTACCTGCGTGCCGAATATTTTTATCGATCAATACATGACACAGGCAAACGGTGAATACGTTAAGGTCTATCTGTACCTGTTGCGCTGTATGAACCAGCCCGATTCCGAATTCTCCCTCTCCTGTCTGGCAGATCATTTCGACTGCACGGAAAGGGATATTCTGCGTGCCTTAAAATACTGGGAAAAACTGCGTCTGTTTCGTCTGGATTTTGACCAGGATCAGAATCTGTCAGGAATTCATCTGCTGCCGGATGCTTACACACCAGCGGCCGTCTTAGCAATCGAAAAAACTTCCGAAGGCCAGACAGTTTCCCCTTCATCCGGGCATCTGATCCCTGCAGCCAGGTCCGCTGATACCTCCTGTAACAGCTCACAGGAACAGCTTTCCAGACCGGCAGCAACCAATGTCACGGACCAGTTTATTAAATCTGCCAAAACGCAGCGACAGGCTCAATACTCTCTGGACGATATGCAGGAATTTTGCAAACGTCAGGGCGTACGTGAACTGATCTTTATTACAGAAAAGTATCTCGGTCGCACGTTAAACCAGACAGATTTAAATATGATTTTTTTCTGGTATGATGAATTGCAGCTTTCTACCGAACTGATCGAATTTTTAATCGAAGACAGTGTCTCAAAAGGGCACACCAGTCTTTACTATATGCAGAAAATTGCGGAAGATTTCGCAGAGCGGAACATTCACAGCGTTGCTGAAGCGAAAGAAGCCCTTGCCCAGGACAGTGCACTGTATCGGACAGTCACCAAAGCATTCGGCATCCGTGGCAGAAATCTGGTTCCTTCCGAAACCGCTTTTCTGAAGCAATGGAGCCTGCAGAAAGGCTTTTCTACGGAACTGATTGAAGAAGCCTGTAACCGGACCATCCGGGCCATTCACGAACCAAGTTTCGGATATGCCAATTCCATTCTGGAAAAATGGCATCAGAACGGCGTACATACCATGGACGATGTCCGCAAAGCAGACGAGGCTTATCAGCAAACGCAGAAACCGCACCCCGAACAACGTTCCACAGGGGGCTCTTCCCAGGGACAGTTTACCAACTTTAAACAGCGGGAAAATAATTATAACGATCTGCAGCAACAACTTCTGAAAAAATCAATGCAGCAACCGTCAAATGTACGTCCCGGATCTTCTCAATAAAAATTTCTGAACGTATATACAACCAATAGGAGAATATTATGCCACTTACCAATACACAATATGACCAGATCATGCGGGGATATCAGAACCGCCAGCTGGACAGACAACGCCTGATCGACACACGTCGGGAGGAAATTGCCGGCAAGATTCCGGAAATTCCAAAACTGGATGCCGAAATCGCATCTTTAAGTGTCCGACGGGCACGCCAGCTTCTGGATGGAGATGCCTCCGCACTGCAGAATCTGCACGAACAGATTCAGCAGCTGTCACTGCGCAAACAGCAGCTTTTGCAGGCAAACGGTTATCCGGCTGACTATTTTCAGCCACCGTATACCTGTCCGGATTGTCAGGATACCGGTTATATCGGGCATGAGCGCTGTCACTGTCTGAAGCAGGCTGCCATCGATCTGGTATACACTCAGTCCAATCTGCAGGGCATTCTGGAAGAAGAGAATTTTGCTTCCTTTTCCCTGGATTACTATGACAATGATATTTACGATGACAATACACGGATTTCCTCACTGGAAGCCGCACAGAATGCCTTACTGCAATGCCGTCGTTTTGTAGATACCTTTGACACCCAGTTTGAAAACTTACTGCTTTTTGGCGACACCGGTGTCGGAAAGACATTTCTGTCCAACTGCGTGGCAAAAGAATTGCTGGATACCGGCCATTCCGTGATCTATTTTTCAGCTCATCACCTGTTTGACCTTCTGGCGCAGAAAACCTTCGCCAAAGATCCACAGGCCGCAGAAAGCTACCGTAATATTTTCGACTGTGATCTGCTGATCATCGACGACCTTGGCACAGAGCTAACGAATCATTTTACTACTTCCCAGTTCTTTGTCTGCTTGAATGAGCGTATCCGCAAGCAGAAATCCACGCTGATTTCTACGAACCTGCAGCTGTTTGACATTGCGACGATTTATTCTGAACGAATTTTTTCCCGCATTTCCAACAGCTTTACTATCCTGCATCTGTTCGGTAAAGATATTCGGATTTGCAAAAAACTTGCTGAAAAATAAGTGTTTTTTCTCATTTAATCTGTTTAAATCTCTATATCGGCAGAAATACCTTGTCATAAGTATGGATTCAGTGCTATAATGCCATCGTATTTATAAACAAACGAAAAGATTTGATGGAGGGAACTTTTCTAATGCATAACGACCAGAGAAACTTAGAAACCATTCCGACTGGTGCTCTCGGTATCATTCCGCTTGAGAGCTGTCGTGAGATCGGTGAGAAAGTAGACAAATACCTTGTAAAATGGAGATGCGTCCGCGAACATGAGCATGAGAATGACATTGCTTTCAAAGGATATCTGCGTGATTCCTATATTATCAATGCTTCCTGCCCACGTTTCGGCAGTGGTGAGGCTAAAGGTACCATTCACGAGTCAATCCGTGGATATGACCTTTACATCATGACAGATGTCACAAATTATTCCCTGACATACAAACTGTGTGGTCATGAGAATCATATGTCACCGGATGATCATTATCAGGATCTGAAACGTATGATTGCTGCCGCAAACGGAAAAGCAAGAAGAATCACAGTTATCATGCCTTTCCTGTATGAGAGCCGCCAGCACAGACGTACAGCAAGAGAGTCCATGGACTGCGCACTTGCTCTTCAGGAGCTGATCAGCATGGGTGTTGACAATATCATCACTTTTGATGCACATGATCCTCGTGTACAGAATGCGATCCCGCTTCACGGATTTGACACCGTTCAGCCAGCTTACCAGTTTGTAAAAGGTATCCTCGGTGCTGTAGATGACTTAAAGATTGATAACGATCACCTGATGATCATCAGCCCGGATGAGGGTGCTACAAGCCGTGCCGTATTCCTTGCCAGCGTACTTGGCGTAGACATGGGTATGTTCTACAAACGCCGTGATTACAGTCATATCGTAGACGGCACCAACCCGATCGTTGCTCACGAATTCCTGGGTTCTTCTCTGGACGGCAAAGACGTATGGGTTGTAGATGACATGATCTCTTCCGGCGGAAGTATGATCGATGTTGCCCGTGAGCTGAAAAAGAGAAATGCAGGAAGAATCTTCGTAATCGCTACTTTCGGTCTGTTTACAAACGGACTTGAGAAATTTGACAAAGCAGTAGAAGAAGGTTTAATCTACAAAGTAGTAACAACCAACCTTGCATATCAGACACCGGAACTCTTAAGCAGAGATTACTACATCAGCTGCGACATGAGCAAGTATATTGCATACATCATTGATACATTAAATCATGATGCATCTATCAGTGATCTGCTGGATCCTTACCAGAGAATCCAGACACTGGTTGCAAAATATAAAGGTGAAATTCCGGCAGAGGAGTAAAATTCAAATCTGAATATACAAAAAGAGCGTCAGCTGTATTGTTCTCAATCAGCCAGACGCTCTTTTTAATGGCAAGTCTTTTTATCATTTTATTCTATTATAAAAAGGAACACCGATTACTCGATGTTCCTCCTGAATCATTATACCTATAAAGTTACACAAATTATTAGTTACATACAGAGCAAAAATTTCTCCATGGCACTCAGTGCTTCTGTCTCATCTGCTCCCTCTGCCTCGATCTCAACCTCTACACCATTATGTGGGTTAAATGCCATAATCCCCATAATGCTTTTTGCATTAATACGATGATTTCCCCGTACTAAATACAGTGAGCTTGAAAACTGACAGGCTACCTGTACCAGCTCTGCAATCGGATTATCGTATTTATTTACGACATCTGCAATGACAATTTCTTTCTTACTCATACGCTTTTCCTAACCTCCGTCTAATACACTACTGTAGTTTAGTCCTTATTTCATGTTTTGACAAGCATCTTTTAAAAAACCGTTACTTTTACTGAAATGTCATGCATTTTTTATCATTTCTTGGTCGTTTTTTCGCGCAAAAAAAGGACTGCGGAACAGTTGTTCTGTCCCACAGTCTCCTTGTTTTTATCAAGCAAAATGTATGCCAATTTATTGATTTCAGGGCTTTTAATAATTAGCAAACACCCTGTGCAAGCATAGCATCTACGACTTTCTCGAAGCCTGCGATATTAGCACCTGCTACATAATCTCCCTCTTTACCGTAACGTTTTGCAGCGTCATCGATATTGTGGTAGATATTTACCATGATCTGGTTCAGTTTTGCATCTACTTCCTCGAATGTCCAGCTTAAACGCTCGCTGTTCTGAGACATCTCAAGTGCGGATGTAGCAACACCACCAGCGTTTGCAGCTTTACCAGGAACGAAGTATACACCGTTCTGCTGCAGATACTGTGTAGCATCCAGAGTAGTAGGCATGTTAGCACCTTCACAAACTGCGATGCATCCGTTTGCAACTAATGCTTTTGCATCATCAATAAGAAGCTCGTTCTGTGTAGCACACGGAAGAGCGATATCGCATTTAACGCTCCATACACCACGGCCTTCATGATACTCAGCACTTGGTCTTGCAGCTGCGTACTCTGTCAGACGTGCACGTTTTACTTCTTTCACCTCTTTCAGTAAGTCAACATCGATTCCTTCCGAATCATAGATCCATCCTGTAGAATCAGAGCATGTTACGCATTTAGCGCCTAACTGATGTGCTTTCTGGATTGCATAGATAGCAACGTTACCGGCACCGGATACTGCACAAGTCTTACCTGCGATATCCTGTCCGTGAGCTTTCAGAAGCTCTTCTGTCATATATAACAGACCATATCCTGTAGCCTCTGTACGGGCAAGAGATCCACCATAGGAAAGTCCTTTACCTGTCAGAACGCCTTCATACAGTCCTGTGATTCTCTTGTACTGTCCATACATGTAACCGATCTCTCTTGCACCTGTTCCGATATCCCCAGCCGGTACATCAACATCAGCTCCGATGTATTTTGAAAGTTCTGTCATAAAGCTCTGGCAGAATGCCATAACTTCACGATCAGATTTGCCCTTAGGATCGAAATCAGATCCACCTTTACCGCCTCCGATAGGAAGACCTGTTAAAGAGTTTTTGAAAATCTGCTCGAAACCAAGGAATTTAATAATTCCAAGATATACAGATGGATGCAGACGCAGACCTCCTTTGTACGGTCCAATCGCGTTGTTGAACTGAACACGGTAACCTGTGTTTACCTGTACCTGACCATTGTCATCAACCCATGCTACACGGAACTTGAACTGTCTGTCCGGCTCTGTGATGCGCTCTAAGATTGCTTCTTTCTTGTAAAGCTCTTCGTTTGCTTCAACAACTGGTCTAATGGATTCCAATACTTCTTCTACTGCCTGAAGGAATTCCGGTTCAGCAGCATTTTTTGTTTTTACTCTTGCGAGTACTTCGTCTACGTAGCTCATCTCGTATCTCCTTTTTTTAATATAAATCTCAACGTAATTATTTTATTATGTTATGAAGGATTGTGCAACGTTTTTTTTAAAATTTGTCATTTTTTTCACATTTAAACGTGTTTTTACATGTTTTTTTGCATAATTTGAAACCATTTCCGTCACCTGGCACATTTTTTTTGTAGTCCAGCACAAAACATTTTGCCTTTCATCTGCTGTTTTTTCGGGAAATCAGGCGTTTTTCACAAAAAAAAAGAACTTTGGAATGTGGTCCATTATGCACAAACCCAAAGTTCTTCCTTCATTTTTTATTCTTCACCAATTTCTTCAATGATGTGTTTTCGCAGTGCTGCGTATGTTTCTTTACTTAATGTATGCTCGATCTTGCAGGCATCCTGCTCTGCTGTCTCCGGTGAAATTCCCAGAAACTCCAGCCATTTTCTTAAGATCAGATGACGGTCATAGATATTTGAAGCAATCTCCATGCCGCTGTCTGTCAATGTAATAAATCCACTTTCGTCTACATTGATATAACCGTTTAAGCGCAGATTTTTCATTGCAACACTGATACTTGGTTTGGAGTAATTCATATCGTTTGCAATGTCGATGGAACGAACCACCGGACGCTGTTTGCTTAATTTTAAAATACACTCCAGATAATCTTCTGCTGACTGATGAATTTGCATCCCCGTTACCTCCTGATTTACTATTTTTCCATGTTTGCAAATTTCGTGTACTGCGGTAACCATACCAGATTGACGGTTCCGATCGGACCGTTACGTTGTTTTGCAATGATGATTTCCGCAATTCCTTTGTTTTCTGAATCTTTGTTGTAATAATCATCACGATAAATAAACATTACCACATCGGCATCCTGCTCGATAGCTCCGGACTCACGCAGATCCGAAAGCATCGGTCTGTGATCCGGTCGCTGCTCTACCTGACGGCTGAGCTGTGACAGGGCAATGACCGGCACATTCAGCTCTCTGGCCAGCTGTTTTAAGGATCGTGATATGTCTGAAATCTCCTGCTGTCTGGAATCACTTCTGCCGGATCCTGACATCAGCTGAAGGTAATCGATAATCACCAGTTTCAGATCATGCTCTAATTTATATTTTCGGCACTTGCTGCGCAGTTCCGAGATTGAGATACCAGGGGTATCGTCAATGATCAGGTGGGACTTTCCAATGGTTCCGGCACCTTCGATCAGTTTCTCCCAGTCTGCATCCGACAGATTACCGGATCTGAGCAGCTGGGCATCTACTCTGGATTCCAGGGAAAACAGACGGTTTACCAGCTGTTCCTTTGACATCTCCAGACTGAAGATTGCAGTGGCCATATCTTCATGAAAAGCCACATACTGTGCGATATTCAGTACGAATGCTGTCTTACCCATAGAAGGTCGAGCCGCCACCAGAATCATGTCTGACGGCTGCAGACCGGACAGTTTGTAATCCAGATCCACGAATCCTGTTGGAATACCAGTGACATTTCCCTGCGTCTTCGACGCAAGCTCTATCTTGTCCAGTGCATTCAACACAACCTGCTTGATCGGTACATAATCGCTGTTGCTTCGGCTCTGAAGCAGGTTAAAAATACTTTTCTCTGTATCTTCCAGAATCACTTCCAGACTTTCATTTCCCAGATAACAGGTGTCTGCGATCTGTTCATTAATTTTGATCAATTTACGAAGAACCGCCTTTTCCTTCACGATTTCTGCGTAATACTTGACATTTGCTGATGTCGGAACTGCTGTTACCAGATCGCCGACATATTCCAGACTGCTGATCTCCGGTGGTACATTTTTCTCCCGCAGACGATTCTGCAATGTGATCAGATCGACCGGGGCACCACTGTTAAACAGCTCTGTAATCGTTTCAAATAAAATCCCATACTGCTGATGATAAAAATCATCCTTCACCAACATCTCCGAGGCCGTAAGAATCGCATCCCGGTCCATGATCATGGAACCGATGACTGACTGTTCTGCCTCAAGGCTGTGAGGCATGATTCTTTTTACCAAAGCCTCTTCCATATATATTGCCGCTCCTTTCCAGTCGAGTGACAGTTTTTACAGATTGATACTTATATTATAAATATTGCTTCCTCTGACTCGATGTGTCCAAAACACATTTTGAAAAGTGCCCAGAGCATACCCTATGCTTCTGTTACCTTCACCCGCAGAGAACCGGTTACTTTTGCATGAAGTTTCACTGCCGCATCAAAAGTTCCAAAAGATTTGATCGGGATATTCAGTGACATTTTCTTTTTGTCAATATCCAGACCAAGCTGCTCTTTCGCTGCTGCTGAAATCTCTTTTGTAGATACAGAGCC
>UMES01049342.1_pt1 | contig 12375 bp, 9 predicted proteins | sample 1964791 | NCBI WGS metagenome assembly UMES01 (sample SAMEA4836024, study PRJEB28245) | human gut metagenome | biome: gut microbiome; material: fecal sample | place: Denmark | collected 2008
TAAACTCCATTTTCTTTACTTCTGCATCCTGGAACATAAATTTATCCAGTTCATTTACACATTTATACTTCATATTTTTTTCTCTCTTTCTGTTTCATATGCCACATAGATTATACGCCAAAACATTTTACTTTTGCAATAGCTGTATTAACGTAAAAAATACGCCCGATTTCTTCAAAGAGAAGATTTCGAGCGTATCGCCGTTTGCATTTGTTACAGGTACATTATTTTCTAAATCCGAAAGTGTGTTTAAAAAATCATTCCAGCAATCACTTTATGAAAGATTTTTCATCCACATTATAAAATATGGGAAAAAATCGGTGCCGCGATAACGGTCAGAATACCTGCCACTGCGATGGACAAACCACCCATGGCTCCTTCGATTTCACCCATTTCCAGTGCTTTTGCCGTACCGATGGCATGGGCGGAAGTACCAAGTCCGACTCCTTTTGCCACCGGGTGGGTAACGTGAAATATTTTGTATACAAAGTCTGCCAGCACATTACCAACGACACCGGTAATGATAATAACCGCAACGGTAATGGTGACAATACCGTTTAATTCTTCTGATACACCCATTCCGATGGCTGTTGTAATAGATTTCGGCAGCAATGTTACAAACATGTCATGCTCCAGACGGAATACCAGACACAGTACCAGCACGCAGACCACACTTGTCAGGACGCCGGAAACAATACCCGCGATGATTGCTTTCCAGTTCTTTTTCAGCAGTTCCATCTGTTCATACAGTGGAATCGCCAGACAGACCGTAGCCGGTGTCAGCAGGTAGCTCAATAACTGAGCCCCCTCATTGTATGTGTCATAGTCGATATGGAATCCTACCAGGATCAGAATGATGACCACGATAGAAATCAGTAACGGGTTTAACAATGCAAATTTAAATTTCTTTTTCAGCAATACTCCGACTTCATATGCAAGGATACTTACCAGTACGCCGAAAAACATAGAATTAGTCAGAATGTCTCTCATTTTTCTTCCGCTCCTCTGCTTCAATCATTGTCTGTGTAACTTTTCCGGAAACTCCCATAACTACGATCGTTGACACGAACATAATCACAATGACCGGAATCAGCACTGGTTTTAATTTGTCCCATGCATTCAGCAGACCGACACCTGCCGGAATAAACATCATCGGCATGATCTCAATCAGGAATTTTCCCGCATCCTGAACTTTCTCCAGCTTCAATACCCCGGTTTCCAGCAGGACAAACATAATAACCAGTCCGTAAATGCTGGCCGGAATCGGTAGCGGCAACACATATTTCAAGACTTCTCCGATAAAAGAAATAAATAGAATAATGACAAATTGACGAATGTACTTCACAACTAACGCCTCTTTTCTTAGTGTCAAAAAGTCTGTCAGAAGAACAATTTTCAGATATACCTGTATTTACCTGCATTGTTACATCTGGTGATATGTTACTTAGTTTACATTGGTTCGACCAATTTGTCAATTCTACATTTTTACTAATATTTTTTCTTATACAAAGCAGTGGCAATGATCCACAGCAGATAGAGACACACGGATGCCATGCTGGCCAATTTTCCATATTTCTGTCCCGGCGGATCAAATCGCAGCTCTACGTTATGTGTTCCGGCAGATATTTTTGCTCCTGCAAAGGCAGTATTCACGGTTTCCAGCTCTGTCTTCTCTCCATCCACATACAACTGCAATCCTCGCTGCATCGGAATCGATGTCACAAAATATCCAGCTTCCCTGGCACTGACCGCAACACTCAGTACGCTGTTACTGCTCCACTCATTTTCCGGCAGCAGCGTAGCTGCTTCTGTCTGTTTTTCCTTAAATAATTTCGTCGGGAATCGATAGCATTTCATATCAACCAGATCATAAGTACCTGCTGACACTTTTAATGAAATATATTTGTCCTTTCCACGCTCTTTGAGCATATAAGAAAAGACATCATTCTCGTTTGGATACGGTGCACTCGCTCCTGACAGTTTATTTTTCCGTCCGTTGGCTGAAATCACCACTGCCTCTTCGGTACGGTTTTTCACACGGAAACTGAAATACAGCGTTCCGTTTTTCATTTCCGGATCCAGTGGAATCCGAATCACACCGTTTTCTTTTGCTTTAATCCGATACCCACTGTCAATTGCTTTGACAGCAATATGATCCGCACAAGTTACTTCATCTGAATCCAGCCCCGGCAATGAGATTTCTTCCATCTCAGGCATGGTTACTTCCTTCTGTTTTTTCCCTTCCACTACAGTATATCTGCTCAGCGCTGTCATTTTCTCCGTATCAGACAGCGTTTCAAATTGCTGATCCGGGATACAATCTGCCGTCGTATACGCAATTGGCAGTACATTTGTATTTTCCGCGATCACATATTTTCCCTTCTGCAAAAGTATCGAATATCCGGATGGCATCTTATTTTCTGTCGTCAGGATATATCGTTCTCCCATCAGCTGGGCAAACAGAGGATTTCGTTCCTCCAGCAATGCCGTACGATTATTGATCTGAATCGGCATCTTTGCAATTTTATAATAAAAATTCTGATACAGAGGATTTGTGACAGAAGAATACATATTTGCACTCTGCTGCCCGTAAAACTGTAACACATTACATTCTTTCTTGGTATCGGTCAGCTTATCGCAACGGTACAGCCTGTTTCCGCAGATTGCCCGCAATTCTTCTTCTGTAAAGTCTTGCTCCTCTTCCGGTAACACCCCGGCAATCTGCCCATTCAGGAAATTCTCATTCTTTGATGCTTCCTCTTTCTGTGTCGCGGATGTCTGATCTCCTGAGATTACGCTCTGCCCCTTTGCTGACAGACTGTTCTTCTCCCCCAGACCGATTTTCTCCGTCAGAACCGTTCCTATTGTTGCCGATTTTGAGGCAGCAATCTGACTGGCATCGGCATTTGGCACTCCCTGCCAGCCTTCCCCGGCTGCCACACACAGATAGATGATAAAAGGCATTACAAATAAACCAACGTAACGCAACAGACCTGTTTCCGACATTCTTCCTTCAACTGGAAACACCTTCTCTGTCACTTTCCGTAAAATAAGGTCCGTTACAATAATCACCAGCAACACAACCATGTCCATAAGCACGCCGGAAAACCATACTTTACCTTTCTGTGTCAGCAGTATAACTGCCAGAATGATCATCGGCCAGAACTGCCAGCGCACTTCCCCACAGCGGATCTTGCGAAATACTTTCATACAATACAAAATCACAACCGGTACAAAGGGAATCAGTATTTTTCCTCTTGCATACAGCGTCGCATTCAGCACATACGACGTCACACCAAGCAGACTGCCAGCCAGAAGCAACGCACACTGCCAGCGCACTTCCCGTACTGTAAGACCAAGTAAAAGCAGGTATACACAGATGATCGTCAGTCCCATTCCGTAAGGAGAATACAGCAGATTTGCCGCATTTGGAACAATCAGATCCGTCAGCGTCGTCGCCTTTTCTCCGCTGTGTCTGTGCTCCAGAATTGTCAGAAATGTCGGAAGCAACAGCATCATTGCCATGCCAACCGACAGAAATACGCTGATCACGCCCTGTGTCAGCAGGTATTTTCTTCCTTTTTTATCCTCTCTGCGAAGCATACCTGCCGCAAACCAACCGATAACAGCCAGACAGGCAATCGCATAATAAAAACTGTGAAGATAAATCAATGTCAAACTGAGCGACATCAGTGCAAATTTTCGCTTTTTCAAAAAAATCAGTGCCAGAAGCAAAAATGGTAAATAATTGACAAACATAATCTGACGGTGACTCTGAAAAAAACAGCCCGCCAGTAAAAACAACATACTTCCAAAGAATGCTACAAAAGGTGTCATTCCTTCCAGACGCAGCCAGTATTCCATCAAAAGTACTGCTGCCAGATAACTGCACAGTGCGTACACCGGAATCAGAATCGTCATCGGTACCTGTGGCATCAGACATCCCAGAATAATATCCGGTCGGTAGTAGCCATAATAAGCAAACTGGAAGCCGTTACTTCCTCCACCGAGTGAAATCCAGGTCGGAGCCAGCGTCTTTTCCTCCAGGCAGACTTTTCGGATGGTCTCCGCCAGCGTTACATGCTGGTTGTACCAGTCCGTGGTAGAACCATAAAAACAGCCTTCCGGCAAAATCAATCTGATCAGGCAGAAAAATACTGCCATGATAATCGCTGTATATATTGTCGTCTGAATAATACTTCGTTTTCTTTCTCCTGCAATCTTCATTCTCATCTATCCCTCTAAGTCACATCCGTTACTTTTCTATTCCTATCTGTATCAGTGCCTGATGCTTCATCCGTCTTCCTTATATGAGACAAAATATGTCATGCATTGTATGACGTGCATCTTGCAGTAAGAATATCAGGCACATTCTTGAATTCATACCAACAATACAGCATTCTCTTCATGTGACTTGTCCAGTATAGCAGAGATTTTTGAAAATCCACTGTTAAAATTCTGAATTTTTCTTAAGATTTAGCCACGCAGCCAGTCTGCATAACGGCAGATAACGTTCTGAATCCGGTAAAGTTCTGACTCACGGCTCGTACTGCGCCACAGCTTTTTATAATCATACAGCCAGTTTTCCAGTTCTGAGGCCAGGTGCTGACGTTCTCTGATTGGTATACCCTGCACACCTTTTTGACCGTCGCCTTCAGCTCTTTCCCTTTCATTCACAGAATCATTCCTACCCATTGTCTGACCACCTGCTTTTTCATTTTTTGCCAGTACGATTCCCATTTTCTGTAACAAGATCATACCCTGCAACGCAATCAGATATGCAGATATTTGTCCTTTTTGTGCTTCTGAAAGATGTATCACACTTCTGTACAACTCCGCTTTGATCTCTTCCAGCTCTACTATCGCCACACGGTATTCTTCCTCAGATGCCAGAACCACTTCCGGTACGTTTCTCTGATTCCGCGCAGCCGTTTTATCGTCCGAAATTGCTCCGGCCATATCTGCCATCTCATTTTTCTGCTGGTCTAATCCTCCCTGTTCCAGCCAATCCACAGCATTTCTCCAGGTAAATCGCCAGCTTTCTGATATCCGGGCTATGAGGGACACAAAGGTTTCTGTATCATCCCCGTATGCTACTTTGGAAATCTGACGATTGATGTCTTCAAATTCCGGGATTTCCTGATTCCAGGAAAAAACAGCACCATAAACCATGCCCGGCAAACTGAACTCCGGATGGTTAATATGTCCACAATCTCCCCAGTCTGTATTTAACACTCCTTCTGCACCGTATTCATATGCATACCGGCACATCCGACTGATATTTTCATAAGAAACCCGGATCTGGTTCACCAGCTGATCCCAGCCACTGACGCCCGGACAATTATAAAGTCTCGCGCCGGCCTCAGACAGCTTCCGCGTGGAATCCGCAGGCCAGTCAGCATCGTATCCCCAGTTCAGACAAATGGTCTCCTCCGGAAGTTCTTTCACCGCCTCCGGAAAATCGCAGATAATATCTCCCCAGAACATCGGAGCCTTTCCTTTGCTCACCACATATTCACAAAGTTCTCTGACAAAATCCAGATACATCCGCTGTGTACCTTTTTCTTCTGCCAGCTTTGTACTTTTTCCTTTTCCAAGGTCGAAAGTCTCATCCGCACATATATTAAAATAATCTGAGGTAAATAATGGCATAAACTCATCGATCATGGATTTTACTAACTGCATACTTTCCGGATTGGACACATCCAAGGTATGATGCTTCATCCGATCCACAAAACCGAAAGGCTCCTCTGCCATGTCATCCAGTTCACACAGATGTCCATAGGTTCTGGTGCGAAGCACCTTATATAAATGTCCGAAACATGCAATACTCGGAACCAGTTCCACATGCCGTTTTCTGCAATAGGCATCCAGCTCCAGGATATCTTCTGCAGTAAGTGGTGTATCATCTCTCCAGACTTCTGAAAAATTCCGAAACATAAATGTATGTTCCATATACAGCTGCAACTGATTCAGCTTATAATAAGCCATGCGGTCTACCAGCTTTTTCAGATAATCCATCGTCGGAATCCGGCCTCTGGTCACATCATGATAAAATCCCCGGTGTAACAGTTGCGGATGATCCACGATAATCGTATAAGGCAGACAGCATCCTTCCTGGCTGATCATCTGACGCAGCGTCTGTATTCCATAAAAAATACCACAGGCACTGCCTCCGGTAATGCAGATTCCCTCCTTTTGGATCAGCAGCGTGTATTCCTGCTCTGCCAAGGTGTCTGCCATCTGCAGACAGATATCCCCTTCTTCTGGCATTCCACGCCTGATTTGAAATTCGAAGCCTGTACAGGCATTCATATCCTCCTGCAGCAACTTTGCATCTCCATATATTTCCGTTGGACAACTATCCTTTAGCACAATGCTTTTGTTATATTCAATTGTAAAAATCTCCTCTTTTTCATACCACTGCTGTGGTTTCGGTATCAGATACATTGTTCTTCTCCTTTCCCCTTTTATGTACGCTCGGAATCTTTTGTAAACGAGTCATTCTGGTCAGATTCCAGAGTACATTCTTTCTTTGATCTTACCGTAAATAAATAAAAATATCTACTGCTTCCGTACACATGTTTTCACATGCAGCCAGTTGCATCCTCACGCTGATTTTTCATCACAGGAACACCGGAGGATTTTTCCATAATGAAAAAACAGACTGAAGACCGTAAATCCTTCCTGTTTGCACGGATTTACGGTTTCCAGCCTGTTCATTTTACCATCAACTTAACTTTATAATACTTTCGAGAGAAACTCCTGCAGACGCGGGTTCTTCGGATTTTCAAAGAAATCCTTCGGATTGTTCTGCTCTGCGATATTTCCGCCATCCATAAAGAGCACACGGGTAGCTACCTCACGGGCAAATCCCATTTCATGGGTTACTACCACCATTGTCATTCCGTCGTCAGCCAGTTCCTTCATTAACTGAAGAACTTCTCCTACCATTTCAGGATCCAGGGCTGAAGTCGGCTCATCAAAAAGCATCACTTCCGGATTCATGGCCAGGGCACGTGCGATTGCGATTCGCTGCTGCTGTCCACCGGAGAGCTGCTTCGGATATGCATCTGCCTTATCCGGCAGTCCGACACGTTCCAGAAGCTCCAGGGCTTTTTTATCTGCCTCGCTGTCTGACATCAGTTTCAATGTCACCGGGGCAAGTTTGATATTTTCTTTGATTGTCAGATGTGGAAACAGATTAAACTGCTGAAATACCATACCCATTTTCTGACGTACTTTATCGATATCTGTCTTTGGATCCGTGATATCCTCACCATCTACAGTGATCGTTCCGGCTGTCGGCTCCTCCAGCAGATTCAGGCAACGTAAAAAGGTTGATTTTCCAGATCCGGAAGGTCCGATGACAACGACTTTCTCACCCGGATAGATATGTTCATTGATTCCATCTAAAACTTTATGGTCACCAAAGTTTTTTTCCAGATTTTTAACGTCTATCACTGTTTCTCATCCTCCTTTCAATCAGGCCAAGCACCTTGGACAATGCTATAACGCATACCAGGTAAATAACTGCGATACTGATGTACGGCATAAATGCCTGATAGGTAACAGCCTGTACTGTCTGGGCTGCTTTTGTCAGATCTTTTGCTCCGATGACAGTCATCAGAGAGGTATCTTTTAACAACGTGATCATTTCATTTCCCAGTGCCGGCAGAATATTTTTGATTGCCTGTGGGATAATAATGTGACGCATCGTCTGGGTATAATTCATACCGAGGGAACGTCCTGCTTCCATCTGTCCTGCATCGACGGACATGATACCGCCTCGCACGATTTCTGCCACATAAGCACCGGAGTTGATACCGAAGGCCAGTGTGGCCACCACAACCTCATGACGGCTGGATGAAAATACGACAAAATACATGATCATCAGCTGTACCATCATTGGTGTTCCACGGATGATGGTCAGATATACCTGACAGATCGCATTTAAAATATTCAGGATCACATTGCCGAAGCCATGTGCATTTTTCTTTCTGGAATCATGTTTTGTACGGACGATCGCTACCAGAATACCGATTGCAATACCCATCAGAAGTGCAAGTATCGCCACACGGATGGTAACCGTAAAACCTTTGGCGAACAGCTGCCAGCAGTCTTTCGTAATAAAGGTCTGGACAAAATCATTTCCAAGTTTTGCAAACCATTCCTGCATGTTCATTTCTCCTTTTTTGACTTTAAAAATGCCTTCAGAATACGTTCAGAAGATTCCGGGCATACACATATATTAGTAAAAAAGGGCAGCATGTTCTGCTGCCCCGTTACATACCATTTCTCTTAAACGTGGATTACTCAGCCTTGATATATTTATCAATAATGGACTGTAAAGTTCCGTCGTCTTTTAATTTTGCCAGAATTGTATTAACCTGGTCTAATAACTCTGTGTTTCCTTTTTTCACAGCGATTGCATAATCCTCTGTTACATACTCTGTATCAAGGATTTTTAATCCCGGGTTCTCAGCTACAAATGCTTTTGCCGGCTCATTATCGATAACAACTGCATCAACTTTACCTGTCTGTAATGCCTGAATTGCGCTTGCGCCGTTCGGATAAGCAGTTACATGGTCTTCACCAAATCCACCGTTTTCCGGTGTATCAGAGCAGTAAATATGACCTGTTGTTCCCTGCTGAACACCGATCATTTTGTCGTTTGCCAGATCATCCGGTCCTGTGATATCAGAATCTTCCGGAACGATGATTACCTGCACACCTGTTGCATAAGTATCAGAAAAATCTACGTTCTCTTTACGCTCATCTGTAACTGTCATACCAGCCAGAGCCAGATCTGCTTTTCCTGTTGAAATAGCAGGAATGATAGAATCAAAATCAATATCATCTACTTCCAGTTTTTTGCCCATCTCATCTGCGATAGCCTGAGCGATCTCGATATCAATACCTTTGTACTCATCTCCGTCTACATACTCATATGGCGGGAATGTAGCATTTGTTGCCATAACCAGTGTATCACTGTCAGATGAACTGGATGTGGATTCTGCTTTTGCACTTCCGTCTTTTCCATCAGAGCTGCTATTATCTGCGCCACCACATGCTGCCATAGAAAGCGCCATAGCTGCAGCTGCCACAAGGGCTACGATTTTCTTTAATTTCATGTTTTCTCTCCTCTTTTCACATGTATACCGATCATCCATGCTTTTTGCATCCGACTCCGGTATTTCTTTTGACTGATCGGACATCTTCTTTCTCCGGTCAGATAAGTGTCTGACCCTGAAAATGTCTACTAGCGTTCATTATAGTTGCATTACCCGAAGATTGCAATGGTTATTGTGCATAAAAATAACCTGTTTCTGTATTTTTTTTCAGTCCATCCATGAAAAATCAATGTTTTTCAATCAAAAATATGCATATATACATAATTTTTTTATAATTATGCATATATGCATATGTTATACATTTTTTAGTTATGCAGAAATGCTATCCACATTTTTGCTGCGGAATAAGACATTACATACCTGATAGATCTTTGGTTCTTTACAGATTTTTAAAATGAAACTGCTTTTTTCCGGAGGCATAATCTGCCACAATCTGACCATGTCCGTATAATTTGTATTTGTAACTTACCAGACCTTCCAGTCCTACCGGACCTCTGGCATGCAGTTTTCCGGTACTGATACCGACTTCTGCACCAAATCCGTAGCGATAACCATCTGCAAAACGTGTGGAACAGTTCTGGTACACGCCGGCAGAATCTACCAGATTCATAAAATGCTCAGCTGCTTCCGGATTTTCCGTAATAATGCAGTCGGTATGATGAGAACCGAAATGATTGATATGTGCAATCGCCTCATCGATATCTTTCACCGTTTTCGCTGAAAGAATGTAGTCCAGATATTCTGTTTTATCATCTGCTTCTGTGGACGGGACGCAATCTACTACTTCTGCAACATCTTTGGTTCCACGCAGTTCTACTTTTTTCGCATCCAGCGCTTTTTTCAGCATCGGAAGCAAACGTTCCTTTACTTCTTCGTGAATCAGCAATGTCTCTACCGTATTGCATGCTGATACATACTGTGTTTTTGCATCTGTGATAATCGGAACTGCTTTCTGAAGGTCTGCATCTTTGTCCACATAAATATGGCAAATGCCGTCCGCATGTCCCATCACCGGAATCTTAGTGTGATTCATAATATACTGCACAAAAGCGTTGGATCCACGCGGAATCAGCAGATCCACGGACTCATGGCAATCCAGCAGTTCATTGATCTCGGAACGGGCCTCCAGCTGCATCATACAGTCTTTTGGCAATCCGGCTTCACAAACTGCCTCATGGATAATATCAAAAAGTTTCTTATTACTATGCAGTGCTTCGCTTCCACCTTTTAAAATCGCACAGTTTCCACTCTTGATACACAGGGCGGAGATCTGAACCAGTGCATCCGGACGTGCTTCAAAAATGACACCGATCACACCGATCGGGCAGGTGACACGTTTCAATACCAGACCTTCATCTAACTCTCTGGCAAGCTGTGTCCGGAATAAAGGATCTTCCATTCCGATAAGATCCGAAATACCTGCAGTCACATCCCGCAGCTTACCCTCATCAAATTTCAGACGTTTCAGAACCGGGCCTGCGATACCATCCTTCTCAGCCTGCTCCATATCCTGTCTGTTTGCTTCAAAAATTTCTTCCTGATGTGCAAGCAGAGCCTCACGCACTGCCTGCAAAGCTGCATTTCGCTGGTCATTGGTGGTCGCCGCCAGCTTCGGCGCTGCCTGTTTTACCTTTCTTACCTGTTCCTGAAATAACATACGCGTTTCTCACTTTCTTACTTTTTTACTTTTTTCTCAACTTATCTCTATCTGTTTCATTTTTCACTTTTTCGGATGAAGCATCCTGTTCTGGAGCATCCTTTTTTATCTGAACGATTTCCTCTCAGAAGGGATAAAAACAGTTCAGACACATTCTACCGGCTTTATCTGTTGCCAAGCTGCCAGAACGCCACAGCGCTTGCTGCTGCCACATTCAGGGAATCCACACCGTGCGCCATCGGAATCTTTACTGTATAATCACAGTCTGCAATGGTGTCACTGCCGAGTCCATCGCCCTCCGTGCCAAGTACAATTGCCAGTTTTTCCTCCGACATCAAACCGTCATCATCAATGCTGACGGAATCATCCCGTAATGCCATGGCTGCTGTTCGAAATCCCATCTGCCGCAGGCGCTTCATCCCATCTTCCGGCCATTGCTCTTTCTCCGAAAAAAAGGTCCAGGGCACCTGAAATACCGTTCCCATGCTGACACGCATGGCCCGCCGATACAATGGGTTGCTGCATCCCGGTGTCAGCAATACGGCGTCCATATGCAACGCTGCTGCCGACCGGAAAATTGCCCCGACATTCGTCGGATTCACCACATTTTCCAGTACCGCGATCCGTCTGGCATTCCTGCAGACCTCTTCCACCGCTGGTAACGTCCTTCGTTTCATCGCACACAACATTCCTCTGGTCAGTGCGAATCCCGTTAGTTTTGTCAGCACATCATATTCTGCCGTATAAACCGGAAGATCTCCACAACGCGCAATCAATTCTTTTGCCTGTGTTTCCAGATGTTTCTGCTCCACCAGCATGGAAACCGGTTCGTATCCTGCATCCAGCGCCCGCTCAATAACTTTCGGACTTTCTGCGATAAAAACGCCTGGCTTCGGTTCATACAAACGCAACAACTGGACTTCTGAATATCTGGCATACACATCCAGTTCCGGCGCTGAAAAATCTGTGATTTCTATAATATTAGACATTCCATTCATTTTCTCCTGTATCAATACCACAATTTATAAAATACAGTCTATCATACTTAATCTGGGCGAACAAGTATGTATAATCCAACAATTTTCTATCATATTGAACAATTCCGGTTTTATCCAATTGCTTTTTTCGTTGCATTCTTTTATACTTGCCTTACAGGTTCTTGTCAGTTGTGAACAGATGACTTTTAATTTGCAATTGCAATCATCTTATCCGTTCCATATAGGAAGAACATTGAAAACTGAATAGTACAAATAGTATATTTACCAGGGGAGCTGGAAAGGTATGCAGTCATCCGTTCTAATCCTGTTAGAAAGGGTAACGCTTATGTCTACATATGAGGAATTCATGGTGATTTTAACCGTGGCGCTACTCATCGTAGCAATTCTGAATTATAAAAAATAAGCAAGCTACCTTGTCTCTTGGCGGAGTAGGTAGCTTACTTAAATAAATTTGTAACTATTAACTTTGCACCGGAGCGGATAGGCTTCATCTATCTCCCGGCTTTCCTGTTAAGTATATTATAGCAAAGATGCTTTCAATGTCAATTTAAAACTCCTGAATTATTCGTGGTAATAACCACTGATT
>UMES01011631.1_pt1 | contig 12216 bp, 13 predicted proteins | sample 1964791 | NCBI WGS metagenome assembly UMES01 (sample SAMEA4836024, study PRJEB28245) | human gut metagenome | biome: gut microbiome; material: fecal sample | place: Denmark | collected 2008
ATTAATTTCAAGATTACTGCAGCATGCTTAATACACCCTGAGGCATAGCGTTGGACTGGGAAAGCATAGACTGAGCAGCCTGTAAAAGAATGTTGTTCTTTGTATAAGCTGTGATCTCATCTGCCATATCTGTATCACGGATACGGCTTTCCGCAGAGGTAATGTTCTCAGAAGTAACCTTCAGGTTGTTTACCGTATGCTCCAGACGGTTCTGGGCAGCACCAAGGGTTGCACGGTAAGAAGATACTGTCTCAATTGCAGCATCTACAGATGCCATTGCACTGAATGCCTTAGTTGTGTCACTTACCTTAATGTCTTTAACCTTTAATTCATCAGCTGTCATAATCTGCTGTCCAACGGTCATTGCGTTGGTCTTATCTGAAGTAGCACCGATAAAGAATGTAAGTGTGTCACCTTTCTGGGCAGGCTTTAAAGGTGTCTCACCGTTAAACTCTGTAGTAGTAGCGATACGAGTAATCTCGCTGTTCAGTGCATCAATCTCAGCCTGGATGTTGCCTCTTGCAGTTGAGGTATAAGTACCGTTTGCTGCCTGGGTAGCCAGAGTCTTCATACGCTGAAGCATGGAGTGGGTCTCTGTCATAGCACCTTCTGCTGTCTGGATCAGACCGATCGCATCGTTTGCGTTGTTTACAGCCTGGTTTAAACCATTGATCTGGGAACGCATGGTCTCGGAAATAGCCAGACCTGCTGCGTCATCGCCTGCACGGTTGATCTTGTAACCGGAAGACAGCTTCTCTAAGTTTTTGCTCAGTGCGTTCTGGTTGATACTTAAGTTTCTGTAAGAATTGATCGCTGCAATATTATGCTGAATTACCATAATGAATTCCTCCTTTTATAAAAGAAAATATGGCAGTGGACTCCTTTCCTCTGTCTTCTATTGTCCCAAGGGCCCTTTCTGGAACAGCAGAATTTTCTTTCTATATATATATCGTCTTATGTTAAAAAAACATAAGCCTGTTTTTCATTATTTCTTTCATTTTTATTTTAAAAGTTCAAGTATGGTCTGAGGGAGATTATTTGCATTTGTAAGCATCATATTAGAGGACTGTAGGACGATGTTACTGCTAGTGTATTTTGTGATCTCCTCTGCCATATTGGTATCACGGATCTGGCTTTCTGCCGCCTGCATGTTTTCACTTGTAACGCTTAAGTTATTGTGGGTGTGATCCAGATGCATATACGCAGCTCCAAAGGATGCCCTGACCTTGGAAACAGCCTCTATTGCATCTTCAATGTATCCTACTGACTTCTGTCCTTTTTCCACATCGGAGAAGTCTGTCTGATCCAGTTTAAGCTCCCTGCTTCCTATATAATAGCGTTCTACATCCAGAACTTCTCCAGCCTGGGCAGAACCGCCGATCTGGAGCGGAATCGTATCGTCCAGCTTTGGCGGCTGCCAGAGCTGTGTATTTGTATTGGCATCTGCCCTGGAAAACAGGGAGATCTCTCCAAATTTAGTAGTAGAGCCGATCCTGTCAATCTCCTCAAGGATCTGGTCTTTTTCCATGTTCAAGGTTTCCCTGTTGGATTGATCATAAGTTCCATTTGCAGACTTTAATGCCAGGGTCTTCAGCCTCTGCAGCATAGAATGAACCTCCGTCAAAGCGCCATCTCCTACATTGGTAAGTCCGATGCCGTCATCAATGTTTTTCATCGCCTGGTTCAGGCCGTTGATCCTGCTGCGCATACCTTCCGAGATTGCCAGGCCAGCTGCATCATCTCCTGCACGGACGATCCTAAAGCCGGAAGACAGCTTTTCAAGGGACTTTTTCAGCTTTCCTGTTTCGATTCCCTGATTTCTGGCAGCATTTATGGATGCTATGTTATTCTGCACCTGCATGATGTTTCACCTTCCTTTGTATCTTCTATGAATATCATCAAATAACCATTTGTTTTTATTATCGGCAAAATGCCTTATTTTATTGATACCAGGGTCAAAAGGCCGGAATTGCGGGAGTGCAAAGCACGCAGCAATCCGGTATCTGTCTGTCAGATCAGCGTACCCGTATCCTTACCCATATTCATCATCATCTGAAGACGGAGGATCTGCACCATATTAGACCAGTCTTCCCCGGAAAGGTTCTCTCCCTTTCCTGCTGCCAGAAGTGTACCAAGGCTGCCAGCGCCGGACAGACCTGTATTTCCCGCAAAGCTGCCTAAAAGACTGCCTGCTGTCAGGCTGCTTCCTGTAAGGCCACTTCCTATAAGGCTACTCACTGCTGTACTGCCGGATGTTTTACCATATGTTCCGGTGCTCACCGTACGTCCTGCCAGGATCGTATTGTTTCCCGTATAATCTGCCATGATCTTTTTTACATAATTCTGGGTTTCTTTATATGGTGGGATGCCTCCGTATTTGGTCACACTGCCCGGTCCAGCGTTATAGGCTGCCAATGCAAGGCTTACGTCTCCTCCGAACCGGTCCAGATTTTGTTTTAAGTATTTTGCCCCTCCAAGGATATTTTGTCTGGCATTGTAAGGATCGCTTACTCCAAGAGAACGGGCTGTTCCCGGCATCAGCTGCATCACGCCCATAGCCCCTGCTTTGGATACAGCCTTTGGATTAAACCCTGACTCCGCCTTTGCCACCGCCCTGAGAAGTTTAGAAGGGATCTGATATAAAGCAGAAGCTTCTTCGAAAATAGAATCCATATCTTCTTTTATGGTATTCAGCCCATTTTTCAGTATCCCCTGAAATTCCTGGACCGGTGTTGTCTTTTGTGTCTGATCTGCTGCCTGTGCAGCTAACTTTACTCCATCTCCTGTTATCGGTGCTAAACTCATATTTTTTACTCCTTTCGGCCTGCGCCGTCTGCTCCAAGGTACCAGCCATCCTGAGAACAGTTTACTGCCATAGATCCATCGTTATTTAGATAATACCAGATATTTTTATCATACAGCCAACCGGTCTTCATATCCCCATCCGGGTTTAAGTAATACCATTTTCCGTTTCCTGTGTCCACCCATCCGGTCTTCATACATCCATTTCCGTCAAAATAATACCATTTTCCACCATACGGGAACCAGCCCCTGGTACGGTTTCCTTCAGCATTAAAGTAATACCATATACCTCCCACCAGCTTCCAGGTATTGACTGCCAGAGTCCCATCCGGCATAACAAAGTTGTCTCCCTTTAGAGAACCTGCTATGCCGGGACCAGTACTGCTGCTCTGGGAAGTTGCTGCATGTTTTTTTTCTTTCTCCTCTTCCTCACTGTCATCTACATCCTGTTCCTTTGATGTAATAAATTCCCCTTCTTTTAAGTATTTTTTCTGTTCTGCCGTAACCGGGACCGCTTTTACCTGATAATAGTAGATCTTGTCCGGATCTGTCATGTACTCCTTTAAGCTGACAGAGTTATCTGTAACTGTCATCCGTTTTACCACTTTATCATTTCCATATAAAGTCAGGGTATAGCCCGGAGCATAGTCTACCTTCTTCCACACTGCCTTTTCTGAGTCAAGTGAGCTCCAGCCTGCTAAAGCTGTGTCACCCAGAACAGTGACCGGCGTATAGTCCACTTTTACCTGCATGGTGGTATTATCCAGGGCTTTCGCCGATACAAAATCCGCCCCGGTCACACGGCATTTGGATCGTCCAAGGGACACAGGAAAATACTTTCCCTGTGCAGCATCCACAGTGATCTCCATCCGTACCTTTTTACCAGGTTTCCAGTTTTCATATTCTGTTTTGTAATAAATATCCCCAATGGATACCCCTGATCCGTTGATGGTGATCTGGGGCTGTGGTATTTCCTCCGGATCTCCATAAGTGGTGTTAAATTTAATACTCATGGTCTCGATGATGCTGCTGTCTGCCCCATAAGCTGTATACACTGTATACATATGAAAGATTCCCCCTGGCACAGACGGTAAGCTTCCTGTTCCAAGCAGCAGTCCTGTTCCGGCACAAAGGAGTATTTTTCTGATCATTTTCATATCCATTCCTCACATATCTTTACCTGTACCAGATTCCGTCCTCATTAACATAGAATCCATTGATATACTGGTTTTTTGCCATTTCACCTGAATCCGGCCAGAAATAATACCAATTCCCGTCAACCTGATACCAGCCGGTAGCCATAACTCCGTCAGCATCCAGGAAATAAGTTTTCCCTTCACGGATCAGCCAGCCGGTAAACATGGCTCCCTGAAGGCTGTTGTCCAGTGTGTTTAAATAATACCAGGAACCATTCTGTTCCAGCCAGCCGGTATATAAGGAGCCGTCTTCTCTGAAAAAGTAATAATCCGCCCCTATGATCTTCCAGCCTCCATAAGCCATGGTTCCCTGTATATGCCCATTTTCCGTAAATGGCCAGAAATAATACCACTGACCATTGATCTTTGCCCATCCGGCCGCCATTTCCCCAGTATCATACAGGTAATACCAGTCATTTGCTGGCTTCTGCCAGCCGGTGAGCATCGTGCCATTGACATCAAAATAATACCAGTATCCGTTGACCGACTGCCATGCACCACGGCATATAGAGCCATCCGGAAATCTGTAATTCCATATATTGTCTTTTTTTACCCAGCCTACTGTATCTGTGGTTCCGGACTTTGCCGAAGGATTTTTTGTCTGCTGGCCTTTACCATCTGATACATACCGGTCTGTAATGGAAAGCTCCCCGGATTCTATCCATTCACTTTTTCCACCATATTTTTTTTGTGAATCCGTTCCCGGTACCGTGCGCACCTTAAAGGTATACTCTCCTGTTTTTGTCATATATGGATAAAAATTATACTGGACTGCACTGGTCTGGGAGACGCTGTAAACTTTCGATTTTCCTCTGTAAAGCTGTACCTCGTAATAACCGGAGGTGTTATCCGGCTTTTCCCATTTAGCCTGTCCCAGGCTTTTTTCATTCCACCAGGCATCTTCCGGAGCAGCATAGTCTCCTTTGATCCCGTTTATCCGCAGGGTAACTACAAGATCATCCCCGTCTCTCCTGGCAGACACAAAGGTTCCCCCGCTGATCTTTACATTGGCTTTTTTATAGCTGGAAACAAAATAATCTTCGCTGACATCTTCCGGTTCCAGGGTGACTTTCATCTGAGGTTCTTCAGAAGCCTTCAGTTCATTGGAGCTTTTGTCTGTCCATTCTGCCTCGGAAACGCTGTATTTACTTCCCCCTGCATCTACTGCTACTTCCCCATCTGAAACCGTGGTCGTTTCCAATTTTATATCCGGAAGCTTGCTGCCTGCTTCCAGCTTGGATGTAACACGGATATTTACTGTTTTTATCTCTTTTGCTGCTGCAAACGCATCTATCTTTCCCCATTGGAACAGCAAAACTCCTGAAAGGAGGAGCAGAAGCATTTTATGTCTGTGTCTGAACTTTCTGTCAGGTATTTTCGGATTTTGTTTCATTCTCTTTTTCCTCCGATGACGGCACATATCCTAAAAAATAAATGTAGATTTCTATGATCGCCTGATATAATTCTTCCGGCACAGCCGCTCCCAGCTGTAATCTGCTTAAAAGAGTTGCAAGGGAATCATCCTCATAAACAGGAACTCCTGACTTTCTGGCTGCTTCTGTGATCTTTTCTGCCATATATCCCATTCCAGAAGCAACGATCACCGGGGCGCTGTCCTTTTCCGGTGAATATTGAAGTGCAACTGCTTTTTGTTCTAATAACCGCTCAAACGCTGACATTGATTCCATTCTCCTTTTTTCTAATCTTTGGGAAAACATCCAGAAGACGGTAATGAGCTTTTCTTTCCTGTACCTGCATCATTTTCACGCGCATCCCGTTTCTGGCACATATTTCCTGAAGCTTTGCCTGTATCTCTCCGGCACCGGCAGAAAGATTTTTAGGAATTCCCAATTCCATGGATATTTTATGATCCTGGAGATCTGCCAGAAGCTGGAAATCTCCCACCCCCCTGATATCAAAGTCCACCAGAAGGCGTATTTTCCTGCCTCCATCTTTCTCTTCTTCTTTTTTCTCTGCATCCGGATCGATCCAAAATTCAGATACAGCTTCTTTTCCCTGATATTGAAAAGGAAGGATAAAATGATTGACAGGCATATATACGCTTTCGTTTACCAGCATCCCACGCATCAGCTGGTAAAAATCCTGTACCTGTTCCAGCCCGGCTTCTCCTTTTGCTCCTCTTTCCACAAGTGCGCCAAAGATATCTCCATAAATATTTCCTTTTTTTCCTTCTGAACCGGTAAGTACAGCATACAGTTCTTCAGGCTCTGTTTCAAAAAAACGTTTAAAATCCCTATTAGCTGCCATTTGTTCAAAAAGGCTCCTGAGAAGGACACTGCTTCCGTTTTCATAACGTGCCCCATAAAGGATCAGCTGGATCACGCTGCTTCTTACACTGCCATAATCATGGGTACGGGAAATATATTTTGAAAGAAAGGGAACCAGCTTCTGAAACAGAACCTGGGCATTTTCTCTCGTTTCCCCATTTTCTGCCTTCCAGTCCAGCTGATCCAGAATTGATGCATATTCCTGTCTTGCAGAGGTGTAAAGCATTCCTTTTATTTCATCTGTCAATTCCTGCATCTGCCCTAAAAGATGCTCACCGCTGGAATAATTATTGAATACCTGAAGGAATTTAAGGGCTGTTTCCTGCAGGCCTCTGTTTCCTTCCTGCTGCAAAAGAGTTCTCAGGTTTTCAAAGAAAGTACCGGAAAATTTAGTCTGTCCCTGCATTTTTAAAAAATCCAACAGCTGGCCAGGATCTTCAAACCTGGCAGAATCCAGCAGCTGCTGCACCATTTTTCCCAGGTCTTCATCACCTTTAGCGATAAAGGCTCCATCCCGGAACAGGATCCGGCCCAGGGAATCCTTTATTTCATTTTCCTGCCCCAGCTTCTGAAGAAAGTCAGTATAATTTCCATTATAATTGCGGATGCTGAAGCCACTTTCATTTTCCTGGTCACCAGCGGTACCGCTTTTCTGTCCATCTGCCCGCACTACACGAGATGGGTCAGAAGGATTCTGGATCTGGGAACTGTTCAGGGCGCTTTGCTGCTCCTGGCCTGTATGGACATTTCTATTATCTATATATGTAGAAGGATCTGTTACCTGTAATATATTAGACATGTTTTATTCCTTTTCTTTTTGATTCTATATATTATAATAATATGAGTTTATCCTGCATACTTCCATATGCATATTTAGTCGTCGTTTTCCCGTTTTTTATAATTATTATTTTTCTTATATTTTCAAGAAAAAAGGCGATAATTTACATAGATTCAGTAAGCATGTGAAAATCACAGGATACTTTTGTGGTCCTGCCGTTTTATTTTAAGGTGAGGAGTAATTGTATGAAAATTCAAGATTCTATCCAGGAGCAAATACACATGGAACATGTATCAATGAGACAAAGCAATATTGCTTTGTCTGATAATATTTCTACAAAACCGGCTGATCTTGACCGAGCCAGTTTTGAATATACTGAAGGTATTTCGGCTGATGAAACACTTTTTGCACGATCTCTGGCTCACAGCATTACAGAAGATGTCTGCCGCGAGAAAGGCGTTTCCGTTGAAAAGGTTGCCCAATTAAAAAAACAGGTTGAGGAAGGAACCTACGAACCGGATCCCATGGCCATTGCAAGGGCCATGTATAATCTATGAGGGCGCCTGAAAGCCTGATCCCGGTATTAGAACAGCTGTGTACTGTATTAGAACAGCTATGCCAGGTTGAGGCTGATAAACTAACCGTTATTTCAGCTGATCATCCCGATCAGCTGGAATCTCTTTTAAATGATGAAAACATGCTTTTACTGCAGCTGCGCGGACTAGATAAAAAACGAAGTGATCTTCTTCGCAGGTCGGGTCTTGAGGGTCTTACTTTCCGCCAGATCTTGATGCAGGAGGACAGCGAGGAGGCTGTGGCACTTCTCTCTCCGATCTTGGAACGGTTATCCAGCCAGGCTGAAAAGCTGAAAAAAGTAAAAGGTGGCACAGACCGTCTGATCCGGATCCGCATGAAGCAGTTAGAACAGCGCCTTTCCGGTGCGAAGCAGAGCGATCCTCATGTTTATGACAAATATGTCTGATAAAACTGTGGGGACTGCAGGATATTTATATTTTGGAGGTAATAATACTTTATGGTAAGAGCAACTTTTTCCGGTTTTAATACCGCTCTGTCCGCTCTCCAGGCCAACCAGAAACGTCTGGATATTACAGGACAGAATTTGTCAAATATGAATACTGCCGGATATACCAGGCAGCAGTTAGAGGCATCCAGCCTTAATTATACGAATCCTGTTTCCCATTATTCTAATGGGAATGAAACTGCAGTAGGCTTTGGGGTAAGCATGGACCGGGTCTCACAGATCAGAGATCCTTATCTGGATATCCAATACCGCAGCCAGTCTGCTGACTGCAGCTATACCAATCGTTTACAGACTGCCCTTAATTCCCTGTCAAAGGTACTGGATGAAACAACCATTTCCGGCATCCGTAAGGCATTTGATGATGTCCAGTCTACCCTTACAAGCATGCAGGATCCTGCAAAAGTGGCTGATTCCATCTATGAAAGTGAGCTGCGCTCTAAAATGCAGTCTGTATGTAATCTTTTTAACCAGGCATCCAGACAGATCTCACAGGCTGAACAGAATGAATTTCAAAGGCTCACAGGGGAAGGCAGCAGTGAACAGGGCGATGTGCAGAAGATCAATGACATTCTCCGCCAGATCGGTGACCTGAACGTGCAGATCAAACGTAACCAGGTTGCCGGTCATCCTTCCCTGGAACTGCAGGATGAACGAAATCTTCTTCTGGATGAGCTTTCCGGTTATATTCCTGTTGAAACCAGATATTACAAGGATGATGCCCATTCCGGGAATAACGCCTATGACTATGATGCAAATGGTGCTGTGATCGGCAAAAAGGACTGGCCTGATGACCTGGAAGTGAGCATGAATTATATTGATGCCCAGGGAAAGAGCCAGAAGCTGATCCTGGTAAACGGATCCGACCTTGGTACTAACGGTCTCACAAAAAACTACGGTCAGTTAAGTGTGTTAAAAGGCGATCACCAGACAGCTGCTTCTGTTTCTGATCCTGCAAACATTTCCATCAAGTTTGAAAAAGCCCCCAGCTATAAAGGGAATGGACAGGCTGCAAATGATATATACGCAGAGTTAAAAGGCATCCATTTTGAAGGCGGCTCTCTTCAGGCAAGCCTGGATATGCTCCAGAAAACAGGTACCGGCAATGTGATAAATGGATCTACTGCTGTGGATGATGTCCGTGGATACCAGTATTACTCAGAAAAACTGGATCAGTTAGCTTTAACTTTCGCAAATTCCATGAATGACATAAACAATGGCAAAAACCACACGGATAAGAATCTTTTATCTAATTCCACCAATGACTCAACAACTGGTATAACAGCCGGAAATATCGGTATCAGCAAAGGCTGGACCAGTGGAACGATCCATATTTCTACAGACGGCACCAACCGCACAGATACAATCCTTGATATGATCGCAGCTATGAAGGATACCAAGAAATTGAACGGAAAAACATTTGCTGATTATATGAATAACCTTTCCACCCAGCTGGCATCTGATTCCAGCTCCAACCAGACTGCATTAAAGACGGGCACAACTGTTTTAAACAGTATCCAGGACTCCAGAGACTCTCTTTCCGGTGTCAGCCTGGATGAAGAAGCAACCAATATGATGGCCTACGTTTCAGCCTATAATGCTGCTTCCCGTCTGATGACTGCCCTTGATGAAGTGTTGAATACCCTGATCAGTAATACTGGTGCATAAATATAAGGAGGATTAATAAATTATGAGAGTTGTACGTTCATCTGTTTACCGCAGGTATACTTCTTCTTTAAATGATCTTCAAAGCAATCTGAATAAAAGCATGAACAAGGTTTCTACCGGCGCTGCTTATGAAACAGCTGCTGATAATCCTCTTGCTTATTATCAGGGAAAGAAAATGGATCATTTATATCAGGATGCAAAGAGTAAAAGTTCTATTTTAGGTGATATTAAAAACCGTCTGTACCAACAGGAGCAGGGCGCAAGGGATATCCAGAAAACTTTAAGCAACAGTAAGACTTCCATGCAGTATGTGCTGGATTCCTCCCATAACAGCTCAAAAACTTCTGTCCAGACAAAAAGAGATGCTCTTCTTCAGGATGTGCAGAGCATGGTCAGCAATCTGAACAGCCAGTATCAGGATTTTTATATTTACGGCGGAAATGATATTACAACAGCTCCGTTTTCTTTAAGCGGAGATGGAAAAACCCTTACTTATACCCATGAGTATTCAGACGGTACCACAAAGACGGTCAATATGACCATGGCTTATGATAAAGATAAAAATACTTACAGTTATAATTTAAACGATGATGACCTGAACAACCTTGTGACAGCTATGAGAGAACAAGGCCGGGTAGATATCGGTTATGGCGATATTTCCAACCGCCAGTCTCTTTTAGATACCTATACCGGAGGACTTAATATGCTAACGGGGCTTACTTCAGATTCCTTAAATGCCATGTCTGATGCGGATGCAAAGGATGCGGTCAAAGCTGCCCTGGAAACAACTCCTGTGGCACTTCTCAGCCGTTCGGTTATGGCCTGTGATAATTATATCAATGATACTACGACCATTGATCAATTTACAGATACTATGGGCAGTGTACTTAAAGATGCAGCTAATACAGAGCATACTATCAGCACCGTTTACAGCGACCTTGGCAATAAATATTCCCTGGTAGAAACTACAAAAACCCGTCTTGATACTTTAAGCGACAACCTGACAGAGGAATACAAAGACATTCTTGGAGCTGATCCTTATGAGGCCATTACAGAAATGTTCTCTTACCAGTACTCCTATTCTGCTGCTTTAAAAATGGGGTCAAACCTGATGCAGTCATCTCTTTTTGATTTTATAAAATGATACAGGTATATTGTTTACAAAAAACAAGCAAAAAAATAACTTTCTATTTTTAGATCTGAAGAAGGTGAAGATGTATGAAACCTGTGATTGAAGCAAATTTTAAACCTTTTGAATCTGTCCGTTTCCGTCAAAATGCCAGGCTGGTTTCAAAGGACCAGCTGGCAGCAAGCCAACATCAGGCTATTTCCCAATACCGCCTGAAAGCACGTCAGGCTCAAAATTACGGGATCAGTTCTCCGGAAAGCATGATCTGTATCCAGGATATCAGACAAGCTTTTGATCTCCAGGATACTGTCCAAAGAGTACATGGCACAGCAAACATTTCTGGATCAGGAAACAGCTTTTGTGATCCATTTTCTGGCAGCCCTGACAATAACGGACTGTATACACTTCAGAGAGGAGAATTTGAATTTCGTGTGGCATCTGGCAATCTGGAATACATACCAGCCCTGGAAATGACCATCATAACCTCTTACCCTGAAGTAGAATTTATATATACCGGCACCCCCAATTATGTTCCACCAAAAAAAGAGCCAGATCCCCCTGCTCTTAATCTTACCATATAAAAACTGACCCCCGGAGGCTTATACAATCATGAAGATTGATACAAAATATTACGGCGAGATGGATTATACCAAAGATGAACTGGTTGTATTTCCAGATGGTTTATTTGGTTTTTCCCAGTACCATGACTATCTTCCCCTCTCTATGGAGGAGGATGACAGCTCCATGCTGATACTCCAGTCTGTAGACGAACCGTATGTGGCATTTTTCCTCATTGATGCAGCCACACTCTTTCCTTCTTATTCACCGGTTCTTCTACCGGAAGAATTATCCTTTCTGGAAGTAGATTCCAGTGATGAATTATCCTATTATGTCATATGCACTGTAAAGAAGGATTATCTGGATGGAACCGTCAACTTGAAATGTCCTCTTGCCATTAATCCGGATACCCGCAAAGGGATCCAGGTGATCTTATCCAACGCTGACTATGATTACCGCCATACCTTACGTTCTCTTCTTGGTAAAGAGATAAAGGAACAGGACACTAAAAAGGAGATAAATAGCCATGCTGATACTGAAACGTAAAAAAAATGACAGTATCCTGATCGGGAATGACATACGCATCACTGTACTTGACTGCGACAATGGATCTGTCAGCCTGGCTATAAATGCCCCGAAGCATATTTCTATTTTGCGGGAAGAATTGACAGAAGCAGAACGCAGCAACCTGGATGCCTTATTATCTGATACAGATTCACTGCGCTCTATTGAAAAAGGACTGAATTCTTATATGAAGA
>UMES01020860.1_pt1 | contig 12151 bp, 6 predicted proteins | sample 1964791 | NCBI WGS metagenome assembly UMES01 (sample SAMEA4836024, study PRJEB28245) | human gut metagenome | biome: gut microbiome; material: fecal sample | place: Denmark | collected 2008
GGAGAGCTTTATGTCTCAAGTTTCCACAACTCCAAACTGACTATTCCATGGTTTCTTTGTTCCATCGGCGTTGCCTTGTTTTTCCTGCTTTTACTTCCGCTTCTCTTTTTGCGAAAAAAAGTGCAGGATATCGGAATTCTGAAAGATCACATTCTGCAGATGTCAGGTGGTGACTTGAAGCAACCAGTCAGCCCTATGGGAAATGACGAGCTTGGTGTTCTGGCACTGGAACTGGATCAAATGCGCCAGACACTGTATGCCAACATACAGCAGAAAGCAGAAAGCCATCGTGCCAACCAGGATCTGATCACCGCAATGTCCCATGACCTGCGCACACCTCTGACCATTTTACACGGTTATCTGGATATTCTGGCACTTGGACGTAATCCGGAGCTGCAATCCGAATATATCCGGCGCTGTCTGCAAAAAACAGAGGATATTCAGCAGCTTACCGACCGTATGTTTGAATATTCACTGGTTTACGAACCACCACAGACCCCGGTTTTCACATCGATTCCTCTCAGGTATCTTTATCTTACCCTTGCGGAACATCTGGATTTTCTTCGCCTCGCCGGATTTCAGACTTCTGAAACGATTGCTTCTCTTTCCGGACAAATCAATGGAGACGAAACTTCCCTGAAACGCCTGTTTCAGAATCTGTTTTCCAATATTTTAAAATATGGTGACAAATCGGGAATTGTTACTTTACAGTTTTCTCTGGAACAGGATTCCTTCCGGATCACAATCTCCAATGCGATAAAACCGGATCATTCCGGCATTGAAAGTAACCGGATCGGCTTAAAAAGTGCAGAAAAAATCGCTGCCATACATCATGGAGCACTGACCTTCTGTCAGACAAAAGAAAATCTGTTTATCGTGAATGTAAAGTTTCCTCTGGTAAAAACTTCCACAACATAGTGAAGCCTTCTGCCAACATATTTTTCCGTTTCCGCAAAAAATGGCATCCGATGATACCGTTCTATCACCAGATGCCATTTTCATATACTATTTGTGTAATTCTACCATGAGTGAAAGCAGCTCATGATCAACATTCATCAATCATATGAGTACATTGACTCACTTACACTCATTTCATCCAGATACATGCTCTGGATTTTCTCTCTATGCCATTCTTCCGCAGCACTGTTTGTATTTCTTTCCGCTTCCACATGGGCATGGATCGTTCGGATATACCTTTTTGGTCTCACGTGTCTTTGGTGTTCTCTGTGCAGAATCATCTTTATTAGTTCCTGTCACTTTGGCCACTTCCTCACGTTCTACCTTCTGTTCTACTTTTACATGGAACAGCAGACGGATGGTCTCTTCCTGAATATTGGCCGTCATCTCATCGAACATCTCAAATCCGGCCATCTTGTACTCAACCAACGGATCTCTCTGTCCGTAAGCCTGCAGGCCGATACCTTCACGAAGGATTTCCATATCATCAATGTGATCCATCCATTTACGGTCGATGGTTTTCAGCAGAACCACGCGCTCCAGTTCACGGATCATTTCTTCCTCCGGGAACTCAGCTTCTTTTGCTTCGTATAATTTTACAGCACGCTCTTTGAGCATATGTTTTAACTCATTTGTATTCAGGCTCTGAATCTCTTCATCAGATAATGGCTGCATCGGAATGACCGGAATCAGCAATTCATTTAATTCCACAACATCCCAGTTTTTGCCTTCTTCGTCAGATACACAATGATCTACGGTATCTTCTACACGGTCTGTGATCATTTTATAAATCGCACTGCGCATGCTTTCGCCATCCAGTACACGGCGACGCTCACCATAGATAATCTCTCTCTGATCATTCATAACCTGATCGTACTCAAGCAGGTTTTTACGGATACCATAGTTGTTACCCTCAATCTTCTGCTGTGCTTTCTCAATAGCATTGGAAAGCATCTTATGCTCAATCTGCTCACCGTAAGGAACTCCCATGGCATTGAACATTGTGATCAGTTTCTCAGAACCAAACAGACGCATCAGATCATCTTCCAGGGAGATATAGAAACGGGACTCACCCGGATCTCCCTGTCGACCGGAACGACCACGCAGCTGATTGTCAATACGACGGGATTCATGACGCTCAGTACCGATGATTTTCAGACCACCGGCTGCTTTTGCTGCATCATCCAGCTTGATATCAGTACCACGGCCAGCCATATTGGTTGCAATCGTAACAGCACCGTGTACACCAGCCTGCGCTACGATCTCAGCCTCAAGTTCATGGAATTTTGCATTTAAAACACTGTGCTGAATACCTTCTTTTTTCAGCATTTTGCTTAAAAGTTCGGAAGTCTCAATGGTAATTGTACCAACCAGTACCGGCTGACCTGTCTCATGAGCTTTCACAACTTCCTTCACAACAGCCTCAAATTTTTCCTGTTTTGTCTTATATACCGCATCCTCTTTATCAATACGCTGTACCGGACGATTGGTCGGAATCTCGATAACATCCATTCCATAGATATCACGGAACTCTTTTTCCTCTGTCAGAGCAGTACCTGTCATACCGGATTTTTTCTTATATTTGTTGAAAAAGTTCTGGAATGTAATTGTTGCCAGCGTCTTACTCTCACGTTTTACTTTGACATGTTCTTTTGCCTCAATGGCCTGATGCAGACCATCAGAGTAACGACGTCCCGGCATGATACGTCCGGTAAACTCATCAACGATCAAAATCTGATCATCTGCCACAACATAATCCTGATCGCGGTGCATCAGATTGTGTGCGCGCAGTGCCAGAATGATATTATGCTGAATCTCGAGGTTCTCAGCATCTGCCAGGTTGTCGATTTTGAAGAATTTCTCTACTTTCTCCACACCTTCCTGTGTCAGGTTGATGACTTTATCTTTCTCATTTACGATGAAATCACCGGTTTCCTCGATTTCAATACCCATGATGGCATCCATTTTAGAAAACTCCTGGCTTGCCTCACCACGTTTCATCTGTCTTGCCAGAATATCACATGCCTCGTACAATTTTGTAGACTTGCCACTCTGACCGGAAATGATCAGCGGAGTACGCGCCTCATCGATCAATACAGAGTCAACCTCATCGATGATGGCATAGTGCAGATCACGCTGAACCAGCTGTTCTTTGTAGATGACCATGTTGTCACGCAGGTAATCAAATCCAAGCTCATTATTGGTAACATAAGTAATGTCGCACTCATAAGCTTTTTTACGCTCATCATGATCCATATCATTTAAAACAACGCCAACGGTAAGTCCCAGAAATTCATGTACCTTTCCCATCCACTCAGCATCACGTTTTGCCAGGTAATCATTGACTGTGACGATATGAACACCTTTTCCTTCCAGTGCATTTAAGTATGCCGGAGATGTGGAAACAAGTGTCTTACCTTCACCAGTCTTCATCTCTGCGATTCGTCCCTGATGAAGAACGATTCCACCAATTAACTGTACACGGTAATGTTCCATGCCCAGCACACGTTTTGCCGCCTCACGGACTGTCGCAAAAGCCTCCGGAAGCAGATCATCCAGAGTCTCTCCTTTCGCAAGTCTTTCTTTATATTCTTTTGTCTTTCCACGCAGTTCCTCATCGGATAATGCCTGCATCTGCGGACGGTAACTTTCAATTTTATCTGCAATTGCATTGACTGATTTCAGTTCCCGCTCGCTGTGGGTTCCAAAAATTTTTTCTATAATACTCATGTATTTCCCCTGTACCTTTCTTTCTTTGCGGTAAAAAAACCGCTAAACACAAGGTTTATTGTACCACTGAATGAGATATCACACAATACACAATCCCGTTAACGATTTGTGAACTTTTTATAAACGAAGCCCTTTTTTCTATACAAAACCAGACAATCTATGCTATACTTTTCACTTGAAACCCAAACATACTCCAGAGTTTTCTGAATATACAGAAAACTCTGTCTTAGCAGAAAGCTCTGAAGTATATATAATCATAAAGGAGGATTCTTATGAGTTATTTATACAAGACAAAAGGTACCTGTTCTACCCTGATCGAAGTAGAATTAGACGGAGATGTGGTAAAAGATGTCAAATTCACCGGCGGATGCAACGGTAACCTTCAGGCAATTCCAAAGCTTGTACAGGGACTTACCGTAGCCCAGGTAGAAGAAAAACTTTCCGGCATCTCATGTTCCGGACGTCCGACTTCCTGTGGCGACCAGCTGGCAAAAGCCTGTCGTGCCGCACTTGAAGCACAGAATGCATAAACAGGAAATCACTGCACATCTACAGGCATCTGCCATATTTTTCATGGCAGATGCTTTTTTCAAATATTTTCAAATACGAAATATGGTATTCTACCGCCCTGTAATTATCTGATTTCTTTTCCTTATTTTGCATCTTTTCTGTTTATTATATTATTTTTTGTATTTTTTCTAATTTTCTATTGACAAATGCGTTATTGTCTGTTACTATAAGTACAACAAATAAAGAACTTACAGTTCTTACAAAACTACAGAAAGAGAGGTACAGACCACCGGAGACATAATTTAAAATTCAAAACGATACTTAGATGAAGGAGGTACAGTCCAATCTACATTTAAATTTTATTTTCATTTATTATAACGAAAGAGGTACGGTCCAATGAAATAATGATTCAACTTTCATCATTTAAATTTTTGAAAACGAGGTATAGTCCAATGAAATAGTTATTTTCTTTTCATAATTTAAATTCTTGAAACGGAGTACAGACCAATGGACAGGTAAATGAATGAATTAATTTAATCTTATATTTTACATAGTTGGAGGTACAGTCCACCAGAGATTAAAGTAATCAGCAGTTTTTTCTGATACCAGAATTGAATACATGACAGTTACCATAGTAAGCATCAGATCAAGATTCAGATGGCAACGTTCAGATATGAATCGGATCACAAAAGTCATGATTGAATGAGATTTGAAGACGTGGCAGGAAAAGCTCAAAGGAAAATTGAATCAAACAATTGTATAGCGAAACATATCAAAAGAATAAGGAGGAACCTTCCCTTGGAGAGTATATGTTATTAAGGCTACATTGATATCTGTAAAAACAGTATTGATGTAGCCTTTTCTAATGCTTTTTCATCTCGATACAGCTCTTTTTTTCAAGCACATCTCCCTCACTCTCCCGTTTTCTATTGACACACTTCTCTTACAGGTGTAATCTAGTATTGAAAACTACATGTTGTCGTTTTTACAGACAACAAGAAAGGTATACAACTGAAATGAGAGAGATTATCATCACCACAGAAAGTGGTTCCGATCTTCCGGAAAACCTTGTAAAAAAATACGATATTAAAGTAATTCCTATGCATATTGTCATGGACAGCACTTCCTATGCCGATGGTTCTATCAGCGTTGATAAAATTTATGAATATTATAATGAGACAAAAAAAATTCCTACCACATCCGCTGTAAATGTTGGGGAATATATTGATTTCTTTACCAAAATCCGCGCAGAGCATCCTGATTGTGTCATCATGCATCTTGCCTACTCTTCTCTGGCTTCTTCCACTTATCAGAATGCCGAGATCGCCATCCGCGAATTTGATGATATCTACCTGATTGATACCAGAAATGTATCCGGTGGCTGTACAGCTCATCTGGCAAAAGCATATGAGATCATTCAGGAAAAAAAAGATACTGTCACTGATTACAAAGCACTGGCTGAAGAAATCGAATCCTGGAATCAGAAGGTATTCTGTTCCTTTATTCCGGGCAATCTGGATTATCTGAAAGCCGGCGGACGTGTATCCAATGCAGCATACCTCGGTGCTACGCTGCTCCGTCTGAAACCGCTGATTGAGATCGTAGACGGTCAGCTTCTGGCTTCCAAAAAATATCGCGGTTCCATTGAAAAGTTTGTGGATACATACATGGAAGAATATCTGGCAAAACATGACGTGTCACGAAAATGCCTGTATCTGATGTATTCCAAAGGACTTTCACAGGTAGCGCTGGATCGTATGAAAGAAAATGCTATTCGCTTTGGATTTGAAAGTTATGAATATGTCATGACCGGTTGTGTCATCAGCTGTCACAGCGGTCCTGGCGCCATCGGTCTGGCTGGCTGTTGTGAATAAAATGTAATCCCGGAATCTTTTAAACGTGGAATTTTATGATAGATTCCGAGTACACATAAAACCCATAGAAAGCAAAAATGAGAACTCCCGCAAACGAGAGTTCTCATTTTTTCATATCACTTTTTCGAAATCTATCGGCGAGCTCTTTTCTTATATTTCTTCTCGCCAAATATCCAGAACAGAATCAATGCGATCAGCGTTCCTATCACCATTCCAACCAGAACATCACTCGGATAATGTACTCCAACATAAAGCCTGGACAATGATATTGCAAAAGCAAGAATCATTGCCGGAACACCAAGCCAACGCGGGCTGCTTTTATAGATAGACACTGCTGATGCAAAGGAAGCTGAAGCATGTCCGGAAGGGAACGACCAGTCCCGCTGCGCCGGGATCAGACATTGCAACCCCTGTACCACTTCATACGGCCGGACTCTTGCCACATAATTTTTCAAAACCAGATTGGTCACACATAAGGAACCAAGCAATGCAAGTAAAGACAGCAGACCTGCACGCCTTGTTTTTCTCGGAAATAACAGTATCACCGATAAAATAATCCATATCATACCGGCGTTTCCCAGATTTGTAATAAAAACTACAATCGGTGTCAACGCTTCCGAGCGAAGATGATTTTGAATCAGCAGCAGGAGCTGACCATCCCATGTATTCAGTTGTTGAAGAACTGCATCTAAATTCCCATGTATCATCTCTTTTATTTACCTTAATGTGTTAAAATTTAAATACTGCCACACCATATGGTGGGAGTTCATATGCAAAGGAGTATGGTCTTCCATCACACTCTGATTTTTCTGACTGATAAACAGTCGGACGCTCCGCTCCTTCTCCTCCGAACTTCGCATCATCACTGTTCAGCAATAATGTGTATTTTTTCTTTTTCGGTACACCAACCCTATAATCCGGACGTGCCATTGGTGTAAAGTTGCATACAAACAACAGACTGTTTCGACCCGATTTGCTGTGGCGTACAAAACTGAAAATACTTCTGTATCCATCATTCGGATTAATCCATTCAAATCCTTCCGGCTGATCATCCAGTTCATACATTGCCGGGTATTTTTTATAAATTGCAAGCAATTCTTTCACAAATAACTGCAGATGACTGTGTTTTTCATCTTCCAGCAGATCCCAGTCAAGTTCGCGTTTTTCACTCCATTCACGAAGCTGACCAAAATCCTGTCCCATAAACAGTAATTTTTTGCCCGGATGTCCCATCATAAATGCATAACCAGCCATCAGATTGCGGTATTTATCAATACCAAGTCCCGGCATTTTATTCAGCATGGAGCATTTCAGATGAACCACCTCATCATGCGAAAGTACAAGGATATATTTTTCGCTGTAATTGTAGCTCATGGCAAAGGTCATCTTATTATGATTATCTTTCCGGAAATACGGATCCAGTTTCATATAATCCAGGAAGTCATGCATCCATCCCATATTCCATTTGTATGTAAAGTTCAGACCTCCGTCTTCTGCCTTTCCGGTTACCATCGGCCATGCAGTAGACTCTTCTGCAATCATAATTGCGCCCGGGTTTCTGCCACATACGAGGGTATTCAGATGGCGGAAGAATTCGATCACTTCCAGATTTTTATTTTCCCCATACTGATTTGCTACCCATTCGCCGTCTTTCTTTCCATAATCCAGATACAGCATAGATGCAACCGCATCTACGCGCAGTCCATCAATATGATATTTTTCTACCCAGAGCAGGGCAGAATTTAACAGGAAATTTTTCACTTCTGTCTTGCCATAGTCAAAAATCTTGGTTCCCCAGTCCGGATGCTCACCTTTTCGTGGATCTGCATATTCATACAGACAACTTCCGTCAAACTCTGCCAGTCCGTGGGCATCTCTCGGGAAATGCGCCGGTACCCAGTCAAGAATGACACCGATTTTGTGTTTGTGCAGGTAGTTAACCAGATATGCAAAGTCCTCCGGCGTACCGTAACGTGAAGTCGGAGCGAAATATCCGGTTACCTGATAACCCCAGGATCCATCGAAAGGATATTCCGAAATACCCATCAATTCTACATGCGTATATCCCATTTCTTTGACATATTTTGTCAGTTCTACAGCCAGTTCACGATAGGTATAAAATCCGGTATCCTCATCATATCCTTCGTGACGTTTCCAGGAACCCGGATGTACTTCATAAATAGACATTGGCTGGCGATATACATCCTCATCCTTATGTGCCGCACGGGCCTCCATCCACTTTTCATCGGACCATTTCAGTTTGCTGATATCAGCTACCCGGGAAGCTGTTCCCGGACGCATTTCCGCATAATTTGCATAAGGATCTGCTTTGTATAATTTTCTGCCATCCTGCGTTTCAATCAGATATTTATACATATCACCGATTTTTACATTGCTGATAAACAGTTCATAAATTCCATTTGGTTCCAGACGTTTCATCTCATGAGAAGTCTCATTCCAGTCATTAAAGGATCCGATCACCCAGACACGTTTTGCGTTTGGTGCCCAAACCGCAAAATTTACACCCTGCCATCTGCCCTTTTTACATGGATGCGCCCCCAGTTTCATGTACATATCGTAATGCACGCCTGCACCAAACAGATACATATCATACTCAGAAATGTTCCCCATAGTGTTTCTCCTCCTTAAAAACCACTTTATTTTCAGAATCCGATTAGGAAATCTGATATGAAACAGCCGTCAGATTTTTTCTTCTGACTATTTCTGAAATTACTCAAAATCTTTTTCATGAAGAATGAGATAATCATTCTCGTTATATTTCTTTGAGAAAATAGAGCCAAAGGCTTTCTTGATTCCGCCACCTTCCGCATTTTCGATCGCTTCGTCCACAATATCTTTGACTTCTGCTAAAGTCGTTGCACGTTCCAGCTTCTGGATATTATTAATGCGGTTATATAAAGCCAGCACGCCCATCTCATCAATGGTGCACTCCATTTCTTTTGCATAAGATTTACCAAAATCAACCAGCTCATCGATGGTAAAAATAGGAATATCCACTTTTTCTGTAAATTTCTTGGCAAACCCAAAGTCAAGCTGCATTGCTTTACGGATTCCTGCTCTCGTATCTTCCAGAACTACAACCATACCCTGTGTATTCTGTTCCATCAGCTGAGACATTCTGATTGCCGTCTCCCGGGTCAGTTCACCGGCCTTATCAATGATCAGATATCCTCCTGCAATTTTCGGTATCAAAACTGCAAAATCCTTATTATTCAGAGATTCTGCACTGATCTTACCGATCTTGGCATCCTCATTTCCAATCTCCTGCTGAATTGCCTTGATCAGGCTTGTTGCAAATACTGTTTTTCCGCTTCCCTCTTCACCCTGAATCAGAATATTACCCGTCAGTGAAGTAACGGAATTGCCAATACGGGATTTTGCACCCAGCAGAATCTGTCGAATCTGATCTTCCATACCCGGAACAGGAAGGAAATATGAGAATAATTCTTTCTGCTCTTCTGTCAGTTCATATGCATGCTGCTCATCCTCAATATCTTCCGGCATTTTTATCTCCGGAAGTACACCGGTATTCTGTGAAACAGCTACCTGCCCCACCGGAACTTCCACATTGGAGTTTTCCACAAACATCTGTGTGGCCTGCGCCAGAACTTTCTCCAGTTCTTCATCCGGAACCGGCTCTACTACATGCAGATGATCTTCTTCCTCCTCTGAAGTTGCCTGTGTATCTGTACCTTCATCTGACGTACCCTCTGCAACTGCACCGATATCTTCGCCTGCATCTGCACTGATTCCACGCAGATCCTGTACATCCGGCATTTCTCTGGTAGCGTATGCATCAGCAGAGTTCTCTGTCTCTGTCATATCTTTTTCTGCAGCGGAAACCTCCACAGGTGACGTGTCTGGTGTTGCTTCTTCTGCAACTTCTGTGGATATTTCTTCTGCAGCATTCTTCGCCATCTCTGATTCAGATTCTTTTGCAACAGCTTCCGGTACTTTCTCTTCTGATACAGACGCTGACGTTTCTTCCAAAACTGTATCTTCCGGTTTTTCTGTCACTTCCTGAGATACTGCCGAACTGTCCTTCGCCTCTTCTGTCTCTGAATCCTTTATCTGATCTTTTTCTATATCAGATGCAGCTTTTACTTCCTCTGTATCCTCTTTCGTATCAGTCAGATTCTCTTCTGCCACATCAGCTTCTTCATTCGAAACATCTTCCAGGTTCTGAGCAGAAACATTCTCATCTGATTCTTCCAGTCCTTCCGAAAACGGCGTATCTGCTGCAAGTGCCGCAGCAACCGTATCTTCCGGAACCGGAATATCTTCGCCCGGTGTCGCATTCAGCATTGGAATCAGCGTCTTCAGACGATCCATAATCTGTCCGGCCTCGATCAGTGCATTTTCTTTCGCCATTTCCAGTTTTTTCTGTTCAGCAGCCGCAATGGCAGCCTCTGCGGCACGTTTTGTTTTCTTCCAGTCTTCCAGGATTTCTTCAATGCTTGCCTGTGCAGATGCAACCTGCTCTGCTGTTTCTTCTTCCGCAAGCTTCTGCTCGGATGCTGTCACTACAACCGGGATATCATTTTTCTTTTCTTCCGTTCTGACAATCGTTGGATTCTTTTCTTCCGTTCTGACTTCTTTTTTATCCTCTTCCGGTTCGCTCAGAAGTTCTTTGAAATCCTCTTTCAGAGACTGATCTACCTCAGCATTGATTTTCTCTTTATCAAACGCCGGTTCTGTGTCTTCCTCATGTTCACCATTCAGATAAGGAATATCACTGACGATTTTTTTAATACTTTCCATGGTATCTGCAACGGTCTCTTTTTCTGTTGCATTCATGATCTGCTGCATACTCTTGGCAAGTTCCTCTTCCAGATTGGAGGTATTGAATTTACTTGCTGTCACAGTATTTTCAGATGATTTTACCATTTCATGAATCACATTTTTTCGTTCCGGAGTGGCAGGAATACTGATTTCAACCATACCTTTCTTTTCACGGAACTGCCTGTATTTGTCCTCCTGAGATGCAGTAAGCGGCTGATACAGGCGTTTCAGATCCAGTGCTTTTTCCACATATTCTCCATCACCAAACCAGAGAATCAGCTCATCACAGGTCTCCACACATTTATCCCGCATGTCCGCCTGACCATACAGAACAGCCAGCTCATAAGCCCATTTTTCTGTATACTCATGCTCTTTTAATTCCTCCAGAATGGCAATCCGTATCGGTAACGGTTCTTCTTTCAGACAGCTTATCTCATAAGCCAGTACATAACGCAGATTGTCTTTCGGGGCAATTTCTATAAATTCATTATAGTATTCCTCTGCCTCATCAATCTTCTTGGCTTTAATAGCAACTTCCGCCAGCTGACTGACAATATTTCTTCCAATCGGAGAATGATCGTAAGCCTGCAGCAAAACTTCCCTGCAGGCATCGTATTTTCCTGTTTTTTCATAAATCTCGCCTACCATACATAATGTATGACTGCTTCGGACTTTCTTCCAGTTAATCGTATCCGCCATTTCTGATGCTGTTGCATAGTCACCGGCAGCTACCAGATTTTGTAATTGTTCCAGCTTCAACTTATACTCATACTTATCCACCGTTTTTCACCTCATGTCTGTATTTTCTGTTTTTTCAAAAATTTACTTATCTTTCTTTGTCTCTTCATATCTGCGGATCGATTCTTCCGGTTCTTCCGTTGCTTTCATCTTCACCTGATTTGTCACCGCATCCACGGTATCAAGTTCGATGTATTCCTCCGTTTCTTCCGGCAGTCGCCGTTTTTTCAACACATGCTCGACCACACGTTTGATGATATAGTAAAGTACCGCAAAAATCGGTACACCAAACAGCATTCCAATGACACCGAAGCTTCCTCCAAAAAGCAGAATCGCAAAGATTACCCAGAATGGCGATAATCCTGTCGTATTGCCCAAGATCTTCGGTCCGATCACATTTCCATCCACCTGCTGTAAAATGATGATAAAGATAATAAAATAAATACCTTTCATCGGATCTACCAGGAAAATCAGGATGGCACTCGGAATTGCTCCGATATAAGGTCCGAAAAACGGAATGACATTGGTCACACCTACGA
>UMES01015116.1_pt1 | contig 12097 bp, 7 predicted proteins | sample 1964791 | NCBI WGS metagenome assembly UMES01 (sample SAMEA4836024, study PRJEB28245) | human gut metagenome | biome: gut microbiome; material: fecal sample | place: Denmark | collected 2008
AGCCAATGCCCTCAATCTCGCATTTTACGATGTCGCCCTTTTTCAAAAACTTGGGCGGCTGAAAGCCCATGCCAACACCCGCCGGTGTCCCCATGGCAATAATCGTGCCTGCCTGTAGGGTCATGCCCTGCGTTAACTCGCAAATAACCTTTTCAATGCCGTTAATCATCAGTTCCGTATTGCTGTCCTGCCGTAATTCGCCATTCACATAGGAGCGAATCGGCAGCGCGGGGGGATTCTTAAATTCATCCTTCGTCACAATCCAAGGACCGATCGGCGTAAAATCATCCAGACTCTTGCCGAAATACCACTGCTTATGCGAGGTCTGTAAATTTCTCGCACTCATATCATTGAGAATCGTATAGCCAAAGACATACTCAAAAACCTCCTCCGGCTTTACATTCCTTGCATCCTTGCCGATGATAACCGCCAGCTCTGCTTCATAATCCAAGCTATCCACAATATCCAGATGCCCGTCGATTTCCTCGCCATCCGCCAAGGCACGATTGATTCTCTTGGAAAAATAAATCGGCACAGGACGTTCGCCGCCGAAGGCCTCATCATGGAACCGCGCCGCTTCCTCCGCGTGTGCATAATAATTGATACCCAGACAGACAACATCCTGCTTGGGATGGGGAATGGGCGAAAGAATCTGCACCTCATCCAGAGGAATCCCCTGCATCAGCTCCTTATTTCTATCCAGCTTTTCCAGCTTTTTCTCATTCTGCACATCCAGAAAGGTATTCATATCAATGGCACTACAGCCAAGATAATTGACAGGCACCACTTCGGAGCCGTCATTCTTTAAAACGCCGACCGCTGTTTCGCCGCCATGCTTATATGTTAAAATTTTCATTCTTCCATCCTCCTCACATGCGATTTGGCTCTCTGTTTTCTTTCGTAAAAACGGTATGTTTTCTATAATGATACCAGTTTCATCATATCACAAAACCCTCTTTTTAGGAAGAAAAAAAAGGATTCCGCACCGTATGTATACAAGATACTGTAGTTCTAAACGCTTATTCACCTAAATGTGCATAAATATACATCATCTATTATTTAGCGCAAAGAAAAATGCCCAAAAAGATGCGTGCTGTTTCCTGTATTTTCAAAAATATACACAAATTTATGTATTTTTATTATTTTCTATTGCATTTATTGCATTTTCTATGTATAATCCATTTATAAAATTCATTTTGCACAAAACCCATTACAATATGATTTGTTTCAGGTTTGTTTTTTAAGGAGGAAGAAAAATCATGGCAAAAGAAAAAATCGTTCTGGCATATTCCGGCGGTCTGGATACATCCGCAATCATCCCTTGGCTGAAAGAAAATTATGACTGTGAAGTAATCTGCGTATGCGGTGACGTTGGGCAGGGTAAGGAAACAGACGGTCTGGAGGAAAAGGCACTGAAAACCGGCGCAAGCAAGCTGTATATCGAAGATCTGACAGAAGAATTCATCACAGATGCAGTTTACCCCTGCGTAAAGGCAAACGCTGTTTATGAAGGCAAATATCTGATTGGTACATCCATGGCACGCCCCATCATTGCAAAGAGACTGGTTGAAATTGCGAAAAAGGAAGGCGCAACTGCAATCTGCCACGGCGCAACAGGCAAGGGCAACGATCAGGTTCGTTTTGAACTGACCATCAAGGCACTGGCACCCGAAATGAAGATTATCGCTCCCTGGAGACTGGATACATGGAAGATGCAGTCCCGTGAGGATGAAATGCAGTATCTGGCTGACCATGGTATCCCCTTTGAAGCAGGTCATGACAACTCCTACAGCCGTGACAGAAACCTGTGGCACCTGAGCCATGAAGGTCTGGAGCTGGAAGACCCTGCAAACGAACCCAACTACGAACACATTTTGCAGATGAGTGTGACACCCGAAAAGGCACCCGATCAGCCCGAATATGTTACACTGGATTTTGAAAAGGGTATTCCCGTTGCAGTAAACGGCGAAAAGCTGAATCCCGTTGCTCTCTTGACAAAGCTGAACGAAATCGGCGGCAGAAACGGTGTTGGTATCACAGATATCTGCGAAAACCGCGTGGTTGGTATGAAGTCCCGTGGTGTATATGAAACACCCGGCGGTACTATCATGTACTATGCACACCGCGAGCTGGAATATCTTTGCTCCGACAAAAAAACACAGGCGTTCAACGAAGTGGCAAGCAACAAATTCACAGAGCTGGTTTACAGCGGCGAATGGTACACACCTCTGCGTGAAGCACTGAGCGCTTATTTCGATAAGGTAAACGAAACGGTAACAGGTACAGTTAAGCTGAAGCTGTATAAGGGCAATATCATTCCTGCAGGCTCTACATCTCCTTACAGCCTGTATAACGAATCTATCGCTTCCTTTACAACAGGTGAGCTTTACAACCACAAGGACGCAGACGGGTTCATCAACCTGTTCGGTCTGTCCATGAAGGTTCGTGCGATGATGATGGAGAACCAGGGCAAAAACAACTAAGACCAAAACCTCAGGGCTCTGCCCTGAAACCCGCAAGGGGAATGATTCCCCTTGACCCCCGTTTGCAAAAGCATACGCTTTTGCGGAGGGCGGAGGGAAGGTAAGAAGATAAGATAAATTATTAAAAATACGAAAGACAAAAAAATACTCCTGTCAGACTTGATGGGAGTATTTCTCATTATAGACGACTACGCAAACAGAAGTATTTCTGTTTGCAACTCGGGTACCAAGGGGATGATCCCCTTGGTAGGAGTGCAGAGGGCAACGCCCTTTGCAGAAAGAAAGGAGAAACATCATGGCGAAACTTTGGGGCGGACGCTTCACCCAGTCCACAGACAGCTTTACAGACCACTTCCATTCCTCTATCTCCTTCGATAGCAGAATGTATAAAGAGGATATCACAGGCAGTATGGCACACGCCGCCATGCTCGGCAAGCAGGGCATCATCCCCACCGATGACGCTGCCTTAATCATCAAAACCTTAAAGGAAATCCTCGCCGATATCGAAGCCGGCAAGGTTACATTTGACGAAAAAGCAGAGGATATCCACATGAACGTGGAAACCATCCTCATCAGCCGTATCGGTGATGTCGGCAAACGCCTGCATACCGGCCGCAGCCGCAACGATCAGGTGGCACTGGATATCCGTATGTATACCAAAAAGGAAATTATCGCGATTAAAGAACTGGTGAAAAACCTGATGGTAACACTGAACGATTTCGCGGCAAACCATACCGAAACGATTTTACCCGGCTATACGCACCTGCAGCGCGCACAGCCTGTTACACTGGCGCATCACCTGCTTGCGTATGTGGAAATGTTCAAGCGCGACTACGACCGCCTTTGCGATACCTACAAACGCACAGACGTAATGCCTCTGGGCAGCGGCGCACTTGCCACCACCACCTACCCTCTGGATAGATATGCCGTTGCTGCGGAGCTTGGCTTTGCCGCAATCACCATGAATAGCATGGACGGCGTTTCCGACAGAGATTTCTGCATTGAGCTGGCATCCACGCTTTCTATCCTGATGATGCACCTGAGCCGCTTCTGCGAGGAAATCATCCTCTGGAGCAGCCATGAATTCCATTTCATCGAGCTTTCCGACGCATATTCCACAGGCTCCAGCATTATGCCCCAGAAAAAGAACCCCGATATGGCGGAGCTGATCCGTGGGAAAACAGGGCGTGTATATGGGCATCTGATGGCGCTTCTGACTACGATGAAGGGTCTTCCTCTGGCGTACAACAAGGATATGCAGGAGGATAAGGAGGGTCTGTTTGACGCGATTGATACGGTAAAAATGTGCGTGCCCGTATTCACAAGCATGATTGCGACCATGACTGTAAAGAAGGACGCCATGCTGAATGCGGCAAAGGGCGGCTTCACCAACGCAACCGACGCGGCAGACTGGCTGGTCAAGCAGGGCGTTCCCTTCCGTGATGCACATGCCATCATCGGGAAGCTGGTGCTGTACTGCATCGAGCATAACACCAATCTGGATGACCTTTCCCTTGCGGAATATAAGGCAATCTCCCCTGTGTTTGATGAAAGCGTTTACGCCGCTATCAATGTAAACGAATGTGCGCAGGCAAGAAAGGTGATCGGCGGCCCTGCGAAGGAAGTAACAACTGCCGCGATTGCTGCAAATAAGGAATATTTCAAAACGATTTAAACAATGAAAAAGCTGCCAATGGCAGCTTTTTTTGTTGGGAAAACGGGCGAATCCCATATTTCATCGGGCTTTATTTTGGCGCACCTGCGCCCAATCGGTGTGAAACACCGCTTTTTCAGTCGCAGGGCATAAAAAAAAGATACAAGATTTTTTCTTGTATCTCTCTTTTCGATTGCGGAGACAGGATTTGAACCTGCCTTGCCCACCTCGAAATCTGGTCGTCCGCTCTCCCTCTCTGCGTTCTGTCTGCGGAACTCCCGATTTCTCGCCTGCATCACCTTCCTTCTTCTGCCACCGGCAGCGGTCGGTGCTGCAGCCCCGGGAACCCGTCGGTCGCAGGGCATAAAAAAAGATACAAGATTTTTTCTTGTATCTCTCTTTTCGATTGCGGAGACAGGATTTGAACCTGCGACCTCCGGGTTATGAGGCAGATTTTTCTGCCTCAGAATTCATTTTTTCTATTTATTTCTCATTTGAAAATAGCCATAAACGTTGATTTTCCGCCATTTTCCAAAAACACAGTATAAACTGTAAATATCGGAAGAAAATTTTTTGCGTTAGAAAATTGTTAGAATATGTTAGAATAGAGACCACCTTGTTATCTCTTAATTTCCATTCGCTATTTCAGTCTCACAGGAATTTAATATTGCTATCGCCTGCTCTGCATGCTCCTCCTGCAAGCCTGCGTCCTTCTCATAAAAAAATTTAGTTTTTACCAAATGCTTATCAATCCCATATTTTTCATAATCAGGAAAAGTCTCATCGTCCAAAACAACCCATGCCGTCACATCCTCATTTGCACTCAGCCACACATGTATTCCTTCTCCTCTGTTTGCCCAAAAGCTCTCCTCTGTTTTATCATAAATGGATAACCCAAAGCGTTTCAGCTTTCTCATCAGATATAGCATATCCGGGTCTGTTGTCTCTTCTCTTTTCCAATATTTCTTCCAGCTACTTATCAGCACCAGCCTTGCATCCGTTTGTCGTACAATTTCACGCAACAGCTTTAGCTTTGCATCTACCGCACCCTTGCATCCGGAAGGCGCTCTGGCTCTACAATACTTATCATTTAAAACACCATCTATGTCTAAAAAAATAACCTTCATCTTTTCCGCTTTTCTGCCTCCCCATTTTGTTCTTTCCATTGGTTTATCATTTCAACCGCCTTAAAAACATGAATTCCCAACTATAGCATAAATCGAAAGCATTGAATAGAATTCATTATTCAATATAGAATAGTGAACACCTTTTTGCAAAATGTTACTCCGTACTCACGCTACGCTCTTATACCTTGTATAAACATATTCATAGATCCGCTGTCGATAAGTTGAGATGCTAATTTCATCATAGCATAGTGGAAGCTCGTCATAAAGTATATTACGAATAAGATTATCAATTTCCGCCTTTGTTTCCTGCTTATCCGTCCAGTGGTCAATTTCGGCAATCCTATTCTTTATCTTCCGAAGCAAAGTTGTAGCTACTTCTTTCAATTTTTTGATATCATTCTTACTTAAATCATCTCTAAAAAGCATATCATAAAGAGAAAGCTCTTCATCGCTTGAAAATCCTTCCCGAGCATATCGCTGCTCTTCTTGATTCATCTGATTTGCTAAATCCATTAAATCCATAAAAGTCTTTTCAATCGTAGCCCTGTCTTGTTCGGCATTATAACCCATTATAATCTGCTGATACCGTTCATAGTAGTTAATACGTTCTGGATTTGTAAATAACATTCTATCAAGTTTCTGTTGGATAATTTCTTCCAAATCCCTCATAACAAGATTTTTTCTTTTTACCTTTGCAAATTCAGTACGAAGTAATCCAAAATCTATTGCACTAATATCAAATCTTCGAGTTTCTTGGTTTGAGGTTATCGGCATATGCTGAATTTCTATATAAGAACTGATAATACTGTTAATCTCAATCATTAAGTTAGTAGTATTGACATGCTTGCGTTTTTTCTGCAGTTCTGCATAAATAGCAGCGATTGCTTCATATTGCTTGCGTGTATGTTCGGTAATATCAGCCCTGTCTATATACTTCATAAGCCGATTCAACTCAGAAGCGTATGTAGAGTATGTTTTCTTATTCTCTATCGTCCCACATACTGCATTAGCCGCCTCTTGCAGATAAGAAAGCTTTGCAAAACCAACTGCTACAATCAGGCTCTCTAAATCAAAATCGTGTTCAGCCAAAAAAATCTTTGCTTTACCGATAGTATCTGTAATACGAGAAATCAATTCCTTCTTATCAATGGTAGGGTCTGTCCCAGAAATTCCGCTGACATTCGCCGTATAATCAGCTAACGCTTTTCTAAGGGCCTTTACAATACCGATATAATCTATAATTAAACCATTACTCTTTCCCTCATTAACACGATTTGCTCTTGCTATCGCCTGCATAAGAGTATGCGCCTTTAATGGCTTATCAAGATATAAGCATGATAAACATTTCACATCAAATCCCGTCAACCACATAGCACATACAAAAACAATACGAAGCGGATTCTTAGAATCCTTAAATTCCTTATCCAATTCACGTTTTTCCATTTTTTCTCTATGCGGTTTAATATCCAAATGCCACTCTTTGAAGGTCTGGATTTCGTTCTGCTCCTGGCTGATAACAACAGCCATTTCCGTTTCCTGCATCCACTTCAGCTTTCGCCTCAACTCCTGCGCTTCCTGTTGGCTGGCATTTTTAATTTTGCTCTCTAAAACTTCAATTTCTTTTGCCCAGTATTCCTGCACGTAATTGTACATACGAACACAAGTAACCTTATTCAGACAAACAAACATAGCTTTGCCACTTGTCCATAAATCTGAATAATGGTTCACGAAGTCACGAGCAATTGATTCTAATCTCGGCTCTGCTATCAGCAAATGTATTTCTTTCGCAAATTCTTCTTCCAATTTATCCTGCTGGTCAACATCGAGGTCTGCTGCTTCAATAGCATCCAGAATCTGCTCTGTAATTTCAGGGTTATGTAAGTCTTCAATCTTCTCACCACGATTTTCATAATAAAGCGGCACAGTGGCGCCATCTTCAACGGCTCTCTTAAAATCATAAACCGACACATATCCACCAAAGGTACGAGCGGTAATATTATCACTGGAAAGTAACGGTGTCCCTGTAAAACCAATACGAGCAGCTGTAGGCAACAGCTTCATCATATTATCAGCGTATATACCATACTGACTTCTATGTGCTTCATCTGACATAATAATGATATCATGCTCAGGATAAATCGGTTCTTCATCCGGCTGATTAAACTTCTGAATCAAAGTAAAAATAAAGCTTGGATTGCCCTGCAGCTTTTTTACAAGGTCATCACCACTTGCAGCCATAAATTTTGACGCCTTAATGTTTTTTCCAAGCAAACCACAATTTTCAAAAGTATCACTTATCTGTGTATTAAGCTCATCTCGGTCTGTCAAAATAACGAAGGTAGGTGTGCCTTCCATTTTTCTACGCACCTTTTTTGCAAAGAAAACCATAGAATAACTCTTGCCTGAACCCTGTGTATGCCAGAACACCCCCAACTTGCCATCATTAAGCTTTCTTGCAGTATACGCTTTCATTGCCTCATTTACGCCAAGATACTGGTGATTACGTGCAAGTATCTTAGCTGTGTGACCACCAGAATGGTCATACAGAATAAAATTTTCAAACAAATCAAGAAAGTTTTCCTTCTTGCAGATACCACGAAGCATTGTTTCAAGAGCTACACTACCTTCATCCTCCTCCGCAAGACGCTTCCATTCATGGAAAAATTCAAACTTACTTCCGAGAGTACCCACCTTTGCTTCCATACCGTTGGAAAGCATAAGAAAAGCATTGTAATAAAACAAGTGCGGAATCGTATCCAGATAATCTGTATAATTGTCATCATAGGCATTCTGCACATCCACCGTATTCTTTTTCAGCTCAACAAAAAGTAACGGAATCCCGTTTACAAAACCTACAATGTCCGTTCTGCGACGATATAAATCGCCATGGATTTTCAATTCTTTGATTGCAAGAAAATAGTTTTTTTCCGGATTCTGAAAATCAATCACTGTCGCCTTCTTGGTTTCAGTCTGTCCGTTCGGTTTCTTCACTGTTACAGGGATACCGTCACGAATCAAAAAATATTTCTCCTCATTTATCTGCAACAAAGAAGAAGTGGACAATCTCTGTTCCAATATCTTCTGTGCTTCGGAAATCTGGCTGTCATTTATCCAAGGATTAAATTCTTTCAAAGCTTCCTTAAAATAACGAAAAAGGAGAATTTCATTGTAGCTTATCCTTCCAAATGTCCCCTCTTTGCCCAATGTTTCTGTGTTATAGGCAAACTGTACATCCCACCCCAGTTCGTTGTGAAGCAGATTACCGGCACTTTCTTGTACTAATATATTTTCGGAATAATCGTAGCTCATAGTTGCTCTCCTTTGCTTTACAAGCTTTCTAACTTCACATTAGAAAAATCAAATTGGTTATTTAAAAAATCGATTATCATATTAGACAACTCATGCAGTTCTATTAAATATTCTTGATAACTCTTTCCATCAAAACAGTTTTCGATAATTCCATAAAATGGTTTATCAATATTTTCGAAAGATATGACTCCTGCACTTTCAAGATTATAATGCATCATACAATTACGTACTTTTGTCTTAAATAATAATTCACCCAACTTAAGAATATCGTGGATTTCTTTGCTCTCAACAGTTATATCTTTGTTGTTTTCAGTATAGTTTTTTAAACGTTCCAACGCACGTAATGTGTAATAAGAAACGATATATTCCACTCTGAAAACCCATATATTTCCATCTCGGAACAATGGTCTCAATATGTACTTAACGAAATTCATATTGCACAATAAATGTAAATAGAATAAATTTATTTCCTTCTTTTGACCTTTTGAAAGCAAATTATTTCTCTTATTTGTATTTATATCGCAATAATAGTTAATTGAGATTGATTTACGTTCTCTTTCGATAATAGGGAAACTCGAAAAATTTGCTAATTTATTTCTGAATGAGGAAACAAATGAGCCTATATGATAACCCATTTGGTAATTCTTCTCCTTTATTTTAGGGTCAAACACACTCTCCACCGACAAAAAATTTGCTAACTGCTGAGTATTACCGATTATCTGTTTTTCTTCAGTCCAATACGTTCCTAAATTCAGATGAATATTAAATTTTTTTAGAAATCCAAATCTGAGTTGTTCTTTAAAATCTCTATCTTGTGCATCATCAACAGCTGCTACACGTTTTTGAGATTTGCCAAAACCATCCGTATACGCCTTTATGTGGTTACGAATATCTTTTAAATCTTTCGCTATTGATTTAGGCAATAAATTTTCTCCCATATACTCTTGGCATGACTGGACAAACAATGCATAATACGGAATCATTTCCATTGTAAAAATAGGATTTTTTTCAGTTTGCAGCAAAGAATATATCGATTCTGCATCTTCTTGCATAATGCGAATACCAATTAAACGTTCACATTCTATCAATTCCTTCTTACTATTAGTAGACATGATTACACCTCAATTTCTCCGTTCATCAGTTTAGGGAGTAAGCGGTCACGGGCTTCTGTAAGCTTATTTATATGCTTTTCAAGAATATCTATTTTATTGAAAATAGAAGTAATAACATCATTAAATGATTTTCGTACATCATCGGTTGGGCAAATAATGTTTTTACTTTTTAATAAAGGTACCGTAATCTGCTGTTGAGCAGCTCCTGTTGAACGAAAGTTCTGATTTATTAGATACAAATACAAGTACAGTATATCTACCTTATCCTCAATAGGAGTTACTGATATCAATCTAACAATAGGGACATATGGTTCTGTACGAAGAAATACTACACCTACAGTTCCTCTTGCCGAAATTGTAACACTTGGATTATTTATAACAGCTTTATCAGTGAATCCCATAAGACCTTTTCCAGTAATGCCATTGGCAAAAACAGGAATTTTATTTTCATTTGTCATTTTTTCGGAAAAAGTTTTTGGCTTGTCTCCGCCTGCCTTTAGATTTGCAACCATATTTATTGGAGTGATTTCCCACCCCTCCGGCACACCGTCAACAATCTCCACATCTTCATATCCCGGAAAACGCAAATCAACAAACCATTCCTTATATAGACGCTGTGCTGCTTCTTCAAGCAGTTTTATTTGTTTTTGGTTATTTTTAATCAAATCATCAAAAGCTTCCAAATAATCTCCGATTTTTCTTTGAACATCCAATGGCGGTTTGTCTATTACAACTTCTTTAAGCTTTTGACCTGGCATGTGCATTATTGTTGCACCTGTATAATACTGTTTAAGAGCACCTTGCTTTCCTGCTAAAAGAAACCAATAATAAACATATCTGTAATCCATTTCTTCATTTACTCTTAAACGGTGCAAAGCTTTTTGAATTTTCATATTGGGAAGTTGTTCCTTCCAAATAGCACATCTTCCTGGTTCTCCACCTTCACAAATAATCAAATCGCCATATTTTATACCATATCTCTCATCCTCATCATCTTCGAATTTCATTTCTTGAAGATTGTCTAAATCAAAGGCTCCCCAACGCACATTGACGTTTGCAAGATACGGTTTATATATCCCCTTATTCTTCCTTTGGTCCAACATTTTTCCCAAGCAAGAATCTGACACATCAGCTAACTTCACTCTTTCCCACATCATAACCCCATCTCCTTCATATTCTTCGAGATGGTATCCATCAAATCATTGGATTCTGCTTGCAAAGATAAAAGCTCCCGATGAATCTCGGCCATGCGTTCCTCAAAATCCACACCATCATCTGCAACAGGTGCAACACCTACATAAGCCCCCGGTGTCAAAGACCAGCCTTTTTCTTCAATCTCAGAAATAGTTGCCACCTTACAAAGACCAAGAACATCAGCATATACACCGTCACCGAATTTCTCATAAAGCCATACCGCTTCTTTTGCTACAGTGATTCCTGCAGAAATATCTGCTAATCTTTCATCCCAAAAAGCCTGCTGTTTTTTCTTATCCTGACGTGCAACATGCTCCATATCAAACTTCGCCTGCTGTTTCTGCCCTGTTTCAAACTCCTTAAATGCCGACAATATATCAGAAAATGCTGTTGTAGGAGTGATAATACGACAAATTTCATCAGCTTTTAATTCTGCTGCAAGATACATCAAATACCTTCGGTATTCATCCAGTAATGCTGTGTACTTTTCCGGTTCTCCACGATACAGCCATACAATAGCATTCATATTCTTAAGTTGCCAGTCAGACCATTCATTCAATGTACGGTCAACCACTGTATAGTAGTTTCTCGCATCAATAAAAAGTACCTTATCTTTAATAGTGTCGGCTTTTCCCTTATCAAAAAACCAAAGTGAGCAAGGGAGCGACTTTGTATAAAAGAAATTGTTTCCTACACTAATCATTGCGTCAACATGACCTGTTCTCACAAGGCGTTCTCTGATATTCTTATCCTTGCCCTGACTATCCGTTGCAGAGGATGCCATAACAAAGCCGGCACGGCCTTTTTCATTCAGATAACTGTAGAAATAGGAAATCCAAAGATAGTTAGCGTTTCCGACTTCTTTGCTTTTGTTAATACCGGGCATACCAAATGGCAGTCTGCCTGCATTTTCGCAGGTTTCGGATTTTACTTTATCCACGTTAAACGGAGGATTCGCCATTACATAGTCACAGCAACCGTTCAGATTATGTGCATCATGATAAAAACTGTTAGCCTCATCACCCGATTTGATAACACCGGTAAGACCATGCACAGCCATATTCATCAAGCAAAGCTTCGCATTGTATTCTACCTTTTCCTGACCATAAAATGTCATTGCACTATTGGCATTCATGCCCATAGCATTTACAAAATCTCCTGACTGAATAAACATACCACCGGAACCACAAGCAGGGTCAAGAAGAATGCCTCTTTCAG
>UMES01026101.1_pt1 | contig 12095 bp, 9 predicted proteins | sample 1964791 | NCBI WGS metagenome assembly UMES01 (sample SAMEA4836024, study PRJEB28245) | human gut metagenome | biome: gut microbiome; material: fecal sample | place: Denmark | collected 2008
TTGATTAAGCGTATTATCGAGATCTCTCGCCGTCCGGAATTCCTGGGTAAGATTATCTTCCTTGAAAATTATGATATGCAATTGGCTCGTCGTCTGGTTTCAGGCGTTGATATCTGGTTGAATACTCCGACTCGTCCGTTGGAAGCATCTGGTACATCGGGCGAAAAGGCTTTGATGAACGGTGTTGTTAACTTCTCTGTATTAGACGGATGGTGGCTGGAAGGTTACCGTGAAGGTGCAGGTTGGGCGTTGACAGAAAAACGTACTTATCAGAACCAGGAACATCAGGATCAGTTGGATGCTGCTACTATTTACAGTATTCTTGAAACTGAAATCTTGCCGTTGTATTATGCACGTAATAAGAAAGGATATTCTGAAGGCTGGATCAAAGTGGTGAAGAATTCTATCGCACAGATCGCTCCTCATTATACAATGAAGCGTCAGTTGGATGATTACTATAGCAAATTCTATTGCAAACTGGCGAAACGCTTCCAGACTTTGGCTGCTAATGATAATGCGAAAGCAAAAGAAATCGCAGCTTGGAAAGAAGATGTGGTTGCTAAATGGGATGCTATTGAAATCGTATCTTGCGACAAGGTAGAAGACCTGAAGAACGGTGACATCGAAAGCGGAAAAGAATATACTATTACTTACGTGATCGATGAAAAAGGCTTGAATGATGCAGTGGGACTTGAATTGGTTACTACTTACACAACTGCAGACGGCAAACAACATGTTTACTCTGTAGAACCGTTTAGCGTTATCAAGAAAGAAGGTAACTTGTATACATTCCAAGTTAAACACAGCTTGTCAAATGCAGGTAGCTTCAAGGTGTCTTACCGTATGTTCCCGAAAAATCCGGAGCTTCCACACCGTCAAGACTTCTGCTACGTACGTTGGTTTATCTAATTTGTTTGAAATAAAAGTAGGGGAGTCCTTCTCCCTTACTTTCATATATAGATTCAGCCCCTGTGTTCTTTCGAGAATTACAGGGGCTGAATTTTATCTGTTTGGTTGTTGACTTGTGAAGTTTTTAATAAGCAAGAAACCATCTGAAAAGTCCCTGAAAAGAAAAATCACGCTTACTGCAACATGTCGTAGTAAGCGTGATTTTATAGGATCAAGGCTTTTCGAACAGCCCCTTGTTTGAACTTTAAAGCCTTTGAAAAACCTTCTTTTTCGATCTGTTATTTTACAGCTTCTGCAATTTTAGCCTGAAGTTCTTCTCCATGCAAACCGCGAGCGATAATTTTACCACTGCCATCGATCAATACAGTGTGAGGAATACTGTTTACTGCATAAAGCTGTGCACCTTCACTTTGCCAGAATTTCAGGTCGGACATTTGTGGCCAAGTCATATTCATCTTCTTGATTGCTTCTTTCCATGCAGCTCCATCCTGGTCGAGAGATACGCCTACAATTTCGAAGTTCTTACCTTTATACTTTGCGTAAGTTTCTACCAGATTAGGCATTTCGCGACGGCAAGGACCGCACCAGCTAGCCCAGAAGTCAACCAATACCACTTTACCTTTACCAACGTAATCAGACAACTTCACAGCCTTTCCTTCCGGAGTTTGCATTTCGAAATCAACAAATTGAGTACCTACGGCAGTCTTTTTCTGCTTGTCGGTCATCTCTTTGATTCTTACGATTGTTTCGTCATTCTGGAAATTCGCAGGAATTTGTTGCAACAAAGCTTCATTTTCGTCAGTAGAGTTATTGTAGAACGTTTGTTTAAACAAGAATACCCCAACCGGATTGGTGATGTTCTTTTTAACACCTTCTTTGATTACTTTGTCATACTGTTCTTCCAGCTGGGCACCCTCTTTTTGTTTGGCTTCTTTCTGCTCATCACTTAAAGAAGTGTCGCCCATTGCTTCATAAATGGTATTCATTTTCTTGCTGATGTCATTGATTTGAGCTCTGATTTCCTGGTATGCATCATTGTTAGGAGTACCGGTTACAGCGTCGTTGTCCTTGGTCAGGGCAACGTTGATTTTTCCGTTTTCGAGGAAGAAATCAATCATCAATGGCTCTCCGTTCACTTCGCAAGTGACATAGCGGCTAACCACAGAATCTTGTGTACCTTCAAAGGTAAAAGTACCTTTGGTGATAACGGCTGTATCTAGTTTGGTCAAATTTCTGCCAGTAGCTTCCTGAAGATAAACGGTGTCACCATCGCTTGCACCTTCTACCGTACCTGTGACAACGTATCCGGCTTTGTTTCCGCCCGTACAAGCTACCATGCCTAACGCTGCCGTTGCAATAACTAAATAAGTTAACTTTTTCATGCTTTTGTAAAATTAGTGAATAAATATTTATGCAAAGATAGATTTTTTTTCTGTCGGGCATCGAAAAACACTGTTATATTAGATTAACACCTAGGTGAAAACCGCAGAAATGTGTACCTTTGCAGCCCAAACTTTAGTATGAATATGCAAGAAGATAAATCCATCATTGAGGTGAGCCATGTATCGAAGTATTTTGGCGATAAAACAGCATTGGATGATGTGACTCTAAACGTGAAAAAGGGCGAGTTTGTCACTATACTTGGTCCTTCCGGTTGCGGTAAAACCACGTTGTTGCGTCTCATTGCCGGTTTTCAGACGGCTTCGGAAGGCGAGATCCGAATTTCGGGGATGGAAATAACACAAACCCCTCCCCACAAGCGTCCCGTGAATACGGTATTTCAGAAATATGCCTTATTCCCGCACTTGAATGTATATGATAACATTGCTTTCGGCCTGAAACTGAAAAAGACACCGAAACAAACCATTGAGAAGAAAGTGAAAGCTGCTTTAAAGATGGTAGGTATGACAGATTATGAATACCGCGATGTGGATTCTCTTTCCGGTGGTCAGCAACAACGTGTAGCCATTGCCCGTGCCATTGTGAATGAGCCGGAAGTGTTGCTATTGGATGAGCCGCTGGCAGCGCTCGACCTGAAAATGCGTAAGGATATGCAAATGGAGCTCAAAGAAATGCATAAATCTTTGGGTATAACGTTTGTTTACGTCACTCACGATCAGGAAGAGGCATTGACGTTGAGCGATACGATTGTTGTGATGAGTGAAGGAAAGATTCAGCAGATCGGTACACCGATTGATATTTATAATGAACCCATCAACGCTTTTGTTGCCGACTTTATCGGAGAAAGCAATATCCTCAATGGTACCATGATTCATGATAAGCTGGTACGCTTCTGCGGCACGGAGTTTGAATGTGTGGATGAAGGATTTGGTGAAAATGTTCCGGTAGACGTAGTCATCCGTCCGGAAGATCTTTATATTTTCCCCGTTTCGGATATGGCGCAGTTGGTAGGCGTGGTAGAGACTTCTATTTTCAAAGGTGTGCATTATGAAATGACGGTGATGTGCGGCGGATATGAATTCCTGGTGCAGGATTACCATCATTTTGAAGTAGGAGCGGAAGTCGGACTGGTGGTGAAGCCGTTTGATATTCACATCATGAAGAAAGAGCGTATCTGCAATACGTTTGAAGGAAAATTGCTGGATGCCACTCATGTGGAATTCCTGGGCTGTAACTTTGAATGTACTCCGGTGGAAGATATAGCTGCCGATACGAATGTCAAAGTGGAGATAGACTTTGAAAAAGTGATTCTTCAGGATAATGAAGAAGACGGAACGCTCACAGGTGAGGTGAAATTCATCCTTTACAAGGGCGACCATTATCATCTGACCGTATTGTCAGACTGGGACGAGAATGTATTTGTAGATACGAACGATGTATGGGACGACGGAGACCGTGTAGGTATTACCATCCCTCCAGATGCCATTCGTATAATTAAAATAACCGATTAACAGGAAAGGAAGTGAATAAGAAGTTTATAGTCTTTTTGTCATCACGTAAGAGTTGGACTCTCCCTTACATTATTTTTTCGGCGATCTTTGTGATTATACCGCTGTTTTTAATTGTCGTATATGCCTTTACCGATGATAGCGGTCATTTGACACTCGCCAATTTTCAGAAGTTCTTCGAACATCCTGAAGCAATCAATACCTTTGTATATTCTATCGGTATTGCTATCATTACCACCCTTGTTTGTATTTTGCTGGGTTATCCTGCAGCATGGATATTGAGTAACAGTAAGCTGAACCGTTCCAAGACGATGGTCGTACTGTTTATCCTGCCGATGTGGGTAAATATTCTTGTGCGTACCCTTGCTACGGTTGCCTTGTTCGACTTTTTTAGTGTACCGTTGGGCGAGGGAGCATTGATATTCGGTATGGTATACAACTTTATCCCCTTTATGATTTATCCTATTTACAACACGTTGCAGAAGATGGATCATAGTTATATTGAAGCTGCACAAGATTTGGGAGCCAATCCGCTGCAAGTCTTTCTGAAAGCAGTCCTTCCGCTTTCCATGCCGGGTGTGATGAGTGGAATTATGATGGTGTTCATGCCGACTATATCGACATTTGCCATTGCCGAGTTGCTGACGATGAATAACATCAAACTCTTTGGTACAACGATTCAGGAAAATATCAATAACAGCATGTGGAACTATGGAGCGGCACTTTCGCTTATTATGTTGCTGCTGATTGCTGCTACTTCTTTGTTTAGCACAGACGATAAGGACAATTCGAACGAAGGAGGCGGGCTATGGTAAAGAACATATTTGCGCAGGCTTACTTGTGGATATTGCTATTGTTGCTTTATTCTCCTATCGTGATTATCGTCATCTATTCTTTCACCGAAGCGAAAGTGCTGGGCAACTGGACTGGTTTCTCCACAAAACTTTATACTTCGCTTTTCACTACAGGCACGCATCATTCTTTGATGAATGCATTGATTAACACGATTACTATTGCTTTGCTGGCTGCAACGGCATCTACTTTGCTGGGTGGTGTGGCTGCTATCGGCATCTTTAATCTGAAATCCCGTTCGCGTAAAGCGATTAGTTTTGTGAATAGTATTCCTATTCTGAACGGAGATATCATCACGGGTATTTCGCTTTTCCTTTTGTTTGTTTCTTTAGGAATCACACAAGGATACACAACCGTAGTGCTTGCTCATATTACTTTTTGTACGCCATACGTTGTTTTGAGCGTTCTGCCTCGTTTGAAGCAGATGAATCCGAATATTTATGAGGCCGCTCTTGACTTGGGAGCGACTCCCATGCAAGCTTTGTGGAAAGTTATTGTTCCGGAGATTCGTCCGGGAATGATTAGTGGTTTTATGCTTGCATTGACTCTATCCATTGATGATTTTGCCGTAACTGTCTTTACCATTGGTAATCAAGGTCTGGAGACGCTCTCTACTTATATTTATGCTGATGCCCGCAAAGGTGGTCTAACCCCGGAGCTTCGTCCGCTTTCCGCTATTATTTTTGTTGTGGTGTTGGCGTTGCTTATTGTGATCAATCACCGGGCAGGGAAAGCGAAGAAGAAATAATTATTCAATATGCCAATACACTGATATGCTGATTGCATGGCGGCACGTTTTCTGTATTGGTATATTTGTACATTGTAAAATTATTAATTATGAAAAGAATAATTCCTGCTATCCTGTTGTTGCTGAGTTTGACGGGATGTTATAATTCCGGCGAGCCTCGCGAACGGGTTCTTAAAATCTATAACTGGGCGGATTATATCGGGGATGGTGTGCTCGAGGATTTTCAAGCATATTATAAAGAACAGACAGGCGAAAATATCCGCATCGTTTATCAGACATTTGACATTAATGAGATAATGTTGACCAAGATAGAGAAGGGACATGAGGATTTCGACGTGGTCTGCCCTTCGGAATACATTATTGAGCGTATGTTGAAGAAGCGCCTGCTTCTGCCTATTGATACGAATTTTGCCCATTCTCCCAACTATATGAAAAATGTGGCTCCGTTCATACGGGAGCAGATTAATAAATTGAGCCAGCCGGGTGAAGAAGCCAGCCGTTATGCGGTATGCTATATGTGGGGAACTGCGGGACTTCTTTATAACCGGGCTTATGTTCCCGATTCGGTTGCAGCATCCTGGGATTGTCTTTGGAATAAGAGGTATGCCGGCAAAATCCTTATGAAGGATAGTTACCGCGACGCTTACGGTACGGCTATCATTTATGCGCACGCCAAGGAACTGGAAGCGGGGAGTGTGACAGTGGAAGAACTGATGAACGACTATTCTCCACAGGCTATGGAGCTTGCGGAAAAATATCTGAAAGCCCTGAAACCGAATATAGCAGGCTGGGAAGCCGATTTCGGCAAGGAGATGATGACGAAGAACAAGGCTTGGCTGAATATGACTTGGAGTGGTGACGCAATATGGGCGATTGAAGAAGCCGATGCAGTAGGTGTGGACTTGGATTATGAAGTTCCGAAGGAAGGAAGTAATATATGGTATGACGGTTGGGTGATTCCGAAATATGCAAGGAATCCGGAAGCAGCTAGCTATTTTATCAATTTCATGTGTCGTCCGGACATTGCTCTGAGAAATATGGATTTCTGCGGATATGTAAGTTCTATCGCTACTCCGGAGATTCTGGAAGAGAAGATAGACACGACACTTACCTATTTTTCCGATTTAAGTTATTTCTTCGGACCGGGTACCGATAGCATACAGATTGACAAGATACAATATCCCGACCGCAAAGTAGTGGAACGATGCGCTATGATTCGTGACTTCGGCGATAAGACAAAAGAAGTTCTTGATATCTGGTCGCGTATTAAGGGGGATAATTTAGGAGTGGGTATCACTATTCTTATCTTTGTCGTCGTTGCTTTGATGAGCGGCTGGATGATATATAAAAGATGGCAACGTTACAGCCGCCGGAAACAACAAAGGCGCAGAAGCAGAAGAAAAAAGGTAAAGAGGAATTAATTCATTTGCTATATCATAAATCATTTGATACATCATAAAAAATAAAGCTCGGTAAGCAGAACAGTTACCGAGCTTTATTTTTTATTGTGTCATTACCTCCGTTTTATACCGCGAAGTATATCTTTAGTTTCCTTGTCTACACGGAGAGATTCGATAGTTTTCTGCAATGATTTATTATAAGTCCAGTTATCCAGCTTGCTCTGTTTAAGGTACTCCATTGTCTTTTCGGGGAATTTGATGAAACAGATGGATATCATCCAGGCCATAGCCATACGTGCATAATAAGCATCGTGGCTGAAAGTGTCTGCGTATGCCAGTAATGCGTCGATATGTTCTTCGTCTACATAATGGAAAAGCATCACAATCCCGAAGCGGATTTCGAACTCTTTGGGAGATATGAGGTAAGGCTGGATAAACTGCCATACAGTTTCTTTTCCTTTCTTCACGGCAGTCTTCAGTTCGCCACAAAAGATATCACATACAGCCCAGTTGTCGATACGTGGAACGAACATGCTTATGTGTTTCATTCGTTCGTCCAGTTCCATTTTAGCTAATCCGATAACCATTCCCTGAAGCATTGTCTCTTCATAAAACTTAGTATCGGTTGCTTCCACAAACATACGCCAGTTATCTCTCTTTGCGATTTCTTTAGCCAATATTCGTAGTTGCGGAATACGTACACCAAGAATATTCCCGATTCCGGGAACCAGGGCAGAATGAAATTCCTGATACTTGGAATCTACCAAATCCTGCAATTCTTTTCGAATGTTTTCTGTTGTAGTCATTTTGTATAGTTGGTTTCTTCACAAAGGTATAAAAAAAGAGCATGTCTTGCGCGCAGGCATGCTCCATTTTCTTTTTTTCAGCGAAAGGTTTGTATTACTTCTTGACCATGCTGAAAGTGAATGTTGTAACGGGGAAATTGGGGAAATTTACATCTCCGACTTTTACTCCAGTTGCTTTGATAACGAATGCCAGTTTTTTGCCGTCATAAGCATAAACGCCATTCTTTTCAGCTTCAATAGTTACTGTTATAAGATTTTCAGCCGGTTCTTGTCCTTCTTCTTGTACTTGAATCGGTTCGGTGTATTTAATTTCCAGTGGTTCAGGTTTTAGTTGAAGTAAGATGTTAGATTTACCTTCATCAAAGGTCGGTGTATAAGGAATGTTGTAGTTAATATCACCCAAATTTTCGATGATAGCTCCTGCATTTTCTTCACCGACGATGCTTTTAATCAGGTCGTCAACCGGAAGTTTCTTAATCATAATCTGATTGTCTTTTACTTCGGCAGTAACTTCGGCTCCTGCCGGTTCTTCCCCCTCTTCTGCATTTGCCTGGGGACTGACGGGGGTGGATTCCGTCAGCATTGTGCCGGAATAATTGCCATCAACATCTTTAAGGGAATATACGGGAATGTCCGAATCGTCGTCACTGCTACATGCAGTAAAAGAAGTGACCATGCTCAGTGTCATTGCCAATAAGACAAAGCGATTAAAACAACAAACTTTTTTCATTTTAGTTAAAGTTTTCATACTGTTTAAATAATTAGATTATTAATTTCAAAATTAAGGTGTACGTACATAGTGTAAATGCTACGATTAATACAATACTGCATGAAGAAGTAAAAAAAGAAAGGCTTCTTTATGCAAGTGTTATAGTGAAGATCCCTGTTGGTGGGATCTTCGGATATATAGCTTCGTATTTGTTTTATTGTTTTTTCATGATAGACTCGCTTGGCGTTATTCCAAAATACTCTTTGTATTTATGACGGAAGTTTTTGAGGCTCTTCAATCCGATCATTTCGGGAAGAACATTGACGGAGTATTTCCCGCTTTCCAATAGCTCACGTGCTTTTTCCATACGAATCCGGTAAATCAAGTACTTGGGCGCTTCTCCTGTCAGTGCTTTCCATTTCGTAAAGAAAGCGGTTCTACTCATATATAGTTCTGAGGCGATTTCATCTATTGTCAGATTTTCCTTATCTATATTTTTTAGAATAAACTCCTTTACCTGATTGATAAGGCCGTAATTTTCCTCATCTGAAATTTTGTCTTCCTCAACTTCCAGAAACTTCTTTCCAAATATTCTTTCTAAGAATGATTTTCTGAGGAAACGGTTGTTTCTGATAAGGACATTCATTTCTGTTTTTAAATCTTCGACGTGAAAAGGTATATATAAGAATATGTCAGCCAGGGAGCTTTCCCTTTTGCTGCGTTGTCCTGTATCTATATGTAAGCCATAGAGGATAATAGGGATAACGGATGTTTCTCCTGATGTTTTTAGTCTCGATGATAGTTCATTGCCGTACATTCCATGGAGCATAATGTCGCAAATCACTAAATCCGGATATTCCTCTTTTATACATTCTAAAGCGTCCAAACCATTCTCGAAACTTTTTACGATAAAATCCTTTGATAAACGTTCTTCCAGGTACAACCTGAATTCTTTATTGCTGTCAGCGAGGACGACCAACGGTTTAGTGGAATTTCTCTTTTGTGAATCCTTGCCGAATAAAGTATCTGTTCTTTCTTCTGCCGGATTTGACTCGATTTGTATGGCGGTATGTTGGTGAACATTTTCCGGCGAATCTTTTGAAGGGAATTTTAGAGCAATAGTGTGGCTGGAATGGTTAATCAGAATCTTTCCATTGCACATCTTTATCAACCTTTTGCAGAATATATTTTTTGCAAAATTGTATTCGAGTTCTTCTTTTCGTTTGAATAGTTGCCAATTTTTACATTTATAACATTGAAGTATTTTCTTATTTTCGAAATCAGTTATTTTTATTTGCCAGTATTCAGGATTAGAGGTGATTAGCAGGGTAATAGTTTTTTTTTGTTCGGTATGGTCTATGGCATATTTTATAAATTTGTCGATCACCGGAGATATTTTGCTTTGGTCGAACCAGACGCTGGCATAATTAAAGTCTGTTTTAATGTTCAGCCCTACCAAATTGTTGGCAGCATGTGTTTTTAAAGAAGTAATTCTGTTTTTGATAAATGCTCCCAGTTCATATTCCGAGGAATTCAGCTTTTCAGTGTTTGCAAACAATTGCTTTAAATCCATCAATCTGGTTAAATGTATGTTGAGGCAATCTATGTTTTGGATAGCTAGTGATAGCTCTTTTCTGATATTTTCGGGGGAAACGTCATTATATGCTATTTTCAATGGAGTATGAACTAATGTAAGCGGAGCACGAATGCTCTCGAAAGAGTCTATAAAATATTGACTCCCTTCTTTTAGAAGATTTCTTTCTTTCTGTATCGTAATGATATGTGTTATAATCCAATAAATAGAAATACCTCCTGCTAGGAGTATTGAGGTAAAGTTTAATTGATAAAGAATGAGTATTGCTATGGCACTGTAAACGAGGGGTGACGTTTGTAATAAGTATTTCATATTATATTTTTTAGTGACGTCACTCAGATGAAATAGACCCATTTCTTTCATTTCAGAAAAAAGAGGAAATTCACTATCCTAATATTTAACATCATTTTTTTTGGGGGGGGGAAGAAACGGTGAATATCCTCTAAGTAACAATAATTAATTAGTTTTATTGGTTGAATATTATTTTGTCTCCTGTAGATGTGTAGGGGAGCGTATTGTATATTGGGTATTATTGAGGAATGTCTCATTTAATACCATTCTGTATTTCCTCATAATATATAAACTGGAAAGATAATGGAGGTTAGGTTTTTTTATAAGAAGGAATGATTGGTATATTTCTACGAAGTAAAAATAATGATAAGTTTTAATAAGTAGATACTGTTGTCAGTTTTGAATGTTGGGATGTTTCTATTTGGTATTAATGATGCGATGAATGGTATGATTGAGTTGTGATTTGTTGGCAATTATGTTTTGCTCGTCGGTATACTTGCAAAAGAGATATACCATTTTTCCATTAAATACATCTCTTTTTTATTAAGACAATAGTAATATTGAATTTTCCCGCTTTTAAATATTTCTTAATGTTTCACTTGGCGCTATGCCGAAGTGTTTCTTGTATTTATTGCGGAAGTTCTTTACATCTTTTAGTCCGACCATTTCAGGTATCTCCTGTATGCGATATTTTCCGCTTTCCAATAGTTCGCGTGCTTTTTCCATACGAATCCTGGTCATGAATTCTATGGGAGCTTCCCCTGTCAGGAATTTCCATTTAATGAAAAACTTAGTCCGGCTCATGCCCGTTTCACTGGCAATATGGCTTATCTTTAGTGATTCGTTATCCAAGTTGTCCAATATGAATTTCTTTACCTTGTTGATGAGTTGGTAGTTATCCTCTTCCGGCATTTCTTCGATATCTGTTTCCAGAAACTTTTCTCCGAATATTTTCTGTAAGAATGACTTTCTAAGAAAGCGGTAGTTTTTGATAAGAACAGATATCTCGATTTTTAAGTTTTCGATATTGAATGGCATATACAAGAATGTATCGGCTAAAGAAGCATTTCTTTTATAGTCTTGGTTCATATCAATAGGAGAGCCATATAGGATAATCGGGATAATAGAAGTGTCACAGGAGGTTTTTAATCTTGATTAATGTTTTAAATTTTATGATAAGGAAGGCTTTCCCTCCAAGTAACGATGATTAATTTGATTTATTCTTTTTGTTTTCAGGCATGATGAATCAGTCTAATATGTGAATATTTGAAGAGGGGGCGGTCTGGGTTTAAATAGAGTGCTATCGGAACATATCTCAATAGCTGTTTGCTTGTGTTTTATCATATACAAATAATCAACTAATATAAATGTCTTTCCTTCTTATGGATAGGAAATTGTATTTATGAAGTAAAGGTACTAAAAAGTAATAATAAATCAATTGATTTATTTGTGTAAATGTTAGGCTTACTGCTAATATACATGTTTTCTATGACTAATCACAAATAAAAGTTGTATAAAATATTTTATTGTTATATATTCTGCTGTATATGGGTGCTGATGATTTAGAGTGTGTGATTTGTGGATGAATTCTAATTGTTAAAATGGAGTGTGAAATATTGGTAATATATTGATGGTATCTTTTTTCTTTGGTAGTTACTTCCAGTCTGTTACTATTGGCTATATATTAAATTACAAACAAGAGTCGTGTGAGAAAATCATACGACTCTTGTTTGTAATTTAATATATAGCCTTTGATTGTTTATAACTTTTCAATCTCCTCCGGTGATAGTCCGGTAGCTTTATGGATGGCTGTTATGTCTACTCCTAATGACTTTAAATTAACGTGAGTTCGAAATAAAATCAAAAAATAGCAAGTT
>UMES01020212.1_pt1 | contig 12014 bp, 10 predicted proteins | sample 1964791 | NCBI WGS metagenome assembly UMES01 (sample SAMEA4836024, study PRJEB28245) | human gut metagenome | biome: gut microbiome; material: fecal sample | place: Denmark | collected 2008
ATACTCTCGAAACAAAAGCAGCTATAAAAATAAGTAAAGAACTTCTAGATCAAGTTACAATATTATCAAATCCAATCAATCCTATAGCTTTAATACAACAAATTGATGTAATTTATGTTGCAACATCACAAATGGGATTTGAAGGATTATTATGCGGTAAGGAAGTGCACACTTACGGGATGCCTTTTTATGCAGGTTGGGGATTAACTATCGATAAAATGCACTGCAATAGACGTCTAAGAAAATTAACTTTAGATGAATTATTTTATATAACATACATTAAATATACGCATTACATAAACCCTTTTACAGGAAATGAAGATAGTTTAGAAAATACTTTAAAGTATCTAGTAAATCTCAAAAAACAATTAAAAATTTATTAATTTCTCTAGAAATTTAAACGGAAATATGTCAGATCCGTGTTCTCCTAATTTGAAAATTCACGTTGTTTTAGTTCATACAGGAACGATGATTAATTTCAAGGGTGGCGCTGAAAAAATTTTCAGTGAAATGGCAAATAATTTTATAGACCTTGGTTTTAGGGTTACTGCTATATGTTGTGATCCACATTCAGGGCAACCAGGATATTATATTCGAAATGAAGTTGATTTCATAAATGCTAGGACGTCTATTCCATTACTTTATAGAAAAGTTTTTCGTTTAATTAGATGTTTTTCAATAAACAAAAATAGGCGACATTTCCTTCGGAGAACAATAGATATACAATGGAAAGCTACAGCCATTAAAAATGTTATTCGTCACTTAGGGACAACAAATATTTTTATCTCATATTGTCCCCAAACCACATACATACTCAATAGCCTAATTAAAATCAATAAGCCTTTGATCAGTATGTTCCATAGTGATCCATCATATTTTATAGAAAACCCTAACTATGAATTCTGTAGAAAGTCTTTAAATGAGAGTGATGTTATTCAGGTTCTGATGCCTGATTATGTCACTCATGTTCAGGAAATATTACCCAACCCAAAAATTGTTTACATACCTAATGCTGTTCCTCAATCTAGCTTATCTTCAAATTTATACTCGAAAACTATTATTTGTGTTGCTCGAATAAATAAAGATAAACGTCAATATTTAATTATTGAAGCTTTCCATCTTTTAAAGAAACAATTTCCTGATTGGTACGTTGAGTTATGGGGAGATGATAAAGCTTGCGAAAAAGATGTAGTGGAAGTTAAAAATCTTATTAAGAATTTAGATCTTGAGAATAATATAAAATTATGTGGTACGACAAATGAAATACCTCAAAAACTTGCTAATTCCTCAATTTTTGCATTCCCTTCAGCATTAGAAGGCTTCAGTCTAGCATTAACAGAAGCGTTTTCAATAGGTTTGCCAGTAGTTGGATGTAATGATTGTCCCTTTGTAAGATCAATAATCAAGAATGGGATAAATGGTTTGCTTTCTGATCCGACCACTGAATCATTCGCAGCATGCTTATCAATACTCATGAAGGATCGAGAGTTACGTATGAGGTTGGGGACTCATGGAAAAGAAGAAATGAAGTTATTCTCACCTAATATTGTTTGGGAAAAATGGAATGCTTTAATAAAGGGACTTGCTTCTAATAAAAATAAATAGATAATTAAAATAATAAATAAAATATAGGAACTGCATTGCTCATTTATTTCCGGAAATAAATCATTTTCGAACTTTGTGCCATTTATCTTGATATCATCGTTGAGCAACAATTTTCAATCTTATATAGTGACTCTATGCCTACAATATGACAGAATATGGAAGCGGTACACACTGATTTTAAACTTGAAACTTTCAATTCAATAGTCGTGCATATGCAAAAGTCATTGAGCTCACTATCTGAGGATTCAAACTTTTAATTACAGCCACACGTCTACACTCACAATTTCATGTAGCTTCATACTTCTGTATACATATTCAAAATTGAATAAACTATAATTGTATTTCAACAATGCTCACAAGTACTCTATGCCGCCTTCCCAATCATGTAGGCGATTGCTGCATGGCCTTGCCAGGACTACGACTTCTTGAAGCCAGCGGCCTCACTCCTGTACTAACAGGCAAACGTTGGGCCGAAGATCTTCTCGCCGGCACAGGTTGGCGATTCGAACCTATAGAAGGACACGTTACAGAAGATCTTGGCCGTATCCGCAATATTGCACGTCGTTGGGGAGAACATCCCAAGGGTCTGCTCTTTCCCAACTCATTAAGTTCAGCGCTTCTTTACCGCATTGGGGGTATTCGCAGTGCGGGATTCCCCACAGATTTTCGCCGTATTCTTCTCGATACGGTTGTACCGGAACCTAATGCAGTAGTGCATGAGGTTGAACGGTTCTTCATACTTGCCCATGAAGCACTCGAAGCTTGGGATATCAAGCCTGCCTGGGACAAAGTTCCTCCAAGCCTTGGTCTAATACCGCTAAAACGTCACGAAGCGGGTGCTAGAAACTTGAGGGCACAGTGCCACATTCCAGTCAACTATGCACTTCTTGCACCAATCGCTCGAGGGCTTCACCACGGGAAAGAGAAGCACTGGAAACACTTCAATGAGCTTTGTAGGCCGCTTCGTGATATGGGAATAGAACCAGTTGTCTTCCCTGCCGCTCGAGAGGTTGAATTGGCGAAAGCCGCCTGCCCAGACGCCAAAATTTGTCCTCCGACATCTCTCGGTACTATTGCTGCGCTTGCCAAACATGCACGCGTGGTTATTGCCAACGATTCCGGCATGAGCCATGTAGCTGCAGCGGTTGGCGCCAATCAGATTACATTGATCGGCGTTACGAACCCAGTTCGCACACGTCCGTGGAACCCTAGGGCTATTGTCCTGGGCAGCGAAAATGGATGGCCGACTGTGGATGAAGTTTTAGGCGCAATGAAGAAAATCGCGAATGCGTCATGAAAGCCAGCATCATTTTGTCTACTTACAATCGCCCTCAAGCATTGCTGACAGTGCTTGAAGCATTGAAGCTGCAAACAATTCAAGACTTTGAAGTTTGCATTGCTGATGACGGCAGCACGAAAGATACTCAACAAATCATTGAGAATTTCCAGCAAAAGTCAGCCTTTCCAATACTGCATGCCTGGCAAGATGACAGAGGATTTCGTGCTGCATCAGCTCGCAACAATGCCGTCCGGATGAGTTCTGGTAATTACCTTTTATTTCTTGATGGGGACTGTATTCCCCGTCCGAACTGGATTCATCAGCACCTGACACTTTCAGAAAAACATGCATTTGTTGCGGGCAATCGAGTTTTGTTGGATGAAACGCTCAGTCATGCAATTGAAACACACAGAATCCCTTTTACAGATCTATTCGGTTTAAACGTTTTAAGACATAAAGATCACATCAATCGGCTTATACCGCTTCTTAAAATCCCATTGGGATCAATGCGCAAACTTAAACCAACATCATGGGCAAAAGTTCGAACTTGCAACTTAGGGGTTTGGCGGCAGGATTTTTTAGCTGTCAATGGATTCGATGAAGCCTATGAAGGTTGGGGATTTGAAGACTCCGACCTAGCGATCCGTTTGATCAATCTTGGGATGCAGCGCAAACTTGGTCTTTTCGCAACGACTGTTTTTCATCTGTATCACCGTGAAAATGATCGCCATTTAGCAGGCATCAATCGTCAACGTCTCGAGCAGCGGCTTCAAAATAAAATCACTCTTCCTGAGAAAGGTTTGCTTTAACCATTTCTTCGGCAAGTACTTTCGTTTTCTGCGTGATGAGGAGTCCTCCCAACATGCGAGCAATCTCTTCCACACGCTGGGTTGGATTGAGTTCTCTCAAATAGCTCACAGTCTCAATACCGTCAGAAACCTTCTCTACTTTGAGATGATGGTCGCCGCAAGCAGCTACTTGCGGCAAATGCGTCACGCAAAGCCCCTGCCTCGTCTGCCCAAGCTGCTTCATCATTCGGCCAACCACCTCACCTGTAGCACCCCCTACGCCACTGTCGACTTCATCAAAGATAAGCGTCGGGACGCTTGTATTACGGCTGGTTAATGTAAAAATCGCAAGTCCAATGCGAGACAGCTCCCCGCCGGACGCCACCTTAGCCAAGGGACTAACATCGACACCAGGGTGGCCTGCCATTAAGAATTCGCACTTTTCAACGCCGACTTCACTGCGCGGAATGGGGACAAGGTTTACTTCAAATCGTCCGCCCTTCATGGACAGGGTTTGCATTTCATTCGTAACCGCCTTGGCGAAACGCACTGCCGCTTCTCGACGAACTTTTGTGAGCCTTTCCGCTGCGGCATCATAGACTGCTCTTGCCTCAGCTTCTTCAGCCCTCAAAGCATCCAGATTTTCGTCGTTCTGAAGCTCCTCCAAACGACGCTTATTTTCTGCCTCAAAGACATAAAGCACTTCTGGTTCAGTGCGATACTTTCGTGCCATCGTAAAGTATTTGGATACGCGTCGATCTACTTTCTCAAAACGATTGGAATCCGCTTCTGTCTTATCCAGAATCCGCTCAAGATCGTGTGCCGCATCATCGATCAGCTCAGCTGCCGTGGTCAGAGTTTCACTGACACCCTTGAGACGTTCGTCGTAATTAGACAAATCATCAACACGAGATTGTGCACGTGAAACCAAATCAGACGCCGAATCTTCACCTTGGGTAAGCCAATCAACAGACGCAGTGAGACCTTCAATAATAGAAACGCCGTGGGAAAGTCGAGTATGTTCTTCGTTAAGCGACTCCCACTCTCCCTTTTTAGGCGCCAACGTGGAGAGATCCTCAAGCAGCCAGGTGAGCTGCTCGATTTTGGCGGTACGAACTTCTGCACTAGAGCTCGCTTCTTCAAGGCGTTTGGCCTTGGCGTTCCAAGTCGCGAAAGCTTTTTTAACAGCCTCAAGCTGAGCTGTGTTTTCTGCATAAGCGTCAAGCAGCTTCAATTGATTCTGCGTCTTTAAAAGAAGCTGATGCGCATGCTGCCCTTGTATATCGACAAAAGTGTCACCAAGCTCCTTCAGCTGCGAGAGCGTCACCGTAATGCCATTGATCCAGGCACGTGAGCGTCCGTTTTTATCGATGCTGCGTCGTACAAGCACTGTTGACGCGCTGGAATCCTGCAAATCATTGGTTTCAAGCCACCGAAGAGCCTCTTCCGAAGGCATGAATTCAGCAATGATATTGGCTCGTTCAGCGCCCTTACGCACCATATCAGCATCGGCTCGAGCTCCGCGAATCAATTGAATTGCATCAATCAAAATGGATTTGCCGGCACCGGTTTCACCGGTCAAAACCGTGAAGCCCGTAGAGAGATCAAGCGAAAGCTGATCAACGATGACGAAGTCTTTAAGGTTGAGCGTTGTAAGCATCGTAAGAGCTTCCTTCAGCCACTGATCTGCTCGTGGTGCTTCACACTGGTGGGTGAATAGTTCCACTTTAATTTTCGGCGGAGCAAGTCGTAATAGTCGTAACTGAGCGGATGAAGAATCTCCATCACACGTTCCGAGCGCTGAATGCGAAGCATGTCACCCGGTTCGACGTCACAGAATTCCTGCATGTCGAAATACGCTGTTGCATCACGAGCGTTTACGAGTTCAATTTCAATGCGCTTTGAGGACGGCAATACGATGGGACGATTGGAAAGCGTATGCGGGGCAACCGGCACCAATACAACTGCATCCATTGATGGATGCAAAATGGGACCGCCAGCAGCGAGTGCATAGGCGGTTGACCCCGTAGCGGTTGAACAGACAACACCGTCTGCCGACTGAGCACTCATCTGCTTCCCGTCGACATAGATGATGAAGTCAACCATGCCTCCGGCACGACCATGGCTGAAGCCAATATCGTTCACTGCGACATTGCGAAAGATTTCTTGCCCATTGCGAAACACCACGCCTTCGAGCAGGTGACGTTGGTCTGCTGAACATTCCCCTGCCAGCATGGCAGGCAGCACCCTGTCCATATCGTCAAGCACAACGTCGGTGATGAAGCCTAGACGACCGGCATTTACACCAATCAACGGACAATGGGAATCTGCAATCTGTCGAGCGACACCAAGCAATGTTCCATCACCACCCAGTACCACGGCCACGTCGCTGCGACGTCCCAACTCAGGGCGCGGGAAGCCTCCATCAGGATTACCGAGAGCTTGAGCCGCGCGTTCCTCTAAAAGGACCTTGCACCCCGCACGACGAAGCACACTCACCAAATGTTCAAGAGGTTCACTGAGATTTTCAGTTGGTTTGACGAATACGCCGACGGTTTTCATAGCTGATATCCAGAGGCTCAAAGTTCACCAGAATAGTATTTCAGAAAATAGTATTTGACGTATTTATTCATTGTGTAGAAAGCGTGATTGATACTGAAGATGAAACCCGCACGACCATCCAGAATGCCACCATTGATGAAGTAAATCTTCAGAAAAGCCCAGATTGGACGGAGCATGATGTCCTTTACAAACGAAACACTCTTTCCTTGTTCAAAGTACTTTTCTGCTGACAATTCAGTATACGTATTGAATTTGTTGAAATAACTCTTCCAGGTACGATAGGGGTAGTGAATCAGTCCCTTGCTTTGAAGGCGCTCCTTTTCGCAATTAACTCGAATCTCAGGGTGAACTTGTCCATAAACTCTGATTAAGCTTTTAGGTACAAATCGGCATACCCAGTCAGGACGCAGTATTCCATGTGTTGCTTCAATATGTTGAAATTTATTGTGTCGTTGAACTAGATAAGCTTTGTCTGGTCCATGAGCTAGTTGCTGAAGTCTTTGTGCCAGATCTGGCGTAATACGCTCATCTGCATCTAATAAAAAAACCCAATAGTTGGTCGCTTGATCAATGCTGAAGTTTTGCTGCTGCGCCCAATCTCCATCCATGGCATGGTGAAAAATCCTCACCCTTTCCCCAAAGCTTCCCGCTATCTCGACCGTCTTATCTGTACTGCCGTCATCAACAACAATAATTTCATCGGCAAAGCTACATCCTTCCAAGCAGGCCCGGATATTTCTTTCTTCATTCCTAGTCAAAATCACGACCGAAATCTTTTTGTCTTCCATCTTTCAAGGCCCTTATCGGAAGAGAATAAATAGGAAAAGAGGCCCTACTGCAATGCTGCAGTAAGACCCCCTTTTATTTTATCGATTAGCTGCCACTTAATCTTCAACGTCAGCTACTGCCACGGCGTGGAAGCCCGCATCAACGTAGCAGATGTTGCCGGTAATGCCGCTCGCCAGATCAGAGAGCAGGAAAGCAGCAGTATTGCCCACTTCCTGAATGGTCACCGTACGACCGAGCGGCGCATTCTTTTCCATCACACGCAAAAGCTTGCTAAAGCCCTTAATGCCGGATGCAGCGAGCGTCTTGATCGGACCGGCGGAAATGGCATTGGCGCGAATGCCTTCACGGCCGAGTGACTGAGCCAGATAGCGCGTTGACGCATCAAGCGCTGCCTTAGCCAAACCCATCGTGTTGTAGTTTGGAACGGCACGCTCTCCGCCCAGATAAGTCAGCGTAAGGCAAGACGCATTGCGTCCCTTCATCATCGGCAGGAAGGCCTTGGCCAGGGCCGGGTAGGAATACGTTGAAATATCAAGCGCAGTGTGAAAAGCGTCGCGAGAGAAACCTTCAAGGAAATCGCCGGCAATTGACTCACGAGGAGCGTAGCCGATGGAATGAACGAATCCATCGAGCCCGCCCCACTTTTCCGTGAGCGTCTCAACAACGGCAGCAATCTGATCGTCTTTGGTAACGTCCATCGGAAGCACGATATCGCTGCCAAACTGCGCGGCAAATCCCTTCAGGCGTTCTGCGAAGCGTTCATCAGAATACGTAAAAGCCAGTTCAGCACCTTCACGATGACACGCTTCGGCGATGCCGTAGGCAATGGAACGGTTGGAGATAACACCCGTGATCAGGAGCTTTTTGCCGGTCAGGAATCCCATGTTGGTCCTCTTTTAATAGGGATGGGAAAAACGCTGTCGTTATGATTGGCAGCGGGGTCTCCCCCATCAATATGAAATTGGAGTGCTGACGGCGTCAGCACTCGTAATGCTGCCCGCCATTTTAAGCGGGCAGTCTACCGCTCGGATAATTTCCCCTTAAATACGCACATCCAAACGGACGAACGGCCAGCAGAGTCAATTAAGGAATGCGCAGTGACTGTCCAACGTTCAGACGACTTGTCGTAAGCCCGTTAAAACTCATCAGGTCAGCAATAGACACGTTGTGGGCCGCAGCAATGGAAGTGAGCGTATCTCCAGAACGAACGCGGTATCTGCGGGGTTCACAGGCACTTGCTACTTTGGAAGCTGATGCAGGAATCACCAGACGCTGACCAATAGAGAGTCTTGAACTTCTCAATCCATTGGCACTTCTCAGCTTTGCCACGGTTGTACCGTAGCGCTCAGCAATCGACGTAAGCGTATCTCCAGAGACCACAGTGTGCACTGTGGTTCTCGGGCTCGCTGCCGTTGCAGGTGCGGGCGGTGCTTTAGGCGCATCGCTCTCTGGAATCTCTAACCGATCGCCCGCCTTCAGAGCATTGGAGGTAAGCCGATTTAAGCGCTTTAGCTTCACAACATTCACGCCGTACCGATTGGCAATCGAAGTAAGAGTGTCCCCTTGTTGAACGACATAGGTTGTCGTTTCTTCCTCGATAGGTTCACCCGACTTTGGAATGCGCAGTCGTTGTCCGGCTCTGATGGTATTGGAGCTCAATCGATTCGTCGTTTTAAGGGATGCCGTCGAAACGCCGTAGCGCTTGGCAATAGACGCCAGCGAATCACCGCGCTTTACCGCATAAATAACGTGTCCGGAAGACGATGGTGCCGAAGTTTTAGCCGCAGTACGAATCGGTTCACGCGCAACATTGGGCACCGTGAGCACCAAACGCTGCCCGGAATGCAGACGATCTGAGCGAAGTCGGTTGCCCTGTACGATTGATTTCACCGTAATGTGCCAACGGCGCGCAATGCTCGACAGTGTGTCGCCCGAACGCACGCGATAGGTGACACGGCGCCAAGTCGTAAGCGGCGAAAGACGCAGCTTTGCATCGGCTTCCTCCGCAGCGATGTCTGTCTGCTCATCTGCATCCGCGAGAACAAGCAGCGTGGAATTCGGAAGCACTTTGCGGCCGGCAGGGATGCCGTTCACTTCACGCAAGAACGATTCCGTCATGCCAGAGCGTTCAGCCACAGAGGCCAGCGTATCCCCCGCCTGCAGTCGATAGGTTGTCCACCGTGAAAGCGGCTGTCCAGAATCCATCCAGCTTGCGAGATTGTCGACGAAAAAGTCAAGACGATCTGCCGGCAGAAGCATCACATTGTTGTGCGATGCCACAATGACCGGAAGCTTAAAGCTCGGGTTGAGCTGCCGGAATTCCGCTTCAGACATGCCGGCCAATTCCGCCGCCGTTTTAAGGTCAATATCGCGAGGCTTTGTAATCCGCACGAAGAAGGGCTCGTTGCCAACGTCGGGCAGTTCAATGCCATAGCGGCCGGGATCCTTCACGATGCGCTTGATAGCCTCCAGTTTCGGAACGTAGTTGGCCGTCTCTCGAGGCATTTTCAAATGCGCGTAGTCAGTTGCCTTGTGGCTTCGTTTGGCACGCTCAACAGCACGCCGAACACTTCCTTCACCCCAATTGTAGGCAGCGAGCGCCAACTGCCAGTCATTAAACATCCCGTGCAGATATTCAAAATAGTCGAGTGCTGCACGAGTGCTTTCCAATACATCGTTTCGGTCATCGCGCCAGAGGTTTTGTTCAAGCGCATAATCCGCGCCTGTTGCCGGCATGAACTGCCAAAGGCCGGACGCTTTTGCGCGAGAAAGTGCTTCGGGCTGGAAGGCACTTTCTACAAAAGGCAAAAGTGCGAGCTCCATTGGCAGTCCGCGAGACTCCACCTCTTCGACGATGTTGTAGAGATATTGACTCGCACGCATCGCCATGCGCTGCACGTACTCCGGATCCTTGGCGTAATACGTCGTCCACCGATCCACCAAAGGCGAATTCAGTTCCGGAATACCAAAACCTCCGCGAATTCGATCCCAAACGCTGGCGGGCACTGCGGACTCACGCTCCAAAGCCGCTTCCGTTAACGCAGTCTCGACCACAGTCCCTCCAGCAGATGCATTCGTCTGGGCATCCTGAGGAACATCCTCCGCAAAGGAATAAGTCGGATGAACCGCCGCAGTTGCTATGAAAAGCGCGACAGACAATTGAGTAAGGGCAGATCGAAAAGACGACGGGTTCATGAGCGGAGAACTTCCGGAACAGTTAACGGGCGTAAGGCCTGCATAATCCGTTAATCTTAATGCTTGTAATGCCTCGGACTTCCGTCATCCGAGCATTTCTGCCTGCTTCAAACTTCTGCAGCGGGCAAGTTTCCGCAACGAGTTGTTAACTGCACCTATGTTCCAGCGCTTTTTTGGGCGCTCCGAGCGCCCTGACAAGGGCGCGGGAGCTCTGCCTGCACGCCTTACGTTTGACGGGTTCCTGCGCACATCGCCGGGCCGACTGCTCCTTGAATGGGAAGCTGAAGCCTACGATGAATTGACGGTTGATGTCTTCGGCAGCTGCGCGCTGCAGATCGGCATGCCCGAACTCAACACGCTTGCCGAAAATCGTATGCAGTCGAAGTGGCTGATCGAACTGCAGAGTGCGGCTTCCGTTTCCGCCGACGTCTTAAGCGGAGATCTCGGCTGCATCGTCGCTGCCCCGGAGCTCTTGCCTATCGCTGATGAGTCGATGGATCTAGTAACGCTTCCGCATGTGCTGGAACTTTCCCCTAACCCTCAGCAGGCACTTCACGAAGCCGTTCGAGTGCTCGAGCCCGAAGGCCGGCTTATTCTTACTGCCTTCAACGGCGCAGGTTTTTGGTGGATGCGGCAGCAGACCGTCCGTCTCGGCGCCAAGCCCTATCTGCCTACCGACATGGCGCCGATTCCGCTTCGACGCCTCAAAGACTGGTTTGCGCTTCTCGGACTGGAAATTGACCGCGGACGCTTCGGACTCTATCGTCCGGGATTTCGCAGCGCACGCCGGCTTCATGCTTGGGAGTGGCTTGACAAAGCCGGCGATAGATGGCTGCCGCAATGCTCAAATATTCTTTTGCTCTCCGCTGTTAAGCGACGTCCCGGAGCGAGAATCGTCAACTGCAGCGAATTTGCCAATCTTCCAGCTAAAGTACCGACCTCAGGCGTGCCGGCCGCCGGCCGTGTCTCGTCAACTTTCTCCCAAACCTCCATCACACCGTCCGCACCGATTGCGGGAAACCATAAAGCACCATGACTCACACACCTACATCTACTGTTCTTGAAATTTGGACTGATGGGGCCTGCAAAAAAAATCCCGGCGTAGGGGGTTGGGGAGCCTGGCTCGTCTGGGGTAAGTACACCCTGGAGCTCTATGGCGGCAGCGCGCTTACGACCAACAACCAAATGGAGCTGACAGCTGTCATTCGTGCACTCTCGGCGGTCAAACGGCCTTGTCCCATCATCATTCATCTTGACAGCAGCTACGTTAAAGACGGCATTACACGGTGGATTCACGGGTGGAAAAAAAACGGCTGGCGCACCGCTGACAAAAAGCCCGTCAAAAACGGCGAACTTTGGCAGGAACTTGATCGATTGGTCAGTCAGCATCAGATTGACTGGCGTTGGGTAAAAGGACACGCCGGCAATCCAGGCAACGAGAAAGCCGATGCACTAGCCAATCTCGGCGTTGAGGCCGCCAGAGGCGAACGACCCGAAAAACTATCGTAAGATCGCGTAAAGACGGTATCTATTCGACGCATCTCTTGCAAAGCATCGTTTTCTCAGTACAATTCCTTTTCTCTCAGCGCGCGGTTAGCTCAGGGGTAGAGCACTGCCTTCACACGGCAGGGGTCACTGGTTCAATCCCAGTACCGCGTACCAGATTCTTGCAAAGGGCTTGAACTGCATAGTTCAAGCCCTTTGTTTTTGAATTCAGCCAGCACGATCATCACGAAAAAAACAAAGGACCTTCAAGCCTGAACTCCCGAATGACTAGATCCTAACTAAAACGGAAA
>UMES01018859.1_pt1 | contig 11904 bp, 7 predicted proteins | sample 1964791 | NCBI WGS metagenome assembly UMES01 (sample SAMEA4836024, study PRJEB28245) | human gut metagenome | biome: gut microbiome; material: fecal sample | place: Denmark | collected 2008
TCCTTGAGAATAGGCTGTCAACTTTATTTATACACCATCACAGGATGCAAGAAAATTAAAAGAGTTGAGCAGATTAATTTCATTGAACCGATTTTTAGAGAGGTATATGATAAAGCAAAAAAACTTGATTCTTCTATTCCGGATGATGTTCAGTTATATATGAATACAGATGAGGATCCTAATGCGTTTGCAACTGGAAGAAAGACAATCTGTGTTACAGAGGGAATGTTACATATGCCAGAGAGCCAGATTAAGGCAACGCTTGGTCATGAGTTTGGACATCTTGCACATAAAGATACGGATTTAATCCTTGTAGTATCTGTAGGAAATCTAATTGTTTCAGCTTTTATTTTAGGAATTAGATTGGTTATTGATTTCTACCATCTTATATTTGGTTTATGTACTATTTTTATGGGCGGATCAGAAGGTGCTGTTGCAGCAATCTTAAATGCTATTTATCATGCAATGATTACTGCAATTGTTGCAGGCCTTACATGGGTATGGACAAAGATAGGTGTTCTTCTTGTTATGAAGGCTAGCCGTGCTAATGAGTATGAAGCAGATGAATTTTCATTTAATCTCGGATATGGAAATGAATTGTGCATTCTTTTAGATTCAATTAGTGGCTCTCATGCAAAAGGTCTTTTTGCAAACTTAGCAAGTAGTCATCCAGATAAAGATGACAGAATTGCAAAGCTTCAGGAGTTAGGTGCAACATATAGAGCTACTTACGGAGCAAAATAAAAAGATTATTTGCCAGGAGTGTGTTTGATTACATATTCCTGGCTATTTTTTTAGGAGGAGATTGGCTTTGGATAATACAGCAATAGTCTCAGTACAGGAACAGAAACAATTACAGTTATTGAATAATGGTCTGATAACAGCGGATAGATTCATTAATAAGAATTATTTGATTAATATTTCGGAACAGAATATTGTTCCGTTAAATGAATATGAAAAAACTACTAATTCGATTCGATTATTCCAAATCATCAAATTGGTTTATGATAAAACAGAAAATATAAATGATAAATTGATCAGTGTTTATAGTGCGTTGCAAAATGTTGACAGTTCAGCGCTGCTTGTGATTAATGGAAATGGAAAAGAAGTAACATTTTATATAGGTATCCGCTCAGTTGATAATGCGGCAACTGCAAGTAAGATTTTAGAAAAGAGTTTTGTTGGCAACTTTCCCGGTAGTACACTTAGAAGTATGAAAAATGGCGAAATTGCTGAAGTGATGGAAACTGTAGCAAAAACGGAAAATTACAATACATCTCGTAATGTGTCCTGTGTTACAGTAATTCCTTCAATGAGAGATGCGGATAAAGATAAATTTGTACAAGGAATTGAAAAATTCATTGATACAATGCAAGGAGAAAAGTTTACTGCTGTTTTTATAGCTAAACCAGTTCCAAAAGATGATCTGGAAATGAGAAAGAGGGGATTTGAAGAACTGTATTCTTCATTGTCTCCATTTATTAAAACATCATTAGCGTATGGAGAGAACTATAGTAAAGCAGTAACAAGTGGTATGTTTGAAAACTTTTCTTACTCTGTGAATAATAGCATATCAAATACTACAGGTAAGAACTCTAGCACGAGTTCATCACGTACACATGGTACAAACAGTGGAAGTAGTATTGGGGGCGGGGGATTCAGCATTAATTCCGGAACCACTAATAGTACAACAAGCGGATATTCATCAGGTTCCTCATGGTCAAAATCTGTAACTGAAGGAACTGCAGATACAACTGGTTCAGGAACAAACCAATCAGATACGGAAACAAGAGGAAATACAAGAACATTAACTGTTGAGCATCAGAATAAATCTGTTTCTGTTTTACTTGATAAAATAGATGAGCAGTTGGAAAGAATAAAAGCGTGTGAAGCCTTTGGTGTATGGGAATGCGCAGGTTATTTTATAGCAGATGATATTCAAACATCAGTAGTAGCCGCCAATACATATAAGGCATTAATGCTTGGAGATGAGACTGATGTTGAGAATTCTTTTGTAAATGTGTGGGGAATTAAAACTCCAGAAAATACAGAGCGTGTGTTGGAGTATATTCAGCATGGACAACATCCGTTAGTTGAGATAGCACCGGAGATGGGATATGAAATGCAATATGTTACTCCAGGCAATTTCATTAGTGGAAAAGAACTACCATTGCTTATGGGATTGCCTCATAAATCGGTAACTGGATTGACGGTAAGTAGTATTGCAGAGTTTGGTAGAAATGTTTTTATTCAAAATGAAAAATCTGACCAGAAGAAAATACAGTTAGGAAAGGTTTATCATATGGGTAATACTGAGGACAGTATTGTTAGATTAGATTTAAACAGTTTTACTTCTCATTGCTTTATCACGGGCTCAACAGGTTCTGGTAAATCTAATACGACATATGGATTGTTAGAAAAGTTTATTCAAAACGATATACCATTTTTAGTTGTCGAACCAGCAAAGGGTGAGTACAAAGAAGCTTTTGGGGCTGTAGAGGGAATAAATATATTCACTACAAATCCTCTGATTGGCCAGATGTTAAAGCTTAATCCGTTTCGATTTGATAAAAATATTCATATTCTGGAGCATTTGGACAGACTGATAGAAATTTTTAATGCATGTTGGGAAATGTATGCCGCGATGCCGGCTATTTTGAAGGACGCAGTGGAAAAGATTTATATTGAAAAAGGTTGGGATTTATTAAATTCTGTTTATATGAGAGTCGGAGAACCAACGTATCCAACCTTTCATGATTTGATGAGAACATTACCTAATGTTATTAATAATTCTGGTTATTCTTCTGATACAAAGGGAGACTATATTGGAGCATTAGTTACAAGAGTAACTTCTTTGACAAATGGTATTTCAGGACAGATTTTCTGTGACAGTTATGACATTCCAGATGAAGTAATGTTTGATCAAAATACTATTGTTGATTTAAGTAGGGTTGGTTCATCAGAGACTAAATCGCTTATAATGGGTATTTTGGTATTGAAGTTATCTGAATACAGAATGGCAAATGCAAATCAAGCAAATTCTGGATTGAGACATATCACAGTATTAGAAGAGGCGCATAATCTATTGAAACGTACGACACCAGGTGTAGCAGGAAGTAATGTGGTTGGTAAGTCAGTTGAAATGATTTGTAATAGTATTGCAGAAATGAGAACATACGGAGAAGGATTTATCATTGTTGATCAGTCTCCAACAGCTGTTGATATTGCAGCTATTAAAAATACTAATACAAAGATATTGATGCGTTTGCCTGAAAAGGGAGATTGTGAAGCCGTTGGAAATGCAGCCGGATTAAATGAAGAACAAGTAAGAGAAATGTCAAAGCTTGGAACAGGTATTGCTGTGGTAATGCAAAATAATTGGCTTGAAGCTGTATTGACACACATAGATGCTTTTTCAAATCAGTATGAGAGAAAGATTCCGGTTGCAGAATATAGTTCATTAAAGAAATTGAAGGGCGCTGTTATTCAAGAACTGATGCAACAGTATATTGTTGACAAAACAATGAATATGGATAGGATGATGGCTGTAATTGATGGTGTTGACGCTGTCTCATATAAAAAAGAAGAAATTCGCTGTTGTATGAGATATGTAATAAGTCGATTGCAGAAAGGAAGAGATATAGATTTCTTTTGTGAGACACTATTAAATGTTTCTGGAACAAAAAATCTTTTTGATATTATTGAAACAACAATAAAGAAGTCAAAAGTAGAAGATGAAAAATATGACAATTCAAGCGTAGTAAAGTGGAAATCACGTTTTAGAAGTGAACTTACTAAGTATGTAGACTTACCGGATAATTATAATAATACTATTCTCAAATATTTAATTCATGCACAGGAACTTGAACAAAATGGAATAGATTATTTTGAAGTAAAACGAATTTTATACTAGGAGGGCTGTGGTGTGAATACACTGAAATTAAAATTAAACCCATATAAAGATATTAATATTGCATCATTAGATGATAAACCATTGTCACCATATAGTGAATTAAATAACTATATGAAGGAACCATTTTTAAGTTGGGCATCAAAATTGTTGGATGCAGCTGAAAGGGAAATTAATGATGACTATTGCTTAGAGGTAGTTTCAGAATCTTTTGAAGCGTTATTTCTTGAAGGAATGCAGAACAATTTTGATTCTTGTAAAGAGTATAGAACAGCTTCTTTTCAAGTAAATACATCAACAAGCGAACGATTTGATTTAATTAGAAAACTTGCATCAAAATACGCCGTTAATTATTCTATAGAAGCATTTAAGCTTCCAGTTTATACAAATATTCAGCTATCGTTAGATGCAACTATGGTTAAATCTGTAACACTCGAGGATGCAAAATTGATTGTTACAAAAGAAAAAGAAATAAAAAATCAACTAAGCGCTGCGTTAGAAGGTTCCATTATATTATTGATATCAGATAAAAGTGTTGTTACTGCTATTGGAAATCAGAAATATATATGGGAAATCTGTGAATCAGATTTGGATAAAGTTGTAAATTGTATTATTGATAGATTTGTAAAAACACCTATTATAGTAAAGATATCTGAGTTATTGAAAAATGTTATGGACACGATGAATGACGAGGATAAGAAATCATTAAATCTTGCGACAGAAATAGATCCATTTTTAGCAATTTCAGAATTACCAGAAATTGAGGTGGGTCACTCAATTACTCTTGGTGTAGAAATGATTCCCGAGGGAACGGAGTTGCCTAATTTAAGAATAGTTGCTCAGAACAAAAGCATAATCAGTATAGATGGATTATCGATTACAGCTTTAATGCCTGGGACAACAAATATTGATATTTATAGAGCAGAAGAAAATATTCCATTTGTCAGAAAATGTGTTAAAACATATCAAGACAATTTTGTTAAGAAGATTGAATTGAGTTTGTCTGCAGGAAAAATGGGAATCGGAAGAAAACAAGAAGTAAGTATTGCATTGATTCCAGAAGATGCGGAAGATATAAACTCAGTTGAATGGTCTGTTGATAATGCGGATGTAATAAGGGTAAGTCAAGATGGGGGTATTACAGCATTAAAGGATGGTGTTGCAACAATCACTGCAACAACAACCAAAGCATCTTCAAGTATTTCAGTAAAAGTTTTGCCTAATATAAGGAATATTGTATCCACTGTTACACAAAGTCATTTATATGTTGGTCAAACAGAGTCTATTTCGGTTTTGGTTGAACCCAATAATTGTTTTGATTCTTCATATGAATGGAAATCAAGTGATAAGTCAGTGGCAATTGTGGATAAATTAGACGATGGACAAACTGTAATTAGAGCAACTGGAATTGGTAATTGTACATTAACTTGTATCGCAAAAGAAGGCGGTTGTTCAACTACATGTAATGTATTGGTAGAAAGTACATTTAAAAAAAGAGAGAATGCGCATGGAATGCTCAGTTTAACAGCAATGTTGGCTGTTGCGTGTATTTTCTGTGCTGCACTATCACCGGTTCTTTGCGTGCCAGTAGCTATTGCAACCGTTGTTTGTGGAGTATTGGCCATTGCTCGAAATAAAGGAGATAGATTTTGGGCGTTTATTTTGATGGCGGTGGCTGTCTTAACGGCATTAGAAGTAACGGGAATTACTAATTGGCTATAACATAAGAAGTGTGAAAGGAGCTACCGATGGGAATAGAAGGCGGTTCTAATAGTGAAGTACAAAATCAAGAAATAAATCAAGCAAACAATGAACAAAACGAGATAAATCAAGCGGAACATCAGAGAAGCGGAGAAGAACTCGAGGGTAATTCGACAATTGATAATGAAGGTGAAAGAAAGCAGATAGAAGGAAAAGATGATGCTACTGAATCGACAGAAGATGAATCATCACAGTTAGATAAAGAAGATAATATTGAAGATGATCCAAATACTGAACAACCTCTAGAATCAGATAATGTAGCTCCGGAACAACAGCTAGATAATCAAGATACTATTGAGTCAGATCCATCGGGAGCTGATGAAATGGGTGAAGACGATAATGAAACTGTTGATTCGCTTGATAATGATGGTGAAATAGAGGACGCTGAGGATTTAGATGATAATCAGGACTCGACAGAAGGAGATATCCAAGATTCATTAGACGCAGAAGATTCAATTGATTCAGATGATACTGATGATTCAGTTGAAGAGGATGATAATAACGAACAAGATCCCCTTGATTCAGAAGATTCGATAGAAGATGATGGCGAAGAATCAGAGAGTCCAGAAGGAGAAGAAAATACCGAAAGTCCAGAGGACGATGAAGAATCAGAGACTTCGGAAGGAGAAGAAGACAGCGAGAATCCAGAGGATGATGAGAAATCAGAGAATCCAGAAGGAGAAGAAGATACCGAGAATCCAGAGGACGGTGAGGAATCAGAGAGTCCAGAAGGAGAAGAAGATACCGAGAATTCAGAGGATGGTAAGGAATCAGAGAGTCCGAAAGGAGAGGAAGGAACTGAGAATCCAGAGGATGATGAGGAATTAAAGAGTCCAGAAGGAGAGGAAGATACTGAAAATCCGGAGGATGATGAAGAGTCAGAGAGTCCAGAAGGAGAAGAAGGTACCGAGAATCCAGAGGACGGTGAAGAATCAGAGAGTCCGGAAGGAGAAGAAGACGGTAAGAATCCAGATGGTGGTGAAGAGTCAAAAAATCCGGAAGAAGATACCGAGAATCCAGAGGCGAGTGAAGAATCAGAGAGTCCAGAAGGAGAGGAAGATATCGAAAATCCAGAGAAAGATATTGATGTTGAACCAACATTAGACAATAAACTGGATGACATTAAAGATGCTGCATATGAAGGAAGAGATGCCGAAGGAAATATGACTCCTGAAGCTAAAGAAAAGCTTGTTGATGACATGAAACAAGCATATGATAACACTCCAAAGGAAGATAGGGGAGATACACTAGTTCCGGAGAAATCAGAATACTTAAAGGATCCTCCAATTGCAGAAAATAAAAATACTGGTGAAAGATATAATGATGTAAATTATGATTGGCCAAGTAATGGTGGATTTGAAGGAAAACCAGAAGAGGTAACACCACAAGTAGGGGATAGATTTGATAGAGTTGGAGCAGAAAATGGAAGATATGTTGCCCCAATTGAAGGTGATACACCGCAACCTGTAGAAAATAGAGGATTGCCATATCATTTTACAGAAGATAATATCACGGACGAACCCTCATATCATTCTTATGAAGTAGATCGAGATTTCGGACAACTTCAGGATGCGATTAATGAATATAATAATCCAGCGTTAACAGCGGAAGAGAATGAATTTATGCGTGGTGAATTTCAAAAGGAATATGACAGGAATAATTGGCCATCTGATGAATATACGCATGAACCCGGAAAAACATATTATGGGGATATTGCTGAAGCTTTTGATAGTGGAGGTGGAACACAATTGGAGTTACCAATGTCAGTTGAAAGCTTAAAAGAACTTGGAATGATTCATGAAGTATAGGAGGCGAGATTAATGAATAGAAAAGAGTTTTATAATATTGTTAAAACTGAAGGATTAAATAAGTTCAATATAGGTGATTCTTTTGAAATACCCAAAGTAGCAAACGTTGTAGGTTGTATCAATGATAATGGATGGGTTGTATATGAGACAGATGAAAGAGGCGCATATCATGTTATTTCAAAACATTTATCAGAAGAAGAAGGCTTAGAGGCTCTACTTATTGAATTGAGAAATAAAAAGAGAAAAGAGGCAATTATGAAAAAATTGCGTAAATAAAGAAATTTCGTTGTTTTTTCTGTAATCACGATTTTTAGACTCCGCGTACATATCAGAAGATTGAGCGGACCTTACTAATACGAGGAGCCTTTTGGTTATTAGTGAACAGAAGAAGCAGAATCTTCTTGATTAGAGTGTGCGAAAAGATTTGTTATTTAAAAGCCTGCTAATAAAAAGTCAAGTGCTTTTTGAAGAAAATTTCAAAAATTCCATTTGATAGTTTAGGGCATAACTTTTAAGCCGCCAGAACTGCCGGCTTTGAAAGGGGTGATTTAGAAAATAACGGTTATTCTGTCTGTCAGTTTAGAAAGAACCGTAAAAAAATCTTGACAGCTTGTTAAGACTATGTTAATTTAAAAAGTGTGACCACTCAATATATTGAGTTAAGCCCAGACGGACAGGCGGGTCAGAAGCCGAAAGTGGGAAACCACATTATTGATTGGGTTAGAAGCCCAAATTTTATAAGTCGATACGCAGTATGCGTAATTTTATCAGTGCAAAAAGGCACGTCACTTGTGAAACGGTCAATAAGAGCTTCTGGCAAAACAGAGCGGAGAACTGGGAAAGTAGGGTCACTTTTTTTCTGCCTGTTAAAAGGGCAGAGACATTTAAAGACAAAACACATACAGCAGGTGATGGAATATGCCGTCACCTGTTTTTTTATGGATAAAAGGGACGGCGAGTATGAGGAGGCGGTTAAATGGACCTGGAAGCACAAAAGCGTGCGCCTATTTATGAGGCGTTAGAGCGTTTTAGAAAGAAAAGGGTAGTGCCCTTTGATGTACCGGGACACAAAAGAGGACGGGGAAACCCGGAGCTGGCAGCTCTTTTAGGGGAAAAATGTGTTGGATTAGATGTAAATTCCATGAAACCTTTAGATAACCTGTGCCATCCGGTATCTGTGATCCGGGAGGCAGAGGAACTGGCAGCAGAGGCCTTTGGTGCCAGCCATGCATTTCTTATGGTAGGAGGAACCACCTCAGCTGTCCAGGGGATGATCCTTTCAGTCTGTAAAGCAGGAGATAAGATCATCCTGCCAAGAAATGTACATAAAAGCGCTATTAATGCCCTGGTACTTTGCGGGGCAGTTCCGGTTTATGTAAATCCGGAAGTAAACGGAGATCTGGGAATTTCTCTTGGAATGGACATTCATAAGGTGGAAAAAGCGATTGAAGAAAATCCGGATGCTGTAGCGGTTCTGGTAAATAACCCCACCTACTATGGAATCTGCTCTGACCTGCGGGGCATCGTAAAGCTGGCCCACGAAAAAGGGATGAAGGTGCTGGCAGATGAAGCTCATGGAACCCATTTGTACTTTGGGAAAGGCCTTCCGGTAAATGCAATGGCAGCAGGTGCAGATATGGCAGCTGTTTCCATGCACAAATCCGGAGGAAGCCTGACACAAAGCTCCATGCTTCTGTTAAATAAGGGCATGAACCAGGATTATGTGCGTCAGATCATTAACCTGACGCAGACTACCAGTGCATCCTATCTTCTCCTCTCCAGTCTGGATATTTCCAGAAGGAACCTGGCACTGCGGGGGGAGGAATCCTTTGGGAAAGTGATCCAGATGGCAGAATATGCCAGAAATGAGATCAATTCCATTGGCGGCTATTATGCATATGGAAAAGATCTGGTCAATGGTACCAGTGTTTATGATTTTGATGTGACCAAGCTTTCCGTGTATACACTGGGGATCGGACTGGCAGGTATCGAGGTTTATGATCTGTTAAGAGATGAATATGACATCCAGATTGAGTTTGGAGATATCTGCAACATTCTGGCGTATATTTCTATTGGGGACCGGATCCAGGATATTGAACGTTTAGTGGGAGCTTTGGCAGATATTGAACGGCTTTACCGGAAAGACAAGACCGGTATGCTTACAGGGGAATACATTTCACCGAAGGTAGAATGTTCACCACAGAAGGCGTTTTATGCGGAAAAGATATCTCTTCCCATTGCACAGGCAGCAGGAAAAATCAGCGGTGAATTTGTTATGTGTTATCCACCGGGTATCCCGATCTTGGCGCCAGGCGAGGTGATCACCCAGGAGATCGTGGAATACATTCTTTACGCAAAGGAAAAGGGATGTTCCATGCAGGGAACGGAAGATCCGAAGATCGAACGGCTGATGGTTTTAGTATAAATTGCCCCCGCTGTGGGAGAACATCAGGAGGAAGAAAATGGAACTTTGGTATTCGGAGTTTCATACGGAAAATGTAAAGCTTTCTGTCCGTGTGGACCGTCAGCTGTTTTCCGGTGAAAGTGAGTATCAGCGGATCGACGTATTTGAATCTGCTGAGTTTGGAAAATTTGTAGCTTTGGATGGAGAAATCGTATTTTCTGAAAAAGATGAATTTATCTATGATGAAATGGTGACACATGTGCCTATGGCTGTCCACCCTAATGTGAAAAATGTGCTGATCATCGGTGGCGGAGATGGCGGTGTGGCAAAAGAATTGATCCAGTATCCGGGAATTGAATCTATTGATGTAGTGGAAACCGATAAAATGTTTGTAGATGTGTGCAGGGAGATCTTCCCGGAGGTAGCCTGCGGATTAGACGAGGAACGGGTCCATGTATATTACGATGACGGACTGCGTTTTCTCCGGGGAAAGAAAAGCTGCTATGACCTGATCATCAATGACTCTACAGACCCGTTTGGACATACAGAAGGTCTGTTTACCAAGGAATTCTACGGCAGTTGCTATAATGCACTGCGGGAAGATGGGATCATGGTGTATCAGCATGGAAGTCCATTTTATGATGAAGATGAAGCTGCCTGCCGCAGCATGCACAGAAAGGTATATCGTTCCTTTCCTGTAAGCCGCGTATATCAGGCCCATATTCCTACCTGTCCGTCAGGCTACTGGCTGTTTGGCTTTGCCTCAAAGAAGTATCATCCTTTAAATGATCTTCAGGCGGAAAAATGGAACGGGCTTCATATACCAACATGGTACTATACAACAAATCTCCATGCAGGCGCGTTTATGCTGCCAAAATATGTGGAGGACCTGTTAGAAGAGGAGGAAAATAACAAATGAGCAGATTAATGGTAATTGGATGTGGGGGCGTAGCTTCCGTAGCAGTACATAAGTGTTGCCAGAACAGTGGTGTATTTACAGAACTTATGATCGCAAGCCGCACAAAATCAAAATGTGATGCTTTAAAAGCGCAGTTAGAAGGAAAAACAGATACAGTGATCACAACTGCCCAGGTGGATGCAGATAAGGTGGAAGAACTTGAGGCACTGATCCGTTCCTATAAGCCGGATGCGGTATTAAACGTAGCTCTTCCTTATCAGGACCTTACTATTATGGAAGCATGTCTTCGTACAGGTGTGGATTACATTGATACAGCTAATTATGAGGCTGAAAATACAGATGATCCACAGTGGAGAGCTATTTATGAAAAGCGCTGCAAGGAAAAAGGCTTTACTGCATACTTTGATTATTCCTGGCAGTGGGATCTGAATGAACGTTTTAAAGAGGCTGGTCTTACCGCTCTTTTAGGAAGCGGATTTGATCCGGGTGTTACCAGCGTATTTTCTGCTTATGCTTTAAAACATTATTTTGATGAGATCCATACCATTGACATTTTAGACTGCAACGGCGGAGATCATGGATATCCATTTGCGACTAACTTTAATCCTGAGATCAATTTACGTGAAGTATCTGCAAACGGCTCTTATTGGGAGAATGGCCATTGGGTAGAAACAGAGCCAATGGAGATCAAGAGAGAGTATGACTTCCCTGAAGTAGGAAAGAAGGATATGTATCTTCTTCATCACGAAGAGATCGAGTCTCTTGCAAAAAATATCCCTGGTGTAAAGCGGATCCGTTTCTTTATGACCTTTGGACAGAGCTACTTAACCCATATGAAATGTCTGGAAAACGTAGGAATGCTTTCTACTTCTCCGATCCAGTTCCAGGGACAGGATATCGTACCAATCCAGTTTTTAAAGGCCCTTCTGCCTGATCCGGCTTCCTTAGGTCCAAGAACTGTAGGAAAGACCAATATCGGCTGTATTTTTACCGGTGTGAAAGACGGAAAAGAAAAGACCATTTACATTTATAATGTATGTGATCACCAGGAATGCTACAAAGAAGTTGGTTCCCAGGCAATCTCCTATACTACCGGTGTCCC
>UMES01026749.1_pt1 | contig 11894 bp, 6 predicted proteins | sample 1964791 | NCBI WGS metagenome assembly UMES01 (sample SAMEA4836024, study PRJEB28245) | human gut metagenome | biome: gut microbiome; material: fecal sample | place: Denmark | collected 2008
CGAACTGAAAAAACGTGGTGTGGCTATCCGAGAGGCATTCAATCAAGTACACCGCTACTCTAAAGAAAGTTTTAATAGTGACAATTCACTGTTTAAATATATACAGATATTTGTAATATCAAACGGTACGGATAGCCGTTATTTTGCCAATACCGTAGAGCGAAACAAAAACAGTTTCGACTTTACCATGAATTGGGCAAATGCAAAAAACAAATTGATAAAAGACTTGAAAGATTTTACAGAGACTTTTTTCCAAAAAAATACGTTGCTGAATATTATTTTTACATATTCCGTCTTTGATGTCAACAATACTTTGCTAATCATGCGCCCATATCAGATAGCAGCGACCGAACGTATGCTCTGGAAAATCAAAAGCGCATATCAGGCAAAAAAATGGGCTACAACCGAAGGTGGCGGATATGTTTGGCATACCACAGGTTCCGGAAAAACGCTTACTAGTTTTAAGGCTGCACGATTGGCAACACAATTGGACTTTATAGATAAAGTATTTTTCGTCGTTGACCGTAAGGACTTGGACTATCAGACCATGAAAGAATACCAACGATTCTCACCTGACAGTGTCAACGGTTCGGAAAGTACAGCTGGTTTGAAACGGAATATTGAAAAAGAAGACAATAAAATTATCGTCACTACGATTCAAAAGCTGAACAACTTAATGAAGAGTGAGGATAATCTGCCAGTTTATCAGAAGCAAGTTGTTTTCATTTTCGATGAATGCCACCGTTCTCAATTCGGCGAAGCACAAAAACAGTTAAAAAAGAAATTTAAAAAATATTATCAGTTCGGTTTTACCGGCACTCCTATATTCCCTGAGAATGCTCTCGGGGCAGATACAACGGCAAGCGTATTTGGCAGAGAATTGCATTCATACGTGATAACTGATGCTATTCGGGATGAAAAAGTACTGAAATTCAAAGTTGATTATAATGATGTTCGGCTTCGTTTCAAAGAGATAGAGACTGAACAAGACGAACTAAAGCTAAGTGCTGCAGAAAATAAACAGGCATTGCTTCATCCCGCTCGTATTAATGAGATTTCGCAATACATATTACAGAATTTCAGGATTAAGACACATCGCAATCAAGGGGACAAAAAAGGTTTTAATGCCATGTTTGCCGTTAGTAGTGTCGATGCCGCCAAATGCTATTATGATGAATTGAATAAATTGCAAATAGGTTCTGAAAGACAGTTGAAGATTGCTACTATTTTCTCTTTTGCTGCCAATGAAGAACAAAGTGCAAAAGGCGAGATTCCGGACGAAAATTTTGAACCATCGGCAATGGATCTCAGTGCAAAAGAGTTCTTGACTAAGGCTATTCTTGACTATAACGCTATGTTTGGCACTAATTATGGTGTTGACAGCAAAGAGTTTCAGAATTATTACAGAGACCTTGCCAAGAGGGTGAAAAACAAAGAGATAGATTTGGTGATTGTAGTGGGTATGTTCCTGACTGGTTTTGACGCTCCTACTCTGAATACTCTGTTTGTGGACAAGAACCTGCGTTATCATGGATTGATACAGGCATTTTCTCGTACAAACCGAATTTATAATTCAACCAAGACTTTCGGTAATATTGTTACATTCAGAGACCTTGAACAGCATACCATTGATGCCATAAAACTGTTTGGTGATGAAAAAACGGCAAATTTCGTATTAGAAAAGAGTTATAAGGAATATTTGGAAGGTTTTAAAGACATTGTTTCCGGTGAAGCACGAAAAGGATATATCGACATTGTGAAAGAACTGAACGATAAATATCCCGATACTGACAGTATTGTAACGGAACACGACAAAAAAGAATTTGTCAAACTTTTTGGAGAGTACCTGCGCATAGATAACATATTGCAGAATTATGATGAATTTACGGCTTTAAAAGCATTCCAAACTGTTGATACTGATAATCCGGAAGCGGTAGATGCGTTTAAAAATGAATATTTTGTAACAGAAGATGACATCGCTAAAATGCAAAAGTTGGAAATGCTGTCTGATAGAATTATTCAGGATTACAAATCAACCTATAACGACATCAGAGATTGGTTAAGGCATGAAAGAGAGGGAAAGAAAACTGAAAAATCAAAAATAGACTGGGATGATGTCATATTCGAGATAGACCTGCTTAAATCGCAAGAAATAGATCTGGATTATATTCTTGAACTGATATTCGATAAGAATAAAAAGAAGTTGGATAAGGTTTCATTGATAGAGGAAATTCGCCGAGTTATCAGGTCAAGTGTTGGTAACAGAGCCAAAGAGAGTCTGATAATTGATTTTATCAATCAATCAGACTTGGATTTGTATGTCGATAGAACGGATGTTATAAAGGCTTTCTATGAATATGCACAAGCTGAATTGAAAAAAGAAGCTGTTGCTTTGATTACAGGTGAAAATCTGAATGAAAAAGAAGCCAAGCATTATATTGAACTTTCGTTAAAACGTAAATTTGCCAATGAGAATGGAACAGACTTCAATAACATTTTGCCTAAAATGAGTCCTTTGAATCCACAATATCTGACAAAGAAGCAAACTGTGTTTCAAAAAATCGTTGCTTTTATTGAAAAATTCAAAGGAATTGGAGAACAATTGTAATATGAGATAATATGGTCAATACTTCTGTTTTGAATTGGAACACAATAGAACTTCATTATTGGTTTAATGATGATAGTCACACGATGAATGCCGTTGTATTCAATAAGTGTGAGTATGAGTTTTTAGGTATAGCTAAAGAGATTGCACAAAAATTAAAGGTAGATTTTGAAATTGAAACAGAACCTATTGGCAAAGGAGGTTTGCGTAGTTGGTTCAAATTCAAAGCAAAAGACAAGGATGCTATTAAAGTAGGTGTTGTATTGTATGTTATTACGACTCTTTTTGGTACTCCCTTAACGACTGCAATTGATGAATTGACTCGTATGGCTATTCAATCAGTCTTTGAAAGTGCAGAGATTAAACAATTGAAAGAGCAAAAGGAAATAGCAGAGTTAAAACTTGATATAGCAAAAATAGAAGCAGAAACAAAGCGATTAAGCAGAAGTATAGATGAAAATGTAGTCAAGAAAAAACGTTCTAACTATTACGAGAATATTAGCTCTTGCAAGAAAATCACTAAAGTAACGATTGATATAACTGATGATCTAAAGAAAAATATTTATTTGGAACGAGAAGTCATTAAAGCGGATTTTCCCAATTATATCATGACTTCCGATGATTTAGAACCAGTTAGTGATGAAAATGCAGTGGTAGAAATTATTTCTCCTGTTTTGAAGAAAGGTAAATATAAATGGGCTGGAATCTATAATGGTGAGGTAATTCAGTTTACTATGAAATCCAATGAATTTAAAACATTGGTACAAACAGGACAAGTTCTTTTTAAAAATGGTTCATCAATAAATTGTCATTTACTCACTCATAAGAGAATTAATGCTGAAGGAGAAGTTAAAATTACAAGGTATGAGGTTGTTTTAGTAAATCACTATTTTGAAAATGATAAACCTGTAGAAACTCCAGAAGGAAAGAGAAATAGACAAATTAGAGAGGCTGAATCAAACCAACTAACTTTATTTGATTATGACAACAATTGACGACATAAAAAACTTGATTGCCAAAGACGAAACCCGTACTTTGGAACTGAAGAAAACTACAGGCGAACTCTATAAGGGTATGGAGACTGCCTGTGCGTTCCTTAATTCCGATGGAGGTTGGTTGATGTTTGGCATAACTCCGTCATTGAAAATTGACGGGCAAAATGTCACAGATAATACCCGACAGGAAATTGGTAATGCACTTCGCAAAATAGAGCCTGCTATCGATGTAGATGTGAAGTATATAGAGTTGCCCGATAAACCTGATTTTTACGTTATTGCCATCTATTTCGATTCCAATAACTTTAAGAATGGTCCATATTCATTTGATGGCAGAGCGTTCTATAAAGTGGAAAGTACAACGGCATTGATGCCGAGGCAGATGTATGAAGAACGGTTGAAACTCAGTAATCCTCAACGATTCAGTTGGGAGAATACGCCTAATTCGGAAATAACCGTTGACGATATTGACTCAGAACTGTTATACCAAACACTGCATGACGGCATAGGTTCAAGGAGAATCCATGCTTCGGCAATGACACTTCAAGATCCTGTAAAAATTCTGTTAAAACTTGGAGTCGCAAGAAAGGACGGTATGATATTGAATGCGGCAAACGTGTTGTTCGGTAAAGAACCCACTTTGTTGCACTCTCAGTGTAAAATCCGTTTGGCTCGTTTTGAAGGAACAGACAAAAGAGTTTTTCGTGACCAGACTGTTTGCGAAGGAAACCTTTTTGAACAATATGATGCAGTGATGGACTTCTGCCTGAAACACCTAAATCTGTCGGGGAGAATGGATAGTAAATTCAGACAAGACACATTGACAGTTCCGTACGAGGCTATAAAAGAGGCTACAATCAATATGCTTTGTCACCGTTCTTGGAATGCTGAAAATGCAACTCCAAGTTTGGCTATATATGATGATCACATTGTGTTTCAGAATCCGGGAGCATTTCCGTTGGGTATGACATGGCATAACTTTGTAGATGACCAAATAGGCTCTCTTCCAGCCAACCCTACCATAGCAAATGTTTTTTATCGCCGTGGTACGATGGAGGCTTGGGGACGTGGCATAGGACTTATTATGGAGAGTTGTAAGGAACAAGGGCTTCCAACCCCCGAAATTAAGGTAACTGCTCCATTCGTTAATCTCACAATATGGTTCAAACAATCACTGACTGGTGGTGTAAAAACATCTGCACCCCAAGTGGTAGATTCATACACCCCAAGTCACACCCCAAGTGATGATTATTTCACCTCAAGTCATAACGAAATACATGACTGGTCGAAAATCATAACACCCCAAGATAAGGTGTTTGAATTTTGTAAATCACCTAAGAGTGTCGTTGAAATAGCCAATATGCTTGGGGTGAACGATAGAAGATGGGTACGTAAGAAATATATTGCTCCATTTATCGGCACAAGGCTTCAAATGACTATACCGGATAAGCCCAATAGTCAGAATCAGAAATATAAAACAATTGAATGATGAAAAGTAGTCGAATTCTTTGCCCAATCAAAGGATTTGACTACTTTTGCATTTGAAAGAGTTATTTGATAGCAAAATATTGCAAATCGCTGAAAATCGCACGGTTGCCAACTCGTTACCGCTGTTTCTCAAATGCTTCGTTAAATGTTTATTCCTCAAATGGTTGTATCAAACCGTTGAAAATCTAAAATAAGAGTCATCGTTGATGCTTCCTGTCCAAGGTGTGTTAATATTAATATCTTCTCCTAAGCTATTGGAAGTCATAGAACCGGGCAATAGAATGCTACCACTCCAATTGGTAGAGTCTGTAGTAAATTGCCATTTGCCTGTCAGGTCAATTCGGTTTTCAGGTTGTGAACATGAAACTGTTAATAGGAATAAGAATAATAAAGAATTGATTTTCATTTATCTGATTGTTTATGGTACTTGGTTAATGATATATCAAATGTTGTCTCCTGCCGATATTTTTTATTATCTATCTGTGCGGAAAGGTGCTACAGGCAGTCCTTCTGCATTGAATAAATTTCCTACAGTCGCATCATCGAAACAGTAACGGACAGCAATCGGCTGTTTTATTTTGGGTGAAGAAACTATCAGCCGGTTTTCTTTGATACGTGCATTGGCAGGTACGAAGTTTCCGTCATTTCCGGCTATTGTTACTCCTCTGATTTTTTTGTCGGGACATACTAATTTCTTTTCTGTATGACTAAAAGAGAGGATAGCTTTTCCTTTTTCTATGGTCATTTTTGTGAAGAAAGGTGTTTCATAACCTTTTTTTAATGCTTTGTAAGTTCTGCCCAATACTAAATTAGCCAGTCTAAAACCAGCTTCGGCTTTTTGGGCAGGATGGATGTTGTCAGGGTCACCAATATCGGTAGTGGTTATCAGTCCTACATTGTCAACTCTATGTGCTACTTGTTCTTGTGCTTCACGTATCAATGCGGGACCGTTATTGGTAGAGTGGTAGTTGTATGGAGCTATTTGAACCATATAAAAAGGAAAATTCTTGCCGAAGCCTTTTCGCCAACTTGCAATCATTTTTTCCATGAGCAAATTGTATGATGACGGATTGTCTCTGTTTGATTCTCCTTGATACCAAATGGCTCCGGCAATGTCGTATGGCATTAACGGATGAATCATGCTGTTGTAAAGGACTCCCGGTGTTACCGGCCACCAGGGGTAAGGCTTGTTTATTACTGCTTCGGCAATGACTTTGTTGTTTATGACGGTGTCTCTCGGAGTCCATACTTCGGCAGGAGTTCCTCCCCATGCGGAAACAATTAATCCTATGGGTACATTGAGTTTCTGTTGCAAACGTTTGCCGAAAAAATAAGCTATGGCACTTCGCTTCTGCATTATTTCTGGGGTACATTGTTCCCATTGTGCATAGCAATCTTCTTGCGGAGATTTGCTTCCTTGTTTGCTCAGACTGAAGAAACGTATGTGGGGATGGTTAGCGTTGTCAATCTCTTCTTGCCGGTTATGGATTCCGTTGTTGGGACTCCATTCCATGTTTGACTGTCCACTACATAACCATACTTCGCCCAATAGGATATCTTTCAGTATTATTTTGTTTTCTTTTCTGTTGTCGGTGAATATTTGCAGGGTGTACGGACCTCCGTGCCCACAGGTAGGAATTTTTGTTCTCCAACGTCCGCAGTCATCTACAGAGGTTGAAATGGTATCATTGGGCATCCAACTTCCTACTAATTTGACCGTAGTGCTTGCTTCTCCCCATCCCCAAATAGAAACAGTACTTTTCTGTTGGAGTACCATGTGGTCCGAGAATATGGCCGGTAAATGTATTGGGGTAGAAGTTTGCCCATTTGTAACTGCACTATAACACAATGCCAGAAAAATAGTTTTAATAGTTCTTTTCATTATATTGTATAGATTAAGGTGAATGAATATTCCTGATAGAGGAATAGATTTGCAAAAGAAATAATAATTGTTGTATAATCCCATAGATATTTTAGCTTAAATGATGGATTATATTTCTATTTTTGGGGGAGGAGGAAATAAAAATCCCCGGTCAGGATAATCACATCCTCCGGGGATTTACTTTTACTTTAAAGGTTAGTATAAATTAGGTTAGGTCTTATACTTCTTATAGTGGGACATATTCTACAAACGCTTCCATGGCTTCATAGCATGCCAAACCTAGCTGGTCATACAATGCTGCTGTACCACGATTACGGTCTTCGCTACGTTGCCAGAACAGACGTTCGTCATTACCCAGGAACGGTGCACTTTCCATTTGAGACTGATGTTTCAAGATAGAGTTACGTTTAGCACGCAGTTCCTCAGGGCTGAACGGAACTGCCATTTCAATATTCTCTATTTCCCATTCTGCCCATGCGCCACGGTACATCCATGTGCGACAGTCTTTCAACCATTCTGCTCCAGCTTCCTTTTCAATATCGATGGCAGCAAGAACTGCATCAGTACATACGCGGTGAGTTCCGTGTGGGTCGGCCAAGTCACCGGCTACGAATATTTGGTGAGGCTTTACTTCGCGTAACAGCTTCAGTACAATTTCTACGTCAGCTTCACTGATAGGATTCTTTTCAATCTTACCGGTTTCGTAGAACGGCAGGTCGAGGAAGTGGCAACGGCTCAAAGGAACTTGATTGAAGGTACAAGCAGTACGGGCTTCACCACGACGAATCAGACCTTTAATGGTCAGGATGTCGCGTGTATCCATATCGCCTTCCTTCTTTGCTGCAAGGAATTTCTTGATTTCAGCATACTTGTTCTTGATTGTCTCATTAGAGTTATCATCGAAAAGTTGATTGAAACCATTGATAAAATGCATGAAACGTACTACTTCTTCATCACCTACAGCGATATTTCCGGATGTTTCGTATGCAACGTGCACTTCATGACCTTGTTGAACCAAACGGCGTAAGGTTCCACCCATTGAGATGACGTCATCGTCAGGGTGCGGAGAGAAGATTACCACACGTTTGGGGAACGGTTTTGCACGTTCGGGGCGATAGGTATCGTCTGCATTCGGCTTGCCACCCGGCCATCCGGTGATGGTGTGCTGCAAATCATTGAAAATTTTAATGTTTACGTTGTAAGCAGAGCCATAGAGTGCCAGCAGTTCGCTTAATCCGTTTTCGTTATAGTCTTTGTTGGTAAGCTTCAGGATGGGTTTCTTTGTCTTCAAGCATAACCATACGATGGCACTGCGAATCAATTTATCGTTCCACTCGCAGTTGGTTACCAACCATGGACGTTGGATGCGCGTTAAGTGGGAGGCTGCTGCCAGGTCAATGCAAACATTTGCATTGTTATGCAACTGTAAGTAAGAAGCGGGAAGTGTATCACTTACTTTATCTTCCACTGCTTTCTTGATAATATCGGCTTTGTCATCGCCCCATGCCAACAGATAAACCTTGCGAGCTGCCATGATAGTGGCAACGCCCATAGTGATGGAACAAGGAGGAAGATTGTCCACACCCAGATTGTGTGCGGCTTCGGCACGTGAAGTGGAGTCAATCAGAATCAGTCGGGTAGGTGAGCTGAGACTTGAGCCCGGTTCGTTCATGGCAATATTGCCTTCACGACCGATACCCATCAAAATGATATCCATACCGCCAAATGTCTGGATGCGTTGTTCATACAGACGGCAGTATTCGATTACGGCTTCTTGAGGAATAGTGCCGTCAATCGTAAACACATTCTGCTTATCGATATCTATCTGGCCCAAAAACAGGTCATTGAGTTGTGCGAAACTGCTTCCTGCACCTTCGGCGGCCAAGGGATAGTATTCATATAAGTTGAAGATGACTACATTGCGGAAACTTAGTCCTTCGTCTTTATGCTTACGGACGAGTTCAGCGTATAGCGGACGCAATGAAGCACCAGTTCCTGCACCAATCACGCAGAATTTTCCTTCGCGCTGGCGCTCATGGATTTTGGCAGCTATTTCATCGGCTATGTGTTGCACTCCTTCGTCTACCGTTTCGTAGATGTCTGTCGGCACCTTCTCAAAACGAGTGAGTACGGAACGCTCCACTGCATTTTCGGGTTTATAATACTTCGGAGATACTCTGTTAAGAGAAATCTGCGAGCTTAGGTTTGTTCTCATAAATTACAAATTAGCTTTTTCGATGTCCTTAAAATACTTGTAGGTACCTACTTTCAGTTCATCTGTTGCTGCTTCATCACAAACAATGATGCCATGTTGATGCATTTGTAATGCGCTAATGGTCCACATTTGTGTGATACCGCCTTCGACAGCATGCTGTAATGCGCGAGCTTTGTTGTGACCGTTGCAGATAATCAGCACTTCTTTGGCTGAAAGAACAGTTCCTACACCTACTGTTAACGCAGTTTTGGGAACTTTGTTCACATCATTGTCGAAAAAGCGTGAGTTTGCAATGATAGTATCGGTTGTCAGGGTTTTGATACGGGTGCGAGAAGACAGGGAAGAACCCGGTTCGTTGAAAGCGATATGGCCGTCAGGACCGATACCTCCCATAAACAAATCAATACCACCTATTTCGGCAATCTGCTTTTCGTAGTTTGCACATTCAGCTTCCAGATCTGTTGCGTTTCCGTTCAGGATATGTACATTTTCTTTCTTGATATCAATATGGTTGAAGAAATTCTTCCACATGAATGTGTGGTAGCTTTCAGGATGGTCTTCGGGTAAACCGACATATTCGTCCATGTTGAAAGTAACAACGTTCTGGAAAGATACTTTTCCTTGTTTGTTCAGTTCGATCAGCGCTTTGTACATACCTAGTGGCGATGAACCGGTAGGACAACCCAGTACGAATGGTTTTTCGGGAGTGGGGTTTGCTGCATTAATTTTACTTGCTACATAGTTTGCTGCCCATTGTGACAGTTTTTGATAATCAGGTTCGATAATTACTCTCATGGTTCTTTTTTTAAGTTTTAAGTTAACTATTCGTTTTTTCTATTTATTGTCTGTTTTAGGATGAACTGTTCACCCAAGTTGCAATATTACTGAAAATTGGGGACATTCCCTTCAATAAATGAGTTTTTTCTTTCTGAGAAAGTGATTTTCTTTGTTTTATTAGCATTCTCTTTCGTTTTTATAAAAAATAACATAAAAAATGGTTCGTCTAAAATGAAAAAGAGATGAGGGTAGGAGGAGTGCCTTTTTTATTTATAGGAAAGAAATAAAGAGTTATGTAGGTTGTAGCCGGCATTGATATATAAATCATTTAGTAATAGAGTTTGATAAGTGAATTTATTTATTAAATAAAGCTTATTTAATAATCTCCTAATTTATGGGTACGTAAACGGTGTTGACGAATAATTCTTATGAATTAGAAATAATTGACAGAAAGATATAATATATTAGGTTCTATAAAAACTTTTTGCAAAATTCTCTCTTTATGAAATATGATTTCATAAAAAAATAACTATATTTGTGAGCATTAACGGAATATTTTAGTATGGGTGATAAGTTGTTGAAAGAGATAGAGAAAGGCTCTAAGTTGGCTGTGATGAAGAAACGTATCATCACACATTATATTTATAATGGTAGTTCTACCATTACTGATTTGGCAAAAGAAATGGATTTGAGTGTGCCTACTGTCACAAAGTTCATTGATGAAATGTGTGAGGATGGGTACATTAATGACTATGGAAAGTTGGAAACCAGTGGAGGCAGACATCCTAGTCTCTATGGATTGAATGCAGAGTCCGGCTATTTTGTCGGAGTAGAGGTGCGGCAGTTTTCTATTCATTTGGGGTTAATAAACTTTAAAGGTGACGTGATGCAATTAAAGATGAATGTACCTTTTAGGGCAAAGAATACTCCTGAGTGTTTGGATGAGTTGTGCAAGATAATCAAACAATTCCTTCAGAAACTTCCGATAGAGCAGGATAAAGTTTTGAATATTAATGTAAACCTTTCGGGACGTGTAAATCCTGATTTGGGGTACAGCTATAGTATCTTTAATTTTGATGAGCGTCCACTTTCGGATATTATTTCTGAAAAATTGGGCGGTTTCCGGGTGTCGATTGATAATGATACGCGTGCAATGATATATGGTGAGTATATGCAGGGTGCGGTGAAAGGTGAAAAGAATATCATCCTCATTAACGTTAGTTGGGGATTGGGTATGGGTATTATCATTGATGGAAAGCTTTATAAAGGAAAATCCGGTTTCTCCGGTGAATTCGGACATAATTACGGATATGAAAATGAGATTATCTGTCATTGTGGCAAGAAAGGATGTATAGAGACTGAAGTTTCGGGTTCTGCCTTGCAGCGGATTTTATTGGAGCATATTAAGAATGGAGAGACTTCTATTATTTCAAATAGCAGGAAGAATATTGAAGAAATAACGCTTGATGATATTATTGCTGCTGTGAATAAAGAAGATTTGCTTTGTATTGAGTTGGTAGAAGAAATTGGTGTGAAGCTGGGAAGGCATGTTGCCGGATTGATTAATATATTTAATCCTGAATTGGTGATTATCGGTGGTGATCTTTCTCGTACAGGAGATTATCTGATACAGCCTATTACAACGGCTATCCGTAAGTATACGCTCAATTTGATGAACCGTGATTCTGTGATTGTGGAATCTAAATTGAAAGAGAGAGCCGGTATTATCGGTGCATGTATGCTTTCCAGAAGTAAATTGTTTGAATCTTAGCCTTTTTCGGGCAAATTATTGTTTTGATGTCGAAACATTAATAATGTAATTATTTTGTTTTGTCATTCTGAATTTTGCGAAGAATCTGTAAACATAAAGTAGATGTAAACAGATTCTTCAATTAGGGATATTCAGTAAATGTCTCTAAAAAATAAGATGGC
>UMES01009388.1_pt1 | contig 11856 bp, 10 predicted proteins | sample 1964791 | NCBI WGS metagenome assembly UMES01 (sample SAMEA4836024, study PRJEB28245) | human gut metagenome | biome: gut microbiome; material: fecal sample | place: Denmark | collected 2008
GCTCCATCCGTGTTTTTAGTTCTGCCGCAGCTTAAATGCGGATGGAGGATCAGAGAAAAAACAGTCAGCCCATTGGCATCATCCGTTGCAGATCGACACGCTTTATTGCTGGGAGCAATCAGAATTATTGCTGATTGGCGTCTCCCAAAGGCGGCAGGGGCTTCTTGTAGGCTTCAGTACCCCAGAGCGGGACCGTCGAAAGGCTGTGTTTGAAGCTTCCCGAAGTTTCCTTGGTGGAATACGAGACATACAGAAGCGTCTGATTTTCGGCATCGTAGATGCGGCGAATCTTCATATATTTGAAGAAGATGCTCTTAGACTTGGTGAAGATCACCTCGCCGTCCTTGCTTTTGTCGATGGCATCAATCATGGCCTGAGTGATTTCGCCTGTCTGACGGCAAGAAACGGAACTGTCAGAAGGATCTGCGAGCGTCAGCGGAGACTCAATGCTGGCTGCATGGCAGGTTACGCCAGGCACTTGAGGGTCAATGAAAGCGTCGATCTGGATGTTTTTGAAGGTAAGAAAACCGAGAGAGACGTCACCGACCTTCTTGCCGTCAGAACAAGCGGTGAGGAGTGCTGCACCCAAAAGTGCGCAGGAGACCGCAGCGGCAGTTTTCAGAGACTGGAATATTTTGCTTTTCATGAGTTTCGATGCCTTTCGATGACTTTCGCTGTTTTGAGAAATCTGAGGACAGCAGAGGTACTTTGGCGTACGCAGCAGTATTGCCGAAAAAGAGCGCGTTTGGGTATCCGAGCGGAATGAAAAAACGAAAGGATTGGGCAAAAGGCTGCTCCGATTGTTCATTTATAGAGCTTCTCAGCTCGATAAAGTGCAGATCGTCAAACACTCCCTTTAACTCACTGGAAAGCTGAATTTTTATGAAAACACGTCGGTTAGGCAAGAGCGGCATTGCCGTGTCGGCTATTGGGCTGGGCTGCATGGGCATGAGTCACGGTTATGGCCCGGCTCGTCCCATTGAAGCGATGAAGGCCTTGATTCATGAAGCACTTGATCAGGGCGTCACGTTCTTTGATACCGCGGAATGCTACGGCCCGTATGCCAATGAATCACTTGTGGGCGAAGCTCTGGAAGGACTGCGCAAGCAGACGGTCATCGCTACCAAATGCGGCATCGAGATTGTTGATGGCAAGCAGCGGCTCGATGCGCGTCCGGAAACCATCCGCCGTGCGCTTGAAGGTTCTCTCAAGCGGCTTAAAACGGACTATGTTGACCTCTATTATCTTCACCGAGTTGACCCCAAAGTGCCCGTCGAAGAGGTGGCAGGCGTGATGGCTGAATTCATCCGTGAAGGCAAGATTCGCGGATGGGGATTGTCGGAGGCCGGCGTCAAGACGATTGCCCGGGCACATGCGGTTTGTCCGCTCACTGCGGTGCAAAGCGAATACTCCATGATGTGGCGCGAACCGGAAACATCGGTGCTGCCGCTTTTAAAAGCGGAAGGCATCGGTTTCGTGCCGTTCAGCCCGCTCGGCAAGGGCTTCCTTTCGGGAACGATTCATGCCGATGCGTCCTACGGCGCTGACGATTTCCGCAGCATTGTTCCGCGCTTTCAGCCTGAAAATCTGAAAGCCAATGAACGCGTTGTGGATTTGGTTCGTCAAACCGCCCAAGTTCACGGTGCTACGCCCGCGCAGATTGCACTCGCTTGGGTTCTTGCTCAGGGTGATTTCATCGCGCCCATTCCCGGTACGACGAAGTCAGCGCGGCTCAGAGAAAACATTGGCGCAGCTGATGTGGTGCTTTCGCCTGAGGAGCTCGCAGTGCTTCGCAGTGCGCTCGATGCCATGCCGATTGCCGGTGACCGCTATCCTCCGGAGCTCGCCAAACGCGTCGCAGACTAAACATCCTCCTAAGCTCCATTGAGCTTTGGCAGGTATTACTTTCATGCTTGCCGCAACCGGAAATAAAAGTAGTGAAATAAAGGACGGCGCATGGGCTCAACGCTTAGTTTGACGATGCGCCGCCACAATAAAAACTACGCAGCAAGATTTCTGGAGAACGCCGATGATCACGTTGAGCGACCGCAGCAGCACATTTACCGATTCCGTCATTCGACGCATGAGCCGCGTCTGCGCAAAATACGGTGCTCTCAATTTGGCTCAGGGCTTTCCGGACTACAATCCGCCCGAACCCATCCTTGAACGTCTCTCCAAAGTGGCTTTTGAAGGGCCGCACCAGTATGCGACGACCTGGGGTGCGCAGAACTTTCGCGAAGCGCTCTGTGAAAAGGTCAAGCACTTCAGCGGACTGGAATATGATCCGAATTCCGAAGTCTGCGTGACATGCGGCGGTACGGAAGCGATGATGGCTTCGGTACTCGCAACGATCAATCCCGGCGACAAGGTGGCTATTTTTTCGCCTTTTTACGAAAACTACGGGGCGGATGCCATCCTTTCGGGGGCTCAGCCGATTTTTGTGCCGCTCAAGCCGCCGTCCTTTGATTTTGACCCCGAAGAGCTGCGTGCAGCCTTCCGTCAGGGGGCCAAGGCGCTCATTCTCTGCAATCCTTCTAATCCCTCGGGCAAGGTATTCACCCGTGAGGAACTCCTCAAGATTGCAGAAATCGTGAAGGAATTCGATGCCTTCGTCATTACGGATGAAGTCTATGAGCACATTATCTATAAACCCAATGTGCACACCTATTTCGCGGCACTGCCGGGCATGCGCGAGCGTACGATTGTCTGCAATTCGCTCTCGAAGACTTATTCCATTACGGGCTGGCGTCTGGGTTACGTTCTGGGGCCGGCCGAAGCTCTCGACCGAGTCCGTAAAGTCCATGACTTTCTGACTGTCGGCGCCTCAGCACCGCTGCAGGAAGCTGCGGTCGTAGGCCTCAAGTTCGGCGACGATTATTACGAGGAGCTTCAGGCTGAATACACGCATCGCCGTGAGGTTTTCCTCTCCGGCCTGGACGGGCTCGGCCTCAAATATTTCCGCCCGCAGGGCACGTACTTTGTCCTGGTGGACATCAGTGAATTCGGCTATGACGACGACTATCAGTTCTGCCTCGACTTGGCTGAAAAAGTGAAGCTCGGCGCGGTGCCGGGTTCGAGCTTCTTCCGCGAACCGGTTCATCGCTACATCCGGTTCCATTTTGCGAAGGGGGATGATCGCGTGCTCGAGGATGCTATCTCGCGGCTCTCGAAGATTCACCTTTTGCAAAAGTAATCGTCGACGCCGCTGAAACGACAAAGCCCGCAGTGCTTTTGAGCAAATGCGGGCTTTAATGTTTTTAATTAAGGAGCCGTTATAGACCGAGCGCGCGTTCAGCGTCAGCGAGCATCTTGTCCATCGAAAGGATGCCGCCGTCGGCAAGGTACCAAGCGGCATGCGTGAGCTCATGAACTCGATGGCCTTTGACGGCATCGAGCTTTGCCCATTCAGGCTGGTCGGCCACGGCCTTCGCGAGCGTATTGGGTTCGGGCATGCCGATCGCTTCGTCCTTATTGAGCACAAAGATACGGTGTGGCTTCAGTGCTGCCAGTTCAGCGATCGTCTTCGCATTGCCGGCAGCGATTTCCGCAGGTGTGGGCGCAGCGGGTTTCTCACCCGGAGCCGGCGCCTTGCGGGGCGCAGCGGGCTGAGCGGGCTTAGGCTTGACGTTGGTGAAGCCGAAGTCTGCTCCGAGGTGTGCAGCGGCGCCGCCGGCGGGCGCGGCCATCATGCGGCCGTTCACCATCATAATGACGGCGATGCGTTCGCCTGCAGCCTTATTGCGCAGCGCTGAGAGGCGCTTTTCGAGCGGTTTAAGCTGTTTTTCCGCATCCGCCTTTTTACCGAAAACCTCCGCCAAGGCGAGGAAGTTCCCGCGGAAGCTCTTCCAGCCCTCAGCCTTATTGGGGATCAGGCAGACGGTGGGAGCAATCGGTTTAAAAGCATCAATATTGCGTGAAATGCGGCCTGAAATGAAGATGAGGTCAGGCTTGGCGGAGCTCACCGTTTCAATATCTACGCTTTTAACGCTTTTGACGAGCTTGCAGTCTGCAGGAAGTGCTGTGAGCCAAGGCAGATTGCGGGTCTGAACGGCCGCTTTGATGCGGTCGCTGAGGCCGAGTACCTGAAGGTTTTCGATGACGGAGTATTCCAGAACGGCAAGACGCTTGGGATCCGCAGGAACCGGAACGGCAGAGAACTTCTTGTCGGCGCCGACCGAGGGGAGAGTGAGTTCAGCGGCAAGTGCTTGGAGCGAAAAGCCAGAGAAACCGACGAACGTAGCGGTGCTGGCGACGACAAGAAGTTGGCGGCGGGAGATCTGCATGGTATTTTCCAAAATATTACTTCGTGAGGCCGAGTGCTTTTTCGATGTCCTGGAACTGCAGGTTCATCGAGGTGTAGCCGCCGTCGGCGAGGTACCAGGAGGCGGCAGATAGATAGACAATGTGACCTTCCGCTTTGGCTTTCGTGCGGGCGACAAGCTCGTTGTTCATCACATCGGCAGCAACTTTGGCACCTGGGCGGGCAATGGCAGAGTCGCGATCAAGAACAAAGATGTAGTCAGGGTTAAGCTTCAGGAGCAGTTCGAAGGACGCCTCGTTGCCGTGGTTGGCATTGGCGTTCTGAGCAACGTTCTGGAAGCCGAATTCATTGCCGATCAGGGCGCAGCGGGCCTTGTTGCCCAAGAGGTTGAAGTGGGCGCTGGTGACGAGTCCCACCACGGCAGTTTTCCCGGCAGAAGCGGCGCGGATGCGGTCGATGCGGCCGGTGAAATGATCAATGTCGGCCTGAGCGGCGGCTTCCTTGCCGAAAATCTTGGCTAGGTTCATTAAGTTATCCGAAAAGCTTTTGAAGGTGCCCTTCTCATGATCAGCTGTCATGAAAACGACGGGAGCAATCTTCGAGAGTTCGTCATACTTCTTGGCGAGTCGGCCGGAAATGAAGATCACGTCGGGTTCAGCAGCCATCAAGCCTTCAAGATCGATTTCCTTCAGCGTGCCGAGATTGGTCACTTTTTTGGACTTCTTGAAATACTGCGGAAGGTAGGGCAGCGCCGTGGTCTGGGGCAGCGCTACGATGCGCTCGCCCAAGCCCCAATGGTCGAGCGTGTCGAGCACGGAAAAATCGGCGACGGCGATGCGCTGGGGATTTTTCGGAACGGCGACGGTAATCGGTTTATTGGCTGCGTTGAGCGACTGCGCCTCAACGAGGTCGGAGGCGGCGAAAACGGCAGAAGAGAAGCTCAGCGCGGTGATTGCGCTTAGAGCGCCGGCAATAAGAACAGTGCGGCGGGTGGCGTTCATTGAAAAAACTCCCGAAGAGCGTGAAATGAAAAAGAAGAGATGATTGGGCTGCTCGCAATGGAGCACCAGCGGGGCCAGCAGAAAGGGGTCAGTGGAAGATGGCGAGGGGTTTGCCGTCAATACGGTGAATTTCAAAGTCAACGCCGTATATGCGCTTAAGGTTTTCGGGCGTCATCACTTCGTCAACGGTTCCCTGTGCGGCGATCCGGCCATCCTTGAAAGCGCAGATCACGTCGGAATAAAACGCCGCGAGATTGATTTCGTGAAGCACCAGAATCACGGTCTTACCCAATTCGTCGCAAAGGCGCCGGACGAGCTTCATCATCTGCGTGGCGTGATAGATGTCGAGATTGTTGGTGGGTTCGTCGAGCAGCACATACTCAGTGTCCTGAGCGAGCACCATTGCAATGAAGGCGCGCTGGCGCTGGCCGCCCGACATTTCGTCAATAAAGCGGTCGGCAAAGGCTTCGAGCTCCATGTAGTGGATGGCCTGATCGACCTTGGTCCAATCATCAGCTGACAGCGCAGACCCTGAATGCGGGAAACGCCCGAAAGCGACGAGTTCGCGCACGGTGAGCTTCATCTGTACGAAGTTGGCCTGCGTCAGAATGGCCAAATGCTTGGCGAGTTCACGGCTTTCCCAATGCGTAATGTCGCGGCCTTTGAATTCCACGATTCCGGCCGTGCGGGCAATCAGGCGGGAGATCATGCCGAGAACGGTCGATTTGCCCGCGCCGTTCGGACCGATGAGTGAGATCACTTTGCCCGGAGGAAGATCGATCGTAACGTCGTCGACCACGGCTGCGTCTTCGTAGGTCTTCGTGAGGTTCTTGATGCTGAGCATGGAGAAGTATTCAATACGGTGCAAAAGGACTCGGTCACTTCTGCGTGAGGATCAAATAGAGGAAATAAATGCCGCCGCCAATCGTTACGAAGACACTCACCGGCACGCTGTAGACCATCACGTGTTCAACAATGAACTGCCCGGCGGCGAGCACGAGCATGCCGACGAGAGAGGCTCCGGCAATCAGGTAGGTGTGGCGGTAGGTGGTGAACATCTGCCGCGCGACATTGGCCGTGATGAGGCCCAGAAAGGAGAGCGGTCCCACCAGAGCCGTTGCAACGGCGATACAGAGCGCAACCCCCACCATCAGACGGCGCAGCGTCGTTTCGTAGTCGACGCCGAGGCTGATGGCTTGTTCCCGGCCGAGACTGATGACATCGAGGATGGACAGATCGCGGCGCAGCCACCAGGCGAGCAGTGCAAGCAGCACAATGCCCGGAATAATGCAGGCAGCATTCACGTTGGTAAAGCTCGCCACAAGCGAATTGAGGAGCGCATCGTATTCATTCGGATCCATGATGCGGGTGAGCGAGTTCTGCATGCTCGAGAAGAATGTCGTGAGCACTGTGCCGATCAGTAGCACATACAAAACATTTCCGCCGGTCTTTTGAAAGATCGAGTAGTAGATAAAGCTCGCCGCCGTTCCCATCACGATGATGTCAACTGCGAAGGCATAGACCGGGTTAGTGGCAAATTCGCTGCCGGATCCCAGGAAGAACACCACGCCGGTATGGATGAGCAGGTAGAGGGAGTTCATGCCGAGGAGGCACGGCGTGACAATGTTGTTGCGGATAATCGTTTGGAAAATGATGGCTGCCGCAGAAATGGCCGTGCCGGCCGTCAGCAGCACAATCAAGCGCGGCAGACGGATGCTCATGGCATAGCTGAAAAACTTCGGGTTCACGAAGGCAAATTGGTAGAGCGCGGCAAAAAGAACCACGAGACCGATGAGGCAGCCCAGACGGGTCAGCATGCGCCGACGGCGGGAGCGCTGGATTTTGAGTGACGAGGCCGCTGCGGCAGTTTCACTCGAACTGGCAGTCTTGAGCGGGTTGGCGGTGAAGGTGTCTGAAGTCATTTGGCGCCTCCGCAGGCAGGTGTGCGACGGTCAAGACCAAAGAGTCTGAGGAGCGCCGTTTTGTCGAGCGACATGCGCCCAAAACGAAGTCTGTAGAAGATGAGCGCGATGAAGAGAAGACTGCCGATCGTGCCGATGATGAGTTCAATCGGTAGTTCATAGGGGGCGATAACCAGGCGTCCGATGACGTCGCAGCAGAGGACGAAGAGCGCGCCGAAAAGCGCTGTGTCAGCCAGGGTGGAGCGCAGGTCGTCACCCTTGAAGATGGCGATGAGGTTCGGGACGATGAGACCGATGTAGGAAATGGAGCCTACGACGGAAACAATCGCGGCAGTGATCATCGCGGCAATGGTGAGACCGCTGAAAAGGACGAGCGTGTAATTAACGCCGAGGTTCTTCGAAAAATCTCGGCCCATGCCGACGATGTTGAAGTGCTTGGCAAAAATCCAGGCCAGCACAATAAGCGGGAGGACCAGATAGACCAGCTCAAAGTTGCCGCGGAGCACGAGCGAAAAATGTCCCACAAGCCAGGTGGAGAGTGCTTGGGTCATGTCGAAGCGGTAGGCGAGAAAATTCGTCACGCCGCCGATCACGTTGCCGAACATGATGCCGACGAGCGGAACCATCACAGGATCTTTCATCGGCATGCGCAGAATGAACCATACGAACGTCCAAGTGCCGAGAATCGCTGCAGCAAAAGCAAAAAGCGCACGCGACCAAAGGGTTGAATCAGGGAAAAAGAGCAGCGCAATGAGAATGCCGAACTGAGCCGAAGAGATGGTCGCCCCCGTCGTGGGCGACACGAATTTATTGGCGCAGAGCTGCTGCATGATGAGGCCAGCAATGCTCATGCCCATGCCAGTGCAGAGAATGGCCAGAAGTCTGGGCAAGCGGGAAATCAGCATGAGCTCGAGCGATTCAATATCGCCCGAGAGCACGTCAGCAGGCGTGATGTCAGCGGCGCCCACGAAGAGCGAAAGAACGCTCATCAGCGTGAGCAGCACAAGAAGGATGCAGGTAGATCGGGTCATAGAGACAAACGTGCCGCAGTGACCGGAAGTCGTCGCGGGTGATGTGTTTGAGCGCAAACAGAAGCAAAACTGTACCGAACTCAAAGGTAAATGAGAACGCTTCTCGATACATAACCTTGCTCACGGCTTACATATCTTTACGTGACGGACCGTACGAGTAAACAATGGATAAAAGTTAAAAATATCCGATAGATGGTTGAATACTCTGCAAATGCTTCAGGCGAGGCGGCCGTAACAGCAGTTCACCTATCCTGCGGATAAACAAGCATCTTAGAAACGGCTGTCCATTTTTAGCGTGATCCCCATCTTTGCATTTCTTTAATGCTTACTGCTTTGGTCCTAAGTCCCCAATGGTTTTCTTCAGGATTCGCTGAAAGCGCATGGGTTCCAAGGCATAACCGGGCCAACGCTCCGCATGTAAACAAATAAAGCAGAGCGTGTCGGTCTTAACCAACGGCGTTCAGGCTGCTCAATCGGATATTGATTAATAAGAAAAATGCGGTGTTTGCGATAGAAAAAATCTGCAAATCATATACGTCAAGTTTTGACGTTATAGTGATAATAAGTCATTGAAAATTTAGGAAATTTATTTTGTAAAGAAACTTGTTTATGCAAAGTGATGACGAGAATTATTCGCATTGACCACTAATAGACTGCGATTCATCCAGTCGAATCCCGCCTCAATGGACGGCGTGCGGTTCCTTAATGACCATTTCCTCAATCCTCAAGACGGTTGCTTTGACCGTTTTTCTCACAATCATGCAGCACCACAAGTTTTTGGCAGCGCTTCCGCTTGCACTTGCCGTTTCTGCCGCTTGGGCGGCCGACGACGGCTACACCACACTCGACACTTCCGTTGTTTCAGCTTCCGGCTATGCGCAGGACACGCGGGAAGCGCCGGCCTCCATCACCGTCATTGATTCCAAGGAACTGATGACAAAGCCGATCGGCGATATTGGCACGGCTGTCAGCGATGTTCCTGGCGTAGACATCACGACTACCAAGATGGGCACTTCGCAGATTTATATCCGCGGGTTCTCTTCGGATTACACGCTGCTCATGGTCGACGGACGTCGACAGAACTCGGACTCTGCCATGAACAGCCTGAACGGCTTTGAAGCGGGCGGCATCTTCATGCCGCCGCCCGGGGCAGTGGAACGCGTTGAAGTGATGCGCGGTCCTGCTTCGACCATTTACGGTTCCGACGGCATCGGCGGCGCGGTGAACATCATCATGAAAAAGCATGTCAACGAGTTCACGGGGTCGCTATCGATTGACCGCACGCAGTTCACCGACAGCGATTGGGACGACCGCTGGAGCGCGGGGGCCTACCTCGGCATCCCGCTTAAAGAGGGTGTTGCGTCGCTCCTTCTTCGCGGGCGATATTTTGACCGTGAAAAGTCGAACCTTCACAAGCCAAGCGGCGGCTATGCGAGCCATTCCCCTTCAGACGGCTACACCGGCAATATCGGCGGCCGCCTGAACCTTTCGCCCAACGAAGATAACGACCTCTATCTTGACGTTGACTACACGCATTTCAAAGGCGGCACGATGTCGACAAGTCAGGCGGGGTACGAGGCACACCGCTGGTTTGACAAATACGCGGTTGTGGTCGGTCACGACGGGCGGTTCAGCTTCGGCGATTTGTCTACTTATTTCCAGTTCCAGGGGCTTGACCTGATCAAGACGAAAACGGGTCCTGCAACCGTATCCGGGCAGGGAGGCATATTTGACACCGCCAATAAGACCACGAAAGGATCGCTCTCCGACCCGCTCATGTCTTCGAAGCACTATGTGTTCGCCACCAAATTAAAGACGCCTGTGTCGCTTGACGGCTACGGCGACATGGTTGTGCAGACCGGTTTGGACGTTGATTATTCGACCTTCAAAGACAATTTCAACGAAGGCACGGAAATCACCGGAAAGACGCTTGATCAGACGCAGATTGCAGTCTTTGGCGAGTCGGAATACTTCATTAATGAAAACTGGATCGCAACGCTAGGCGCCCGCGTCCATTGGAGCGACATCTTCGACTTCCACTTTGCGCCTCGCGCCTACTTGGTGTGGAAGCCTGCTGAGGCCTTCAGCATTAAGGGCGGCGTGGCCAACGGTTATCGTACGCCCGAAGCTCGTCAGCTGACGGACGGCGCCTACAGCGTATCGGTTCGTGGGGCTCCCAATCACACGTACGGCAATCCAGATCTGAAGCCCGAAGAAAGCTGGAATTACGAATTGTCGTCAACCGTGAAGCTCGGTCAGGCTGCTTCGGTGACAGCGGGTGTTTTCTATACGGATTTCAAAAACAAGATTGACACCGTAAAGATCAATTACGTTGACGAAAACAGTTATGACGCTCAGGACGTCAATTTCGGGAAGGTCACTGCGAAGGGGGTCGAACTGCTCTTCCAAACTGCGGCTTTCTATGGAGTGAGCTTCAAGGGGGGTTATACCTACACTCATGCAGAAATCGAAGGCGGTGTCAACGATGGTCTGCGCCCCAACTCCATGCCGCGGCACTCGATCAATGCCCGTGCTGACTAGGACAACGGCGGTCTGAATGTCTTTGTGAAGGCGTTGGCTAAGCTTGATGCGATGAGCGAACAGATTTCGAGCGGCAGGGGCGGCGGTGCGGCCACTTACAGCAGCACTAAATACAAAAACTACACACAGGTTGACATCGGCGTGAACTACACCTTTGAGAAGCAGCATCACTTCTCAGCCGCGCTCAACAATGTCTTTGACAAAGGCCTTGAGTATGGCGCTGACGGCAGCAATCTCTATCGTGAGTTCTTTGATGGCCGCAATGTTTGGCTGGGGTACACGTATACCTTCTAATCGCCGATAACCGACAGCAGTCTTCTGAGTCAGCAAACCGTCTCGGATGCCTACAGAGACATCCGGGCGGTTTGTGAGGTAAAGCTCTGAGAAGCCTGAATGGCAAATGCTTTACGTAAACAAAATCATGTGCTTTTGTTACGTTGAGTTACATTCATTTACGAAGATCCTCAGTAAAAACTCAGCAAATTCAAAATGCTCAGACTTTTCAGCTTTCCCGCTGTCTATACCTTCGTAAAGATGAAATACGGTGATGAACCTCAATTTGCTTCGGGTTTTATTCGGCAATGCTATGTAAACCAAGAAGAAATTTTGATATAGATAATCATTTCTGTTTAGCAGTTATATTAGAATGCTAATAAAAATGATTCTCGATTGTGTTCTGTAGTATGCGGGCGTGTGGCCGCAGAAGTGAAAACTCTTTCGACCGCAGTTCCGCAAACCGCGGCCGCTTCGGGCCAGGCCGCCAACTACAGAATCAACCCATGACTTACCGACGCACTTCCCTCATCCTGCTTCCGCTTGCCGCTGCTGTATCTGCAGCCTATGCAGACGACGGCGGTCAGACCGCCTATACGACGCTTGATACGTCTGTCGTTTCTGCTGCCGGCTATGCGCAGGACACCTCTGAAGCGCCAGCAAGCGTTTCCGTCATCACCGAGAAAGAACTCGCCTCAAAACCCATCACCGATATCGGCAGTGCCGTTGGTGATGTTCCGGGCGTCGATATCTCACAGAACAAGATGGGCGCGGCGGATATCTCTATCCGCGGGTTTGGGTCCAACTACACCATGATCCTCGTTGAC
>UMES01009851.1_pt1 | contig 11827 bp, 10 predicted proteins | sample 1964791 | NCBI WGS metagenome assembly UMES01 (sample SAMEA4836024, study PRJEB28245) | human gut metagenome | biome: gut microbiome; material: fecal sample | place: Denmark | collected 2008
TTTGCTATGTTTTTTTACAAATACTTTTGTAACTTCCTACAAATTTTGATACAATCAGAATAAGAAAGTACGGGGGGAATACAAATGAAAGTCACATTGGAAATGGTATTAACCAGATTTTTTGCACAACACAAAGAAGCAAACCTTTTTTCGGAAATCACGGATACGCAAATGCATCATGCCCTGTTTGGCATACAGCTTTTACCAAGACATATGGAAAATCTGTCTGCTGATTATCTGTATGTCACAGATCAGTTCTACTATTCGGCACAAATATCCAGAGACTGCCGTAAAGTAAAACCAGACAATGTCTATCCGTCGGATATTGCAGAAACCGATCTTTCTTTTATTGTATTTGGCTCGGAGGCACCTGACTCTGGAGATTTGAGTCAGAATGCTATTTTTATTCAGACTGATATGGAACTGGCCGAAGGATTTAATGCTCTTCAGAATGTTTATGCCGAATTTATCGAATGGGGACGTCAGCTGGATTTTGCAATTTTCCGGAATGCTGACTTTCAGGAATTTATCGACATCAGCGAAGAAATGATTGCCTGTCCAATCCTGGTTTATGATCCGGCGCTGAAGCTGCTGGCCTATTCCCGCATGTACCCGGGACTGGATGACCGCATTTTTCAGACTGCCATTGCAAACGGATATCTGGATCTGGAGACCGTAAAATATTTTGAAAAAGAACGGATTTTTGCACAGATGGACCACACCGGAAGTGCAGTCGGCGAACCGGACAATTTCCGTATGCATGCAGACTTTGCCCGTGCCATCAATATCCGCAACGAGCTGGCAGTCTACTGCATTTTGCTCTACACCAGTGAATATCCGCGCAGCTACATCAATGAACTCTACCAGATTTTCTGCAACAGCATTGAGCATCTGCTGGAAAAACAGCATGCGGATTTCCTGAAAAACCGTTCCGTCACCGATTATTTTCTGATGGATCTTCTGGATAATCCGGAAACACCACCGGAGCAGATCAAAGAACGAATTTACTATAATGATCTGGATTATGAGGGCAACTACATCGTAATATGCCTCCATTCCGACATTAAGCAAAAGCCTTCGGAAAATTATTTTATCCAGCTGCTGCGCAACAACATGATCAACTGCAGAATTTTTGCGTACCACGGTGGAATCGTCATTTTGTATCATCTTCCAAAATTCCGGGAAACAGATTACAGAGATTATCTCCGTGACCAGTTGCATACAATTTTAAAGGATTTTGCTGATCGCAGCATTACGCTTTATTTCAGTAAACCTTTTACAACAATCGGACAGTTTGCAGAAGCCTACCAGCAGGCGGAAAGTTTGCATCAGATGAACCTTTCCATGAACGATACCATGTACTGTTTTTATGAGGATCACTGGCTGAAGTACCTGATTGGCAGTACCCCGCAGAAAGAGAAAAGTTTTTCCTTCTGTGAACCATCGCTTCTTCAAATGTTACATGCTGATACCAAAAAATCCCGGCAACAGCTGGAAATCCTTTATGAATATCTCCGCTGCGACCGGAAGTTAACCGATGTTGCAGACAAACTCGGCATGCACCGCAACAATGTCATTTATCATGTAAAACAGATATCCGAAGAGTTTCATCTGAATTTCGATGATCCCGATGTGCGCCTGCGACTTCTGATGTCTTTTGAAGTATTGAAATTCAGCAAACTTTTTATACGTTGATTTGACAAGTTCTGATCTGCAAAACAAACAGGCAGGAAGTTGATCAAACTTCCTGCCTGTTTCATGTACTATCGAATTACTTTTCCCGGATTTAAAATATGTTTTTCATCAAAGGCATTTTTGATTGCCTGATACAATGCAATCATCTGCGGTCCCATAAATGTCTCCAGTGCACCGACACGGGCATGACCGATTCCGTGCTCGCCGGATACCTGACCACCCATGGTTTTCGCCTGCGCATACAATTCTTCCATCAGCTTCGGGCAACGCTCCTCGAACAGTTTTTTGTCCATATCGTCACGCATCAGCTGAATGTGCATGTTTCCGTCCCCGGCATGACCCTGGATGGAGATGCGGATGCCGGTCTCTTCCATCTTGGTGTCTGCGAATCTGGAAAAATCTGCAATTCGGTTTCTCGGAACAACGATATCGCACTCATCCATATCTGTCGTAGATGCTTTTAATGCCTCCAGTGCTGCGCCACGCACCGTCCATACCGCTTCTTTTCGCTCGTCAGTATTGCACAGGAACACATCCTCTGCACCATTGTCCAGACAGATCTGTGCAGCATCGTCACATCTGCGCTCCACATCTTCCACGCTGCTTCCGTCAAACATCAGAATCAGATAGGAATCTGCGGTACGATGCGGCATAATTTTGTTCAAATATTGCGCCGCATCATCCAGCAGAGATTTTGGCATATACTCGATGGCCGTCGGATTCAGATCGGAATTAATGAATTTCGGTACGGTTCCCACGCACTGCTCCAGTGACGGATACGGTACCAGAAGGGTGTAGGATACCTTCGGTTGCGGAATCACACGCATGCGAAGTTTTGTTGCGATACATAAGGTTCCCTCGGAACCGATTACCAGATCTTTGATATCATATCCGGATGTATTTTTCGCTACATTACTGCCAAACTGCATGATGTCACCATTTGGCATAACGCATTCCATGGAAACCACATAATTTCTCGTCACACCATATCCTACCGCTTTCATACCACCGGCATTTGTCATGACGTTTCCTCCAACGGAAGCGGTTTTCTCGCCCGGTTCCGGCGGATAGAAAACACCTTTTTCCTGAGCGGCGTTTGCCAGCTCCATAACCAGCACACCCGGCTCAATGACAACGGTCATCGTGTCCAGATCCCACTCCAGGATTTTGTTCATTTTTTCCGTACAGAGTAAAATACCACCGTAAATCGGCACTGCTCCACCGGACAGACCGGTTCCGGCTCCACGCGGAGTCACCGGAATGCAGTGCTCATACGCATAGCGCATCACTTTGGACACTTCCTCGGTACTTAATACTTCCACCAGTACATCCGGTGCATGAGTACCAAAGTCCGGCATCTCATCATGCGCGTAATCATATTCAATCTCGTCCCCGTAAAAGACACGATCCGGGGCTGTCACACTTTTTAAATATTCCACACCTTCCGGTGTAATTACCTGATATTCCATTTTCGACATCCCCCTTTACTGCTGTTTTGCCTGTACTGCCGCTGTCAGAGCAGGTACGACACTGTACAGATCTTCTGTGATACAATAATTTGCAATTTTAAAAATCGGTGCTTCTTTATCTGTGTTGATTGCTACGATACACTCAGCGCCATCCATACCTGCCGCAAACTGTACCGCACCAGAAACACCGCAGGTGATAATCAGCTTCGGTTTTACAGTACGTCCGGAAAGTCCGATCTGTTTTGTCACATCATTCCATCCTTTTTCTACCAGTGGACGTGTGGTTGCCAACTGTCCGCCCAGAGCATCTGCCAGTTCCTGCAGCATCGCCAGATCTTCCTGTTTTTTCACACCACGACCGGCAACAACCAGAACGTCTTCCTCTTCGATGCCTTTTGTTTTTTCCACAATCTCAGTGCTGATCACTTCCATACCGGATTTCAGCATTTCATCTGTCACTTTACAGTTCACAACTTCACCATTTGGTGCTGTCTTTTCTGCCACATTCATGACTTTATAACGAACGGTTGCGAACTGCGGTCTCGTATTTGTCGTGATAATCTGTGCCATGATATTTCCGCCAAATGCCGGACGAATCTGCACCAGATCAGTATTCTCTTTCATATCAAGTACGGTACAGTCTGCAGTCAGACCGGTGCGGAAACGTGTCGCACAGGCCGGTGCCAGGGAACGGCCCAGAGAAGTTGCTCCCACCAGGACAACCGTTGGTTTTACCGTTTTGATACAATCTTCCATGACATTAGTGTACACATCTCCACGGAAATGTGCTAATTTCTCATCTGCGTAAACAAATACTTTATCCACACCGTATTCCAGTAACGTGTGCGCCTGTTCATTTGCCTTTTCTCCGCCGATCAGCACCGCATATACCGGATGATTGATCTTGGCTGCCAACTCTCTGGCTTTTCCGATCAGTTCAAATGCCACCGGATGAATACCGCTCTCTTCCTGCTCCACAAATACCATGATGCCTTTCCATGCATCTTTGTCCACGGTCTTTTTCACTTCATCCTCTACCAGTGAAACTGCCTGTACCGGACATGACTTCACACACAGTTTACACATCTTGCAGGATGCATTGATTTCTATTTTATTATCTTTGATCTCCAGTGCTCCAAAGGGACATTTTTCCACGCACTGTCCGCAGAGGATACACTGATCCTGATTAAAATTTAATGTTGCCATCTGTCTTTCCTCCGAATTGTCTATCTATCATTCTTACAGCTGTTTTTCCATGTATTTCATAATTGAATATTCTCCACTATTCACTCATTTTGAAATACTACATATATTTTCGTTCCGCAAAAATATCGGCCAGATCACCGGCAATCTGCTCTGCTGATCCATCCATGAAAATCTGTCCATCATGACTTTCCGGTGGGAAAATACGCTCTACAGAAGTAGCAGATCCTTTCAGTCCGTAATGTGTCACATCCTGATCCTTGAATTCTGCAAATGTGATCATCTCTACCTTGCGGTCTTTGGTCGCTGCTTTCAGACGATAAGACGGAAGACGTGGCGTATAAATGTCTTTTTCTACCGTAAGCAGACAAGGAAGTTTCATTTTTGCCAGCTGTCTGACATTGACAAAATCCTGTCCAACCGTCACGCTTGCATCATCTACATCTGCAATTTCTCCCACCCATGCTGCACACGGGATTCCCAGGTATTCCGCCATGGCCGGACCAACCTGTGCGGTATCACCATCGGTGGTCTGTTTACCACAGATGATAATGTCATAATCACAGATGGATGTGATACCCTGTGCCAATGTATAAGAAGTAGCCAATACATCCGCCCCTGCAAAGGTACGATCTGTAAATACATATGCCTGATCTACTCCCATCATATAAGCTTCTTTCATCATTGCCTCAGCCTGTGGCGGTCCCATGGTAACTGCCGTTACGGTTCCTCCACAACGCTCTTTCAGACGCATCGCAGTCTCCAGCGCATACAGATCATACGGATTGATCTTGGCTGCTGCACCATCACGTTTTAATACACCTGTTTCCGGATCGATTTCTACCTGACTGGTACCCGGAACCTGTTTGATACATACAACGATCTTCATGTTCTTCTCCTCTCAAACAATCACTCGAATTTATTGCCAGTTCGCATACCATGTTGAATATTCAAGAATGCTCCGGCATTCTTGTTGCGAGGTGCGCGTCATGCAATTGCATGACATACTTCAACTGCGCACCTCTGTAATCCTGCCGGAGACTATATCAGATGGGGGATTGGCTCCCACCACTGATACTAGCTTGTTTCTCACCACCTATAGAGGTGGGAGTCATCTCTCATCTGATATACCGAATTCAATCCCTTTTCCCATGCAGAGCGAACTTCTTATCTGGTCTTACCAGTTATATAGCTATTGTATACCTTAAAATACAAAAAAGCAAGATATATATGTACTGTTTGTACAAATATATCCTGCCTTCTGACTGTGTTTTCAGCCGATTAACACCTTTTTCCCATGAAACGCAAATCCATAACTTCGGATATGTCCCGCCGCTATGCCACGTTCTGTCAGCTCCGCCGCATAATTTCTTCGCTTAATCTGTGCCAAAGCTTCCTGTACCGTATCTTCCAGTGTTTTTTCATCATCCGTATCCTGTACCTTAAATTCCAGAATAATCGCATCATCCCCGCTTTCCCACCACTCCTTGTATCATAGTTACACATGGCATTCAAACAAAAAAGAAAGGCTCTTTGCGTATGCCTTTCTTCTTTATTTCCTACGTTTCTTTTTTATTTCCTACATCAGCACATCCTCTTCCGCATCTTTCAAGTGAGCGGTCATCAATCGTGCTGCTTCTGCACCATGCTGATTCTTGATCGCAATATAAGTTTGCTTGTGTACCTCTAGAATTCTCTGGTAACGCAGTTTCTGCTCTGTTTTTTTACCTTTTGTTAAAATAGATGATAACGATTCACCAATCACATTCCGGCAAACCTGCAACATAATGGTATACATCCCGTTATGCGAAGCATCCGCCAGCGCCAGATGAAACTCCAGGTCACAGGAAATAAAATCCTCTGATTCTCCAAGTGCTTTTTCTGTACGCTGCAAAATCTCTTTCATCTTTTCCAGATCTTCCTCGGTACGACGTTCCGATGCAAGTCTTGCCGCTTCGCACTCGGTCAGTCGTCTGAATTCCAGAATTTCTTCAATCTTCATGTGCTTCATCTGAATGATTGTTTCCAGAGACTGTACCGCATTGTCCACGTTAATTTCCTGTACAACTGCTCCGCTGCTGCCGGAATAGATTTTGATATACCCTTCCCGCTCCAGCATACGCATGGCCTCGCGGATCGTCGGACGACTGCGGTGCATCATCTCCATCATCTTACGTTCGGACGGAAGCCGCTCACCCGGATGAATCTCTCCATCCAAAATTAACTGTCTGATCTGATTATATATCTCTTCACTGGCCCGTTTTGTCTGCACAGGCTGCAAATCAATCTGAATTTCGTTTTTCATACTGTTCACCCTTCCCTGATTACCATGAAGTAATTATACATATTTAACCATTTCCGTGCAATACAAATTTTTCCAGGAAAGTATGATATTATTTTCTTTATGTACCTGACAGCAACATCTTGCTTATCCGTTAGCACCAGATGAAATCCCACACCTTTTCTGTTTTTTATTCCAGATAACAACACAGCCGGATGGATATGATTGATAATGGATCACTTATCCCACCATGCCGGACAGGCGACCTGCCACACCGGATTTCTTCAGAAGCATGTAGATCACAAAACCGATCACGATACCTGCTCCTGTCTGGAATGCCAGCGCCGGAATCTCGATGATTGCTGTCTTTCCACCATAAATAGCTGCTCTCACTAATGTATATGCGATGATGTGGAGAATACCACCTGCTACTGCACCAATCAGGAATGCACCTTTTCTGTCTTTTAAAATCTTGTGCATGATCAATCCCATTACCAGTGCCCACATACATTTGATCAGTAATGTAGGAACTACCCAGTAGAAATATCCACCAATGAAATCCGATAATCCACCGCCGATTGCTCCTGCAATGGCACCTTTTTTCATACCGAATAATGCTACGGTCAGCAGGATCATACAGTCTCCCAAATGTACATAACCGCTGATGGTCGGAATTTTAAAAATATAAGTTCCCAAAAACACCAGCGCCGCCATTGCTGCAGTCACTGTGATATCAATTGTCTTTATTTTCTGTCCCGCTTTTGTTACATCTGTCTGTGCATTCATGATTTTTCTCCTCTCATTAACCCCCGAAAATTTCCCATTTTCCTAAATAGTCTTCAACTCCATAAATTTCTTTGCATTATTGTAAAAAACATCTTCCAGCTGTGCATCGCTCAGTCCACAGGAATACACGCGCTGAATCTCCACACTTGGATGATGGAACGGTGAATCAATACCAAACATCACACGCTCGCTGCCAACTGTTTCATAAGCATTCTTGATCTGACAGCCCATCGGCATTCCGGAAACCTCCAGAAACAGATTGTCATACTTATATGCCATATTCAGGCTGCCTTCGATATAAACACCATGTCCATGTCCCATATGGATCATCACCGTCGGCACATGCGGATGCCGCTCTGCCAGCAGACCAATCTGCCAGGGCAGGGAAAAAGGCGGATGACCACAGTGGATAAACACCGGTTTCTTATATGCCTCTGCAATCTCCATAATAGGATCTACCATCGGTGAATCTGCTGTAAACGCATCAAACAGTGGCTGCATCTTCACCCCGGCGAAATGCTCATCTCTCAGATAATGCTCCAGCATATCATATGCTTCCTGTCCTTCATTTGCATTCACCCAGCAAAGTGGAATGATCTTGTCCGAAGCCGCCTCATATGCTGTTTTTAATTCTTCATTCAAATGACATCCGGCCGGGCACAAAATTGTTTTTTCAATATTATACTCCTCCATCTGCTCACTCAGGCGGTTCAGATCAAAATCAATGTTGAAAGGACTGCCAAATTTCCCGATGTGGGAATGTGCGTCAATTTTCTTAAAATGATTATAATGATTGTCCATAACAAACACCTCTGTTCCCACAATAAATGTCTTTCATGCGTTGATTCTCAACAATTATAATGACACTTATTGCGTTTTTTATAATTTGTAGTGTTTTCATCGATGATTAACTTACCGCCATCTTACTCGTATATTGGTATTTTTAACACTTCCAGTTTTGATATTTTTGACCATGCCAGTTTGTTCTGCATTTACACTCGCAGATATTTTGACTGCGACATAGATCAGATTGAAAATGACTTTCTCCATGATAAAAAATAGCAAGGTGTGTATTTTACCAATGAATAAACTGTATTTTTCATAGACAACGATACAATAAATGTGATATCTTAGATGTACTGCGCACAGGCGCAATCTCAAGGGGAGGAGATATTAACGTGAACAGCTTAATGTCTGTATTTGAGGTCATTGGCTCTATCGCATTTGCCATTTCCGGCAGCATGCTGGCCATCCGCAAAGAGATGGATCTTTTTGGCATTCTGATTCTCGGAATTGTGACATCGGTAGGCGGCGGTGCCATCCGTGACATTGTCATCGGGAACACACCACCTGCAATGTTTCAGAATCCGAAATGTACCATCATTTCTGCAATCACCGCTCTCGTTGTATTTATCGGTTGGAAACTTTACACTAAAAATACAATTGCAGAACAGTTTGCACGTCGGGCAGATGCCATGTACCACAGTCTCTTATTCTGGTCTGACACACTGGGACTTGCAGCATTTACGATTCTTGGTATGGAAGCTACCATCAGTTTCCTGCACACGGATCAGTGTCTGCTCATTTCCTTTGTGGGTCTGATCACCGGTGTAGGCGGCGGCATTTTACGTGACTTGCTGGCAGGAGAAATTCCTTATGTACTGCAAAAGCACATCTATGCTACCGCATGTATTTTCGGTATTGCAGGATATTATATCCTGCATCATTTCATACCGGAAAGCATTGCCGCACTGATCGGCTTCTGCCTGGTTCTGATCGTTCGTTACCTTGCCAGACGTTTTGAATGGAATCTGCCGAGATAATCCCGTATTTTCTTAATCGGTTTTAGCAGAAGGTTTGTCAAAATTAAGAGCATGACTTCAAAAAAAGAGAGATGCCATTGCATCCTTTCGTCTTAATGCGAAGGGATGCAATGGCATCTCTTATAAATTATCACCTCTCAATCCGAATCCAGAAATGGTCTTCTGCCATTCTTCCTTCTGTCTTTTGAATAATCATATACGGGTCATAGAATGGCAGACCTCATATCAATAAAATTCCATACACCATCATGCAGTCCATCACCGAAATTAAATTCCATCACCATCTCATCCAGCATATCTTCGTCTACCAGATAGCCCAGTTGTATGGTTGCACTTTCACCAATCTGCAGTTTTTTGAAATAAAACCAACTGCCATCTTCACTGTCAGAAATCCAAACCGGCATACAATCCCGGTAATAGACTCCCATTTCTCCCCGTTCAAACTCCCGCTGGTCAAATGTTGTCTGCCCATCTGTGTTATGAATATAAGCCAGAGGACTGGCCACCTGCAACATGTCATGGTCATTTTCACTGGAAATATTTTTTATCGTCATTGTGACAAGCACCAGTTTAGGAGTCACCGTTTCTGACTGCTGCACATACTGTTCCGGGGTTTCATAGCCATCGCCAAAGTGAACCGTTTCCCTTCTATATGGTATAAGATTGAGATTTTCATCTACACCAATTCTCCGACTTATATTGTCCAGAGCATCATCCTGATATCTGCTCTGATCCAGCCCCCGCAGATGATCCCGTACTTCAATCTGATCAATATGGTAACTGATTCCCCAGTAAATCTGCGTTCCATTCAGATCACACATTTTATCTTCCGGGAAAATATCTGATGATTCCTGTTCTGCATATACATTTTTTTCCTGTGCTTTTATCTCTGCCATATACTCATCTATTGGTCGCACTACATCTGCGGTGTCTTTCGTAGCAGGAAGTAACGTAATTTTCTGTACCAATTTAAAAAAACTCTGATCACTGCTGTTTGGCATACCGATTCCCTGTACCAGCAGTGCATATCCATAATCTTCATAAAAAACCAGTGCCGTTTTTCCCTGTTTCCCCACAGTGTACTGGCTTCCTGCCAGTTGGTTTGACTTCATGAGTACTGCTTTATGCCCGTTCGATTCAAACTCTTCTGCATCATCGATATTCTTCTCATAAAATTCATCCGTGTCACTGTCCATCTGTAAGATTTCTATATACAGTACGTCCGTTGCAGGCTGTTCTTCAGAACGAAACTTTATAATTTTCATATCTTCCAGATCTCTTTCCCGTACATATCCCTGCAAATTCTCTGTATTCAATTGTACATACTTCAGTGTCGCATATTCTGCCTCTTGATTCTGAGAAATATGAAATACTGTATGCAGCTGATCCTTTTTCATGGATACGAAATAGGATTTCATTTTTTCTCCGGCAATTGCTGCGGTTGGTATTGCCAATGCAACAACACACGCAGCCACAGCTGCTTTTGGTATATATCTTTGCTGTGTGGTTTCACATTTTCGGCAGATATCATCAAATACCTGTGCTTTTTTCTCTTCTGTCATACGCAGATAATTGAAACTGTCTTTCCACTTCTTATCATCCATTCTGTTCCAGCTCCTTTCTCAGCAAGTCCGTCGCTCTGCTTAATCTTGATCTCAGCGTTGATGGGTTTTTATGCATGATCTCCGCCAGTTCTTCTATGGTGTATCCTTCGTAATAATGCAGATACAATAGGTCTGCATATTTTGAAGGCAGACGCCATACCGCTTGTAAAAGTTCTGTATCTTTATCTGGCACAGCTACCGACTGCAACATCATTTCTGTCGTTTCATCATATATGTTCCGCTTTCGTTTCCAGAAACTTTTCTGCATATCTTTGCAATAATTAACCGCGGTACGAATCAACCATGCCTTTTCATGTTCCAAATCAATGAACTCCGGATTTTTCCGAAAAAGCCGGACAAAAGTTTCTGATACTGCGTCCAAAGCATCCTGCTCATGTTTCATATGTATCAGACATACCCGATACACCATATCACAATTTCGCTGATAAATATCTGCCATCCGCTCTTTCGTCAGCCCATTCATAACTCCTCTCAGCTCCTTTCACTTAAAACACGATTGAAACATCCCTTTTGTCCACTTTGATTGCATTTTTCTATCTTTTCTATCTTTTTCCAATATCCTGCTTTTAAAATGTAACACATACAAACACACATTTCTTTTTACATACATTTATAAACAAAAAAAGCCGTGTACAACAGACATTTCTATCTGCTCTACACGACTTTTTTACGAGCATCCCGCTTCGAATTGCAATCCCAGACGTTACTCCTACAGCCAACTCATCCCAGGCACCCTCACGGCACACAAGAGGTCCTACTTAGGGCTGCTCCATTCCTGACCTGACCCGGTTCATAAGTTCCTGTTGCGCGAGACCCAAGAATCTACGCCGCTTATAAGAGGCAGCTCTACAATTGACAACCCTCTACGGGATATCACCCCAACTATAGCGGATTGATGGTACAAGGTACCGCTACCACCCCGGCTGCTCGAGTGTTAAGTATATC
>UMES01028197.1_pt1 | contig 11819 bp, 10 predicted proteins | sample 1964791 | NCBI WGS metagenome assembly UMES01 (sample SAMEA4836024, study PRJEB28245) | human gut metagenome | biome: gut microbiome; material: fecal sample | place: Denmark | collected 2008
CAAGAAGCTGCTCTGCCCGCTGATCGACGCTCAGCGCAGCAAAGTCAGCTTCTTTCGTTGTATTTTGGATGAGGTCTACGATCTGGTTGGCAAGGCCGATCTGCGCAGAGATGTCCCCGCCGTTGTCCAGCACGTTCTCCAGGCCCTTCTGCACCACATCCGCCAGATACTGTGCCAGCACTTTGGAGGCTTCCACCCTGTCAATGGGCGCAACCGATTTGCGAGCATCGGGGATCTCCGAAAGCTCACTGTTCAGGGCAGTATTGATGACTTTTTCGTAGAGACCGGGTTGCAACATATCAGTCACTCTTTCTACGGGGTCATGGATAGAAAAATAGTGGCATATTTTGTATCCAGTATACCTGCATTTCCAGCATTCTACAAGCATCAATCACTCAGCATACCTTATGCGTCAAACAGGTATTCTTCCAACCCTTCTGCTAAGTGCAACGGGAGAGGGAGGACAAGCGACTGATTATATTGGATCGGAATATGGCGCAATGCGTTTGTATAGAAGACCCAATTTTCCGCTGTGTCACCTGGCTGCAGTTGCAGAGGGTACAGCTCAATCATGTCTTTTTCAGCAAACCGCTGCTTAGGATGATCAATTCTCGAAGCCTTGAAGCTACTTGTGTATTGGGGGTCATTGGGTTTCGCATGGATACCCCAATATACATCACCGTATTGGAATATGCCGGAGGAAGAAGTTAATTGCAGTCGTTCCTCAGTGGATTTTTTACTAAAATCTGTGTAATAGTCGGGGACTTCCTGATTGCTTCGAATTCGTATGATCCTCACTCCGGAATCCAGTAGAGACATTTTATACGGGCTTTTCGGCATTCCAACATTGATTTCCGTGGGGCAATATGGCTCTATTACATCATAACCCCCAATTTCTTTATCGGAAATTCCGCTCCACACCGCACGTGTAGTCCCATCGGACTGTACAACCAACAAAACGCCGTCCTCTTTGCTATAAAAATGATTTTTTAGTTCAATCAGTTTTTGCTTTGCAGGTACACGACTTGCTTCAACACAACGCTGTTCCAGATTACTGTCCCAAAAAAGTTTGGCCATTTCCAGACAGGCTTCTCTATAAGTAACACCTCTTTTGGAAAAAGCATCACAATAAACTCTTGTTTTCCCTTCAGGGATATTCACGGTGACATACAGAGGGAGAAACCGTGCTTTATTGGCAATACCATGAACCTGTGCGCAAAGATGCATCCCAACACAAGGGGTATTGGCCAGCAGCGGGAGCTTCTTGGTCGGGTCCAGCAAAGTAACAACACCCAGCTGACGATAGAGGTCATATAGCGCATTTTGAATTTTGCTGTACCCTTCATTTTCTTCTGGAGTTATAAACTGTACCACACGGCCTGTTTGGGCAAACGCATTCCGAAGCACCTGCTTGGGATCCCCTCCTTTGGAATACTGAGCCCGCCCCGGCAGGACAAAAATGCACGCAGTTACGGCATCGGTTTTACCAATCTTATCTACAATTTCATCGCAATATTGGATTTTCGTTTTTGTGCTATCATCCGCCATGGCGTCGGTCAAACTTCCAACTTCTTTGCATATACAGCGGATTTGCAGGCAGGATGTCTGAGTATTGGGGCCGAAATCCTGTTCAATCTTGGCTTGGATTTGATGCAATAATTTTTGCTGAGCAGGATCGTTCCACAGACCATAAATTTCAAAGTCGATTTCTTCCGTCTCAACACACTTCTTCACCCACTGGCGGAATTCTTCTGGATTCGAATATCCCTGTGGATCCCGAAGACGCGAAAAATTTTGTCCTCTAAGGGAAATACGTGTCGCCTCAGGCTGCTCACATACCATATCGTGATCTCGCAACAAATCAAAGATCGATTGGTAGAGGGAAGCCTTGTCCACCACCGAAACTCCGATTCCAATTTTGGATTCCTTCATTCCCCACATACCATTTTTATAGGGAAGAAGAATGTGGGCGGCGTATGCCGCTGGATCCATCAGAACATCTTCGGCAGACGGCAACGGCTCATATCCCCAAATGTTATAACACTCCTTATCCTGTCCCTTCCAATCTACCTTTTTAGAGATATAGTTGTACGCGATCTGAACCTGACAGTATTTGTCTTCTCCAACTCTGATATGAGCATTGATATTTTCTTTCAAAATTGGTGCATGATCTTTTTTCGAAGCATCAGGAACCCATCGCCGAATACTCATTTGGCATAGAAGTAGAGCCTTTCTCTGCGGAGGAGTGGTTTGCACGGAAAAATCGAACACAAAAGAATATTGATGCTGACTATTCGGATCGGACAGCGGACGGCTGATCAGTTGATTTTTAGTAACGTAGCAAAGCTGAAGTGTTTGCCCATGCAGAAAAATCTCCTTTCCCAACAAGTGATTGATCGCCAAAAGCGGAACCGCCTGATACGCCGCTTCACTTACAGTTCCATTTTCAAAAGCGAGGCATACCGTAGAGCTGGCTTGAAGCGCAAAAAATGCTTCTGGATTGACTTCCTTGCAAAAATCAGAAGCCAATTTTTTGACCAGAGGAGAAACCCGGGGCAACGTCACATACGTCCCCTTTACCCAAACCTTAATCAGTTCACAAAGAACTCGAATATCATCCTCAGAATAGGGATAGCAGGAGGTGAGCCACTGGTCATCAATACTACCTTTTTTCAGCGGTGCCAAGGCAATAACGCCCTCTATCCAGCTTTCTACCAGTTTTTTCAACGCATTTGTGGGAAGTCCATATTCATCCTTGAAGCGCGGGTTGTTTTTACGTGCGATATCCAGCAACACCTCTTTCCATCGCTCTGGAAACCTAAGGTAATGGAGGGTACAGCTCTGACCTGGAGCAAGTGTATATGCCAAAGGATAAATTTTATTGTTCATAGGATATATCCTTTCTGTAAGCTTGATAGAAGGGGGCGTAAAGTGTTTTAGCAATTTCTGCACTTTCTTTTTGTGTCATCAGTTCTTCCAGGTACTGACCCAGTTCAGAAAGGCAGTCAAAATCCTCTGCTTTTTCAGGGCGGCGGCGAAATGCACCGTCAATAAAGTAGACATGCGGCGCAGGTCTGCTTACATCCGTAACGCGTGCCAATCGACCGAAAATCTGTAAAATCAGTACGAAAAGGGTAGCGACTACATCTTTTCTCTCGTCCTCACTCAGTTCTGCAATGCCAAATGCCTTAGTCTTGCTCATTTTGTTCCATTGCCGTGCAGCAAACTGGCGAATTCGTGCATTATATGCAAACAGAGATTCTTGAGGTTCTCGTTTACAATGGGATTCTACGAGTCCGTTCAGTTTACTGCCCTTCTGCTGAATATCGTCCGGAACAGCCATGGGCCGAACCATGAAAAACACGGCCGAAAGCGCAGAATGTCCATATTCATCTACAATGTTGTGTCCACGCTCAATTGCCATTGCAGGCGCAATTAAGATATCTGCATTCATCTGCGCAAAGCGACTGACCTCTCCACGCCGGACGGTGTCTTCGCCGCTGGGAGCATTAATGGCATCGGCAATCATACGACAAGTACGTGCCGAACAGTTTGCTTTTCGTAAAGCGGTTTCCAGTGTCTGCTGTACTTCCAACGCCTGTGCATAACTATTGACAACCAACAAAATTTTCCCGGCTTTGCGTTCATATTCGCTGATAATCAAGTCAACTGCCTTTTGCGTAGCAGCACGCAATTGTGCCACTCTCTGATCATCTCCAGCACCGGAGATGCGCTCAAGGAAACCGGACTCAAAGAAGCGCGTTTTTTCCAGGAACACTCTTTTTTCGGCATCTGCTTCCAAAATGTAGTTCACAGGCCTATTGACATGGTACTCATAAGAACCTTCTGCCCAGCTGGAACCGGACAAGAGGATCACATGGGGACCGGCAGGATTTCCATGTTGATCCGTCCTTAAATAGGGCAAGTCCTTCATCAGGCTTCTTCCAAAGGCAAATTGGCGGAACAAAATGATATCTTCCTCATCCGTTTTCTTCAGCCCAAACAAGTTGCCGCACAACGCAGAGGGAAGAAAATGCTGTTGCTGCCGGAAACGAGTTTGCAAAAAACCAAACAGCTCATTTTGCCCATAGGAAGTCTCATGACTGGCCTCATACGCATCACTCAGCCCACGAATAAAGTGGTCGAAGTAAATTAATCGCAAAATCAGTTTGATCCGGGCATCCTGGATCTTCCTCGCTTTATTTTTCTCAGGTCGTGGAAAAGTCTCACCGAGTTCCGTCAACCACAATTGATACATCCGATCAAAGAAAAACTCATCAGTACTCTTGCAGGAACTGTCCAGTACCGCCCACAAGGTGCTTTGCCGAATTCTCTCCTCGTCCTGCATATCAATCAAGTTATAAATTGCCTGATAAACGGTATGCGGAATCTTAAATTCCGTTTCTGTCTGATATAGATCATCCAACAAAGTGAGGGCAGAGAACGGATCACCATACGTGATTTTTCTCCATGCTCCCAGTTCATAGTGCAGGGACTTTACAATGCAGCTTAGTACCGTAACACTTTGGCGTTGCATCTCATCATATCGCTGTGCAGCTAAATTCTCTTCCCGATGCTTACTACTTAATTTCATGTATGCACTGCAGTCTTCGGCGCACTCGCGAATATAGTTATTAAAACTGGTTTCCGGCATGAAGAAATGATCCAGTGTTTTCTGAACCCGGTCACTTTCGTCAAACACAACCAAGTCAAAATCACGCATTGCCAATTCCAGAAGAGTTTCCCGTGCAGTACCGACCCGCGACGCTGCAAAGCCTGCAACTGTTGTGACTACCACCGAAGCCGTATAACAGTCTCGAAGCATTTTTGTTCCTGAACACTGCTCAAAATATGGGCAAAGATAATGCTGATTGCCTTTTTTGAGCGAATAGCATGGCTCTTTACCAAAGACAATCGCTGCATCATGTTGTTCATCCATTCCATCAATCAGACAAGCAGGCGTTAAGTATTGAGAATATGAAGCAGACAAACAAATTTCATCTGGTTGTGAGACTTGGTTGATATATTTCATCCTCTCGCTGCGGCCAATCAGAGGACTTGCCGCAACTCCGAGGGAGGATAAATATTTTTGCAAGCTTAACGTCTCAGCAACCGTGTCGACAACCACAGCCATACGCAGACCATGTTGATGGAACCAGAAGGACAACACCTTGATCAATGTTGATTTACCTGCACCCACCATACCTACCATGTTGACCACTTCACGGATTGCAAGTTCCGAACATGGTTGAACGGTGGAGCCGTTAACTTCCTTCAGAATATTTGTCTTAAGAATTGTGAAGCAAGGATCTCCTGGGCATATTTCAGCCATCTTTTCCGCAGTACTCAACAGCTCTTTAATGGAAATCGTGATAGGGGGTCGGCAATTTTTTTCAACTGGCATCGACCACGCAGTATCTACTCCTGCACAATTCAGTTTGACACGAACAGTTTCGGAATCCCCGCTTTCCAAACTGTACATATAGCGGTAGGTTCCACTTTCCGCATAAGTGGGCGCCTTTAAATCTTCAACGCGCTCCGGCCAAAAGCGTACCCATTCCTTTGCTCGTTCTTCATACGGATATGGATACGGCCCGATTGCTTTCGAGAAAGATCGCTTCTCATCCACTTGTTGAATGGAAAATGCGCGAACTGCATCGTAACGCTTCTTTCGATATTCTCGCAAGTCATCCTGCCAATACTTTTGAGAGCGATAATATCCGAGTTTGAATCGAGCCTGCTGCAGCGTGTGTTCTATGTTAGAACATTGAGTTGTGCCAATCAGTTGATACTGCGTAAATAAAAGATATGCTTTTGTCGGATCGGCATCCGGTGCGGTCAAACTCAGTAAATATAAAACTGCCTCAATAGCCGCAAAGCGAGACAGTGGCATGGCTTCTTCGATGAGCTGAAACTGAGCAGAAAGAGGTGCATACCAGGTATTCCGATCATTATTCTTCATGGCACGCAGCCTCCTTTTTACTGATTTCAGACTTTAAGGCCCTCAATGTCACACACATTACATTTTCCTGGTTCTTCAAAGCGCGGTTGATAATCGTAGTGTAGTTTTTCTGATTTGCCGTGTATTCATTGGGAATTACATAATATCCTCTCGCATAATCCCCTGTAGGGAAGCCATTGTCGTTCAGAATTTTTGTTCGCAGCGCAATTGGATTTCGATACGCTTTCGCATCAATTTCCCACACCTCTCCATCAGAAAATTGAATCTCTACATCATATCGATCCAGTTGAGGCCACAGCACCCAGTGAATGTTTTTCTTTTGGCAGAACGCAACGATATCAAGTTCCAGTTTGCCAGGCGCTGCAAAGTACCGCATGATACCTTTTTTCAAACGATAAAGCCCGCCACCAGAAGCATCCAGTTTCATATCATCGGTCAGATTGGGAATTGTGTCCACACAGTGAGACGAATGACAGATATATCCGTACTTCCCACACGTCATGGTCCATCCACAGCAAGGGCACCGGTAACTATTCTCCCTAATTTCTTCATATGCAAATTGAAATGCCTCTCTGGCATCTGGATTATCAGCCAATTCCAGTGACATTGCTCGTCTCTCATCGATCGAAATGATTGGATGTTCAATGATGTATCTTCTGATCCGGCAATAAGTTTCTTGTCCTAAAACAATAATCTTTTCATAAAGGACACGTTCATCGGTCCCGTCCATAATATCATTGTCCTGGGACTCTAAATACTCATAGCACTCAGAACTGGGACTATACAAATTTCCACTCCGTTGATACGCGAACGCCCCATAGCTATAAAATGCTTCTTCCTGCAGGTTTAATGAATCGATTTCATTAGGATCCCATTCATCGAACCATTCAGAAACAGGCTTCGAAATAAAATGTTTAAGGAAAGCAGCCTCGTCTGCATACTGCACTATATCCTGCACGGCGCCAATTTGATGGCTTGCAACTAAAAACATATTAATTCCATGCTGTAATGCTTTACTGTAAGGATACCGCGTAGGTTCTTTTTGTAAAAGTTGCTCCTTCTCGACTAATCCCTTTGCAATCAACGCAAATGTTTTTCGCAAAAATGTCGCATCCATACAGAAGCCTCCTGTCTTAGACAAAATAAAACGGTTCTCTTGCGTGTACAAGAGAACCGTTGATAGTTACAATAACTCAGCCTAAGCATATATTATACATCACCCCAAGGTAATGATATGCAGTAGGCTCTACCATTTTTACTTTTCTCGTGTACGCTCTTAGTATAAATACAATATCCGGGTGCTGTCAAGAGCAAATTTTTATTGGTTGAAACTATGGACTGCATTTCCTGACCAATACTTATGCTGAATTAGCTCACCTTACAAATCAAGAATTTTTTATAACATTGCAGACAACATTCCGACGATGTACAATAAAAGTGTAGAATGAAAACACTTGCAAATCTGATAAATAGAAACTGAGTGATGCAGATATGCATACCTTTACAACAGATAACAAGACCATCTCTATCTTTCCGTGCAGCGAATCAGAGTCTCCGGTTATCTACCTCAATACCTTCCTCGATGAAGGGCAAAAGGTATATGAGGCTGCACAGGCCGCTGGTTGCCCACCGTTCACACTGGTGGCCATCAGTGATCTGGAGTGGAACCACGATATGGTTCCCCGGGACAGTCCACCTGCTTTCAAAAATGCTGAGCCCTGCACCGGTGGTGCGGACGAATATCTGCGGCTTCTGACTGAGGAGATCATCCCAGCAACAGAGAGGGAACTCCCCGGATCCCCCCGGTGGCGGGGGATCGCCGGGTATTCTCTGGCAGGTCTGTTTGCGTTGTATGCCATCTGCCAGACAGATCTCTTTTCCAGGGTGGGCAGCATGTCCGGTTCCCTCTGGTTTCCCAGTGTGAAAGAGTATATCTTCTCCCATGAACCGAAGCGGTGGCCAGATTGTATGTACTTTTCCCTGGGTGACAAGGAGAGCAAACCTCGAAACCAAGTCCTGCGGAATGTCAGGCAGAACACAGAAGAGATTCAGGTATTCTATCAGGCCAAGGGGATCGACACGGTGTTTCAGCTGAACCCTGGGAACCACTACGACCATGCAGCAGAGCGCACTGCTGTAGGCCTTTGTTGGCTCCTGAGCAGGTGAGTTAGGCCCTCCTCCCGCCAGACTGTATTCTTTGTATAGGCGTGTTAAAAATTGATATGCCTGACTCGAAAAAACCACTTGCTTCTCGGCCTCTGCAGAGGTACAATACCCCAAACCCGAATATGAAAAAGAGCCCTTCTGGACAGGCGGTGGCAGCGGATGCCGTACCTGGTCAAGAAGGGCTCTTTGACCACATGTTTGACCACAGACAGCGTCGGAGCACTCGGAAACAGTGGAATTAAGAGCGTCAAAGAGTGAGCGGAATGTAGCGGAAATAGTTAAAAACCATTAGAAAGTATCAGAAAAAATTTGGTTCAACCGTTTGGGAGCAGGAGGCCCGGGGTTCGAGTCCCCGCACTCCGACCATTTTTTGCAGAAAAACCGCCTAAACAGGCGGTTTTTCTGCGTTTTGAGTTCGGTTTTTGCGGTTTTGATGATTGCTGTTTTGTGGTGGTTCCAGGGGCGGAACAGCGACGGAGGCACGAGTACGGGTGGCCGCCAAAACAGTCAAATCCCTACCCATCCCTAACGGGGAAACTTCCGCATTTTGCCGTTTCTATCGGTGCCGTTGTCGGCTACTCCTGATCGCATGTCTACGCTGCGTAGGTCGTGAAGCAGGATTTCTCCTGCTATAAGTCAATCTTTGACCTATCTTAAATTCAATAGAGCGTCCACCAGTATTCGAACACTTTGCGATACTGGTTGCCCTTCTTCGATAGGCCGAAATACTTACGGACCTTGCGATTGGATTTTCGCTTCAGATACCGTTGACAATTGCTGGACTTCATATACTGAATGTGCAGTCCGGAATGAAGTAACGTTCTTAATCTCTCATAGTCTCCCTTGATATACCCCATGTTTGGTGCATACCTGCTGTGCTGAATGAGAAACAGAAGATGGTCTGAGTGCCTGACACACTGGGTACGGCGATATTGGCGGCCGGAACGTCGGCCGCATCCGGGCTCGTTTTTAGTAGATTCCAAGATCTCGGCGATCCGCTTGTTTAACTCTTGCTCTGTCATAAGTCTTCCTGCTCTGTACGGTCCGGGTGATAGGGTTGACCCCGTGCCAGGAGCCACGCTGTTTCGCGTGGTATTCCCGACGGGCTTTCTTACTGCGTTTGTCCAATGGAACCAACTGCGTCACAGCAGATCATCTCCTTCTTTTTGTCTTGGTGTGAGCACCCCAGAGGGCACAGCACAGCAATCGCTGGCTGATATACGGATGGCACCGAGGATGTTCCGATCGTAGACTCCTCTATAACGATTTCATTACAAATGGCAAAGATCGCTTGCTATTTTAGAGCACATCAGGTATACTAAAATACTCCGCTGAGGCGGAGATCATCCTGATGAATGGAGGCGATCCATATGTCCATGATTCAGTTTCCTGTCATCGATCCTGTGGCTACCGGGGCGAATATCTGCCGGCTCCGGAAGGATCGCGGCCTGACAGTCCGAGATCTCCAGCACTATTTCGGATTTGAGGAGCCGCAAGCCATCTACAAATGGCAGCGGGGCCAGAGCCTTCCCAGTGTAGATAACCTCTATGCACTGAGCGTTTTGCTCCAGGTGCCAATGAACGAGATCATCATCTCCACTTCTCATATCGTTTCTTGGGAGCAGCAGGCAGCCGCCTGCTGCTCAGGTCTTTTTATGGGGAACTTTCTTCAGGTACAGTGGGCATGGCAGAATTTCAAAACCGCTTAGATCCTTATCCGCCTGTACCCATAGGCCTGCCGCGATCCTGCTGGACGGCCGCAGCCCTTGGGTGAACAAGCGACTTCATAATAGAATATCACGCCATTATGGCAAGTATCAGAGAAGCGTAAGGTCGAATCCTGCTTTTGACAATGGATGTGTGTTAGAAATGGCAGTATTTCGGTGAACGAGGATGGAGGCGGCTGACGAGCCTGTCACAATGAGTTATGAGCTCATGTTGCATTCATCAGATGCAGTCCATTCTTTGCCGGGGGATGCGCAGCATCATAATTCATCTGCGCCTGAACCGATCATCACTGCCTATCCATTCTGCCACGCCCACCACACCTGAAGGTGTGGTGTCGGCATTTATGCAGCCGTGCTCTTTTCGATGAAATCGCTGAGGATGTCCTCAAAGCTATCATTCATGTCAAAGGGCGGCTCATAGGATACCTCGGTGTTGACCAGACACTTGTCCAGGGACATGGAGATCTCGTCGGCCCTCTTGCTGAGCGCCGTGGCCATGCCTCGGATCTTGTTCCGGTCAAAGTCGATGGTGATGACCTGCGTGGCATCACAGCGGTAGGAGACCTGGTTTCCCTCGCCGTTGAATCGGAAGCCGGAGCCCCCGCCGGCAATGGTCTTTTCACTGTTGCGGAGCATGGTCATGTGGCGGAATACCTCAGCCAACTCCTGACGCTGCCGGTTCAGGCCCACCTCGCTGTCCATATCCAAATCCAACGAGTTCTTGGCAGCGTGGATAGCCCGGCACAATTTCTCCCGCTCCTCCAGCAGGGACATGAGGAAGGCGGCTACCTCGTTGGCGTGGCCGGCATACTCACTGGGAGCAACTTCCTCCACTACGGCATCCTGAGTATCGGACATGACCTTGCTCCGAAGATGTGTAGTCTTGACCTTGACGATATTGCGCCGGTCCTGAAGGATGGCAGTGGCCCCACACATCAGGCCTTTCAGTTTATTCTGGAATCGAAACGCATCTTTCATATTCATGGATCATACCTCCCTATGTCACTCCCCGGCGGAACGATTTGATGGGTCAAGCATACTCCAAGATTGATCAGTTGTCATTGAACTGCTGGTTGAATATGGCGAGGTTTGCTTTTTCGTGCATTATAGGCGGTTCCGGCTTGGCCATGTCCGTTTCCACGAAGCCGCCGATCTTCTCCGCCGCTCCTGGCTGCATGTCTACGCTGCGTAGGTTGTGAAGCCGCACCCCTCCTGCTATAATCTCCATAAAACCTTTATACAGGAGACCAAACGCATGAACTTATATGTCACCGGCAATACCATCAAGCAGCTGCGGGAGCAGAAAAAGATGACGCAGGCAGAACTTGCAGACAAGATCGATGTCAGCAGCAAGACCATTTCCAAGTGGGAGGACCGCCAAAGGGCTGTCGGATATCTCGCTCCTTGAGCCGCTTTCCGCCGCCCTGGGTGTCTCTGTCATGGAGCTCATGAAAGGCGATGCGGTCATTAATCAAAACAGATCCGCCAATCTGCTCCTCTCCAAGCTGTATGTCTGCCCCATCTGCGGCAATGTGATCCACACCCTGGGAGACACCGTCATCAGCTGCTGCGGTGTGTCTCTTCCGGCTCTGGAGGCCGAAGCGCCGGATGAACACCATGATATCCAGATTGAGCCGGTAGAAGATGAGCACTTCATCACCGTCCATCATCCCATGACAAAATCCCACTACATCTCCTTTTTGGCCTATGTGACATCCGAAAAGTTTCAGATGATCAAGCTGTACCCGGAAGGAAATGCAGAGTGCCGATTTCGTCTTCGGGGCCGAGGATACCTGTACTGCTACTGCAATCGCCACGGATTGATGATGAAGCAGATCCGATAACCAGGTGCAATAAACACGAAGCACAGTCAGAGTGCATCCCTCGCGGATGCACTCTGACTGTTCATATAGGGACCCATTTCACCCCACTCTCTCGAACGGGATCACCTTGCACCGGCTCTC
>UMES01014695.1_pt1 | contig 11774 bp, 9 predicted proteins | sample 1964791 | NCBI WGS metagenome assembly UMES01 (sample SAMEA4836024, study PRJEB28245) | human gut metagenome | biome: gut microbiome; material: fecal sample | place: Denmark | collected 2008
GTTCGATGAAAAGACGGCAAGACAGGTTCTCGATGGCAGATAAAGCGAGAAAATGTAAAGTGGCTGTATGCTGTATGGGTAGCAATAGTCATATACAAGTGTATTTTCTAAAATATCCGTAATAGAAAGCTCCATGTGGATAATTATCAGAATATCCATAGTGAATATCTTGAGCGGTCTTAGAGCTAAAAAAAGGTGGGGGACTAGGCCCTCACCTTTTTTTATAATCAAACCAATAGTCACCGACAGGTGTATTTTCCGAAATATCTGCAATAGAAAGTTCGATGCCCGAATAATCACCGAAATATCTATAACAAATATTTTGAGCGGATTCTTCTGAGATATTGTCGAGGTAACAAACCCATTCGTCTGCATAATCGAAAAACTTGCCAGCGGCTAACATTTTTTTCGCTTCTTCTACTTTCACATAGAAATGTGTCCATTCAGCACAAGAATAGTCCTTTTCGTCTCTGGAATCGTTTTTATAGACGTTTCCGAACAAATGCAGAAACATCACACCATTATCCGATTCGACAGAATAAAAATATCTGTTCATCAAATTAACCTCCTTATCATTATTAAGCACAAATCAAATGGCAGGCAGGGGAGTTATCCCCTGTCTGCATATTTTGATCCTTCAGCTGTTTAACTTGCGGCAAGATTGGTGTTCTTGCCGGAGATATTAAGCTGTGCATTCAGCTCGTTCAAACGAGCCTGCTTTTCTTTTAATTCTTCTTCTTTTGGGAAGGGCTTCTTTACTTCTTCCATCGCATTGGCAAGCTGCGTCTGGTTATAGCTGAGTCTTTCTATATACTCATCTAAATTCTCTTTAAAATCATTTGGAGCATCCTGCAGACGCATGATAGTACCTTGGATAGTATTTGTAAATCTAATGATATGGCTCAGTTCGCCTTTCAGAATCAGATACTTATCATAAGGCTCTCTATGGAATATCAGGTCAAAGCCAAGGTACTTGCCGATTAAGAAATTCTCGGCTTCGCCGATCGTTTTAGGCGGAAGGTTATGCAGCTGCTCGGCGAGTGCTGCACCTGCTTCCTTTCGGCTGGTGTAGTCCACATGATTGATTGTAATGGTGAATTCATCAGACATTTCATAATGCTCCTGATATGTCTGAATATCTTTCTCATAGCTATCAATCATAAGCTCAAGGTGTTTAATGCGCTGGGGAAGATTAAAGTTAATATCATCCTCCAGTCTGTATTTCTGACTGTTGAAATCGCCCTTGTAGAGCTTCAGTCTGGCAACCTCAACATCCAGTTCCATCTTTTCCTTGATGAAAGGATTTCCTGTTGCCAGTGCCTTTACCTCACTAAAGGTCAGGACCAACTCGTCAATATCATCGGCGGTACGCACAGGAGATTTGCTTGTCATAATCTGGCTGATGAATTTCTGCTTATTTTCGAGAATCTGCCAGTTATAGCTGTCGAAGGTATTCTCCGTAACATATCGGAAAATCTTGACTTTCCCGAATTTATTGCCTTCTCTGAGGATTCTGCCTTCACGCTGCTCGATGTCGCTTGGCCGCCAAGGCACATCTAAATGATGAAGGGCAATCAAGCGATCTTGCACGTTTGTGCCGGCACCCATTTTTGCTGTGGAGCCGAGAAGAAATCTGACTGTGCCTTTGCGTACCTTGGCAAACAGCTTATTCTTGCGAGCAATGGTATTTGCATCGTGGATGAATGCAATCTCATCTGCAGGAACGCCTTCGGCAATCAGTTTATCCCGAATATCGTCATACACGTTGAAAGAACCGTCTTTTTTCGGTGTAGACATATCACAGAAGATAAGCTGAACGCCTTTTTGTGCTTTGGTTTCCTGCCAGATAGGAATTGCACGCTGAATCAGGGAGTTAATCTTGGAGTTCTTATCATCGGGGTAAATATCCTCGAAAAGTCTCTGATCCAGAGCCAGCTTTCTGCCGTCATTGGTGATACTCAGCATATTATCAATGCTGGAATCAACACTACCGTTTCTGATGGCTTCTGCACGCTCTGCAAGGTCAGCTACAAGTGTTTTCTGTATCTCACTCGGTTTGAGCTGCACATTCTCATAGTCAGCTTTAGGACGGGGGAGATTGAGCATTTCGGCGGTTCTGATATCAGCCACTTCTTTAAAAAGGGCAATCAGTTCAGGCAGGTTATAGAATCGAGAGAAACGTGTTCGGGTGATATATCCTGTACCTTCCGGTGCCAATTCTACCACCGTTTTTGTCTCGCCGTAGATAGCTGCCCAGCTGTCAAAATGACCTAATCCCATATCCTGCAGAGTGTCATACTGCAGATAACGCATATTCGTGTAAAGCTCCGTCATGCTGTTGCTGATGGGTGTGCCTGTTGCAAATGTAATGCCTTTATTCCCTGTGATTTCAGAGATATATTGGCATTTATTGAACATATCGGAGGATTTTTTTGCATCCGTTGTCTGCACACCTGCAACATTGCTCATCTTCGTATACAAGAACAAATTTTTGTATGTATGGCTCTCGTCTACGAAAAGACGGTCAATACCAAGCTGCTCAAAAGTAACAACATCGTCCTTTTTCCCACTTGTCAGGCGTTCAAGTTTTGCTTCCAGATTTTTCTTCGTTTTCTCAAACTGCTTTACGGTAAAGTGCATACCGGTTTCTGCAGAGTATGCAGAAATGGACATTTCTAAGTCCTCCAGCTGCTTGTTAATGGATGCAATCTGACGTTCTGTAGAGAGGGGAATTCGCTCAAATTGCGAGTGACCGATAATAACTGCATCATAATCACCTGTAGCAATTCTGGAACAGAACCGTTTCCGGTTTTTCTTTTCAAAGTCCTTCTCTGTTGTTGCCAGAACATTTGCGCCGGGGTACAGGCGAAGGAATTCGCTTGCCCACTGCCCGATTAAGTGATTTGGTACAACAAACATAGATTTATTGCATAGTCCAATACGCTTAAGTTCCATTGCTGCGGCGGTCATGGTATAGGTTTTCCCAGCCCCTACGCTGTGTGCCAGAAGGGTATTTTTGCCATACAGGATATGTGCGATTGCATTTTTCTGGTGAGGGCGCAGAGAAATATCCGGTGTCATGCCTGGAAACTGTAAGTGACTGCCGTCATATTCTCTTGGACGGATTGTGTTAAACGTAGAGTTATAAACCTCGCAAAGTTCCTGCCTGCGTTGTGGATCGGAGAAAATCCAATCTTTAAAGGCTTCTTTGATCGCCTCTTGTTTATGCAGTGCAAGGGATGTTTCGGTTTTATTTAATACACGCTTATCCTTTCCGTCAGGGGTAGGGACGGAATCATAAATCTTTACATCACTCTGATTCAGGGTGCGCTCCAGAATATAGTAGCCGTTCATACGATCGGTGCCGTATGTTTTGGTTGTCAGCGGGTTGCCGGAGTCATTACCTTTATTGCTGATAAACCAGCGACCGGTCATAGGACTGTATTGTACCTTAATACTTGTTTTAATCATCATATAAGATGTTTTAAACACATCACGCATGAAATCCTCAATATATTTTGGCTCAATCCATGTTGCACCAAGACGAACCTCAATATCCGTAGCTGCCAGTTTCTCCGGCTGCACACGTTCCAATGCAGCTACATTTTCGGCATACATAGCATCATCTGCAGCATAGGATTTTGCAACGCTTAATTTTCTGACAACATTGCCGCTGAGATATTCATCTGCAGGCTCCCAATGCTGAGTGATAGGGTTCAAGAAAATAAGTCCTTTCAACTCCTTAATCATGGTATCCTGGTCTTTTCCTGTTAATTCTTCCATATATTCCAGATTAACCATAGCCTTCTCATTCATGGATGCTGCCAATGCGTCTACGGCAGTATCAGTATGTGTTACAGAGATAGGCTTATTGATGGTTCTCTTATGAAAAATATCCGCTTTTTTGAGGAATTTTCCTTCTTCGTCCAATACCTCCAGAGAGCAGAGCATATAGTAGCTGTAATCCTGCTCAAAGGCATTTTTATTACCCATGGATGTGATCGGGCCAAAATCCTTAAAAAATCCGTCATACAATGTATTCAGCTCAGTTTGTTTTTCCTTGACTTTATCATCGGAAATGTCTGTGAGCTGGCATTGAATCAGTTCATAGGTACAATCTCTGATTTTTACCAGACCTCTGATGCGATTTTCAGTTGCCTTGGCCACCTTAGTTGGATACATTACAGAATTTTCACGATAATATACTGTATCATCAATAACTGTAAAGCTATAGTTTTTCACATTCTGATCGGCAGGAATGGTGTTGTCAATTTCTTCATCATCCGAACCGAATAGGGTAATGGAATCTATTTTACCATGAATGTAGGATAGGGTAGATGATAACGCTGTAGAAAGTAATGTGTCAGGAAGTTCGGCACAGGTAGGACGCATACCAAACGGGCCTGATACCATTTTCATATTCCCAAGAACCATCTGAGGGAAAGCAGCGAAATACTTATTGATCCCGATACCGTCAAATGTTGTTGAAAGCTCTACCCAATCCGGAGTCTCTGCAAGCAGTCTGTCTCTTTTTTTCAGAATCAGAATATCTGCTACAGCCTCAGTATTTGCACTGCCTTTAAACGCTGTGTCTGGTAATCTGACAGCTCCTAATAACTCAGCACGTTCAGCAATGTATTTTCGTGCTGCAGAATTTTTCTTATCCATGGTATATCTCGATGTAATGAAGATGATAATACCGCCGGAGCGAACCTTATCAAGTGTCTTTGCAAAGAAATACTCATGGATAGGGAAATTCAGCTTATTATAAGCCGGATCGGAAACCTTATACTGACCAAAGGGTACGTTCCCAATCGCTACATCGAAGAAATCGTTCTGGAAATTTGTTCTCTCAAACCCACAGATTTGGATGTTTGCATTAGGATAGAGTTGTTTTGCGATCCTGCCGGAGATACTATCAAGCTCAACACCGTAGAGCTTGCTGTCCTGCCATTTATCGGGGAGCATGGAGAAGAAATTCCCGATGCCCATAGCCGGCTCTAATATATTGCCGTTTTCAAATCCAAGACGGTCTAACACCTGATAAATGAAACGGATAATATCCGGGCTGGTGTAATGTGCGTTTAAGACACTCTCACGAGCAGAAGTGTATTCACTGTCGGTTAATACAGTGCGCAGCTCCTCGTATTCCTTTGCCCATGCTTCCTTTGTATTATCAAAAGCATCACTTAGTCCGCCCCAACCGACGTATTCCGATAAGATCTGCTGTTCTTCAGCCGTTGCATAACGGTTTTGCTCCTCGATTTTTTTCAAGGTTTGAATTGCAGTGATATTTTTACGGAATTTATCCTTCGGTGAGAAGGTGTTGGCTTGCGTAAAACTATCGGTATCCTCCGAGAGCCGGAAGTTTGTGAGGTTGACCGGTTTAGGCAATGCAGCTGTGGCTACATTGTCTCCTACCATTGGGACGGCAGTATCCACCGCATCAAAATCCAATGTGTCTGTATCAGCCGTAGATCCACTTTCTACAGTCACTTTTTCTTCCTTTTCACAGGTTTTTTCATCGGGTTTTACACAATTTTTAGGTAAACCGTTCTTATATTTTCCGGATTGAACCAGCTCATGGATGCGTTGCTCAACTGTTTTCCACTTTAATAAGAGTTCAATATCGGCATTTAAAATATTACCTTTTCTAAGACGGATACCTTTTGCATCGTGATTTTCCCAAGAGTTATCACAAGCGGGCAGTGCATAATTTCCTCCACCTATGCCGTACTCGTTTTTCAAGAATTTAATGTTTTCCTCTTTAGAGTGACCCTGTTCAAAATAATTGAAAATGCGTACCTTGCCACCGGAGATGGAGCTTCCGCCGCATAAAATATAATCAATTTCATCCTGTGTAATGAAATCTACAGGTTTTACATTTACAACACCCGACGTACTGAACACTAATTTATCAATCAGAAGGTCAGCAACTTCATTTCGTACATCCTGCGGTGTATAAATCAGTCTGAAGCGTGGTTTTACCTCGCCGGAATCTAATCGTGCAATATCTCTGTCAATAAGGCTAATCAATAGCTGAAGATTTTCTTTTGTAGAAAACATCTTCTGCATATTCATTTCAGCATCTGACCAGATGTGTTTTTTTAGAAAATCTAATTCTTCTGGTGTTTCATTTACAATATCGTAGAAAAATGTTACAGCCATGTTTGCAATACGTTTTTCTTCAATCTCATCAATGCAGCTGATTTCATCAGCACTCATGTATGTGCCGTTTTCGATCATCTTACGAATAATAGATTCGATTTTCCCCCACGAATAAACCTCTGCATTTGGCTGTCTGGCAGAACTGCCATAGCTGATACGCATACCATCTGCATTAAACCATACAGAAGTCTTTAGTCCGTTGCCGAAGATAAAGCCTTTCCCTGTTTCACCGTATTCTTTCTGCAGGAAAGCTGCCATATATGCGGCATCTTTTCCCCTGCGGTATTTCTCATAGATACGGGTACGGCTGCTTGTCTTATTACCGCCTGTCCTTAAAATATTTTCTACCGTTTCTGCAGAAAAGGTCTGTAGGGTAGGGGGTGTAGGTACTGGCACCATAGATATAGAAGAAGTGTGGTTTATGTTTTCCGTACTTTCCGTATCGAAAAGAGAAACTTGGTGTATTGGTTCTGGTTTTCCTTCTTTTTTCTTATTTATTTTCTGCTCAATACCGGGGCGGTATATTTTTTTCTTAATTAGGCTGCCAATGAGTGCCTGCAGCAGATCCCAAGAGAAATGGGATTCTGCGGTACGGGTCAAAAAAGTACCTTCCCACATAAGCAGACCGGAATCATCCTTCTTATAGCCAAGTCGGTTGTTTTCTGGTGTGTTCAACTCGGTATATTCGTTGTTATAGATGCTTTTTAAATAAGACACACGTTTTTGTTTATCTGTATTCATATCGAAATAACGGATAACGTCAGTGCGTGAAACACTTAAAAATCTGTCATAACAAAGAATAAAGGCGATTGCTTTTGCATTTAAAAAAGGAGACAGCGATTCCTTTACTACGCTAACTCCTTTTCTGGACTGAGTATTTAATTGTAAATCAGCTCGTTCAGTATAATCTCCTCGGCTGATGCTTTGATGTTGTTCATCATGCCAACCCATTGGAGCTGATCCGTTGCTTTCATTTCTTCCGTCACACCTTCCAGCCTTTTCTGTCTGGTTATGAGAAATTCCAGACGCATTTCCGCCTGTTTCTGTATTTCCTTTAGATGGCTGTCCAGAGCATTCTGCTGAACCAGAGATTTGTAAAGCTCCGGTCTGCATTCCTGTAGGAACTTCTCCCGCATGTGTCCGTACTTCATTACCATTTTCTGTAGCACTTCCTTCCATATCAGCTGATTTATCTTGTTGGGATAAATTATACGCTGCGGCGGAAGTGGATTCAAGCGAATGGACACCCAATTTTTTCTTGCCGTATTTTTCTCTGCATTCTTTGTATTTTCTATTTGCCAAAATAGAGTTTCTGAAATAGAATTTCTCTATCGGATTTTCCTGATTTTCTGCATCAAATACGCCAATGAAGAAGAAAACACCTTTCTTATCTTTGGCTGTAATCAGATGCAAAATATATCCGGTTTTTAGCGGATAGAATTTCTTTTTTAAAATCATAAAATTTTCCCTCCTAAAAAACAAAAAGGGAGATATTATCAATAATATCTCCCACGTTTTTAACTCTTAATTATCATTCGGCAGTGCTAATGACTGCAGGAGCAGCCTATTATTTGGCGTATCCAAATATGCAGCATCGTGTTCTGCAGGAAACAGCATATCGTGAATGAGCTTTATACCGTCAAGTTCTGCCTGCACTGCGGCTTCTTTGTCGGTATAGAACACGTTCATGTAGTCTATACGCTCAATATGCGTAGCACCGTTGCCGTATGTACTACAGGCAATATAGTATCCACGTCTGGCATCCTTTTCGCTGATACCGTAGGCGATAGCCTCCTGTACCTGTTCATCTGTAATCTGTTTCATTGGCTGACCTCCTTATTCCTCTGTCTCCGACTGAATGGGATCAATCGGAATCTTACAAAAACCGTTCTCTGTAGGGAAAATCAGTTCCGGATACTCGTAAAGAGCAAAGAGTTCCTGCACCTGATCATCAGTAAGAGAACAGAAGTCCTCGCCGTCTACGCCGGTAAGGAAAAGGTGCCGACAATTACATCATACGGGTTACCATTTTTATCGCACAGCAGTCGATTTAAGGGCAGGCCTCTGAGCTTACCATCGTCATTGCAGACGATAACAGCGTTTTTGATGTTCGTGCCATATAAGGGAACAACCTGCATACAATCACCTTCGATCACCTGATAGATTGCTTCTAAGGTGTCAGGGATTGTTTTTACATAGGGCTTTCTCATAGGTTCCACTACTAATACTCTAATTTCTTTTTTCATAAAATTTTCCTCCTTTTTTCCATATAAAAAAAGACGGACTATATGCTCGTCTTTTTCTACCAGTTCTTTGTTCTGCAAGATTTGAAATACATTTTTAGAAGCTTCTTTGCTTCATCCTCGGTCAAACCGTCGATGATTTCAGATACTTCCGTAAGATTTGATGTATTATCCAATCTATTGTGGATTTCCTGCAGTCTTATTGCATCTTTGATGAGTTCGTTGAATTCATCCATGTTTCTCACTCCTTTTTCATCTGATTAAATAAATCCTTTTATCACTCCTTTTCACATTTTTGGTTTTCAGACAACAAAAAAAGGCAGCCTGTAAAAAAATACAGACTGCCACTATTAAAAAAATAACAAATTCAACTTAACAATAGCATGATTGTAGGAATTTGTCAATCAAAAAGGATAAATTCCCTTGTTTGGGGATGCTCACCGGTGCTATAATGTGTTATAAGTATAACATATAGAGAAATGAGGGGAACACATGGCTTTAGATTTATCTAAGTACATAAATCAAAGAATCCCATTGCCGAAAGAGAAGATGTCTGTTTATGAATTGGCAGACTATCTGACCGATGAAGGCTATGAAATTACGAAAATAACGAACAGTCCAGCTAATAAGCTGGTGTATGTAAATAATCAATACCACATCACCCTTCGGGGACTGGTAAGAAAAATCGGAAGAAACAAGGAGAATTTTTCTGCGTGGGAGAAGGAACGGAAAGAGCAGCAGATTTGTAAATCGGTTAATATTGACCGAAATCTGTTCGATCTATTTGCAAAGGCAACCAATCATGCTCCGTTTGCGACGTGGGTGAAGCAAAAAGTCATGGAGGAAATCTATGGCAGTTGGCAATCAAAGCTTGTTCCGCCCAAGGAGTATGAGCTGGTAAATGGTATGATTCTCGTTGATGATGGTGAATCAATTTCATTTTGCCATATTTCGGAATTCCAAAGCAGGGCGTTCAAGCTCTGGACTAGAATCCCGTCTCGCTCTAATACGGAGTTTCGAGTACAGGATAAGAAAAATAATGAAGAGAAGCAGGAGGGAGGTGTATAGCAGAATGGATGAGTTTATTGTTGATGTAAATCGGCGGCTGACGTTTCAGGATGGTGTCAGATGGCGATTTCGACCGGACAATCCATTTATCCGGACGATAGAGTTCGGGATTCGTCCAAAGGATATGACGGATGAGGAGGACTTTATTGCTTATGTTGCCTGTCGGATCTGGAATACAGCGAGCCAAAGGGAAAATGCTTTTTGGCGGTATGCCTTAGAGTATGAAAAAGAAAATGAAGAAAAGCCGTTTGCTACAATATGCAATTATTTGAACAAGTCGGTATATTCCATTATAAAAAGGAAAAAGCCCATATCCGGCTGGATTACTTATATATCTGAATTTACGGTGTATGAAGATGTATTAGGCAAAATGGGTATAGAGCGAAAGCAGCTTGAGCCGAAGATTTTAATGGCGATTGCTGATATTTTGCAGTACAGTTTTCTGATTAAGCCGGAATATGGCTTTATCTGTGCAGATGAGACGTTACCGGAATCACTGCAATTTGCTGAATTTAAAAAGTTTGGTCAGGTCGGTCAAACTACGGTGTTTATCAAAAATTTCAAGTAAAATGTTCGCCCAGGGCATTTGAGGAAGGAGTTAATCATGAAAGCCGCATTAAACAAAATGGTTGAAAAGACACATGGTCTTATTTTGAGGTTTGGCCATACATCGAAGAATATGGCTGTACAGGTCGATGAATACATCGGCAGTCAAATAGACGAGAGATACGAAAATTTGATAACAGGGAAACCGAGGGAAGATAGAAAGAAAAGAGAATTGGTACGGTTTTTATCTAGTATAGTCTTTCTTCTGGCAGTTACAGTCCTTGTGGCTGTGCCGGTTGTTGGACTTTTTTCGACAATTAAGAATAGTGTGATTAGGCACACGATAAAGAGCCCGGATGAATTGGCTACGGGCATGGCAAATCAAGAATACAATCCGGATGAGCAAATGCTTTCCGACTTATATATGCCAGACGTGACTGCAGGAGATGATCTGCAGGACGGAAACACAGGGTATCAGAGAATAACAATAATAGAATAAGGAGTAGAAAAAGGGCAGCACTTCAGGTGCTGCCTTTTACTGTTTTGTAATGGATATTATACTTTCCAGTGGGATTTTGGTTTTATCCGAAAAAATAAGAACCTGATTATCCGCATCAATTCTTTTTAGAGTGCCGGTTTTATTATGATATGCACCGCCAGATTTCAGAGCATCCGGCACAAAGTAGGTTATGGTTACTTCTATGGGCAGTAGATCTATCAGGTTGAAAAGGGTTTGATTGATTTCGTCTACCTGTTCCTGAGATAGAGTAGGAGCAGCTGCGGTCTGCCGTTCAGATTCCTTAATGGCTGCACCATATCCGGTTAATGCTGCAAATGGAGCAAATTGGGCAGCTCGGTCGAGGAGTGGCATCTGAGGATGTTTTTTTGAAATGTGATGTGGCATATAAATCATATCGGCATATTTGTCAGTCATGCTTTATGACCTCCTATTTGAGCGTTTCGTTCTTTTGCAGTAGCACCGTCCTGTAGGCTGATTCCCTTCAGGATGGCATTTTTTCCGAATTTGTGCTTTATATCGAGTAACGCTTGCTGCAGCTTTCTTTCTTTTTCATGTTCCACTTTATTTTTTTCTTCTTCCATTTTCTTTTCGGCATAGTCCGTAAACAGGTCTATTTGCTCGTATACGGCGTTTTTAGGAATATCCGACTCGTATATTACATGATTTGCTACAAGGGCAATACGGCGTATCAGAAGGCTTGTGTCAATGATACAGTCAAATAGCTGTGTTGCACAGGACACGAATTTTTTTGTAGATGAGGTGAAGCCGTCCAAGGAAATTGTACCATGTGCGTGATTGGGAACAGCTCGACCATAACGATCAGTTTTTATAGTTCCTTTATAGGCAGTTCTTTTTTCTGCCGAATTAAGATTTTCAATATCATATCCAACAGTGAGAACAAGCTGATCTGCAGCTAATTTCTTTTCAAACAAATCCATAGAAAGCTGGTCAGCCATTTCTTTTATAATCAATTTTGCTTTTTCTGCGGTATATGGGCAGGACAAAACCTGACTTGTCCCTACACTGCTTGCCTGTGGTCGATATGCCTTAATTTCTTTCATGGTGCAAGGCTCCCAACCCCATGCGTGATCTATCAAAAGTTCTGCATTGATTCCAAACAACCGATAGAGTAAATCTTCATTATGTGGGTTTGTGGGGCTGCCGATGGAGCATCGGGCCACATCACCCATAGTATAGATACCATGCTCGGCGAGTTTTTTTGCATAGCC
>UMES01008074.1_pt1 | contig 11631 bp, 12 predicted proteins | sample 1964791 | NCBI WGS metagenome assembly UMES01 (sample SAMEA4836024, study PRJEB28245) | human gut metagenome | biome: gut microbiome; material: fecal sample | place: Denmark | collected 2008
TGTTTCGTTCCAGAGATGTCGAAGCACAGATGGAGGCAATGGGAATTATCTGCCACCATGAGAAGCAGTTTATGGATGCACCGACGGTTGTCGGAGGTGTCAATCGCCTGCTGAAGGACGAAGACTGTTATGTGGTTATGGATGTCGGCGGAGATCACATCGGAGCGCGTGCCATTGGCGGTTATGCACCGAAGCTGAACAAGGACAATACCATCGTATATTATGTATTGAATGCATATCGCCCATGGTCAAATGATATTGATCATATTGATGGTACACTGGGACAGATTCTTGGTGTTTCCCACATTCAGCTCGGTAAGCTTCACATGGTAAACAATCCGAACAACGGACTTACCACAACTGCAAAAGAATTTATCGAGGGCAGCCGCAAGATGGCTGAGATGGTGACACCGTATATTGCGGTGGATTTTGCATGCGTGAGAGAAGATCTGTACGAAGAAGTAAAGGATTCTTCAGATGTGCCGGTATTTCCGGTGGAATTATATCTGACCTATCCGTGGTTACAGACGGATCTTCCGAATGGTCAGCCGGTTCCGGGCCGGGGGTAAGATATCCGGAAAGTAAGCTTTCAAACACTGCACGTTAGTGTTTAAAAAATAATTAATAACAAGTATTTATTATCTTGAGAGGAGGATTTAATCGATGGCAAAAATCGTGGTTAAATCAGAACGCTGTAAAAGCTGTGGTTACTGCATCAAATTCTGTCCAAAGAACGTACTGGAAATCGGACATGATGTAAACTCTAAGGGTTATGAGTATGTAGTACCGACAAACATGGATGCTTGTATCGCCTGTTGTATGTGCGGACGTATCTGTCCGGATGGTGCGATTGAGATCTACAAATAAGGAGGTAGAAAGATTATGGCAAGAGTATTAATGAAAGGCTGTGAGGCTATCGCTGAAGCAGCAGTAAGAGCCGGCTGTAGATTTTTCGCCGGATATCCTATCACACCGCAGAACGAGATTCCAGAGTACTTCGCAAGAAGACTTCCGGAAGTAGGCGGTAACTTTGTACAGGGTGAGTCTGAGGTTGCATCTGTAAACATGGTATACGGAGCAGCAGCAGCAGGAACAAGATCTATGACATCTTCTTCCAGCCCGGGAATCGCATTAAAGAGCGAGGGAATCTCCTATTGTGCAGCAGCACGTGTTCCAATTGTGTACGCAAACATCTCCAGAGGAGGCCCAGGTGTAGGTGCTATCCAGCCGGCACAGCAGGATTATTTCCAGGCTACAAAAGCTTCCGGTAACGGTGGTTTCCGTATGATGGTTCTGGCTCCGTCTACTGTACAGGAGGCAGTTGACCTTACATATGCAGCATTTGATTATGCAGATCGTGACATGAACCCGGTTCTGCTTCTTGCAGACGGTGTAATCGGTACTATGATGGAGCCGGTTGAACTTCCTGAGATGAAGACAGAGGAAGAGATTGCTGCAATCAAAGAAGGCAAAAAGAAATGGGCTTGTATCGGTCATGAGCTTGACTATGCAAACCGTTCCTGGATCCAGCCAGGTCAGTGGGATACAAAGAAAATGCAGGCATGGAACGAAGATGCTGCAAAAATGTATGCCAGCTGGGAAAAAGATGTAATGGTAGAAGAGTATCAGGTAGAGGATGCTGAGCTTGTTCTTACAGCTTATGGTATCTCCGCCCGTATCTGCAAATCTGTTGTAGATATGCTTCGTAAAGAAGGATACAAGATCGGTCTGATCCGTCCTATTACAGTCAGCCCGTTCCCATATGCTTCTTATGACAAGATCAACTACGATATCTGTAAAGCAGTTCTTGATGTAGAGATGTCTATCCCGGCACAGTTCATCGAGGACGTAGAGATGGGTGTTAAAGGTCGTTGCGCTATCGAGACATGCCTGTGCTCCGGTGGTAACATCATGAGCCGTGAGGCAGTTATCGAGGCTGTTAAAAAGATTTTAGGATAATAAGGAGGATACGGAACATGGAATTAGTTTATTCAAGAACAAAAACAATCCAGGAAGATAAAGTATCCGGATTCTGCCCGGGCTGTATGCACAGCACGGTTGTAAAATTAATCGGTGAAGCTCTTGAAGAGATGAACCTGGTAGAGAAAGCAGTTATGGTTACTGGTATCGGATGCTGCGGTCTTCACATGGATTATATCGCATATGATACAATTACAGCACCGCATGGTCGTGCCTGTGCAGTAGCAACAGGTATGAAGAGAAGCAATCCGGACAGCCTGTACTTCACATATCAGGGTGATGGTGACTTCGCTTCCATCGGTCTTGCAGAGTCTGTTTCTGCAGCAAACCGTGGTGAGAACATCACTGTTATCTTCATCAACAATGGTATTTACGGTATGACAGGTGGACAGATGGCTCCGACTACTCTGGTTGGTATGAAAGCTTCCACAGCTCCGAAAGGACGTATCCCGGAAGAGCATGGTTACCCGATGCATATGTGTGAGATTTTAGACAAACTGACAGCTCCGGCTTACCTGGTAAGAACAAGCTGCAATACTCCGCAGAATGTTATCAAAACCAAAAATGCAATCAAAAAAGCGTTCCAGAATCAGATCGACGGAAAAGGTTTCTCTATGGTAGAGATCGTAACAAGCTGCCCGACAAACTGGGGACTTGAGCCGTTAGACGCATTGGATTTCATCGAGCAGAAAATGCTTCCGGAATATCCGCTGGGCGTAATCAGAGATAAATAGGAGGAAGACAATATGGAAACAAATTTATGTGTTGCCGGATTCGGCGGACAGGGTGTCATGACTCTTGGTAAATTCCTTGCATCTGCAACCTGTGATTCTACAGATAAAAACGTTACTTTCTTCCCGTCCTACGGCGCTGAGCAGCGTGGTGGTACAGCGAACTGTTTCGTTGTAATCTCCGACGAGATGGTAGGTGCACCTCTGGGTGATGTTATGGACGATCTGATCGTTATGAACGGTCCGTCCCTGCAGAAGTTCCTCCCGACTCTGAAACAGGGTGGTACACTTTTCATCAACAGCTCTATCGTACCGGAAGAGGATATCGACAGAACTGATATCAAAGTGGTAAAAGCTCCGGTTACAGAGATGGCTCTGGAAATGGGAAATGCAAAAGTATTAAACGTAATCATGCTTGGTGTATACGTTGGTTATACAGAGGTTGTATCTCCGGAAGTTGTATGGGGAACCATTGAGCATAAACTTGCTAAAAAAGCAAAATTACTTCCACTGAACAAAGAAGCTTTCGAGAAAGGTCTGGAGATCGGACGTTCTCAGAGATAATCAGCTGTAAGTAGTTGAACTTATCACATAGTGAGATTTACATTTGTATAAAAAATAAAAATGCGACTGATTCGTGAATGGCGGATCAGTCGTATTTTTGTTTGTCAGAAAAGAAACTTATTTTTACAGAGATTACAGGGGAATAGAGGGTTGTTCCAGTGCCTGTGCAAAAACATCCAGATGAGGATATCGCCATGCAACGACCAGATTAGCACGCTGCAATCCGTGCAGTTTTTCCAACGGGAATTTTTTTAGGTTTTCCCTGTTATTTTTATAAAAAATTTATGTTTCGGCCAGAAAAAACTGTGGGAATAAGGATAGAATAATGGTAAAATAAATTTATATAAAGGTATCAGACAAGCGTCTGAACAGTGATAAAAATTTGTGGTTTTCAGAGGAGAAAAAGAGATGGAGAAAATTTATTTTAAAATGAAACATTCCGGGATATTGGGGATTATCGCCGGTGTGTGTGCCATGATCATTGGTCTGCTGGTCATGATTTCAGGAATTGTGTTACTGAAAAACAAATCGGATATTATTTTTTAACCAAATTAAGAAGGTCCCCTGTTCTAATTGCGTGAAGCAATAAGCGGGGGTTTTCTTATCGCTGGGAAAAGGAGAAACGTATGATCGCAGCATTTAGTGGGACAACGATTTATGAGGGGACAGATGTGACAGAGTACAATCGTATCTGTGAGATGCTTTCTACTCATAAGATTCGGTATAAAACACATACAACAAGTACGGATAAGCGGACAGGGGTTCGAAATTTCCGTGGACATGGAGTCACGACCGGTGTAGATACAAAGGAACTGTATCAATATTCTATCTGTGTGCGCAGAGAGGATATGGAAAAAGCAAAGCGGCTTGTAGCAGGAAAATAAAATATAGCAAATTGAACAAAAATTTTCAAAAAAGATAGAAATGTTTGCTGTCAAACTGTTTGACGGCAAACATTTTTTGCGTTATAATAATAACGCTTTGGGAAGGAGGAGCGTTATGAAAAAGGATTGCATCGGGAATGATGTTCGGATCCTGTCACATCAGATTCACCGCTGGATCGAAAATTCACCGAATAAAAAGAAAATAGACAGTCTTACAGGGGCCAATGCCTGGATCATTGGATATATTTCAGATAAAACAAAAAATAACGAAGATGTATTTCAGAAAGATTTAGAGAAAAATTTTGAGATTACCCGTTCTACGGCATCGAAGGTAGTCAACCTGATGGTAGAAAAAGGGATGATCGAGCGTCAGAGTGTGCCATGGGATGCACGTTTGAAAAAGCTTGTGCTGACCGACAGAGGCAGAGCAATTCATGATCTGATGCTGGATGATTTTACTGTGATAGAGCAGACATTATCTCAGGGATTTACTGAGAAAGAGCTGGCACAGTTCTTTGATTACATACATCGCATGCAGAAAAATATGAAAGAAAGTCTGGAAGACAGATTAAAAAATAAAAAACAGGAGGAAAGTAAAACGTGAAACTTGTAAAAAAGTTAATGGAATCTCTGCGGGAATTTAAAAAATCGAGTATTCTGACTCCGGTTTATGTTACCGTGGAAGTTATCATGGAAGTACTGATCCCATTTGTTATGGCAAGTCTGATCGATAAAGGTATCGAAGCCGGAAAAATGTCCGTAATCTGGAAATATGGAATCATACTTTTAGTATTTGCAATGATCTCACTGGCCTTCGGGTCAATGGCAGGACATCAGGCATCTATTGCATCCTGTGGTCTTGCCCAGAACTTAAGAAAGGATATGTATTACCGCATTCAGAACTTCTCATTTTCCAATATTGATAAGTTCTCAACGGCAAGTATCGTAACACGTCTGACCACAGATGTGACCAACGTACAGAATGCCTATCAGATGCTGATCCGTGTGGCAGTCCGTGCACCGATCATGATCATCTTTGCAATGGTAATGTCCTTTAGTATCAATGTGAAAATCTCTCTGATTTTCCTTGCAACCATTCCGGTGCTTGGATTTATTCTGATCTGGCTGGCTCAGTATGTACATCCGTATTTTGAGCGTGTGTTCAACACATATGACCGTCTGAATGAAGTCGTACAGGAGAACCTGCATGGTGTCAGAGTTGTAAAATCCTTTATCCGTGAGGATCATGAGGATGAGAAATTTGGAAAAATCTCTCAGAAAATCTATAAAGACTTTGCAAAAGCAGAGAAATTGCTTGCATTTAACTCACCTGCTATGATGTCTGCCATTAATGTCTGTTTGCTGGCAGTTGCATGGATCGGAGCAAAGGCAATCATTGTCAGTGGAAATACGCCGGGCATCGCCGGTGGTATGACAACCGGTGAACTGATGAGTCTGTTTTCTTATGCAATTCAGATCCTGATGTGTCTGATGATGATCTCCATGGTATTTGTAATGGTTATCATTGCGAGATCTTCTGCAGAACGTATCGTTGAGATTCTGGAAGAGGAAAGCGATATTCAGAACAAAGAAAATCCGGTAACAGAAGTAGCTGACGGATCTATTGAATTCGAAAATGTACAGTTTTATTATGCGAAGAAAGCCGATAAACCGGTACTGGATAATATTAATCTGAAAATTGCTTCCGGTGAAACAATTGGTATCATCGGTGGAACAGGTTCTGCAAAATCCAGTCTGGTGCAGCTGATTCCGCGACTGTATGATGTGGCATCCGGTGATGTCAAAGTCGGTGGCATAGATGTCCGTGACTATGACCTTGAGACACTGCGTGATGCGGTAGCTATGGTACTTCAGAAAAATGTCTTATTCTCCGGCACAATCAAGGAAAACCTGCGTTGGGGTAATGAGAAAGCAACGGATGAGGAGCTGATCCATGCATGTCAGCTGGCTCAGGCTGATGACTTCGTACAGACATTTCCGCATAAATACGACACTTATATCGAGCAGGGTGGAAATAATGTTTCCGGTGGACAGAAACAGCGTCTGTGTATTGCCCGTGCGTTACTGAAGAAACCGAAGATTTTGATTCTGGATGATTCTACCAGTGCGGTAGACACCAAGACAGATGCGCTCATCCGTAAGGCTTTCCTGGAGGAAATTCCGGATACGACCAAGATTATTATCGCGCAGCGTATTTCTTCCGTACAGGATGCGGATCATATCATCGTTATGGATGATGGTAAGATCAGTGCGTATGGCACACATGATGAATTATTGAAGAACAGTGATATCTATCGTGAAGTATATGAATCACAGGTGAAAGGAGGAAGTGACGATGAGCAGTAATAATAAAAAACGTATGTCTGCAGCAAAAGATACAAAAGGAACCGTGAAACGTCTCCTTGGATATCTGAGCGCATATAAATTTCGTTTTATTTTTGTAGTTATCTGTATTGCGATTTCTGCCGCAACAGTTGCTTACTCCGCAGTATTTATCCAGGATCTGATCGATGATTATATCACACCGTTGCTGACACAGTCCCAGATTGATTTTACCGGTCTGAAACAGTATCTGATAAAAGTTGCAATAATCCTGTTTGCAGGTGCAGTAGCTGCTTATCTGTATAACCGTTTTATGGTTGTCATCGGACAGGGAATTTTGAAAAAAATCCGTGATGAGATGTTTTCCCACATGCAGAAATTGCCGATCCGGTATTTTGATACCCATGCACATGGCGATATCATGAGTCATTATACCAACGATACCGATACATTGCGCCAGATGATCTCGCAGAGTATCCCGCAGCTGATGAACTCTGTTATGACGATCGTGGTTGTATTTATTTCCATGCTGAGCATCAGTTTCTGGCTGACACTGATCGTTGTTGTTTTTGTTTTTATCATTCTGAAAGTAATTGGTTCTGTGGCTGGTCGAAGTGGAAAATACTTTATCAAGCAACAGGTTTCTCTGGGCGACGTAAATGGTTATGTGGAGGAGATGATGAACGGGCAGAAAGTTGTCAAAGTATTCTGCCATGAGGAGCAGGCAAAGGCCGGATTTGATCTGAAAAACGGAGAACTCTGCGTCAATGCGACAAAGGCGAACTCTTATGCAAATATTCTGATGCCAATCCTGAACAACATCGGATTTATCCTTTACGTTGTTGTAGCAATCGTAGGTGGAGCACTTGGTATCAGCGGTGTGATAAACATCAGCCTGACAGGAGTCAGTGTACTGACACTTGGTGCCATCGCATCTTTTCTGCAGTTATCAAGAAGCTTTGTAAACCCGATCAGTCAGGTTTCCCAGCAGTTAAACTTCGTTGTAATGGCCATCGCCGGTGCAGAGCGTATTTTTGAACTCCTGGATGAAGAAGTAGAAGAGGATGAGGGAAATATCACTCTGGTTCGTGCAGAGAAAAACGGTGATGTTCTGACAGAGTGTATACAGCGTACCGGTCACTGGGCATGGAAAGTGCCGCAGGCAGACGGAAGTACAGAACTGGTTGAGATGCTTGGACATGTGGAATTCCATGACGTAGACTTTGGTTATGTACCGGAGAAAACTGTTTTACATGATATTACGCTGTATGCAGAACCGGGACAGAAAGTAGCATTTGTAGGTGCAACCGGAGCCGGAAAAACAACCATCACAAACCTGATCAACCGTTTCTATGATATTCAGAAAGGTACGATCACATATGATGGACTGGATATCGGACGTATCAAAAAAGCAGACCTTCGTCGTTCTCTCGGCGTGGTTCTTCAGGATGTCAACCTGTTTACCGGAACGGTAATGGAAAATATCCGTTATGGTAAACTGGATGCGACAGATGAGGAATGTATCGCAGCAGCAAAACTGGCAAACGCAGACGGATTTATCCGTATGCTGCCGAATGGCTATGATACAGTACTTTCCGGTGACGGAAGCGGCTTATCCCAGGGACAGAGACAGCTGATCTCTATTGCTCGTGCGGCAGTTGCAGATCCGCCTGTTATGATTCTGGATGAGGCAACTTCTTCCATCGATACGAGAACAGAAGCCATTGTTCAGCGTGGTATGGATGCTCTGATGAAGGGACGTACCGTATTTGTTATCGCTCACAGACTTTCTACAGTACAGAACTCTGACGTTATCATGGTTCTGGAGCAGGGTCACATTATCGAGCGAGGCAGTCACGAGAAACTGATCGAAGAAAAAGGAAAATATTATCAGCTTTATACCGGTGCTTTTGAGCTGGAGTAAAATGTTCTTGTCATAACAATACTCCTCGTATAAATAATAAATCTTGTGCGACATTTTCTGGTGAGCCAAATTGTGAAACAAGATTTTCGTAGGTACAATCTGGAAATTGATTCACATACTCTTCTAAATTTGCACGAAGCTTTGACATATATAAATAGTAATGATAGTATAAAATCATCGAAGAAGAGGGGGAGTTCATTGGAGAAGGTCAACACGAAACGCGCTAAACTCATTCAAACTTTTTTGTATAAGTGAAATCATAATTGGGGGCTGTTTATGAGGAAAAAAATTATAAGAATTATCATTGTAGCATGCTTTGGAACTATTTTATGGTTCAGCGGATATGCACATGCGCAGAAAAGTTTTTTCATCTGGGATGAGGGGTATGTGGCAGGAGCTGTGGATGAGAAAATAAGTATAGCATTTACATTTTTGACTCCCAATCAAAACTTAGCAGGAACTTTGGAGTCGGTTTCATTTCCGGATGATTCGTATATAATAGTAGAGGATGTTCAGGTTTCAAAGATGGAGACGAGATATCAATGGTATCGGTTTTACGGTATTATATTGAATATCAGGTTAAAGGAACCCGGTGAAATGAAAACAGACTCAGTTATTTTACATTACACCAATGGAATGGAAGAAAAATATGTCCTGGGGGACTGGGTATATGACATTGGAACTGCAGATGACGAGGGAATCAACACCTGGGAATCTGTGGCGGCATCATCGTCATCCACGGAGTTTGCATATGATTATATCTGTGAGAAGGACGGCATCGATTCGTGCCAGATCTATACCGGAATTGCTGATCCTGCAGATGCAGAACGAAAAAATAACGAAACGTTTTCAGGAACCATTGATATCAGCAAGTCCGAAGCACCTTTAAAATATGTCCGCTCCAAAATTGTATATGAGAAGGATGGACAGGAGAAAGTAACATATGGAAAGGGATGCTATTGCGGTGGAATGGGACTGACCAAAGAAGGTATTGAACTGTCCCGGAAGCACAATCAGTAAAATGTAACAAATTTATTGTACCAATTCTTGAGAATTGGTTGTCAATTTTTTCTATAACAACATCAGAATATATAAAAAGGAGATCCTGCATGAATTGGCTTTCATGTGGGATCCCTTTTTAAATGGTATCAATACGCTATATTAGTCATCAATGCCAACAATGACATTGCTTGCCTTGATAATTGCGTAAGCTTCTTTTCCAACCTCGAGACCAAGCTCTTTGATGGAAGCCATTGTGATGGTAGAACTGATGATGTTGCCACCACCGATGTCGATTTTTACAATACCGTTTACTGCACCTGTTTCAATAGCAACAACAGTACCTTTTAACTGATTTCTTGCACTGAGTTTCATACTATATATCCATCCCGATTATGTTAATGTACGCCCGGAATCTTTGGAATAAAAAGTCCGGGCGCGTTTTTTGCGTATTTATTATAAACGAATGATGCAGTTTATGACAAGTTAATTTATTTCTGCGATACAGATTGCTATTTTATCTCTGCAAATATATACTGAAGTTAATGGCAATTGTGCACGACAAGAAGTGTTTCACAAAATATGAAGCGTTTCCCGCTTGGAAGATATTGGTCAGATGCACGTAGACATGTATTTTTGAAAGGAAAAAATGAAATTATGAGATATCCGGAATTTTTAAAAAAGAATGGCTGCATTGGATTTGTGGCGCCATCCTTTGGATGCAATATTGAACCGTATAAAACCGCTTTTGGACATGCGTTGGATAACTTTGAAAAAATGGGTTATCGGACAGAACTGGGTCCGAACTGTTATGAGGGTTGTGGCATCGGCATCAGCAATACACCGGAAAAATGTGGGCAGGAGCTGATGGAGTATTATTGTAATGAAACAAGCGACGTGTTGATTTCCTGCGGCGGCGGTGAACTGATGTGCGAGGATCTTCCCTATGTGGATTTTGAAAAAATCCGCCAGGCAAAGCCAAAGTGGTATCTGGGCTATTCCGACAATACGAATATGACCTTTCTGTTGACGACACTTTGTGACGTGGCATCCGTCTATGGACCATGTGCGGCAGCTTTTGGGATGGAGCCCTGGCATCCGGCGATTCAGGATGCGTTTGATGTGCTGACCGGACAGAAATTGACTGTCAAAGGCTATGACCTGTATGAAAAAGAAGGATTAAAAGACGAAGAAAATCCGCTGGTGCCGTACAATGTGACGGAGCCTTGCATTCGCAAAAAAGTGCCGGATGCAGATATTGCCATAGAAGGTCGTCTGATCGGAGGCTGTCTGGACGTACTGACACTGCTTCTTGGTACAAAATATGATAAAGTACAGGAATTTACAGAACGTTATCAAGAAGACGGAATTATCTGGTTTATCGAAGCCTGCGATCTTAATGTCATGGGAATTCGTCGTGCATTATGGCAGATGGAACAGGCAGGCTGGTTCGGACATGTGAAAGGCTTTCTGATCGGTCGCCCTTATTGCAATGGAGAAGAATTTCTGGGACTGGATCAGTATGAGGCAGTGACGGGAATTCTCGGAAAATATAACGTACCGATTCTTATGGATCTGGATATCGGACATATTCCACCGTCGATGCCGCTGATCTGCGGAAGCTACGCAAAAGTGACTTCTGTGGGAAATGACGTGGAGGTGGAGATGTTATTGAAATAAAAAGTGTAGTGTACAGTGATTCTGAGAAAAAGAAGCTGTTACAATGAGAAAAGTACGTTCAGAAACTTTTCAGTATAGAGAGTTATCGATATTTGGAAAAGATTCAAGGATATTCCTGAAACAAAGAGGGAGAAGAGATGAAAAAAGAAGGATTTAAAAAATACTAGAAAAAAGCAACGGCAGTCTTACTGGCGGCCTGGATGGTATGTGGACTGTTTGGGACAGTATCTGCCTGGGCACAGGATGGAACTGCTTCCGGAGCTACGACATTTGATGTAAAAATTGTGCATACCAATGATATTCATGCGAGGGTGGAAGAGGATGATTATAATCAGGTAATCGGCATGGACCGGTTGAGTGGAATTGCGCAGAAATTTACTGAAGAGGCAGACGGATCCCTGATGCTGGATTCCGGTGATACGTTTCACGGTCAGTCGATTGCGACACTGGTAAAAGGCGAATCTGTAGCAAAATTAATGAAAACCTGCGGATATGATGCAATGACCACGGGAAACCATGACTGGAG
>UMES01038327.1_pt1 | contig 11502 bp, 10 predicted proteins | sample 1964791 | NCBI WGS metagenome assembly UMES01 (sample SAMEA4836024, study PRJEB28245) | human gut metagenome | biome: gut microbiome; material: fecal sample | place: Denmark | collected 2008
ACCGGCGGATGCCTGAAGGAACTTTACATTTGTCGCGTATGATGTGCTCCGCGCATATCATGGAAGTTATAAAATTGATCAAGCAGAAATTGAAGGACAATGAACCAGTCCGTGTGATAAGTACGCAGTTGGTTGAAGCCGGGGTAGATATTGATTTCCCTGTAGTATACCGTGCTTTTGCCGGTCTGGATTCAATCATACAGGCGGCAGGAAGATGTAACCGGGAAGGCAAATTGAATCATGTGGGTAAATTAGGTCAGGTTTTTGTCTTTAATTTGGAGAATACTCTTTTGCGTGGTTTGATGGGAAAGGGAGCGGCTGCTTTGCGGGAGATACTGTCTGTTTCCGATGGGAGCGACTTGTTTTCTCCGGAGTGTATGGCTCAATATTTCAGCTTATTCTATAGCAATTGTAACACCTTTGATAAGGCTAATATAAAAGGTCTGTTATATAAAGGTTTTGCAGAAATGCACTTTATGTTTGCAACTGCTGCAGAGAAGTTCCGGTTGATAGACGATAAAGACTCGGTATCCATCTTGGTCGGCTATGGTGATGGTGCAACCTTACTGGAGGAACTGAAGCGGATTGGCCCGGAATTTTGGTTGTTACGTAAGCTACAGCAGTATAGCGTATCCATTAGAAAATGGGATTTCGAACAGTTATGTAAACAGGGAACAGTGGGAGTGTATGCTGGGATTTTTATATTGGAAGATGGAAGGTGTTATGATGAACGGGCCGGATTGGTTTTGGACGGTGCTTGGGTAGAGGAACTACTGTTGATGTGATAGGTGTTACAGATTGAGTTGGTTATAATAGTGCGTTTGGATTGAAATGTGTCTGAATTACAACAATAACATTACCGTCGCATCCTTTACGGGTGCGACGGCTATGACACGTGTATCAACTTCTGGCCAATGCACGTACCTATATAAGGTACGACAGACTCCGAAGGACACGCGTACCGGTTGTCAACTGTTTCAATCCACGTACCTATATAAGGTACGACCAAGTATGACAGCTCTTTCAACGGCTCGTCCATTGTTTCAATCCACGTACCTATATAAGGTACGACCAACAACCGACTATATGTTATAAAACATATAACGGTTTCAATCCACGTACCTATATAAGGTACGACAAACGGTAAGACCGTCCTTTAAATTACCGTCAGTTTCAATCCACGTACCTATATAAGGTACGACGCTTCCATATCCTCTAAAGGGGGTAAATTCAAAGTTTCAATCCACGTACCTATATAAGGTACGACAAAGCGGCATATTCAAGTATGTTTACCCGTTCCTGTTTCAATCCACGTACCTATATAAGGTACGACATATCACGCTTTCGACCTCCCTACTCTTTTCCATGTTTCAATCCACGTACCTATATAAGGTACGACTTGCAAACTTATTACGCTACTGTTATCACTGTCAAGTTTCAATCCACGTACCTATATAAGGTACGACATAGCATTAGCTCCAAGTGTTTTATCCGTCTCAAGTTTCAATCCACGTACCTATATAAGGTACGACATAGCATTAGCTCCAAGTGTTTTATCCGTCTCAAGTTTCAATCCACGTACCTATATAAGGTACGACCATTTTTCAGGATCATCTTCTCCTGCCACAATAGTTTCAATCCACGTACCTATATAAGGTACGACCGCACCTCTTTTTATTACACTTACATACAATCCTGTTTCAATCCACGTACCTATATAAGGTACGACGGAACGGTTTTTTGTGTTTTATTCCTGTTTTATCAGTTTCAATCCACGTACCTATATAAGGTACGACAAGGCCTTGGATTTTGATCGTATCTACATCCGTGTTTCAATCCACGTACCTATATAAGGTACGACTTAAAGGGGTCACAAAACTCATCCGTATAGTATTGTTTCAATCCACGTACCTATATAAGGTACGACCAATGGCGCGCTTTTGGCGTCTACCGGCTCCAATAGTTTCAATCCACGTACCTATATAAGGTACGACGTCGCCTGTGTGTCAGATAAAGAAACAGGATTTGTTTCAATCCACGTACCTATATAAGGTACGACTTTCATTTGTATGTTATCGTTCAAAATAACACCGTTTCAATCCACGTACCTATATAAGGTACGACTTTTTATACTTGTGGATGTTTCTGCGGTTCAAGAGTTTCAATCCACGTACCTATATAAGGTACGACTGGTATTTCCTGGTATACTCATGCCTTTTATGGCTGTTTCAATCCACGTACCTATATAAGGTACGACTCGAATTTACCGCTGCTGACTTTAACGTGTTGGTTTCAATCCACGTACCTATATAAGGTACGACGTTAGAGGGCGCAATGATGTGTTTGAAAGAAAAGTTTCAATCCACGTACCTATATAAGGTACGACATGGAGCCTGACTTCTTCTTTGGCCGCCGACCGGGGTTTCAATCCACGTACCTATATAAGGTACGACAAAACTTCCTTGTGACACAAATTGTCCGCTTTTTGTTTCAATCCACGTACCTATATAAGGTACGACTCCTGTTGGGTCAACCTGTGTTACCATCTTGCGAGTTTCAATCCACGTACCTATATAAGGTACGACTTCTGACGCACAGTAGACACATCGTAATCTGGTTGTTTCAATCCACGTACCTATATAAGGTACGACGGCAGTCAGACCTATACATAAACCGGGAGTTGCAGTTTCAATCCACGTACCTATATAAGGTACGACAAATATGATTTTTCAGATGTTGATGATTTCTTTGTTTCAATCCACGTACCTATATAAGGTACGACGACATTGACATTTAATATTCACGGCGATACTCCCGTTTCAATCCACGTACCTATATAAGGTACGACAATACGGTTTTTGGTTACCAACGTCCCTGGTACGTTTCAATCCACGTACCTATATAAGGTACGACTGGACCGGCTTTTATTATACATAGCAAAGGCAAGTTTCAATCCACGTACCTATATAAGGTACGACAAACGGGACAGTCGTTTTATTTGTACCAGACGGTTTCAATCCACGTACCTATATAAGGTACGACTTTAACAATTCAATAAAAGTTGGATCACTAAATGTTTCAATCCACGTACCTATATAAGGTACGACTGTATTCACCTACATTCATTCCCAAAGCAGAAGTTTCAATCCACGTACCTATATAAGGTACGACTGCATTACAAATAATGCAAACATTTACAGTCTGTTATCAATGCATTTATGCGATAATAAACTTTTTGGATTTTTTATTGATGAAATAAAACTAATAGGAGTGTTTAATAGGCTAATAATCAATGATTGCGAAAACTCCAGCTTTTTGTTAATGCTTAATGTTCGCAAACAGTTATATTATAAGTTCATCTTCTACATTATAGGATGTGACGACACCTATGTATTCAACTCTTTTAGAATAATTATTTCCCAAGAAATAGAAACGAATACTATCTTTTTTATGATCGATGATATCCGATAGTTTTAATCTTAACTCGGTAAATTGAGCAGGCGAGACAGAGCATTCAAAAACGGAATTTTGGACGCGTTGGCCATAATTCAGGCATTGACGTGCTACCTGACGTAACCTGCGCTGTCCGTCGGAAGTCATCGTTTCTACGTCATATGTAACTAGAACATACATGAACTTACTTCATTAAAAAGACCGGATAATTATCTAAATCGTTTCTCAAAAAACGAGCTAAAAGCATCGCCTGAATATATGGGATCAGTCCTATCGGTACGGATTCATTTAAGTAGGGGTGGATTATTGTCTCTTTTTTTCTCTTCTGCCAAGCGAGTAAGACTCCCTTTCTGATATCTTCATCCATTACAATCCCGTTATCTCCGTGTTCGACAAAACCTTTACCGGATATCTGTTTACGATTAATTAAGGACAAAACCAACCTGTCTGCCAGGTAGGCTCGTAACTCTTCCATCATATCTAACGCTAAACTCGCTCTTCCTGGTCGATCGGTATGTAAAAAGCCTACGTATGGATCAAGTCCTACTGTTTCCAATGCAGACTGTACCTCATGATTCAGCAATGTGTAAACGAATGACAATAGAGCATTTACTTTGTCTTTGGGCGGTCTTCTGTTCCTCCCGTTAAAAGGAAAATCCTCACATTGCGATATGATCATCTGGTTAAATACAGAGAAATAAGTTGTAGCGGCTTCTCCCTCTATACCTCTTAATGTATCGGAGGACTCAGCAACTAAAGCCTGATTCTTTGATCTCTTTAACTTTTCAGATACGGATAAAAACAAGGATAGCTGTTTGTCGGAAGAAATGTGATCTCTTTTGAAACGATCGATAACCGTCCGGGAATTTGCTATCTTTCCTGCAATAAAAAGCCGACTGATTTCCAGTGATTTATTTGCATCGTCGGCAATCCTGTATTGTGTTCTTCGTAAAAGGACATTTCCTTTTGTCGGACCGGAGACTCTACCTTGAAACTGTCCATTAGCACTTAAAAAACATAATCCTACATTTCTTTCAGCACACATCTTCATTAATGCCGGAGAAGCACCTATATATCCGAATGTGACAATACCTTCTATATTTAAAACCGGAATTCTGAATATATCTTTTTCCTTAACCCTAATTACAACGTTTTCTCCATCTTTAGTTAAATAGGCTTCAGGAGTAGTTACATACAATGTGTTCAATAATTTTCTCATATTTTAATCGTATAACTGGGACAGGTAAGTATTCACTTTCGGTGTTTTTGTCAGTACTTTAGGCATACATACGTCACATAAAGAACATGACTTGCAATGCGCTTTGTATATTGCCGGCGGAAGAACTTTTTGCTCGTATAGCTTGTGCATTTGGACACATTTATTTTCAACCAGTTTCCGTAATTCTTCAGTAAACTGGACCTCTTCTCGGTGGCGAGTTTCCCCATAATACAAAAAGCCTTTTTCTATGCTGACGTTATACATCTCTTCCAGGCAAATCGCTTGTGCGCATAGCTGGACTTCATCTATCTGATCTTTTTTAGGTTTGCCTCGTTTGTATTCGACCGGAATTAATTGCCAGAATCCCGGATATTTAGGATGTCTTATTGAATTTTGTCCGGAGGTGGAAGCGACCATCTCTACTACATCAGAGATACCATAAAGTCCCAGCCGTCTGGAGACAAGCGTTACGGATCTTAATGTTACTATGCCTTTATTGCGGTTCATCAAGGTAGGATCATCGACTTTTTGATGCATCCAGTTTCCTTCAATAGTGAGGTTGTTTTCCGCCCACTGTTGTTCGATATGTATAAGGGCCCATTGACGTTTACAGAAAGTTATGTGTTGGATTCCGGAAAGCATCAACAGGTCCTCATCTCCGTATTCTATCATATCATGTCCAGAACTTCTACACCTTCCGGTAGTTTATCCTTGTCGATGGTAACAATATAATCGTCGAACGAACGGGGTGGGCGTTGGTCATCCTTAAGTTGAACCTTCACTAAACCGAATAAAGAATGAGCTGAAGCATTACCTAATGCTGTACTGTGTTTGAATACGATCAATTTGCGGGCATTCATCATTCCTCTGGCTGCTGAATGGTCGTGATCGAACATGTTTTTCAATGAATCCCAGAATAAGTTCAGGTCATCTTCATTGAATCCGGTTTGTGCGGCTAAATGAGCGGAAATAAATCCGTTAGCTTTATATAGTCCGTAAGGAACTGTAAATTTACGTCCCATAGTGCGGTTATCTCCACTCTGTTTTTTAGCCTCATCCTCCGTAGCCACAGCCATACGGGTTATACTATGTTCGGCAGTAACAATCGGACTGATGGAACGGGCAAAAGTAAATTGGATAGGGCCACGAACCTGTCCGGCATTTTCGCCTGTACTTAGTACGGCTCCAAATGTCCTTATGTCATAAAAGTTTCTGCACATCCATTGCCGAGCAGCCTCTGTTTTATCTCCTTTCTCTTTTATATCTTTAACCCCTTCCTGTTTATGAGCGTCTGCGATCAGATTATTCAATACCGCTTTCTCTTTAATGAATATATCATACAGTCTTTCTCCTCCTTTTACTATTTGAACAAAGTTCCGGACTTTACGCTTCAGACAGACATCGGAAACCAGGCCTTCACCTGTTTCCGGATCAACTCTGGGTAAATTTCCGGCATCGGGATCACCGTTCGGATTACCATCCTGTACATCAAATAAATAAATGAAGTCGTAACGATTGTTTATTGCTGTTTCCATATTTGTATAGTATTAATTTTTTTCTTTATCTGTTGTTGTTTTATATAAATCTTCTCTTTGATGGTAATAACCGATTGCGAAACGCGATTGGTCGTCCATCGATAAATATTTAGGTAATCCGTTACTATCCAGGTTGGTGATAACACTTTGCAATAATTTTTCATAATAAACAGATTTCCCGGTATCAAATTTTGCAAGGTGATGTCTGGATAAAGACAACAAGCGGCCGAATACAGTTGTCGGGGTTGTCGACGCTGCACCGTAGTAACGCTCTTTGATCGTAGAATTTGCTCCTGGGATAGCATCACTCTGGATCTTTTCAAGGATAGCAAACAAGCGGCCACATAAGTACGCTTGGTTTTTATTTTCTAAATCTAATGCCATTTGAATTTCTTTAGGTGGATTATTATGATTTCTGAATTTTCTATTTAAGTAGGCTTTGAGTATAGCGGCTCTTATCGACGTTATATTCCGGTCTGCTTTGATTCGTATCAGACATTGCATCTGCAATGTGGTCGGGTAGGGTTGGTTATCCCATATGCTTTGACTTAAATCGCTGGCTAAGCAGGGAGGCAGATTTTCCATTTTATTTAAGGAAGCAACTTGGGTCAGTAAGTTGAATAAAGAAAAATAGGCTCTTTGATTCTTGCTTTTAATGATTTCCAAGTCCTTAAAATGTTGTCTGATGTGACTGGCAAATTCGCCTACTGTTCCTTGTCGCCAGAATCTAACGGAGATACGGGCGGCATTAGGAGATAAACCTAACACGTAAAAGGGAGTTTTGTCCTCGTCATTCAATACTCCCGAGAACGGGGACTTCAAGAAGTCTCTGATAACTTCCGTGTTTTTATCCGGATCATCTTTGGGAGGAGATGTAAATATGAAACAGAAACATTGCTCCAACTTTGTCGGTTTCTGAGACCAGAAAACAACGGATGTGTCATGCAAGCGATATTTGTTAGAGGAATCTTTTCCCAATAAAGAATTTAAAGCTGTGGTATAAGCAGCTTCCGCTTCTTTTGAAATGGGTGCGTTCATACCTTGCTCTTTATAATAAGAATCGTAACCCGATTTCTTTTGAAAGCCAACCAGTTTAGCTCCGCTCTTACCCCCGGGTATGGCTATGGCACTATTGAGTATGGCTATCGGAGCCTTTTTTCCGGTGATGAGGCATATCCCTGTAGGTTCATCTTTGTCTGAACAGTCTTCTATAGATGATGTTACATCCGGATTTGCAGCCACGATAGTATTGTTTCCTGCTACTTTAAAGGAGATGTTTGTCCCGTCTTTTTTGATACATTCTTCCCATAAAGGGTCCATTTTTATACGTTGAAGATTATCAGGATTATCGTAAAATTTGGCTACTGCTTGAATCTCTTCATTGGAAGGATACATTTCGGCAAGCCGCCTGACCTCCTGAACAAAGGTTTTATTTTGTTTAGCGGCATCGTCCAGTGCTTTTGGCATTCCTTTATCATCCGTATTTTTAGGTTGGGCTAACACATATCCGAAATGGTCCCAAAATACATTTGCCGTTTGCCAACTGTTGCTGCCGGTACGTCCTTTACTTTTGACGACCAGGTATTTTTTTGCTCGTTTCTGTTTTCCTACCCCCTCGGTGGTATCCTGTAGTTCTAAAAAATTCCCTTTTTTATCTATCAGAATAAGATAAGGTATTTCTTTCCATTCTAATCCATGGGGAGCAATAGTACTCCCCGGATCAGCAGCTTTACGCTGGTAGTATTCGTATAATGCTTGCAAAATCATCGGCGTACCTCCTCACTGTTAATGGATGGAACGATCAAGACTCCTTGTTTCATTATAGCCCTGAAGAACATTGGCTTTGGATCTTTTTCGTTTGTGAAATCCATATCATATAGCATATATCCAAAATCACGATCTTCGGGTATTCCGTTTCCTTTTACCGGATTTTCGATGTATGTGAAATCTGCGGAGAACTCACGGCAACCTAAATAGGGTTGATTGAAACATTGCCCCTTTTTAGCTCTACGTTCGAACATAGCATTATATTTGCCTGGATTTTCGTCAGAGGACTTTGATGGCACTTTCAACATATCTTCTTTCGCTCTATTTCTTATAGGTATAAATTCCAACTCTGCAAAAATTCTATAGCAAACATCTTTTAGTAACAAACTGGATTTTTGTTGCCGATTATCTTCGATGAATAATCCGGATGAACGGGGGCTCATTAAACTTCCAATCTCATTTCTTTTCATGGAAAACCATCTGATTGGATTTAATACTTCTATTCGAGTAATATTCCATTGTATGGCTGGTTTCCAAAATATAGATTCGAAAATAGCTCGGGCAGCAGATGGCGTTATTATGTCGTAGCTAACTCTTTCGACTTTCATCTCCGGACGGGTAAAGCAGGCCATGCTTCCTTTAACCTCAAGACAGTATTCTTTATTTGTATATATCATATGTTTAGGTTAACGTAATATAAGGTGTTTATGCTTTGAGTAATAAGGTATCTTTATAACTCTGTTCAACAAAGATATATTTTATTTTCTAACAAACAAATATTTTAATCCTGTAATCTTCTTGCAAAAAATATTATAAATAGTTGTCCCCGTAAAGGATGCGACATTAAAGACACGTTCAAACGCGCCTTTGAAGAGTGGTTTCAATCCACGCATCTGTAAAAGATGCGACTTATTAGTTGCATTATTACTGTTGTATTCTAAAACGGACGTTTCAATCCACGCATCTGTAAAAGATGCGACTGGCATTGCGAAAAAACTCCTGCACTCTGGTAAGTTTCAATCCACGCATCTGTAAAAGATGCGACTTGACGAGGACGGTAATGCTTATAAGGTTGATTTCGTTTCAATCCACGCATCTGTAAAAGATGCGACATTATGGGATTATTGTATTCCTTTTGAGGGCAATGTTTCAATCCACGCATCTGTAAAAGATGCGACGTAGACGCCAAAAGCGCGCCATTGCTGCACAAGTTTCAATCCACGCATCTGTAAAAGATGCGACTTGGTTTTGCCGGTGACTGTCCATGCTTGGTCGGGGTTTCAATCCACGCATCTGTAAAAGATGCGACAAGCCAATTAAGCTCAATTTGAGCGTAAGAAGGAGTTTCAATCCACGCATCTGTAAAAGATGCGACTCGTTTTGATGTTAATGTTCGTTACGACGCCTTGTTTCAATCCACGCATCTGTAAAAGATGCGACACATAATACCCATTACTATGCTCTCCTCGTCACAGTTTCAATCCACGCATCTGTAAAAGATGCGACCGAATATAAGCGTTATATATAGCCTCATACGCACGGTTTCAATCCACGCATCTGTAAAAGATGCGACTTTTCAAATACTGTTCTCGACGGCGAAAGTAAGTTTCAATCCACGCATCTGTAAAAGATGCGACTCTCGGCAAGAGTCTTCGCATAAGCAGCACCTTGTTTCAATCCACGCATCTGTAAAAGATGCGACCAATGGACGCGCGTACCCTAAACCAATAAAAATGTTTCAATCCACGCATCTGTAAAAGATGCGACATAGATTACCTCCAACTTGTAAGGATCAAGTCGGTTTCAATCCACGCATCTGTAAAAGATGCGACTATCCCGTAACGAGGTGCGCGAAATGGAAAATATGTTTCAATCCACGCATCTGTAAAAGATGCGACCAAATCATTTTTATCATTCGTGGTGCAATATTCCGTTTCAATCCACGCATCTGTAAAAGATGCGACAGATTGTGGATCTGGAAACAGCTATCGCGATTAAGTTTCAATCCACGCATCTGTAAAAGATGCGACTTAGATTCTCAACGTCCGAATATCTCAATGACGTGTTTCAATCCACGCATCTGTAAAAGATGCGACAACTTCCAAACCAGACATCTTAATTGCATTATCAGTTTCAATCCACGCATCTGTAAAAGATGCGACAAAAAATCAGGTGGAGAGGTTAATGTAGACTATGTTTCAATCCACGCATCTGTAAAAGATGCGACCATCATCCTCTCTTTTTACGTCCATAAGTTCCACAGTTTCAATCCACGCATCTGTAAAAGATGCGACTTCTTCACCATATTTGTACAACTGGTTGTACTGGTGTTTCAATCCACGCATCTGTAAAAGATGCGACATAAGTACCAAATTAAAGATCCTCTTGCTTTAGCGTTTCAATCCACGCATCTGTAAAAGATGCGACTTATGGGTTGGAAGTTAGAGAGGTTGCCAAGAGTTTCAATCCACGCATCTGTAAAAGATGCGACTGTCCCCCCGTAACCTCTTTGGTGACCTCCCAGGTTTCAATCCACGCATCTGTAAAAGATGCGACTTTCAACCGATACTGATTCGTTTATGGTATCGACGTTTCAATCCACGCATCTGTAAAAGATGCGACTTCAAAGTATTGTCGGATAGGGGAGCTTACATAGTTTCAATCCACGCATCTGTAAAAGATGCGACTAATCTTGACAGGTGGAATGGAATACACCATTTCAGTTTCAATCCACGCATCTGTAAAAGATGCGACCCAGCCTATTTATTGCTTGTCTCTGCCCTTTTTCAGTTTCAATCCACGCATCTGTAAAAGATGCGACGTGCTCTTTCATGATCGTCTGCGCTATCCCTATCTGTTTCAATCCACGCATCTGTAAAAGATGCGACGTTATCATTGGTCACGACCGCATTGTTTCCTATAGTTTCAATCCACGCATCTGTAAAAGATGCGACTCCATGTTTGTGAAAAGCTTTATTGATGACACTTTTAAATTGTAATTTTGCGAATGATAAAGTAGAAAAGCAATAAATGTTCATATTCTCTAAATAAATCTATAAGTGTATGATTTATAGAGGATGCGAACATCCAACGTTTTTTACAATTACTTAGGGTTCGCGTTTTTGTTATTGAAACATAAGTGTAATCATGTTATTTCTAAAGTAATCTGTAACTTTGCTGACAAAGTTAGGAATAGTTTTTATAGATACGATAAATAATGAATAAAAAGATACTTCAGTTAGCGCTTCCTTCTATTGTATCCAATATAACGGTTCCTTTGTTGGGATTGGTCGATGTGGCGATTGTCGGACATTTGGGGGCCGCTTCCTATATCGGGGCGATTGCGGTAGGGGGGATGCTGTTCAATATTATTTACTGGTTGTTCGGTTTCTTGCGGATGGGAACGAGTGGGATGACTTCACAGGCTCTGGGGAGACGGGATCTCCTGGAAGTAACGAGGGTTTTGTTCCGGTCGGTCGGTGTCGGGATTCTGATTTCTCTGGCTCTGCTTCTGCTCCAGTATCCGAT
>UMES01048607.1_pt1 | contig 11400 bp, 10 predicted proteins | sample 1964791 | NCBI WGS metagenome assembly UMES01 (sample SAMEA4836024, study PRJEB28245) | human gut metagenome | biome: gut microbiome; material: fecal sample | place: Denmark | collected 2008
CAAGATACAATCTCAGCTGTATGAAGTTTTGAAGGTATATAATATAATTAAAAAGTGTTGCATTAGTTTTTTAACTGATGCAACACTTTTTTGTTTGTCTGAGAATCTGAAAAGAGGACAAAAAGATGGAAATTACAGTAAGTAATATAAAAAAGCAGAAATATAGAAGAAAATAATGATCATCAGCAAACGATGTTTTTGTGAAAAATAGAATTATGAATCTTTCTGATTCAATTATGAGTTTTTCTGATTTAAGCGAAACATGTTTTTGTGAAAATCTAATAAGCCTTCTTCTTTCATCTTTCCAAGTTCTTTGGATAAAGCACTTCGATCTACGTTCAGATAATCTGCAAGCTGTTGTCTGTTAAATGGAATCTCAAAGGTATTGTTGTTCTGTTTGCGGTATTCCGCAGTCAGATAAGTTAATAAACGCCCACGAATACTTTTCGGAGTAGTACAGAAAATACGTGTGGATAAAGTCAGATTTTTGCGCATGGAAATTTGCAAGAGATTATCCATGAGTTTCCGATACCAGTCAGAATTTATGTTACTCTGTTCATCCATGATGCGACGAATATTTAAAAATAAAATTTGAGCAGGTTCTGCAGTCATTACTTCCACCAGCATTGGTTCCTGACAAAGTGCGTAGGTTTCTGCAAAAACTCCTCCAGAGGAAATATTACTGAGGATTGTGGATGATCCCAGAAAATCTGTATTAATAATATTTACGCTTCCGGTTAGTACGATGCCGATTTCATCAGCAATGGTATCCATATGATAGATAATTTGATTTTTGTCATACTCTTTTTTTCGCAGGTATCCTGCAGCATTCATTTGTTGAAGTTCATTTTCTGTGATTCCGCGAAAAAGAGGTGAGATACATTGGGTATTATGATTCATATTCAGATCCTTTAATTCAAAAATATAATTACTATTTGAGTGTATCATATCTGCAGTGATATGAAAAGAATGACATGGTGCAGACAAAAGAGTGCAGGTGAGAGGAAAGAACTTGCTAGGAACAGAAAAATTCGTTATGATGTAATACTTCTGGAAACAGGAATTGCAAAGAAACAGATTCATCATTATGGATTTGCATTCGAAGGAAAGCATGTTCTGATAGATGGGGAATAAAGCATAAGATTAATAAGAATGACTAAAAAAGGCGTTGTATGGTTACATTTACCATACAGCGCCTTTTGTCTGGTCATAAATTACTGAACAGAATAGATATCGTATTGAAAAATAAATCATTCTGATCATGAGATGAGTCTTACAACTGCTCGCAGATATGTCTTGCTACATAGACACCGCTGGCAGATGCATGGGACAGAGAATGTGTCACACCACTTCCATCACCGATGATGTAGAGACCTTTGTGGCAGCTTTCCAGATGCTCATCCAGTTCTACTTCCATGTTGTAGAATTTAACTTCCACACCGTAGAGCAGTGTATCGTCGTTGGCTGTACCTGGGGCAATTTTATCCAGGGCATAGATCATTTCCATGATTCCGTCGAGGATACGTTTCGGAAGTACCAGACTTAAATCACCCGGTGTAGCGGACAGAGTCGGGCGAACCAGACCTTCTTCAATACGTTTTACCGTACTGCGGCGTCCACGGACGAGATCGCCGAAACGCTGTACGATGACACCACCGCCAAGCATGTTGGATAATCTTGCAATACTCTCGCCGTATCCGTTACTGTCTTTGAACGGCTCAGAGAAGTGTTTTGCAACCAGAAGAGCAAAGTTGGTGTTCTCTGTCTGCTGAGCAGGATCTTCATAGCTGTGTCCGTTTACTGTAACGATACCGTTTGTGTTTTCATTTACTACGATACCATATGGGTTCATGCAGAATGTACGCACATTATCTTCGAATTTCTCAGTACGATATACGATTTTACTCTCGTACAGCTCATCTGTCAGATGAGAGAAGATAACAGCCGGAAGCTCTACGCGGACACCAATATCCACACGATTGGATTTGGTCGGAATCTCAAGCTCTTTACAGATGCTTTCCATCCATTTACTTCCGATACGGCCAACAGAAACGATACATTTGCTGCAGTCTGCGGACTCATCGCCATAGTGTACACGGTAGTTGTCACCCTCCAGACACTCAATCTTTGTAACCGGAGTCTTAAAGAAGAAATCTACCTGATCTTTCAGTTCGTTATAGATATTTTCCAGAACAACATAGTTGATATCTGTACCAAGGTGACGAACAGAAGCATCCAGTAATTTTAATTTATTCTGCATACAGATCTTTTTGAACTGAGTGCCGGCTGTAGAGTACAATTTGGTCTCCTCACCGCCATGTGTCACATTGATCTCATCGACATAGCGCATCAGATCCAATGCTTCTTTTTTTCCGATATATTCGAATAAGGTACCACCAAAATCGTTGGTAATATTATATTTTCCATCAGAAAATGCACCGGCTCCACCGAAACCGCTCATGATGGCGCAGGTCGGACATTTGATACAGGATGGAACTTTCTTGCCGTCGATCGGGCAGTGGCGTTTCTCCAGCGGATAGCCTTCCTCAAAAACGGCGATTTTTAAATTTTTATTCTGGTGAATCAGCTCATAGGCAGAAAAAATACCGCCAGGACCTGCACCAATGATAATTACGTCATATTTCATAGTAGCTTCTACCTCCAATAGACAACATGTACTTCAGAGAACCCCTTTTACAAAAAATATGTCAAACGCAATCTGTCAGTACATAAGACATGAAAAATGCAGTGCAACATTTACAATATCCGAAAAATGAACTTTCATGGTACGAATATTAATGTAACTGGCACTGCTCATAGTTACTATTTATTTTATCGCAGTTTGCGACTCTGTGTCAATAAAAAATGAAAAAATATTATAATATCTCGTAAATTGTCTTAAAAAAATGCAGCTAGAATATGTGAACTTCTGGACGCAGACAATGAAAAGGTATATACTTATCTCCGAAAAATGACAATGCGCCGGCACAGTACGCAGGCTGCATTGAATTACAACCGTATGGAGCATATGTATATGAAATCAAATAACAAAATCAAACTTTTGGCTCTTGATGTGGACGGAACATTATTTGATGATGCCGGTCACATTTCAGAAGAAAATATTCGTGCGATTCAGAAAGCACAGGCAGCAGGCGTGACAGTTGTGGTAGCTTCCGGCCGTGATTATGACGGCGTACCGCATGATCAGCTGAAAAAAGTAAATATGCCATATCTGATCACGACAAACGGAGCAGCCGTTTATCGTACTGCAGACCGTGCCTGCCTGGATGAACATTGTCTTCCGGCAGAAAAGTTACTTCCGATTTTTGAGTCAATTCTGCAAAAAGAAGTGTATATGACGGTATTTATCGATGGACATAATTATACGCCGGTTTCGGTGTACGATTATGTGTGGAAACTGGGGCTTCCGGAACACATTGTGAACCATTTCCTGGAAGGTCGTCATGAACTGCCGGATCTGATCGGGTATGTAAAAAGTGGAAAAGCAAAAATTCAAAAAGTGACACTGAATTTTATTCCGAATGCAGATGGCACTTTTTTACATCGGGATGAAATCTGGGATATGCTGACCAAATGTCCGGATATCTGTGTCGTGGATGGTGGTTTCCATAATATTGAATTTACTGCAGCAAATGTAAATAAAGGGTTGGGATTGCGATTCCTTGCAAAGGAACTTGGTACTACAATAGAAGAATCAATGGCTGTCGGTGACAGTGGAAACGACGCAGAAATGCTGGTGGCAGCAGGACTGGGAGTTGCCATGGGAAATGCATCGGATGAAATAAAGGCACTCGCGGATGCAGTGACACTTTCCAATGAAGAAAATGGTGTCGCTTACGCGATAGAACAGTATATCCTGCACAAATGATTGCAAAAAGATATGAATGGTGCAGCAGAAACTGAAAAAAGAGTATATAAAACATACAAAATATTGTAGAATAAAGAGGTGAAAGCAATTTCATCTCTTTTTTCTGTCAGTAAACAGAACAAAAAAATAGTTGTTATTTTGGATCAGACAGATATTGCCCGGAGTTAGAGATGAAATATGCATGTTTGAATGAAGGAGGAACTGCGATGACAATAGCTGAATTACAGGAACAGGGAGCCATTTATTTTGATAAAATCACAGACGGATTCAGAGAGTACAAAGACGTCAAACTGGTTATGGATGAAAAACGTGCGCTGGCACATTTTAAAAATCTGAAGAAAGAGTATGGAAATAATCATGCATTTGCAGATTTCTACTACTACAGACTGGATCTTGATGCCCGTGAGATGGTGGATGAGGTTCTGACAGATGCAGATAAGACATATCTGAATCTGATGATGCCCGAAGATCTGGAGGAGGATATTATTTTCCCTCTGGATGATAAACTTCTGAAAATTATTGTAAAATTAAATGCGGAAGAAATACTGTTTTCTACGATTTATTTTCTGCCAAGTGGAAAAGCAGGTGGACGAGGCCGTACTACCTGGTGGGGCAATTACGACAAAGAATATATCTGTTTTTGTGATAAGTAGAAGATAAGAAAAAAGCTGTGCTATTGATAGTTCCTGTCAGTGGGAAGTATCAGTAGCACAGTTTTTTTACAGATATCCGCCGTCAAAAGGAATAATCTGCCCGGTCAGATATTCTGGCGCGGTGAGCAGCTGATATACAAAGGCTGCGACTTCTTCCGGTGCTGCAAACCGACCGGCTGGAATTTCATTTTCCAGATCTGCACGTTCTTCGGCATCAAAGCATGCGTTCATACGGGTGTCTATGACACCGCAGGCAATGGCATTTACCTGGATGTTGCTTGGTGCGAGTTCTTTTGCCAGAGCCTGGGTAAAGAGATTGACGCCACCTTTGCTGGCTGAATAGGCAACTTCACAGGAAGCACCGGTCAGTCCCCACATGGAAGAAATATTGATGATTTTTCCCTTTTTGCGGGAGACCATGTCAGGGATCGCATATTTGCAACAGGAGAAAACGGAAGTCAGGTTTGTATTGATCACGCGATTCCATTCCTGAATATCCATGTCCTGTAGCAGACCGATATGTGAGATGCCGGCATTGTTGATGAGGATATCTACTGTTTCATGCATGGTGTGAATTTCTTCAAACATGGCGTGTACCTGATCGTGGTCAGAAATATCATAGATCAGAGGAGTACAGGGAACCTGGAAGGTTTCTGTCAGTTGTGCTGCGTATGTGGTGAGTTCGGCTTCTGAGGAACGGCAATTCAGAAACAGGCGAATTCCATGAGAAGCCAGACATTGTGCGATTGCTTTGCCGATTCCATGTGAGGCACCGGTAATCAGGGCTGTTTTCATAATAACCTCCATTTATATCTCAGTCTGAGTTGAGTCTATCACTTCTGTAAGTGGTGAGTAATAACAAATTTAAAAATATGGTACGGATGATGTGTGTATTTTTTATGTTATAGGAAATTCCTCTAAATTTATTATAACATTTTTGAATTATCAGATGGTAGCTTATTTTAAAATAGCAGTAAAACCAGTGTGTGATTCAAGTGAACGGCAATAAAACTCAAATGAAAGATATGCGATATACAACCATAATGATAGAATTAGTTCTATAGTGTTTTTCCGAAGGAAGAGTACTGGAGAAGAAACGAGAGAGGAGAAGTTATGGAAGTTTTAGAAATTGGGAAGGTTTTGCGCGATGCCAGAATAGAACATGGGATGACGCAGGAAGATCTGGCATTTGGAATTTGTGCGGTGAGCACCCTGTCCAGAATTGAAAATGGACGGCATAACCCGCAAAACAGAATTTTTGAGGCATTGATGGAGCGGATGGGAGAACAGTCTGGGCGATATATGATGTTTGCCGGACCGCAGACGATGGAACGTCAAAAGTTACAGGAGGAACTGGCACAGGCTGTGCGATGGGGGGATCGCAAAAGTCTGGAAGAAAGTTTGCAGCGTTATCGGAAATTGTCCGGCGAAAAGAAAACAGAAGATGTGCAATGGATAGAACTTGCGACATATGTCCTGGAATGGTGGTGTGGAACGTCATCAGAAGAAATGGAGGACGTATTACTTCAGCTGCTGTATCTGACATATCCTGAATACAGAGGGAGCTGGGAGGCACCACGTAGCTACAATGCCTGTGAAATTCTGATTTTTCAATTGCTGATTGCCTGTCAGGAACAGAAGATGGAGCATGCATGGTGTCGGAAGCAGCTGGAACAGATGCTTAAGGTGCTCAATCAGAAAAATGGAGAGCAGCACTGGCAGAAGCAGGCCTGTATTTCCATCTGCTATCAGATGTCAGCATTATGTCTGATGATGGAAGAGTATCCCGGTTCTGTCAGATATGGAACGGACGGACTTACATTATGCAGGCAAACGGACAGTTACCGGTCAGCGCCAATGCTGCTGTCTGTACTTGCAACGGGAATGACAAAACTCGGGGATACAAAAAAGGCTGGACAGGCAGAAATGTATGCCTGCATGGTAGATAAGATGTTAGCAGTTAAGAATGAACTGCAGATGTTTATAGAAGATATATTATAATAGTTTATAGTTTGAAACCATAGCATAAATGGAAAATACGAAAAAAATATGATATTTTGCGTCTGCGGCATTCACAAATAAAAAAAATGTGCTAAACTAAGGAGAATGCAAATAAGAAATCAATATTAAGGAGATACATAGAATTATGAATATTGTAGTTTTGGCTGGTGGACTCAGCACAGAGAGAGATGTTTCTCTGAATACAGGAACAATGGTAAGCAAAGCATTACGTTACAAAGGACATAACGTTATCATGCTGGATGTTTTCATGGGATATCATGATGAAGAGGAAGATATTACAGGAATTTTTGACCGTTCCGAAGAAGTGAGCGCAGAAGGCGGACAGATTCCGGGAGAAGCTCCGGATATTGCGCAGGTAAAAGCAATGAGAAAGGATCAGTCGGACTGTTTCTTTGGCCCGAATGTTATCCGAATCTGCCAGGCAGCAGATGCTGTATTTATGGCTCTGCACGGTGAGAACGGCGAAAACGGAAAGATTCAGGCAGCCTTTGATCTGTTTGGTATTCAGTATACCGGAAGCCGTTATCTTGGAAGCGCGCTGGCAATGGATAAAGGTATTTCCAAGAAAATGTTTGAGGCAGCAGGCATTCCAACACCGCATGGTATTTCCATGAATAAAGCCCAGCGTGCGACATCGTTTGCAGAGACAGGCTTAAGCCTTCCGTGTGTTGTAAAACCATGTTGTGGCGGTTCCAGTATCGGTGTTACAATTGTCCGTACCGCAGATGAGTATGAAGCTGCTCTGGATGAGGCTTTCAAATACGAGGATGAAATCGTGATCGAGGATTACATCTGTGGACGTGAGTTTTCTGTTGGTGTGATCGATATGCAGGCACTTCCGGTTATTGAGATTGCGCCAATTGAAGGATTTTATGATTTTAAAAATAAATACAAAGCAGGAAGCGCAGTAGAGACCTGCCCGGCAGATCTTCCGGAAGAAGTTGCAAAAGAAATGCAGAAACACGCAGTTGCAGTCTGCCGTGAACTCGGCCTGGATTCTTATGCAAGAATGGATTTCCTGTTAAATGATAAAAATGAGATGTTCTGTCTGGAGGCAAACACATTACCGGGTATGACAGCTACCAGTCTGTTGCCGCAGGAAGCAGCAGCCATCGGCATTCAGTATGAAGATCTGTGTGAGAAACTGATTCAGATTTCACAGGAAAAATACGGAGGAAAGCATGAATAATACAATGAAACAGATGACACTGGACAACATTGCAAAAGCATGTGGCGGTACCTATGTCGGAGAGGAAGGACTGCGTTTCAGTGAGATTACCGGAGCGGTGATCGACAGCCGGCAGGTCGAACCGGGCTACCTGTATATTCCGATTCGCGGAGAACGTGTGGATGGTCATCGTTTTATCCCGGATGTATTTGCAAAAGGTGCACTGGCAGTTCTGTCAGAAGAACCGCTGGACAACCCGGCCGGTCCTTATATTCAGGTGAGTTCCAGTGAACAGGCATTAAAAGATATTGCAGAGTTTTACCGCTCTACACTTTCTATTAAAATTGTCGGAATTACCGGAAGTGTTGGAAAAACAAGTACAAAAGAGATGATTTCTGCGGTACTTGGTCAGAAATACAATGTGCTGAAGACAGAAGGCAACTTTAATAATGAAATCGGCCTGCCGCTTACCATTCTGCGCATTCGCAGGGAGCATGAAGTAGCGGTAGTAGAGATGGGAATTTCCGAGTTTGGAGAAATGCATCGCATTGCAAAAGTGGCAAAACCGGACATCTGTGTGATGACCAACATCGGACAGTGTCACCTGGAAAATCTGATCGACCGGGATGGTGTGCTTCGTGCAAAATCCGAGATTTTCGATTTCCTGAAACCGGATGGTCATATTGTACTGAATGGAAATGATGACAAGCTGATCACTGTACAGGAAGTAAAAGGTGTCAAACCGGTATTTTATTATGTAGAAGATGGTACAGCTCCAAAAGCAGATCTGCCGTATGAGATTACCGCAGATGCCATTGAAAATAAAGGTTTACGTGGTCTGAATGCAGACTTGCATTTTCCGGAGGAAACATGCAGAATTCATGAACCGATTCCAGGTGTACATAATGTATACAATGCATGTGCAGCTGCATGTGTAGGAAGAATCATGGGACTGACCAACGAGGAAATCTGTGAAGGCATTGCCCATGCAAAGACCATTGCCGGACGCACCAATCTGATCACACTGGGAGAGGTTCTGGTTATTGATGACTGCTATAATGCCAATCCGGTGTCTATGAAAGCGTCTCTGGACGTTCTGGCACAGGCAGACGGCCGCAAGATTGCAGTACTCGGTGATATGGGAGAACTCGGTGAGAATGAGCGAGAGATGCACTATGATGTGGGAAAATATGCAGCAAATCAGGGTGTGGACATTCTGTTTTGCTGTGGTGAACTCAGCGAGGAACTTGCAAAAGGTGCACAGCGTGGTCATACGAGAGTGATGCACTTTACAGATCGGGAGAAACTGACACAGGCTCTGATCCCGTATGTGAAATCCGGAGATACTATTCTGGTGAAAGCTTCTCACTTTATGGAGTTCCCGAAGATTGTCCGAGCTCTGGAAGAAGCCCTGGAAGAGTAAAGATATTCTGAAGAGTAAAGAGATTCTGTACTGAATATGAATTATAAAAATAAAATCCTCACAGAAACGAGAATGCTTGTTTCTGTGAGGATTTTTTGCTTTATGAAATTGTGAAAGCATTGTAAGCCTGCATCTTGGACCAGGCAGGATCATTTTAACGGATCAGTCTGCGCTTTCCAGTGCTTTCTGCTGATCCAGCATTTCCTGAATGATATTCTGGGAGTAACGGCCAAGGGCACGTTTTTCCTCTTTGGAAAGTTCTTTCGGATAAATCGGAGCACCATATTGTACAGTGACATGTGTCGGTTTAACAAAAGGAATGTGATCTTTGATGATATCGCGTGTGTGGGAAATTGCCATTGGAATAACCGGACATCCGGTTTTTTCTGCAATTTTCATACTTCCTTCTTTAAAAGGTGCCATCTCATCACTGTCACCGCGGGTTCCTTCAGGGAAAATGCAAATGGAGATTCCCTGTTTCACATATTCGATAGCCTGAAGAATAGTTTTCAGACTTGCCTTCATATCATCCCGTTTCAGGAAAAGGCAGTAAAGCCGCTTCATCCAGATGCTCAGCAGTGGAACTTTTTCCAGAGAATCTTTTGCAATGTAGCCGGTCAGATCCGGGCAGAGGGCGTAAGTGATCATGATATCAAAATAGCTGTTGTGATTAGCCACATACAGAACCGGAGTGTCCTTTGGTACATTTTCCTGTCCCTTTACTGTAAGCTTTACACCGCAGATTGCACAGATGACACGAAAGGCCCACTGCACCATACGCAGACTGCTGATATCCCGCAAACGGGGATTTTTTTTGCCAATCAGCCATTCGACGAATAAAACCGGAATACCGATGATCAGATAGCAGACTGCGAACAAAACTGCAAGAATTGTTCTAAACATAATATTTCCTCCAAGAGTAAAAAACATTTTAAAAAGCAGTGAACGATGTGATGTTATTTTGACGAACATAGTTACAACTGCGTACTCAGTATAACAGATAGTTTTTCAGAAATCCATGCATATTTTAGAAAATCAGCAAATAGAATAGAGCAAGAAATGCGGTGGAGTGAGAACAGCATGAAAAGTACAGGAACAAGGAATGTGATTCGCCATGCGGGAATATTGCTTTGCCTGATGGGGTGTTTGTGGTGTGGCGGCTGCGGAATGCAGAAAATCGGAACAGAAAAAATAAGAGATGTGGATTATACAGTAGTTACGGAAGAAGAAATCCCCGGTGAACTGCTGGAAAAAATTGAAGCGCAGAAAGCAGAAGATTTTAAAATGACCTATATGTTGGATGATGCTTTATATATTGTGCGGGGATTTGGAATGCAGGCGACGGGAGGATACAGTATTCAGGTGCAAAATCTGTATCTGGCAGAAAATGCGCTTTATTTTGAAACAGATCTGATTGGACCGGAAAATGGAAACCAGGAAGAAAAAGCGATCAGTTATCCTTATATCGTCGTGAAAACAGAGAGGCTGGAAGAAAATGTTGTTTTTGAATAAAACTGGAAAATTAAGGAGGAGTGGGACATGGAGTTGATGACAGAATCATTATATATGGAGGAAAAAAAGGGACCTGCCGTTACGCAGGTGACGTTTGATGAGACATACCATCTGCCGGATTATCTGCCGGATTTTTTCTCGGTGATTCTCAGAGAAGGAAGTGTGCAGACGGATGAAAGCAAGTGTGGCACAGGACAGGTTATTGTGAAAGGAACCCTGAAGTTTCATGTGTTGTATCAGACCCGGCAGGGTGAGTGCAATATTGCCAGCCTCGAAGGAGAATTCCCTTATCAGGAAACAGTGGTTCTGGAAGGCTGCGGGGAGTTTGATATGCCACAGACAGAGGTTGTCCTGGAGGATCTGACAATCCGGATGATGAATGCCAGAAAGTTAAATGTCCGTGCACTTATGGAAATCCGGGTTCAGACCAGAGAACGGAAGAAACTGGACATTCCAGTGGGGATTGCGCAGAACCAGGGAGAAGAAGCGCTGGAAATGCAGACACAGACAGAAAACTATCTGGAACTGTGTTATCGGGGAAGCGAGCGTGCAAAAATCCGGGAAGAAGTGCAGCTTCCGGCCAATAAGCCAAACATTCATCAGATTCTCTGGTCTCAGATTCAGCTTATGGGGATGGAGACACACGTAGTGAATGGTAGTGTGACACTTCAGGGAGATATTCAGCTGTTTCTGATCTATCAGGGAATGGAAGATCACACAGTTCAGTGGCTGG
>UMES01019500.1_pt1 | contig 11345 bp, 9 predicted proteins | sample 1964791 | NCBI WGS metagenome assembly UMES01 (sample SAMEA4836024, study PRJEB28245) | human gut metagenome | biome: gut microbiome; material: fecal sample | place: Denmark | collected 2008
GGCATTATTGAGATGCGTGAACGATATAAGAGCACTTCCCGCGAAATCATCGTACCTTTTGAACTGGATATGGAGATGAACAATGTATCCTTTACCGTTCCCCAACGAGGAGAAAAGAAGCATTTGCTGGATCTTTCCGTAATGAACGTGAAACAGTATAAAGTGGACCGCTTGAAACAGGCGGAAAAGTTGAATCCTGAACAAAGAAGCGTCCGTCTGATGAAAGAAATCCAGGAGCAGCTGCACATGAAAAAACTACCGAACCACATCGAATGTTTCGATAATTCCAATATTCAAGGCTCGGACGCGGTGGCCGCCTGCGTCGTTTTCAAAAAGGCGAAACCAAGCAAGAAGGAGTACCGGAAATACATCATCAAGACTGTGACCGGACCCGACGATTACGCCTCGATGAAAGAGGTGGTACGCCGCCGGTATAGCCGTGCCATAGAGGAAGGTTCCCCCCTGCCCGACCTCATCATTACCGACGGTGGAAAGGGGCAAATGGAAGTGGTGAGAGAAGTGATAGAGGACGAACTTCATCTGGATATCCCCATAGCCGGACTGGCCAAAGACCGCAAGCACCGTACCTCGGAATTGTTATACGGATTCCCTCCGCTGACCATCGGTGTGAAGCAAAGCACTCCCTTGTTCCATCTGTTGGAAAACATACAGAACGAGGTACACCGCTTCGCCATCACCTTCCACCGGGACAAACGAAGCAAGAGTCAGGTGGCGTCCGCCTTGGACAATATCAAGGGAATAGGCGAAAAAAGAAAGACCGCCCTGCTGAAAACATTCAAAAGCGTCAGCCGCATCAGGCAAGCCTCACTGGAAGAGATTGCAGCCGTGGTAGGTGAAGCAGCCGCTAAAAATATCAAAGAAAATCTCACAGAATAAAAGGGATTTCCTACCTTTGCATACATCTACTACAGGGACATGCTCTGCCTCGTATCGGTCCAGGCAAGAAGCCGGCAACATATTGTCCATTGTAGAAGCGGAGACATTACCGATAAACAACTAGAATTTTTCTAACAAGAAATTAAAGAATATAAATATGAGAGTAGTTATTCAACGAGTAAGCCACGCCTCTGTTACCATAGAAGGCGTATGCAAATCGGCGATAAAAGAAGGATTCATGATATTGGTTGGCATTGAAGAAGCTGATACACAAGAAGATGCCGACTGGTTATGCAAAAAAATAATAGGACTGAGAGTCTTTGACGATGAAAATGGAGTCATGAATAAATCTATCCTAGAGGTAGGAGGCAACATATTGGTGATCAGCCAATTCACACTACACGCATCTACAAAAAAAGGCAACCGTCCCTCCTATATCCGTGCTGCAAAGCATGATGTAGCCATCCCCCTCTACAATTATTTCTGCCAAGAACTGAGCATCGGTCTGGGCAAAGAAGTAGGAACCGGAGAATTCGGAGCAGACATGAAAGTTGAACTTCTGAACAACGGTCCTGTTACTATATGTATGGACACCAAAAACAAGGAATAATGACACTGGAAGAAGCACAAAAAGAAGTGGACCGCTGGATTAAAACGTATGGTGTACGTTACTTCAGCGAACTGACCAATATGGCCGTTCTGACCGAGGAAGTAGGCGAACTGGCACGTGTGATGGCACGCAAATACGGAGATCAGTCTTTCAAGCAAGGAGAGAAAGACAACCTTGCCGATGAAATGGCAGATGTACTGTGGGTCCTTATCTGTCTGGCCAACCAGACCGGAGTAAACCTGACCGAAGCCTTCCGTCAAAACTTGGAGAAGAAAACAAATAGAGATAAAGACAGACATAAAAACAATCCCAAATTATAAAGAATTATGGAACATAATCACGAATTCGAAGGTGGACATGAACATCGTCATGACCACGATCATGGACCTGAGCACAGCAAGTACGAAGAAGCACTTGCCAAGTATAACATCCGTTTGCACGATGAGGATGTAAAAGCGAAAACTGCCCTACTCATCGAAAAACATGTAGCAGAAAACAATACACCGGACGTAAAGAAATTCCTGTTCCATTGCATTGACCTAACCACTTTAAAGTGTACTGATTCAGATGAAAGTGTAATGAAATTCACCGGAAAAGTAAATGAATTTGTTGACAAGTACCCCGATCTGGACAATGTAGCCGCAATCTGTGTATATCCTAATATGGCAGAAGTAGTCAACGACACCTTGGAAGCAGATCATGTAAACATAGCCTGTGTATCGGGCGGTTTTCCCTCCTCGCAAACCTTTACCGAAGTAAAGGTAGCCGAAACAGCCATGGCTCTCCATACCGGAGCCGATGAGATAGATATCGTTATCCCGGTAGGCAAGTTCCTGAGTGGGGATTACGAAGGAATGTGTGATGAAATAGAAGAATTAAAAGCTGTATGTGGTGAGCATCACCTGAAAGTGATCTTGGAAACCGGAGCACTGGGAAGCGCATCCAACATCAAAAAAGCGTCTATTCTATCGATGTATTCCGGAGCCGATTTCATCAAAACCTCTACCGGAAAGGAAAAACCCGCCGCTACTCCTGAAGCTGCCTTGGTGATGTGCGAGGCTATCAAAGAATACTATATGACAACAGGCCGCAAAGTAGGATTCAAACCCGCCGGAGGAATTAATACCGTACACGATGCTTTGGTTTACTATACCATTGTAAAAGAAGTGTTAGGTGAAGAATGGCTGACAAACGAGTTATTCCGCTTAGGAACAAGCCGCCTGGCCAATCTGCTTCTCTCAGAAATTGTAGGTCAAGAAACCAAGTTCTTCTAAACAAAGAACTGTTTCACTATTTAAATAACAACCACATTTAAAGTGACCGGAATGAGCTTTATCTATTCCGGTTATTTTAAAGGTAAACCTTCTACCAAAGAAAGGCGTACCTCAAAAAGTTCGGGCGTGGTCCTTATTGTATAAAGGACTACGCCCGAACTTTTTGAAGTACATATCTTCAACAATCGTACTATTTATCTCTTTCAATCACATAATCAATATAAGCAGTCAAAGCATCTTTTACAGCTTGACCGGCTGATTGTGGAAGTAAAGCCAACGCTTTATTACGATAATCCACCATTGCCTGCCTGGCATACTCTATCCCTCCCTTCACCTTAGTATATTCGATGAAACGGGCAATATCTTCATCCGAAGCGTCTAATGCCCGGATGCGTAGCGCCAGTTCCCGCATCTCCTCATCATCAAACATATTCAACACATACAAAGCCGGCAATGTCAGCTTCCCTTCACGCATATCGTTCCCGGTAGGTTTACCTATCTCATCAGAAGAATAATAGTCGAAAATATCATCCTTTATCTGGAAAGCAATACCAATCATTTCGCCAAACAGACGAGCATTTTTCACCATTTCATCGGATGCATGCACCGAAATAGCCCCCGCTTCCGCACTGGCAGTAAACAATGCAGCCGTCTTTTTACGAATGACATCATAATACACTTCTTCCGAGAACTCAGAAGCATTAATATTCGCCAATTGAATAATCTCGCCTTCAGATAAGTTCTGTCCCAAACAAGCCACCAAATCTACAATTGTAATCTCGCGGGTCATGGCAGAATGCTTCAGGCTGGTTGCCAGCATATAGTCGCCTACCAGAACCGACACCTTATTATTATAGATAGCATTTACCGAAGACTGCCCACGGCGCTTGTCACTCTCATCCACCACATCATCGTGCACCAGGCTGGCCGTATGGAGCAACTCCAATGAAAGAGCCGCATGAAGCGTAGAATCATTGATTTCACCGAATAATTTAGCAATCAACAACGCCAATATGGGACGCATCATCTTGCCATTTCTCTGCTTAATATAGGATAACACCTCACTAAGTAAAGAATTGGAACTTTGGAGCGAAGAGTCAAACAACCTTCTAAATTCCTCAAACTCCTTGTCAATAGGCAATTTGATTTGCTGTAATTTGTCCATGCAGGTTAATTTGTGCACAAAAGTAGTAATAAAAGACGGAATACGGTATTTTTTTGTACTTTTACAATGAAAAAACTAAAGATTTTTAAGAATGGACAAACTTTTTCTATTAGATGCTTATGCATTAATATACCGTGCGTATTACGCTTTCATCAAAAGCCCGCGTATTAACTCCAAGGGTTTCAACACTTCAGCCGTACTGGGATTTGTCAATACACTGGAAGAGGTCTTGAAGAAAGAAAATCCTACGCACATCGGTGTGGCATTTGATCCCGCCGGTCCCACCTTCCGGCACGAAGCCTATGAACAGTATAAGGCACAACGTGAAGAAACACCCGAAGTAATCCGTTTGTCCGTACCCATTATAAAGGATATTATACGGGCCTACCGTATTCCTATTCTGGAAGTACCGGGATACGAGGCCGATGACGTGATCGGTACACTGGCCACCGAAGCCGGCAAACGGGGGATCACTACTTATATGATGACACCGGACAAAGACTATGGCCAACTGGTGGGCGGAAATGTTTTCATGTACCGTCCCAAGCATACAGGCGGTTTTGAAGTGATGGGAATAGAAGAGGTAAAGGCAAAGTTCGATATCCAGTCACCCGCACAAGTCATTGATATGCTGGGACTGATGGGCGATAGTTCCGACAACATTCCCGGTTGTCCGGGCGTGGGCGAGAAAACAGCACAAAAGTTAATCGCGCAATATGGCAGCATCGAGAACCTCCTCTCCCACTCTGCCGAACTGAAAGGAGCCTTGAAGACCAAAGTGGAAACTAACCGGAAAATGATTGAGTTCTCCAAGTTTCTGGCAACTATCAAGATTGATGTCCCCATCGCTTTGAACATGGACGAACTGAAAAGAGAAGAACCGAATGAAGAGGAACTACGGAAGATTTTTGAAGAGATGGAGTTCCGTACCCTCATCGACCGCGTTTTCAACCGAGACAAGAAATCCGCCTTCGCCGGAACATACCCCGATGCGACCGGAAACGACCCGCAAGGACGAAACCGTACACCGGGAGGAAGCGCCCGGCAGGGAAATACGCCGAACGGTTCGGGACAACTCTCCCTTTTCGGCGAACCAGCTTCGAACGGTGAATCACCCGCTTCCCCGTCTTCTCCTCAAGGCAATCTCTTTGCAGAATTTACCGACGGAGGGACGGAAAGTGAGAAATATTCGAATCTAGCATGTTTAGATAATTTAAAATACGACTATCAACTCGTTGATACAGAAGAGAAAAGAACTGAATTATTACAAAACTTACTTACAAAAGAAATTTTCAGTCTAGACACAGAAACAACAGGAACCGATCCCATCACCGCAGAACTCGTGGGAATGAGCTTCAGCTATGCCGAAAATCAAGCATTTTATGTTCCTGTACCTGCCGATCGGGCTGAAGCGCAAAAAATAGTTAATGAGTTCCGGCCGGCTTTCGAAAAAGAAGGAGTATTGAAAGTAGGGCAAAATATAAAATACGATATGCTGGTACTGGGCAACTACGGAACCGAAGTGCGCGGTCCCCTGTTCGATACCATGGTGGCACATTATGTACTACAACCGGAATTGCGTCACAACATGGACTACCTTGCCGAAATCTACCTGCATTATCAGACTATCCACATCGAAGAACTGATTGGTCCTAAAGGCAAAGGTCAAAAGAATATGCGCGACCTCTCCCCCGAAGCTATCTATAAGTACGCATGCGAGGATGCTGATGTCACACTGAAATTGAAAAACATCTTGGAACAGGAATTGAAAACCAACGATGCGGAAAAACTCTTCTACGAAATAGAAATGCCCCTGGTACCCGTACTTGCTTATATGGAACGCAACGGTGTACGTGTAGACACTGAAGCCTTAAAACAGACCTCGGAACATTTCACCGCCCGCATGAACCAAATAGAAGAAGAAGTGCACCAACTGGCAGGTACGGATTTCAACATAGCTTCACCCAAACAGGTAGGTGAAGTGCTTTTTGACAAACTGCGCATCGTGGAGAAGGCCAAGAAAACCAAAACCGGACAATATGTCACCAGTGAAGAAGTATTGGAAAGTCTGCGAGGAAAACACGAAATAGTAGGCAAGATATTGGAACACCGCGGTCTGAAGAAGCTTCTCGGTACTTATATTGATGCTCTGCCCCTATTGATTAATAAAGAAACAGGTAAAATTCATACTTCGTTCAATCAAACGGTCACTGCTACCGGCCGGCTCAGTTCCAGCAACCCGAACCTTCAGAACATCCCTATCCGCAACGAAGACGGCAAGGAAATCCGTAAGGCTTTCATCCCCGATGATGGCTGCGAATTTTTCTCCGCCGACTATTCACAGATTGAGCTACGCATTATGGCACACCTTAGCGGAGATGCCAATATGATAGAGGCTTTCAAGGAAGGAGATGACATTCATGCCGCCACCGCAGCAAAAGTATATAAGATAAGTATAGACAAAGTTACCCGCGAACAACGCAGTAAAGCAAAAACAGCTAATTTCGGTATCATCTACGGCATCAGCGTATTCGGACTGGCAGAACGTATGAATGTAGACCGCAAAGAGGCAAAAGAACTAATAGACGGCTACTTCGAAACTTATCCCCAAATAAAGGAATATATGGACAAAAGCATTGACCTTGCCCGCGGACAAGGATATATTGAAACCATATTCGGCCGTAAACGATATCTTCCGGATATCAATTCCAGAAATTCGGTTGTGCGCGGATATGCCGAACGGAATGCCATCAATGCTCCTATCCAAGGAAGTGCAGCCGATATTATCAAGGTAGCTATGGTACGCATATACCAGCGCTTTCAATCTGAAAGTATAAAGTCCAAAATGATACTTCAGGTACATGATGAGTTAAATTTCAGCGTTCTACCCGAAGAAAAGGAAAAAGTACAGAAGATTGTGATTGAAGAGATGGAAAATGCCTACCGTATGCAAGTACCTTTACGCGCAGACTGCGGTTGGGGAAGCAACTGGCTTGAAGCACATTAAAGCATACATAAACCAACTATTAGCAAGATAGATAGTACTATATGTAAAGTATTTATATCATAAAAGCTCAATGGTATTTTCCAATCCATTGAGCTTTTCATTTGCCATCCCAGACATAAGTGGAAAACACAAAGACAAGACAATTATAACAAATAGCCATTATATAATTCTTAATATTTGTTTAATCAGTGACATTTTGCAAAAATATCATCATTTTCTAGCAGAAATGTTAGGAGATTCAATTTTCTTTCGTACATTTGCACCGCTTTTAAAAACAATATGAAAGTAACAATCTAATATATCAATATCATGAAAAAGATCAATTTTTTGAAAGGAATGCTCGTTGTAGCAATTTTATTTATTGCTAACCTTACAGTTTTTGCAGGAAATCCGGGTGACAACCTGATTTACAATGCAGAAGAAGTAAATGGAGTAGTTGTTTCGGAAACGATTTTTAAAATGGAAGGCACCATGCTTACTAATTATATGAAGCACAATTACAAGTATGACGCCAACAACCAACGTACTGAGGACGAGGCGCAAAAATGGAACAGTAACAAAAACCGCTGGGAAAATAACCTCTGCATTCGTTATACTTATGGCAATAAAAGTATGACTACTGAATATTACAAATGGAACTCTAAAAAGAAAGAATATATATTAGTACCCGAAATGACCGTAACTATGGACAAATAAATCTATTCTAACAATCTAACACTTTTCATAAAAACTCGACGAAAGGGCAGCCGTGACGGTTGCCCTTTCTGTTTCGTAACAAGCCTCCCCCTTTTCGCATATAAAAAAGCCAAATCTGACTTCAATATGAAGTCTGATACAAAAAGAATGGTTATCTTTGCAAACAAATAGATAGATAATAATCAAAAAAACAAATAGATAATGGCTTTACAATGTGGTATTGTCGGTCTTCCAAACGTAGGAAAGTCGACACTTTTTAATTGTTTATCGAATGCAAAGGCTCAAGCAGCCAACTTTCCTTTCTGTACCATCGAACCGAATGTAGGTGTCATCACCGTTCCTGATGAACGCCTGACCAAACTTGCCGAACTGGTTCATCCGGGACGTATCGTTCCCACTACTGTAGAAATTGTTGACATTGCAGGACTTGTAAAAGGGGCTAGCAAAGGTGAAGGGCTGGGAAACAAGTTTCTGGCAAATATCCGTGAAACAGATGCTATCCTGCACGTACTCCGTTGTTTTGACGATGAAAATGTAACTCATGTAGACGGTAGTGTAGATCCGGTACGTGACAAAGAAATCATTGACACCGAACTCCAGCTGAAAGATTTGGAAACCATTGAAAGCCGTATTCAAAAAGTACAAAAACAGGCACAGACGGGCGGTGACAAACAAGCAAAACAAATGTACGACATCCTTGTTAAATATAAAGACGCATTGGAACAAGGCAAATCTGCGCGTACCGTACAATTTGACAGCAAAGACGAACAAAAAATCGCAAAAGAACTGTTCTTGCTGACCAGCAAACCAGTGATGTACGTATGCAACGTGGACGAAGCAAGTGCTGCTACCGGCAATAAATATGTAGAACAAGTACGCGAAGCCGTAAAAGAAGAAAATGCAGAAATTCTGGTCGTAGCCGCCAAAACCGAAGCCGATATCGCAGAACTTGAAACCTATGAAGACCGCCAGATGTTCCTTCAGGAAGTCGGTCTGAAAGAATCAGGTGTAAACCGTCTGATCAAATCGGCTTATCACCTGCTGGAACTGGAAACCTTCATCACCGCCGGAGAAATGGAAGTAAAAGCCTGGACCTATCGTAAAGGATGGAAAGCCCCCCAATGTGCAGGAGTCATCCACACCGATTTCGAGAAAGGATTTATCCGTGCCGAGGTAATCAAGTACGAAGACTACATTAAATATGGTTCGGAAGCCGCCGTGAAAGAGGCTGGAAAAATGGGCGTGGAAGGTAAAGAATACGTAGTACAGGACGGTGACATCATGCACTTCCGTTTCAATGTATAAGGTAAATCAAAACGCAAAAGACTTGTCATGCAATGCATGAAAAAACATCAGGAAACCAGCAAAACTGATGGCAGACCGATAAGTCAGTGTTTTGTTTCCTAAAACAAAATACAACTAACATGGAAAAATATTTAATCGTGGGAACCGGCGGCGTTGGAGGAAGCATCGCCGGTTTCCTTGCTTTAGCAGGAAAAGACGTAACATGCATTGCCCGTGGCAAGCATCTGGAAGCCATTCGTGAAAAAGGGCTTCACCTTAGATCAGACTTAAAAGGTAATCACTTTCTACCTATACAAGCCTGCACAGCCGAGGAATACAACGAGAAGGCCAACGTAATTTTTGTATGCGTGAAGGGCTATTCCCTGGATTCCATCAAAGATCTGTTGGAAAAAGCCTCGGATAAAGATACCTTGATTATCCCCATCCTGAATGTTTACGGTACAGGTCCCCGCATCGGGCAACTTGTTCCACATGTAACAGTACTGGATGGATGCATCTACATCGTAGGTTTCGTTTCCGGACCGGGTGAAATCACACAAATGGGCAAAATATTCCGGCTGGTTTTCGGTGCACGTCCCCAACAGGGTGTGGCTCCGGAACGTCTGGAAACCATTGCCGATGTACTAAGAAAAGCAGGGATCAAAGCCGATATTTCGGATGATATCAATCGCGACACCTTCATCAAATGGTCATTCATCTCGGCTATGGCCTGCACAGGTGCCTACCATGATGTCCCGATGGGTCCTCTGCAACATCCCGGAGCAGAACGCGACACTTTCATCGGTCTGTCCAAGGAAAGTTCTGAAATAGGCCGCAAAATGGGAATTACCTATGCGGAAGACCCGATAGGATACAACTTAAAAGTGATTGACAAATTAGACCCGGACAGTACCGCATCCATGCAAAAAGATATAGCCAAAGGACACGAGTCCGAAATACAAGGACTATTGTTTGATATGATCGCACTGGGCGAAAAGATGGATGTGGATATGCCCACTTACCGCAAAGTTGCACAAAAATTCAAGATATGAATACACTGTCAGCCATTCTTTGGAATCCCGATATAGAAATCTTTTCCATTTTCGGCATTTCCATCCGTTATTACTCCGTATTGTTCGTTACAGGGCTTTCATTGGCCTACTGGGTGATATACAAACTCTACCAAGACCAAAAAATTCCTTACGAAAAATTTGATTCCCTGTTCGTTTACTGCCTGCTGGGTATTGTTATCGGTGCTCGCTTGGGACATTGTCTGTTCTATGAGCCAGGCTATTGGCTCTCTCACCCTGTAGAAATGCTGTTGCCCGTCAAGATTACCGATTCTGGGATAAAATGGACCGGTTATCAAGGTCTTGCCAGCCATGGAGGAACCATCGGACTAATGCTCGCCTTATGGATCTATTCACGCCGTGTAAAATTGAAGTTCCTGACTGTACTAGACAATATAGCCATCGCCACCCCGCTGGCAGGTTGTTTTATCCGTTTAGGTAACCTGATGAATGGTGAAATAGTAGGTACGGTAACTCATGTTCCTTGGGCGTTCATTTTTCCGCACGAAGATATGCAACCCCGCCACCCGGCACAACTCTACGAAGCCATCGCCTATCTTCTGATTTTTATCATAGGCTTGCGGTTGTATAAAAAGTACAAAACCACGCTATACCCCGGTTTCTATTTCGGCTACTGCCTCACTACCATATTCACCTTCCGCTTCCTTGTAGAGTTTATAAAAGCCAGCCAGGAAGCCTTTGAAGACAGTATGATGCTGAACATGGGGCAATGGCTCAGCATTCCGTTCATACTGCTGGGAGCGCACTTCATGTACCATTCTTTTAAACCCGTAAAATAAATGAAACATATAATAGATATTGAAACCTGGGAACGCCGGGACAATTATAATTTTTTCCGCAACTTCCATAATTCATGGATATCCATTACCAGTGAAGTGGATTGCACTGAAGCATTTCCAGCTGCAAAAGCCGCCAAGCGCTCTTTTTTCCTGTATTACCTGTATGCTGTGCTACGTGCTGCCAATGAAGTGAAAGAATTCCGTTTCCGTACAGATAAAAACGGACAGGTGGTTTATCACGATCAGGTGGACATCATATCACCTATCGCTGTACCCGGCAAGACTTTCTACACAGTCCGCATCCCTTACCATGCAGATTTTGAACGGTTTTATGCCGAAGCATATCACATCGTCCATAACATCCCCGAAGAGGGTGACCCGTATGGAGCCGAAAAAGTCATTAAAGAACAGGGAGATTTTGATATTATCCAACTGAGTGCCACGCCTCAGCTTTATTTCACTTCACTCACCTATACACAAATGGCTCCCGACCATCCATTAGACTATCCGCTGATGAATGCCGGCAAAGTAGTGCCACGCGA
>UMES01022767.1_pt1 | contig 11311 bp, 9 predicted proteins | sample 1964791 | NCBI WGS metagenome assembly UMES01 (sample SAMEA4836024, study PRJEB28245) | human gut metagenome | biome: gut microbiome; material: fecal sample | place: Denmark | collected 2008
ATGGAGATCAATAAGGTCGAATATCTGATCCGCGGCCTGGGCTACATCAAAGATGTATCCGACCTGGAAAAAGCCGTCGTGACGGTGTGCCGGTACGCATCTCCGATGTAGCGTTTGTAAATATCGGTCCAGGTACGCGGCGCGGCGGGCTGGATAAAGAAGGTGTCGAAGCAGTCGGCGGTGTCGTGATCGCCCGATATGGTTCCAACCCTTTGGAAGTCATTAATAATATAAAAGACAAAATCAAGGAGATGGCGCCCGGACTTCCCCAGAAAACCTTGCCCGACGGGACTGTCTCCAAAATCACCGTCGTACCTTTTTACGACCGGACAGGCTTGATCAAAGAGACAATCGGCACGCTCGAAACATCTTTATCCCACGAAATACTGATCTGTATCATCGTGCTGGTCCTCAACCTCCGGGCATCCGTCGTGATAGCCAGCATGCTCCCTATCGGCGTGATGGTGGACGTCGGCGTCGTGTTTGTCGAAAGCATCATCCGGTATATGGAGATGCCGGAAAACAGAGGCATCCGCAAAGGGAAAGCGATGGTAAACCTTATTTATAAGGCGGTCAGTGAAGTGTCGGGGACCATTGCCACGGCGATGATCACGACTATCGTCAGTTTCCTGCCCGTTTTTGCAATGGAGGCACAAGAAGGAAAAATGTTCTCTCCCCTCGCCTACACGAAAACCTATGCGCTGGCCTCTGCTTTCGTATTGGGATTGATCTTGCTGCCGACCTTATCCTATATATTGTTTTCGGTACGGATCGACTCAAAGCGGATACGGAAAGTGCTCAACTACATACTGATTGCAGCAGGTGTCCTCTTGTCTGTCCTGTACAGTAATATTCCGGCACTCGGACTTACAGCCGTCGGACTTAACAACCTGCTTGCTCACCGTTGGAAGAAACCCGGAATAAGTAACTATATCAATATCGGTATCGCACTTGTCGTCGCCACCTACTTCTTGGCAGAAGAATGGTTGCCGATGGGCCCCCAGAAAGGCATTATCGTCAATCTTCTTTTCGTAACAGGATGTATCGCCATCATTCTTGCACTGCTCTGGTTACTGGTGATCTACTACGAACGTATCCTTCGCTGGTGTCTGAATAACCGGTGGAAGTTCATGCTGCTACCGATCGCGACTATCCTATGCGGCATCCTGATCTGGAAACGGATCGGGCAAGAGTTCATGCCCAGCCTCAACGAAGGTTCATTCCTGTTGATGCCGACCAGCATGCCCCATACAGGAATCGAGCAAAACCTGAATTATATCGAAGCGCTGGACAAACGCCTGGCAGCCATCCCCGAAGTGGAAACGGCAATCGGCAAATGGGGACGGGTAAACTCGGCACTCGATCCGGCTCCCGCCCAGATGTTCGAGAATACGATCAACTATCGTCCCGAATATATCCTGAACGAAGACGGAAAGCGGGAACGTTTCAAAGTGAACCGGAAAGGAGAATATCTCCTGAGAAACGGAGGCACTTACAATCCGGCAGACGGCTTCCGCCTGATTCCGGCAGATAGCCTGATACCGGACCGCAAAGGAGACTATTTCCGGCAATGGCGTCCCGAAATCAAGAACACCGACGATATCTGGCAGCAAATTGTCAACGTCACCCACCTGCCCGGACTCACATCCGCCCCGAAACTGCAACCGATAGAGGCACGCCTTGTCATGCTCTCGACCGGTATGCGCGCTCCGATGGGATTGAAGATATACGGGCCGGATCTGGAAACGATCGAGCAGAGCGGAAAGGCGATCGAACAGGCGCTCAAAGACGTTCCTTCCGTGATCCCTTCGTCCGTATTCTATGACCGGGCGGTCGGAGCACCTTATCTGGAGATTAAGCTGAACCGGGATAACATGGCCCGGTACGGAGTGAACGTCGAAGATTTACAGGAGATACTAAGTGCAGCCGTCGGCGGCATGATCCTGACGAAGACGATCGAAGGCTGCGAGCGTTTCCCCGTGCGCCTCCGCTATGCCCGCGAACTGCGTGATAATCCGGAAGCATTGTCCATGCTCCTGGTTCCGACAGCCACCGGCGCCCAGATCCCATTGAAAGAACTCGCCGATATCGAATATGCCCGAGGCGCCCAGATGATCCAGAGTGAGAACACCTTCCTGGTCGGCTACGTGATCTTCGACAAGAAACAGGGAAAAGCGGAAGTGGATGTTGTAAAAGAAGCGACAAAAGTGATCGAAGGAAAGATACAAAACGGAGAGTTGAAACTAACAAAAGGCGTTTCCTACAAGTTTGCCGGAAACTACGAACAACAGGAACGTGCCACCGCCCGGCTGATGATCGTCGTTCCCCTGGCCCTGCTGATCGTCCTCCTGGTTCTGTATTTCCAGTTCAAGACCCTTACGGCCTCGTTGATTCATTTCTCCGGTGTATTCGTGGCTTTTGCCGGCGGCTTTATCCTGCTCTGGCTGTACGGTCAGGACTGGTTCATGAACTTTTCGCTGGCGGGAGTCAATATGCGGGACCTGTTCCAGATGCATACCATTAACCTGAGCGTAGCCGTATGGGTCGGCTTCATCGCCCTTTTCGGAGTGGCGACAGACGACGGTGTGCTGATGGGAACTTACATCCATCACGTCTTCCTGGAAAAGGACCCGCAGACCAGGCACGCCATACGTGAAGCCGTCGTGACAGCAGGACTCAAACGTGTACGTCCCGCAGCCATGACAACCGCGACCACCCTGATCGCCCTGCTCCCCGTCCTCACCTCGACCGGAAAGGGAGCCGATATTATGGTTCCGATGGCAATCCCGACTTTCGGCGGCATGCTGATCCAGTCGATGACCATGTTTGTCGTCCCCGTATTCCAATGCTGGTGGCGGGAAGGGCTGCTGAAGAAAGAGGAAAAGGCCCGCAACGCAGCAGAAAATTCCTCACCAGGAAAATAAATTTTCCGAGTCATTTTTTAAGTTTCGGGCTATCTGGCTGAGAAGTAAGAGGTTACCGTTTGGGGTGATACGGACAGGTAACGATTTAGAAATGAGCGGAGTGCTTTGAGGTACATTGTTTTGAATAGCCAAAGAACGCTCACCATTTCGGTCGCAAATATACAAAATTTCGCCAAAAAGAGAGAACTCTTTTGATTCATTATATTGAGACCTCAATGTTTTGGTATAAAGTATCCTTCCTTATATATGATCTGAACTAATAATTCATTCCGACTCTTATTGAGCTTTCTAAAGTTGAGATTATATCCATCATATATCTTCAAACCTCCTATCAAATGTTATAATATCTGATCTATTCTTGCGACATTGTATTTCTCATAATCATCCAGCTGGTTATAATATTTTCCAATAAGCTCGCGATCATCTGGATTATTCTCTTTTACATCATAGTATTTCACCACATTAAAAGATGCACCAATGTCACTAACCTGTCTTCCTAATCTTGTATCTGCACTATATTCAAGCCTGAGTAATAACGCTTCAATGCCATTAACTTCATCAACATTTACACCCTTGCGAGTTGATTCAAATTGTTTGTAGAGCAAATTAAATAAACCGAAATATTTTACTACTTGGTAACGGAGCATATTAAAAACAAAATTAGCAGCCTTTCTAACTCCCTTATCCACATCCCCTTCTTTTCTAATATGATAATTTACCGAGCCTGAAAATCCTTTAGAAATAAAAGCAGAAATCATACCAACAAGATAACAGTTACCAGACTGATCATTTCCGTTCTCTACATAAAAACGTAAATTGTCATTTTTGATAATTGGACGGATAGTTTGACATATAAGTTCAAGACCTGGAAGATAAGACTTCCTTTGGCCAACGTAACGTCTTATTAACTCTGTTATCTTTTCATGATCTGTTGTTGAAAAGCGAGCAATTGTATTGTACAAATAAATCTTGTCATCATATGATATTGTTCTAAACTCCTCAAAACATGCTTTAGGCATTATTCCACTTTCTTTGATAGCCTCTAACTGCTTTTTCCTATTTTCTTGCTCGATTGTGAGATAATTGGAATCTGATAGAACAATATCCACATCTTTTTTATCAATATTCTTGTCAAAAAATTTATGTTGCAACAATTCGTCCTCTTCGTTCATTCGATCCGCAAAATTTTTATCTAGAATAAAGACCCGCCCTTGATAATGCTGCATAAATCTACCAGCTCGCCCCTCTATGTTCTGTGCATCAAACTTTTTTAAGTCTTTCGTTCCTTTTTTTCCAGAAAGCACTATCACGTTTTTAGCTGTGGTATTTACCCCCTCTGTGATAGTAGTAGTACATATTAGGATCTTTAAAATATTCTGATTAAACAGTGAAATAATTTCCTGCTGTATATACTTTGGAACTGAACCGTGGTGTATACCAATTCCTTTTTTTAATGCTTTTGAAACAATCCATTGTGCTCCCCTCCCATTCGCAAATAAACTATCTATATGGTTTGTAAGCCTGATTACTTTTTCGGAATCAACATCTTTGATGTAATTATTTTTACTAATTAAAATTTTAGCATATTTTTCCGTCGAAGCTTTTGTACTGCAATAGACTATAGCATTTTCTCCTCGATTCAAAAGTTGTGTAACAAGTTGGACAATGCGAGCACTCTTAGTCTTATTTGTAAATGTCAAGTGAAACGTGTTATCAATCTCAATGGTTGATGCTGTTTCTGCAAAGACCTCCACCTTATTCACTATTTCGTAGTGATTGTAGTTGACAATAGCAAAATCATAATAGTCAAGGAAAGTTTTAAATGAGAATTGTGCATCTTTTTTATCTTTGGTCGGAAGTGCTATATATGGACCTGTAAGTAAAGAATCAACATGCGGGGTCTTTAGCAATTCGTGCAAAGCTATCCTGTACGCCACATCTCGCTCATTCTCTTGAGACACCTCGTCTATGATAAAACCATTATCAAGCTTATATATCTCATCTACAAATACAAAATCCAATTGAATTTCTTTGTTCTTATCCAAAAAAGACAAGAATCGTTCTGGAGTAAAAATAAAAAGATTCCGTCCGCTTATTTCCTCTTTATCACTGAGTGTATGAATCACATAGTTATCCTTTACCCACTTATATTCAGGCGATAAATGAATCTTAAACAAGTTCTCAGAAAGGAGAGAAAGGGTGGGGAAAATAAATGCAACATTAGTATATTCCATCTTCCTTACAATCTCGTATATCAAGAATGTTTTTCCGAAAGATGTTGAAGCACTCAGAAAAATACGATTTCTCTGCCCTCTCTTGAATCTTTCCAAGAGTTCTTTCTGGTAGCGATGCAACATGACACCTTCGCCAACTATCAAGCTGCTTTCATTGATATAATTTGAAAAGGTCTGCAAAGTAACCTCTTCATCAACGTATTCTCCAACATTCAGCATCGGATAATAATACTGGGGGAGACCTGCTTGGTTAGCAAGATAATGCAAGAAGAGTCTATCCGCCTGAGATAACTCTTTTCCTTTCATAATGTCGAAAAAAGAACAAACAGCCTTAATCATTAAAGGCTGCAAATTTGAATCTTCCTTAGCTTGGTTAATAAGCTTTACGGCATCAGCTGCTGCTTTTGATTTATCCATTGCAAAACTTGTGTCTTAATAATACGACTATTATCCACATGAAAAAACAAGAAAAAGATTGTATATGGGATTGTTAGTGTAGGTTGCACAGCACTATATTTGGTTTGAATATATGATATTATACCCATTATGAGATCATCGTATACAGTCATTTTATCATCAAAGATAACTAGCATCGGATATACAAGGTGCATATTGTGTCGACTGGCTTCTTTTGCCATATTTATCAATGGGTCAGCTCGCCATTGATCAATAATTTGTCGAATTCTACTCTTCGGCTCAATATGTTCATAGTGGTTTTCCATCGCAATAAAATTCCGATTGAAGTAAGAATCAGAAAGAGTTTTGTTAATATTATCAAATATAGAGTCTAACGACTTTTTATATCCATCCAAGTAAAATTTTGCTTCTCCAAAAAGTAGAAATATTGTTTGATTGTCTTCTACCATCAAATATGAATCATAACCTTTAGTCTCAGCATTTTCTAAAGCAGAGTATAAATATCCTCTAGCAAGTGCCTTTTCTGCATGAAAAAAATGACTAAGGAGAAGATGAAGCATAACTTCGCCTTGAAAACCATACCCCAGCTGAATACTTTCTGAAGCACTTGGGTCAAATTTTAGTTTGCTTAACAATGCTCTTATTTGGAGCTTGTCAAGCTGAGTTAAATCTATTTCATTATCACTATAAGCATACTCAACTATTCCATTATAGATTATGTTTGCTATATCAATATTGGTCCCATTTTGATGTAAACAATAATCTTTTTCTGTTGAAATACATGAGCATGAAATGTGCTTATCTGCAATATCATGAGGTAGATGATACTGCAAAACAATTGAACTTTGGATTAATTCCTTAAGACTTACTCGCATTGCCATAATCAATAAGTACAGAATTGCTTAAAATGCGTAGTTTACATTTATTTGCTTGTAAAGGTAAGCATTTATGAGGGTATGTGAGCGTCTTTTCTTGTTTTTCTTCTTGTCGGTGAAAGAAAAAAGCAATTACAGTCGTTGCGAGCGGTTGCGATTGATTAGCTGTTTCCATTTCTGTTCGCACCAATCGGTAATGGGAAGCCCGTTGATGGTCAAAAGAGGTCGTTTCTTCTCGTCCTTGATGATACGGATTTCGCTGTCCTCTTCCGTAAACTCTCTCTTGTATAATCCCGAATAGGCTTTAGCCGTGCCTCGCAGGGGCGTCTCCGTGCGATACATCTCCGCTATTCTGTCATCAGAGAAACCCATCTTTCGGAGCATCAGACGGATATTCAAGAGTTGGTAGAAGCCACTGAAGAAGCGTTTTATCCAATTCCGCTCTTCCTCATAAACCTGCACGGTTTCTTTCAATTCGGCAATGACTCTGTCCCTTCCCTTGATTGTGTCCTGCAAGAGAACGACTTCCTTTCGGATTTCATTCTTCTCCTTTTGAGAAAGATACCGTTGCCGTTCGGCTTCCTGCTCCAAGTCTGCAATACGCTTCTCTGCTTTGTCAAGTTCGGAGTTGCCAAAGATAGAATATAGCGTTCCTTTCATACGTAGCTTGCCTGCCTGCTTCTCCAGCTCCTTTATCTTGGCTGTGAGTTCCGCCTTTTGAGTTTCCTTCTCTTTCGTGGATTTGAGAATTTCCTTGTAATACTCCATCGTGGTCCGGTGCTTGGCTTCCGAGCCGTGCACGCCCCGTTCCAATCCGAACCGTTGCACTCGCTTGGCATAGTCCGTCTGATACTGCTCCAGTTTCTTGGGCGTAAGCACATCATCGGCACAAAGCCGTACCTTGTTCTTCTTCGTCTTGTACTTCCGTTTTCCGTTCTCGGCTTCCTCTTTGGCTTTCCTTCTTTCGCCCGTGACAATCGGAACGACCGTGGCGTGAATATGGGGAGTATCCTCGTCTGCATGTAGCGTGGCAGCGACCACATTGTCTGCTCCAAAAGTGGAGCGAAGCCAATCCATCGATTCATCACACCACTCGTACAGGAGTCCTTCCTGCTCTATACGAGCCATATCCTCAGGAGAACTCGACAGGATAAAGCGCAAGGCTTTGACTTGGTTCTTTGCAACCTTTCGGTAGATACCTGCCGTGGCGATACGATGTTCTATCGCTTCGCTACGGTTGGTCACATTTGCAGGGAATTGCACCAATTCCCTGTTCAGGCGTGTGCGAGAAGGATCGACGTTACTCGGGGTATATGTCCGCGCTATATGAGCGGTATTTCCCGAGTCGTTGCTCCTCGCCTTGTCTATATGTAGTACGGCGTAGCCCATTGTTTGAAGTTTGTTTTAAGGGGTATCCAAAGGGGCGAAGTCCCTTGGCTCAGGAGGGTATTTTTAGCGGTAACGGAGTGCAGCGTGAAGAAAATGCCCTAATGAGCTATGGCATTTCTTGAAATGACCATTTCGTCTCGTCCGAAGTTCGCCCTTGAGGAGCTTGCATTCTCTGAATGCACGGAGGCTTTGTTTCTAAGTTGGCTCTGCAAACTTGCGGTTCTGAGGAACTGCCGTAGCTATCGAAACAAAGCCGTTTATTCGCATACATTTTATTTCCTGAATCTTTGGATACCTGATGATGGAATAATGTTATTTGCTCTCTTTTGCCTTATCGTCCAAGTCCTCGTTTACGAGATGGTATCACCTGTTTTTGCCCTGTTCTTTGGGCAACGTGGTACTCGTTGAGGTCTTTGTATCGGGCATAGTGTCGGCTCATATCTTCTACCTTGATGCCTGCTGAGCGAAGAGATTGGAGGGCTTTTCGTCCTGCTTCATCGTTGTCGAGGAATGCCCGAACGGAGTCGATGCCGTTCTCGTGGAGATAGGCAACGGCTCTATGGATATTGCTCACGGAGTTCAGAACGATGGAAGGCGAAATGGTTTCTTCCCCTTTCATCGTGAGAAGGGAAAGGAAGTCCACAAAGCCCTCGAAGATACAGAGAGGAGCGTTGCTCGCTCTTCCTGCAATCACGGATATATCCTTTGGGGCAATCGTTCCCTTGAATGTCTTGTCGCCCCGAAGCTCATACCCTCCTGCGCGATTTGGGAAGCCGATGGCAGAGTACTCTCGTCCTCCCACTTCGTAACGAATATGACGGAGATAAGGACTTGCCACGGCAAGGTCTATCCCGCGTACCTCTCGGAGATAGCTTTGCAGATGCAGGGGCAACGTTTCGCTGATGGAGAGGATACGCCTTGTATTATTGGGTTGCTGTTCATCCCTTCTCTGCCCTATGTGAGCTTCACGATGAAAGGAAAAGGAAGTGAAAGGTGTCGCTTTTCTTTCGGCAAGATGCGCCATTGCTTTATAGGCACTGCATCCTTGCATTCGCATCACAAGGTCGATGATGCTTCCACCTTGGTTTGTGCCGTAATCATGCCACAGGTTTTGCCGAAAGTCCACTTTCAGGCTGGCATTGTGGTCTTCTCGGTAAGGTGCGTGATAAAGAGCATAGCCGTTGTACCGTTTGGCAGGTTCAATACCACAGGCGTGCAGGTAGTCGCCTATCGGTATCTCTTTGATATGTTGTAAATCGTAATATCTTGGTTTCATAAGTGGTTATTGAATAAATGGGATTTGAGTTATAAACGGTGAAAGGGAAAGGCTGTCGGATCACGGAGGACGCACCTTGTCGCACGCAAAACAAAAAGCCATTCCCTGCTTTTTTCCTTTCACCGTATATACCCTTTCACAGTGAAAGAAGAAAGTATCTATGGCATTTCTCGTTTGCTTGTTTCTTTTCATTGTTCGTACTTCTTCTGTTTGCTTGGTTTTGAACTTTCATCCGAAAACGGATGCTGAAACCAAGTTACAGAGGCGAACACAGAGTCCCAAGGCTGGTGTGTCTGTTGCTTCGAGGTACAGAGAAATGCTCCGAAAATGAGTAGTAAAAATGGGAGAAAACAGAACGAAAAGGCTCAAAAAGCAAAGAACAGAGAGGAGAAAGGCTCTGTAAACGACTTCATCGGATTGCTAATACCTGCACCCTTTTTCTTCGAGGGATATGCAAGCGAGAATTATCATTGGCGAGAGAACCCCCAAAAGATGCCGAGTAATCAAAGAAAAGATACCGAGCAATCTTACGGTCGCTCGGTATCTTTTTCCCGTTGTGTCGTGTGGACATTTCACATCATATCGAAGCCACAAGTACACACTTAGAGAAAAGGGGGTGAAACAGGCGGTTTGTGCTTGTACATTTGCCTGCGATTTCCTGCTGTTTCCCTTGATTTCATCGGTTCTTGGAACAAGGATTTCGCTCGCATACATTTGCACCGAAAAGAGAAAAACGACAATTAAAAACGATATTGATATGAGATTTACCGCCATCGACACCTCCGCGTGGGAGGAACTGAAAAAGAGCATTGAAGAGCTGGCTCTTTGTATGCGAGAACACTTCGGAATGAAGCCCGAACTCCCCGACCTGTTACACAACGGGGACGTGTGCCGAATACTGAACATCAGCAAGCGAACGCTCCAGCACTATCGGGATACGTCCGTGCTGCCCTTTATCCAAATCGGACACAAGTGCTATTACAAACGTGAGGATGTGGAAGCACTCCTCGCCAAGTCCAACCGCAAATAACCACGACTATGGAATACGAAACGATTAACAAAGAAACACCCGAGATGAAAGAACTCATTTCGGGCATTAAGGAAGTAAGTAAACGTATTCGGGAGATAGCCCAAACGCACTGTCCGCTCTTCGGGGGAGAAATATACCTTACGGGGCGGGAGGTCTGCGAACACCTTTTCGTTAGTCCTCGCACTTTGCAGGACTATCGGGACAGAGGCATTATTCCCTACACCCAAATCGCAGGGAAAATACTCTATCGACTCTCAGATATCAACAGATTACTGCAAGAGAATTATCGGGGATAGAGTTTCTGAAGTAGATGATTTTCTGGCCGTTTCATTCTTCTTTCTTGCTATGAATAAGTAACTTTGTGGCGGATTCAATTTCAATAATGCACAACTTATGAGACAGAAATTCACTTTAATCACATTGGGAGTAAAAGACTTCCAAAAGGCCTTGGCTTTCTACGAGGGCTTAGGCTGGAAGAAATCGCAACAAAGTCAAGAAGCCTACGCATTGTTTCCTTTGGGTGGGATAGTTTTAGGATTATATCCACTGCAAGAATTGGAAAAAGACACAACGCTAAATTATCAGCAGGCATCCTTTTCGGGTATGACAATCAGCTATAATGCCACATCGGAGGAAGAAGTCGATACCGTGATGCAGGAAGCCGAACGGCTCGGAGCAACCGTTGTGAAGCCTGCACAGAAAGTGTTTTGGGGCGGTTACAGCGGCTATTTCAAAGATTTGGACGGCTATGTGTTCGAGGTAGCCTACAATCCTTTTTGGGAGATTGACAGCGAGGGAAGCCTCGTTATGTAATTTGTTTGGTGCAATGACCAAAGAGCAGACGATAAAAGAAAAGAATTTTATCAATAAGAAATATGGAATTACAGACCAAACGCTTGATTTTAAGACCGTGGCAGGAAAGCGATGCCGAAGCACTCTACAAATATGCCTGCAATCCGAATATCGGTCCCATCGCAGGTTGGCCGCCGCACACGAGTATTGGGAACAGCCGCGAAATCATCAAGGGCGTGTTATCTGCTCCGGAGACATACGCTGTTGTTCTGAAGGAGACAGGCGAAACAATCGGTAGCGTAGGAATCATGACAGCAAGGAGTGAGATTCGCTCCGCAAAGATGGCGGGCAGCGAATGTGAGATTGGCTATTGG
>UMES01015701.1_pt1 | contig 11305 bp, 8 predicted proteins | sample 1964791 | NCBI WGS metagenome assembly UMES01 (sample SAMEA4836024, study PRJEB28245) | human gut metagenome | biome: gut microbiome; material: fecal sample | place: Denmark | collected 2008
GAACAAGGTATAGACTACAGTACAGAAAATAAATAAAAAATATGGAATAAACAGCGAAAATAAAGGAAATATGTTAGTAGACTAAAATATGAAAGAAAATATAGAATAAAAATAAATACAAAAGAAAACGCTATGTATCGCATATGATAACATGAAAAAAAGACTAAAATATAGAATGAAAATAACTTCAAAGAAAAACCGCGTCTTTCATATATGATAACATGAAAAATAGACTAACAGAGTTAGCCTATTGTCAAAGTTGATATATTAATGAAAGCCATCGTTACTGCGAATCTGTGCCAGATAGATCGGCATGGCCGTGGAACCATAGGTTTTCAGGGAATATTCTCCATTGCAGATGCACCAGTCATAGAGCAGAGCACGTTCGGCGATGGCATAGAGTTTGACCATTTCGTTGACGGACAGATCGGTGCGGAATTCTCCGCTTTCCTGTCCTTCCCGGATAATGCGTCGCAATAGTTTATAATAGTAACGGTTGCGATCCAGCAGATGTTTTTCTCCTTTTGTGATCAGCTGCGTAGACAGCAATCGGGCCAGCAGATCCAGTGAGATACTGTTTTCAATCATGGAAAAAAGCTCCTGATTCAGATAGATCAGCTGATCATAGCGGGTGGAAAGCTGATCCAGATGGTTTTCCAGTTCTGTATATTTTTCATCAAACAGAAAAGACAGGGAACCGAGCAGTGCATCTTTTCCCTCAAAATAATGATAAAAAGAGCCTTTTGATGTGCCAGACTCAGCAATGATCTCGTCTATGGTGGTGTCATCATAGCCCTGTTCATAAAAAAGCTTCCAGGCGGCAGAGATAATTTTACCTTTGGTGTTGCGTGGTTGTTTTTTGCTCATAATAATAAAAATCCTTTCTGATTCTGATAGTGAACGTGTGTCAAATATAGATGTATCAATATTTATAAAATGATAGTAACAGGGTTACTTACACAGGCTTATTGTAGCAGAAAATTGAAAAAAGTGTGAAAAAACAGTAAAAATAGGCTGGTGGGTTGTGAGAAATAGACAAAAGTGGTAAAATAAATTTATTCAGGATCGCAAATGATTCTGAACAAAATGTTTTTGGAGGAACAAAGAACAATGAAGAAAACCGTAGGAAAACTGCTGAGTGTACTGCTGATTGCCATGATCGCGCTGGCAGGATGTGGAACAAAAGATGCAGGTACAACGGACGGAAGTGCAGCAACAGAAGCGACGGCAGCTTCCGTAAAATCAAAAGTGAAATTTGAAGGTACCTATACAGCCGGTGAGACGATTAAGATACAGATGAATCTGGATAAGGATGGCAATTGTGATTATGGATATACTGGAATGTATAAACTGACAACGAATGACAATGGCGTACGAATCCTGAACCTGATTTATTATGGAAAAGAAGGCATGGATGACAGTACCAGTCAGATCGCATATGATTCTTATGCATTACAGCAGAATGATGATGGTACATACACCAGATGTAAATACACAGAAGGTGAAGAACCGGATTTTTCCAGCGGAACAGTCATGAAGCTGGAAAGTGGCGAAGACAAAATTATGACAGATGATGCATTTGAAGCAGAATATACATCGGATGGAAGCTCTTATCTGGAACTTCATGCAGATGGAACCTATGTCTTTGGGGTACATATGAAATATGCCGCAGATAAAAAACAATTTGAATTGATCGGGGGAACAGGATCTTCTGTGTATACTTATGAGACAGATGACAAGCAGGATTCTCTCGTTTTGAAAAACAGTGATGGGGATACTACAATGAGTTTGCAGCGGAAGGAGAATTAAGTTATGAAAAAAGAAGGAAATGGTGTGGATTACAGAGAACTGGCAGAACGCTTTTATGTATTGGATACGGAGGTTTACGAAGCATCGGGAAGTGAACTGGGAAAAGTATTTCCGGGACCGAAGCATATTTCTGAAAAGCAGATTCTGAAAGATATTGAGAAAGAAGATACCGAAAAATTAAAAGATGAACTGATTCTGATTGGAAATATGATCAAGATCCTTCAGGAAAAAGGTGGACGATATGAGGAATTCTTCATTCGTTATGAGCATCTGTGCAAAGATGTGATGGAAGTTTTGGAGGATGATGGATTCCGTGATCAGATTTCCAGAGATTTTACAAAAGATCATTTTGGACTGATGTACAAGAAAGACACAGATCACATCGTTGTGTGTATTGCCCGTGAAACCGGAGCCGGCGGTCATGAGATTGGATCCAGACTGGCGGAAAAACTTGGCTTTTCTTTTTACGATGATTCAGTCATGGATCTGATGATTGATGAACTGGATGAAAAGATGCCGGGTATCGGAGGAAAGGATGCGCACTATATCAAGCAGAGCCGTGTAATCAAAACAATCGCGCAGGCTGGCGACTGTGTCATTGTAGGACGCAGCTGTGGACACGTTCTGATGACAAACAATATCCCGCGTCTCAGTGTATTTATCGGTGCGCCGTATGAAAACCGTGTACGCAGAAAAATGCTGATCAATCAGCAGGACCGCAGAGAGGCGGAGGAATTTATCCGTCGTAATGACAAACGCAGAAAGACATCTTATGATTACTATACCGGCAAGAAATGGGGCAATCCGGCAGACTTTGATATGTGTATCAACAGTGCATGCTACGGTATTGAAGGAAGCGTAGAATTGCTGGAAAGACTGGTAAAATATTCATTGGATCAGAGAGTGGATAAATAAAAGTAATCGCAATTGCGGTCGTGAAAAACGGAGTTTTTCATGGCCGTAATTTTTACTCTCCAGTGAGAAAATTATTTGATGGCTAGGCAGTTCTTGATTTGCATATTTGACTTGCGTATAATATACATCAGATGTGAGGCAACTTCCATCTCTACAGGCGGTGAGTAACAAAGCCGAGAGCATTTTTGAAAGCTGACGACACTGAAATAAGGGAGCCGATAAGAAAGGGTTTATATGGAAAACGAAACACAGACACCGCACAAGCGACGTGTGCGTTATAAAGGAAAATATCCGAAGAAATTTGAGGAAAAATACAAAGAATTACAGCCGGAGAAGTATCAGGATACGATTGAACATGTCATTCGAAAAGGAAATACACCGGCGGGCATGCATATCTCTATCATGGTAAAAGAAATCATTGATTTTCTGGAGATCAAACCGGGTCAGGTTGGATTTGACGCAACACTTGGCTATGGCGGACATACGAAAGCCATGCTGCAGTGTCTGCAGGGGCAGGGACATATGTATGCCACAGATGTGGATCCGGAAGAATCTGCAAAGACGAAAAAACGTCTGGCTGAACAGGGATTTGGCGAAGATATGCTGACGGTAAAACTGCAAAACTTCTGTACGATAGATGAGATTGCAAAAGAAGTGGGCGGTTTTGATTTTATTCTGGCTGATCTGGGTGTGTCATCCATGCAGATTGATAATCCGAAACGTGGTTTTTCCTATAAGGTGGATGGTCCGCTGGATCTGCGCCTGAATCAGGAAAAAGGAATCAGCGCGGCGGAACGTCTGGATAATATTTCGGTTGAAGAGCTGGCAGGCATGCTGGATGAAAATTCCGATGAGCCGTACTGCGAAGAAATTGCGGAGGCAATCGTAAAAGAGATTCGCAGGGGCAATCGCATTGACACAACCACAAAACTGCGTCAGGTTATTGAAAAAACACTGGAATTTCTGCCGGAAAAAGAACGGAAAGATACCGTGAAAAAGACGTGTCAGAGAGTATTTCAGGCGCTCCGCATCGATGTAAACCGGGAATTTGAAGTTTTATATGAGTTTATGGAAAAACTTCCGGGAGCATTGAAACCGGGGGGACGTGTAGCGATTCTGACCTTCCATTCCGGAGAAGACCGTCTGGTGAAAAAAGCGTTAAAAGACGGTTATAAAGCGGGAATTTACGCAGATTATGCAAAAGATGTCATTCGTCCGTCTGCACAGGAATGTGCACAGAATGGCCGTGCCCGTTCCACAAAAATGCGGTGGGCGATTCGGTCTGAGATGGAAGTGTAAGAAAATAACTGATTCAAAAAACAGTCAGTAAGATGTTTTTGATAAAAAGATATAGGTGTTATGGATTGAAAAATAGAAGCAGATATACATTTTACAGGCGAAAAAGAAAATGTATACACTGTTTACAGGGTTGACAGGTTTAGAAAGAAGAGAATAGAGAGTGAAGAAGAATAAGTATGAAATTGATATGTGCAATGGCACAATCATGGACAAGTTGATTTCCTTTGCACTGCCACTGATGCTGTCGGGCATTCTGCAGCTGATGTTTAATGCGGTGGATATCATTGTAGTGGGTCGATTCAGTGGCAGCCAGGCGCTGGCGGCAGTTGGATCTACTACTGCGCTGATCAATGTATTTACCAATCTGTTTATCGGCATTTCGTTGGGAGCCAATGTACTGGCAGCGAGATTTTATGCTGCCGGTCGGGACAAAGAGATGTCTGAGACCGTACATACGGCGATTACACTGGCATTGATCAGTGGTATCGTGATGGCATTTGTAGGTGTCTTTTTTGCAAAAGGTGCACTGGAAATAATGGATACACCGGATGATGTTATTCAATTATCCACTTTATATATGCGAATATATTTTTGCGGTATGCCGTTTTTTATGCTGTATAACTATGGTGCTGCGATTTTACGTGCGGTAGGAGATACGAAACGACCGTTGATTTTCCTGCTGGTTTCCGGTTCGACAAATGCGGTGCTGAATCTGGTTCTTGTCATCAGGTTTGACATGGGTGTGGCAGGTGTTGGTATTGCAACGGTTATTTCCCAGTGTATTTCCTGCATTCTGGTACTGCGCTGTCTGCACAAAACCGAAAGCAGTTATCAGCTGCATTTTTCAAAATTGAAAATAAAAAAAGAGTATATGCTGCAGATTTTTCAGGTCGGTATTCCGGCGGGAATTCAGAGTACGGTTATTAATCTGTCAAACGTATTATTGCAGTCTTCCGTAAACTCTTTCGGTTCGACGGCAATGGCCGGTTATACGGCAGCTAATAATCTGTTTGGATTTTTGTATGTGTCAGTGAATTCTGTTACCCAGGCCTGCATGAGTTTTACCAGCCAGAATTATGGCGTGGGAAAACTGAAACGAATGGATCGTGTATTGCGTGACTGTATTATTCTGACCGTCAGCATTTCACTGATCATTGGTGTGGGTGTCTATATTTTCGGACCGGAGATTCTGCAGATTTATACGACAGATCCGAAGGTTATTCAGTGTGCAATGGAGATTTTATTGTATACAACAGTGACCTATTTCCTGTGTGGTCTGATGGATCTGTTTCCGGGAGCACTGCGAGGCATGGGACATTCCGCTGTACCGATGATCCTGTCAGTAATCGGTACCGTAGGAACTAGAATTGTCTGGATTTATGGAATTTTTCCACAGCACAGATCACTGTCTGTATTGTTTATTTCCTATCCGGCGTCCTGGATTTTAACTATTTTGATGCAGGTAGTGTGCTTCTACTTTGTAAGAAGACATGTGCATCGGACACATCAGGAACTGAGCGCGAATATAACGAAGTAGTGGTGAAAAAAGAGATAGCCTCCGGCGTATTGCTAAGATGCGCAGGAGAGTATGCCATGAGTTGCATGACGCGCATCTCGCAGCAAGAATGCCGGTGCATTCCTGAATGTAAATACTGAAGTTAATAAATTGATAGAACAGGAAAAAGGAACATTTCGATATACTTATGTTTTACCGGAATGTTCTTTTTCGATGACTGGGAAATTTTTGCGATTTTATGAAGAAAAACAAAAATTGAAAGTGCTCTCAGATTTTTTATGAGGTAACCGGTTTAAAAACTTTTCGTGGAAAAGACTTTGAGCGTACAGTAGCAAATCAATAAGGGAGTATTATGGAAGAAAAAAGAATTAATTATTTACAGATTATATATTATACCATTGCCGGAATTCTGGTCGGCATCTTAGCGGGTGCCATTGATGCGGTATTTGGCAGGGTGTTACTTGCCATCACAGATTTCCGAAATAATCATGTGATGATATTAGTGCCATTTCTTGGAGCAGCCGGTGTACTGATTTTATTTTTATATCAGCGTTTCAGCCCGAAGGCGCAGAAAGGCATGGGACTGATCTTTGATACCGGTTTTGAGAAAAATGAAGAAATTCCGAAAGCACTGATTCCGCTGATCATGGTTTCTACCTGGATCACGCATTTGTTTGGCGGAAGTGCCGGCAGAGAAGGTGTGGCTGTGCAGATCGGTGCGACATTATCCCACGCGGTCGGCAGAGGACTGGAAAAAACACCGCTGGGAAAAGCAGGAACAGGAAGTAAACATCACGGAAAAATCTTTCTGATCATCGGTATGGCAGCGGGATTTGGCGGTTTGTTTCAGACACCGCTGGCGGCAACATTCTTCGCATTAGAAGTACTGGTAGCAGGCGCATTGTTTTATGAAGCATTGCTTCCAGCTATGGCGGCAGCCTTTACGGCAAGTTTTACTTCTCATTTGCTGGGACTGGAAAAATTCTCGGTGGCAGTGACAGATACACTGGTGTTTGATGCAAAAACAATCGGCAAACTGATTATCATTGCGATTATTTTCGGTATTGCCGGAGGAGCATTTTCGTATTTTCTCGCGCTGGCAAAAGAAAAAATGGCGGCATGGATCAGGCAGCCGTATATCAGAATTCTTGTTTCCGGTATCGGATTATCCGTTGTATTTTTATTGCTGTTTCAGGGACGTTACTGCGGACTTGGAACAAATCTGATCGCAGCAAGCTTTGCGGGAGAGCAGGTGTATGCTTTTGATTTTATTCTGAAGGCAGCACTGACGATTATAACTCTGGCAGCAGGATTCCAGGGTGGCGAAGTGACGCCGTTATTTTCCATTGGCGCGACCTTGGGCGTCCTTCTGGCTTCTGTCTTTGGACTTCCGGTGATGTTGATTGCAGCACTTGGCTATGCGGCAGTATTTGGAAGTGCCACAAATACTTTGCTTGCACCGATTCTGATCGGCATTGAAGTATTTGGCGCGGAGCAGGCAGTTCCTTTTGCTATCGTGTGTATGATTGCCTTTGTGTGCAATGGCAACCGTACTATTTACGGAAAGCAGAGAATCTCAAAAATGCTGGATTTCGGAAAAATGTAACAGAATACATCTGAAAATCGTGGAAAAATGTTACAACACATAGGTAAAAAATGCGGAAAAATGTTACGACACAGGGGTAAAAGACATGGAAATCTGGAACGCATGCGTTCCAGAACTAAACGGAATACAATTATAAAAAAGTATTATATTACCTTCTTTAGAATAATTTTCATACATTTTCACATAATAGCATTAAAAGCAATATCTGGCATGAGAAGAAAGAAAATCCATGCGAAATCGATTATGGAGGAAAATTATGAAGGCAACAGGAATTGTACGGCGGATCGATGATCTTGGGCGTATCGTCATTCCGAAAGAAATCCGAAGAACCCTGCGTATCCGGGTGGGCGATCCACTGGAGATCTTTACGGAGCAAAATGGTGGCGTGATTTTGAAAAAATATTCTCCGATCGGAGACCTGAGTACGTTCGCAGCGCAATATGCAGATGGGTTGGCAGCGGCCAGCGGAAGTCTGGTATGTGTGACAGACCGGGATCATATTATTGCAGCAGCCGGAACCGGAAAAAAGAATTACGAAGGCAAACCAATTAGTCAGGAGATGGTGAGGCTGATAGAAAATCGGGGAAGTCAGGTGTCGGACAGTCAGGAGAAAGTGTGCTGTAAGTTGACGTTAGATGATAACATGTCTTATCAGACCCAGGCACTGTCAACCATCATCAGCGAAGGAGATGCTATCGGAGCCGTTGCTTTCTGCAGCGGAGAACCAAAAGGTACCGTCGGGGAATTGCTGGAAAAACTGGCACAGGCTGCGGCTGTGTTTCTGGCAAAACAGGTGGAACAGTAAGAAGTTTGACAGAATATTTTGAAAAATATCGAATTGAATAACGGGAGTGTTGGAATGATGTTTTGTTGGTGGATGCAAGGAGAAATAATATTCCAACGCTCCTGTTTTCTTTTTTATAGGAAATTTCTTAAAACGATTTTCAAAATGAAAGCACTTCGTGTGCGGAACAAAAGCAGAGATTTATAAGATTTTTAGCGCATGAGTAAAATGTGATCTAAAATATCCCAGGTTTTGTGGCATGAGATGGATTTCTGTGTTAATATTATAGAATGTAGAACGCGAACATATATTTGGTATTTGTTTCGGAAATATATCAGATTTGAGATGGTTTACGCTTTTAGAGCGTATTTGAAAAATCATTCCAGCAATTTATATCCCCACTTTTCAGTAAATTTTGCAGAATACCTTTTTAAATACACTCTGGAGTGAGTAAGAAAGTTTATCAAAGGAGAACTTTATGAGATTTATACATATCGCGGATGTACATCTGGGTGTCCTGCCGGATGCCGGAATGCCCTGGAGTGAAAAAAGAAGTCATGATATCTGGAACAGCTTTCGCATGGTAATCGAACAGGCGAAACATCAGCAGGTAGATCTGCTTCTGATTGCAGGAGATCTGTTTCACCGTCAGCCATTAAAACGAGAACTGAAGGAAGTTGCTGCGTGGTTTGCAGAAATTTCGGAGACAGAGATTGTACTGATTGCGGGAAATCATGATTATCTGCACCCAAAGTCTTACTATCAAACTTTTGCATGGCCGGAAAATGTTCATTTCCTGATGAAGCGGGATCTGCAGGCGGTTACGCTTGAGCATATTCATACGACAGTATACGGATGCAGTTTCTGGAATCAGGAAGATGGCAGAACAGTGTATGATGCTGCAGGGTTACAGGAAGCGCTCAGACACGAAAAGAAATCTTCCAATCATAAAGGACAACCGTCGTTTTTTTATTCGACAATACCAGGGTCGGCATCTTCCACCCATTCGATAGCATCAGAGGAACCATACAGTTCTGAAATCCAGATGCCGGATCTGCGAAAAAACGAGGACTTAAACTCAACAGGACGGAGAAATTACCGGATTCTCCTTGGTCACGGCGGTGATGACAGACATCATCCTTTCCGGGCGAATGACATTGTGCAGGCCGGATTTGATTATGCAGCGTTTGGTCATATCCATAAGGCAGCACAGCTTGTTCCAAACCGTGTTATCATGGCAGGATCACTGGAGCCGACTGACTGTAATGACTTCGGTCCGCATGGTTTCTGGATGGGAGAGCTGACAGAACATGGCTGTAAAGTGTCTTTTTATCCGATAAAAAAATGCGAATATATCTGTCAGGAGATAAATGTAACACCACAATTATCTTTTTATGCAGTGTCAGAACTGGTTCAGCGGACACTGCAGGAGCGGGAAGACTATCAGATTTCACATATCATTTTACATGGATACCGGGATGCAGATACGGAAATGCCGACAGAGCAGATTGTACAGATGGAACGTGTTGTGCGTGTCGTGGATCAGACAGAGCCGGATTATCAGTTTGATATGCTGAAACAGAAATATAATGGTACTTTATTGCAAAAGTATATTGACGTCATGGAACAGTGCCCGAATGCTACGCTGAAGAAAAAATCGTTGTATTATGGGGTTCAGGCAATGATGGAGGCTATGGAAGAAGGACAGGAGAAAAAGGGATGATCATCAGAGAGGCAAAGATTCAGAAGTTTGGAAAACTGGAGCAGAAAGAATATCATTTTTCTCCACAGATTAATGTTATTTACGGCCCGAATGAATCAGGGAAAAGTACGCTGATGCAGTTTTTGAAGGCGATGCTGTTCGGGCTGGAAAAGAGCCGGGTCCGAAAAACACTGGACTCCTATAAAAAATATGAACCCTGGGATACTCCGGCATATTTTTCGGGTTCCATGATTTTTGAAACAGGAGATCAGCAATTTTTTCTGGAACGCAATTTTTATCATAAAGAACAGCGTGCACGGCTGGTAAATGTCCGGGATGGGGAGGAGCTGTCCCTGGAATATGGAGATCTGGATATGTTGCTTGGAAATGTCAGTGGCAGAGCATATGAAACGACATGCTGTATCAGTCAGGAACAGGCACCGCCGGGGACGGAGCTTGGAGTACTGCTGGAGGATGAACGCAGCAATCTGGCACAGACCGGAAGCGGTGAAATCCAGCTGTCAAAAGCATTACAGAATCTGGAACAGAGACGAAAAAACAGAGAAAAGCAGAAAAAGGAACTGGAACAACAACGAGTGTCCAAAGTCCGTCAACTGGAGGTAAAACAACAGGTGTTGGAGCAGGATATCTGTACACTGAAAACACAGAAAACTGTACAACAGACACAGGGGGACACAGTCAGGGAGCAGGAAGCGAAGATCAGAAAAGATGCAGAACCATTATTTACGAAATATAAGGAAATCTGTCGCCGGGAAAAAGATGCAGAGAAGCTGGCAGAGCTGGAGCAAATAGAACGAAAGCGAAAAGAGGAAGAAACCGAAACAATGGTACCGGAGAGCCGGAAAACTTTTTCTCCGCTGGTACTGATTGGCTGTGCAGGACTGCTTCTGATTAACATTATACGCGGACAAGAGGTTATTCCACAAAATTTGCCAGTCATTCTGAATGTAGTCTGCATTATTTTAATCGGAGTTGGACTTGTTTTTTCCTATGCAGGGAAGCGGAAACAGAAATACTGTGTTCCGGATACGATCGTTCGGGAAGAAACGATTGGGCAGGCTGAGAAGCAATTGTCCGTAATCCGACAGAAGAAGAGCGAGCTGGAACAGGAGTTGCAGCAGCTGAAAGAAACACAACAGAAGATTCAGATAGAGACGGCACGACAGGCTGGAACAGGTGAGCAGATTTTAAATCAGATACAGGAAAAAGAAGTGGCGGCAGAGAACCTGAAGGAGCAGATACAGGAGTTGGAGGATCAGACAGCCGAAGAACAAAAACTGGAGCAGGATATTCAGGCATTGCAGCTGGCTGCAGATACAATGCAGCGTCTGGCTGCCCAGATGTCAGATTCGCTCGGAAATGTCCTGAACCGGGAGATGAGTGAAATTCTGGCACAGATTACAGGAAATACGCACAGAACTTTAGAGATGACAGACGGACATGGTATTGCTTTGCGTGAACAGACGCAGAATCATGTTCCTGAAGCATACAGTCAGGGAACAATGCAGCAGGCATATTTTTCCTACCGGATGGCGGCGGGGCGCATGCTGATGAAAGAGGAACCGTTACCGTTTTTACTGGACGAAACTTTTGCAAACTATGATGAGGAACGACTGCGGCAGACACTGCGGTGGCTTGCGAAGCAGGAAAACC
>UMES01005027.1_pt1 | contig 11265 bp, 7 predicted proteins | sample 1964791 | NCBI WGS metagenome assembly UMES01 (sample SAMEA4836024, study PRJEB28245) | human gut metagenome | biome: gut microbiome; material: fecal sample | place: Denmark | collected 2008
TTACGGGGATCAGCAGTATAATGGAGGACAGCAGACCTATGGCAATCCGCAGTACAGCCAGAATAACTGGACACCGCAGGAGCAGCATGGTCCGGTTTCAGATATTTTCTGCTATCTGTTACTGATCGTAATGCCGCTGCGTGAGATCATCAGCATGGTTGCGACATCATCTGTATTTCAGGCAATGACTTATGACAGCATTATGGATGGCAGCTATATGAATGTGATGTACAATGGAAGTTATGTGATATTTTCTCTGCTTAATTATGCATTGCTTGCGGCATTCATTATTTTTGTTGTCATCGACATTGTAAAGATCAACAAGCAGAATTATAAAATACTTGGACTGATCCTGTTTGCAATCTTTTTAAAGCCTGGTTATTATGTATGGCGGGCACATCTTTTAAAACGCAAAATGGCGTTCCCAATCGTGTATACCGTACTTTATGCACTGCTGATCATGGCAGAGATCGGATTTGTAATGATGCAGGCATTTAGTCTGGTAATGAATGTGATGTAAAAAATCTGAATGAGAAGTCTCTCTGTTTCATATATTAAATGGACAGGGAGATTTTTTTATGGGAAAAAGACGAAGAAAACGTGCAGGTTTCTGGCTGAAAGGAATATGTCTGATATTACTGGTGCCGGTTTTTATCACAACACTGATGCAGCGAATGCGCCTGGAAAACCTCATTTATGGAAAGGAAGGGGCGCAGGAAGTACTGAACACAATAGACAGTGTAGAGGGTATGGAGAGGGAAGTCCGGGAGCATCAGGAAAATAAAAAAGATATCTTATCAGGACAGGCAGAGACACAAAGTGGAGACAGTAAGGATGAGGATGAAGAAACTGAGATGAAGGTCTTGCAGATCGTGGCGCAGGAGATCGGGATTGATAAATCAGCGGAAACGATCAAAGCACAATGTGTGATCGCCAGAACGAATCTGTATGATGCCATGCAGGCGGGGACGAAGGAACCGGAGAGCATGCCGCCGGATCAGCAGCAGGAGCTTTGGGGAGAAAATTTTGATAAAAATTATCAGAAACTGAAATCCTGTGTGGAAGCGACGGCGGGGGAGACACTCTTATATAACAAAACTTACATATATGCGGCATATCATGCGATCAGCAGCGGGCGGACACGCAGCATGTCAGAGTTATATGAAGATGCAGACATGCCATATCTTGTTACGGCAGAATGTCATGCGGACACCACGGCGGAAGGTTATCTTTCCGTGTTTTATTATGAAAAAGAAGAATATCTGGAAAAGTGCAGGACTGCATATCCAGATGCAGAGCTGACAGAACCGGCACAGATTGAAATCGTAAGCCGCGATGCGGCAGAGTATGTGACAAAAATCAAAGTTGCGGGGGAAACATACGATGGAGAGCAGTTCCGCCATGCATTAGAGCTTCCATCTGCCTGTTTTACGATTACGGAAATGGACGATCATGTGCGCATCGTGGCAAGGGGCATGGGGCATGGATTTGGATTAAGCCAGAATACAGCAGAGGAACTTGCAAAAGAGGGATATGGCTATCGGGAGATCCTTGCTTATTTTTATGAGGGAGCAGTGATCGGGCAGGCCGGAAATTTATAGGAAAGAAATAAAAAAACAATCGTATAAACCATCCGGGATGTGGCAACACTATGGTTAAAAATAAATAATGGATGGTGAGAAATAATGAAAAAGAAAGGTTTTTTTGGGTACAGACAATATGTGATTGCAGGGCTGCTGATTGCTTTAGCGGCAGTTGGAACGACTGCGTTATACAGCAGCAGACAGGAAAAGGAACGGGAGCAGATGGAAGCCGAGCTTGCAGAAGAAATGCAGAAACAGGCAGACGATATTGCAGCAGAGGAGAATTCGGAGCAGTCTGCCGAGGCATCTGCACTGGTTCCCCCAAAACAGTCTTTGAATGAATTGGAGAATGAACTGGATGATCCTGCAGTAACGGCGGAACTTGCAGAAGAAAATAATGCAGCGGAAACGGAAGAAACAGAAGCAGTACAGAGCGTTCAGACGACAGGCAAAGCACAGACACTTCATTTTTCGGAGGATCTGCTCTGGCCGATGGAGGGAAACGTGATCATCAATTACAGTATGGATTCCACAGTTTATTTCCCGACGCTTGACCAGTATAAATATAATCCGGCAGTGATCATTGCAGGTGAGGTCAATGATAAAGTCTATGCAGTTGCCAAAGGCCAGATTAAGAGTATTGAAAATGATGAGGTGACAGGCTGTACAGTTACGGTCGATCTGGGTGATGGCTATGAGGCAGTTTACGGACAGTTAAAGGAACTGAATTTTGCAAAGGGAGATTATGTGGAGGCCGGACATGTATTAGGATATGTTGGAGAACCGACGAAATACTTCACGGTAGAGGGAAGCAATCTGTATTTTGAACTTGACAAAGATGGCACACCTGTGGATCCGGTAGCATATTTCGAATAAAAGAAAAAGCATTCTTCCTTGAATAAGACACAGTTCTATTTTATAATAAAAGACGGTATTCTTTTTATGGAGAAAACCTTAGAAGTGAATGTCTGGTGTGGAATGAGAGGAGGCAGTGCACATGGAATACGACGGATATGATGAAGTTGTCCGCGCATGGATACAGGGAGTGTACGACAGCCGGGGAAACGATGCAAAACGGACATTGAAGTTGTGTTATGATATTGAACAGTATGCAATGAAAAAAAATGATCCAAAGCTACTTGGATTTGCATACTATTACAGTGCAGAGACTTATTATCTGTTAAATGAAAGTGAAAAGTTTTTTTTCTGCATCAGCAAAGGCGTATCTTATCTGAATGAATCAAATCAGTGGGAACTTGTGGCGCGTGCATATAATCTGATGGCAATTACGGCGATCAATCGGGGAAATGAGCCGATCGCACTTGACTATTATCTGACCGGATTGAATTTCTGTACGAAATATCAGTTAAAACAGGAAGAAACCATGATAGATATAAATCTTGGAAATTTATATTTATCCTGTGGACAATATTTAGAGGCACAGAGATATTTTGAAAATTGTGGACAGCATGTAAAGGATTTTGTGAAAGATGATAAAAATTACCGCCTGATCACCTGTGTTTATATAGGAATGGGAACCGGTTTTTTGTATCGCGATATGCCGGAGCGTGCAGCACATTATGCAGAGCTTGTCTCGGATGAGTGCGCGGGCCGTATTGATGGCATTGAACTGCTCAGTTTTCGCTGTTTTAAGGCACAGGTATGCCATGCAACCGGAAAGACGGCGGCGCGTGATGAATGCATCCGGTTGATCTGTGAGGAGATCAATGCAGATATTCCGATCATGGATATTTTTAGTGATCTTTATGAATTCAGCCAGCTTTTGCTTGAAATCGGAAATGATGATGCTTTTTTGCGGGTAATGGAAATTTTAGAGCCATTGACATGGCAGTCAAAGATCGTCAATCTTCAGAGGCAGATTATTTCCCTGAAAATTAAGTTTTACCGTATGCATAAGGATAATGATGCATATTTAGAGGCTGCGGGGCAGTATTACGAGTTGTCCGAGATCATGGAAAAAGAAAAACAGGCGATGATCGCTAATATGCTTGATGTGCGGGAATCTTTAGAGCGGGCGAACAAAAAAAGGCGCGAGATGGAAGAAGCAAATATCCGGCTTCTGGAAAAGTCAGAGACGGATGCACTGACGCGCCTGGCAAACCGGTTCCGCCTTAATGATTATCTGGATCAGGTATTTGAGAAAGCATTATCAGAGCAGACGCCGCTTGCCATGGAGATCCTGGATATCGATTATTTTAAGCAGTATAATGATAACTACGGACATCAGGCAGGGGATGAGTGCATTAAGCGGATCGCAAAGCAGCTTGAGCTGATGCAGAATGATATGATATTCTGTGCGAGATATGGAGGGGATGAGTTTATCATTCTCTATCAGAATATGACGGAGGAAGCGGTCAGACATGCGGCGGAGGGATTGCGGCAGCGGATCATTGATCTTGGAATCCAACATGCATATTCTAAGGCAATGCCTATCGTGACAATCTCACAGGGAATCTGTTATGATATTCCGAAAGATGATACAAAGAGCTGGGATTTTCTGCATGCGGCAGATGCGATGCTTTATCAGGTTAAGAAAAAATCTAGAAATGATCTTGCACTGGGACACTTAGCCGATGTGAGTGACAAATAAAACAGGAAACATTTTATGAATACGGCATAGAATATAACAGATAGAAATAAAAATCCGCAATCGAGTTTTTCACACGGAAAACCGGAAGTAAAAAATAATGCAGTAGAATGGATAATATACATGATTGTCGATTGCTTTTAAATAAGAAGTAACACCCAGACCCAAAGTCGATGACGATTTTTGTCGAAAGATGAGGTTTGGGGTACATAATTCCCGAAAATCCGCATTTGATGTGAACTGTTGCGCAGGGGAATTTCTTGACAAAAGTACGGGCATCGTGTTATCATTCAGACTGTTGCGCTTATGGGGGCTGTTGATCAGCCCCTTGTTTTACGCGCGCCAATGGCGCACGTTTCTATAGAAAGGAAATATATGGAAACAGTTAGATTCGATCAGTTAGATTTATATCCGCAGGTATTGCGTGCAATAGCAGAAATGGGATTTGAAGAGGCAACACCAATCCAGAGTCAGGCAATTCCGGTTGTGATGTCCGGTGTAGATGTCATTGGACAGGCACAGACAGGAACCGGAAAGACGGCATCATTTGGAATCCCGGTACTGCATAAAGTAGATCCGAATAATAAAAAGACGCAGGTTATCATCTTATCACCGACAAGAGAGCTTGCCATCCAGGTGGCGGATGAGATCCGTAAACTTGCAAAATATATGCACGGTGTAAAGATCCTTCCGGTGTACGGTGGACAGGAGATCAGCCGTCAGATCAAGGCATTGAAGGGTGGGGCACAGATCATTATCGGCACACCGGGACGCGTTATGGATCATTTGCGCAGAAAGACGATCCGCTGTGAGGCAGTGAACACGATCGTACTTGATGAGGCAGACGAGATGTTAAACATGGGATTCCGTGAGGATATTGAGACGATTTTAGAATATATCCCGGAGGAAGGACGTCAGACGGTGTTATTTTCTGCGACCATGCCAAAGCCGATCTTAGATATCACCAGGAAATACCAGCACGATGCCGTGACGATCAAAGTGGTAAAAAAAGAGCTGACCGTTCCGAACATTGAGCAGTATTACTATGATGTAAAGAGAAAAGACAAGATCGAAGTTTTGACCAGACTCCTTGATTATTATAATCCGAAACTCTCCCTGGTGTTCTGTAACACAAAACGTATGGTGGATGAACTGACCGAGGAACTGCAGGGACGCGGCTATTTTGCAGAGGGACTGCACGGAGATATGAAGCAGACACAGCGTGACCGTGTGATGCGCAGTTTCCGTACCGGAAAAACAGAGATCCTGATCGCGACCGATGTTGCAGCGAGAGGTATCGATGTGGATGATGTGGAAGCGGTATTCAATTATGATATTCCACAGGATGACGAATATTATGTTCATCGTATTGGAAGAACCGGACGTGCCGGAAGAACCGGACGTGCGTTTACTTTCGTCAAAGGCAAGGAAGTATACAAATTAAAAGATATCATGCGTTACTGCAAGACCAAGATCGTTGCAATGCCGATCCCGTCCACGGATGATGTGGCACAGATCAAGGCTGAGAAGGTCATGGAAGAAATCGGAAGAATTATCGACGAGGAAAATTTAAAAGATACGATCGATATCATCGAAAAGCAGATCAATGAATCCGATTATACCGCAATGGATATTGCTGCAGCATTCTTAAAACAGGCGTTGGGACAGATCAATCTTGACAATGACAGAGAGGACTCTTTTGATTTTGACAATACCGGAGCTGAAGAGGGCATGGTGCGTCTGTTTATCAACATCGGTAAAAAAGACCGCGTGAAACCGGGCGATATCTTAGGTGCGGTTGCAGGCGAATCCGGCATGCCGGGTAAACTTGTTGGAGCCATTGATATGTATGATAAATACACATTCGTGGAAGTGCCGAGAGAATACGGAAAAGAAGTTTTAGAAGCCATGAAAAATGCAAAGATCAAAGGCCGCTCCGTCAATATGGAACCGGCAAACCAGAAATAAAAGAGCAGTAAAAAATCCCGTGTGAGTATGATTTTTAAAATCAGTCTCATACGGGATTTTTTTGTAATGTTACTGTCCGATCTTGCTCACGATACTCCGGTTGATCTTCATTAAGAAAAATGCAGTTGCACCCACAGATACCAGTTCAGCGATCGGGAATGCCCACCATACCAGATTGACATTGCCGGACTGTGCTAACAGGTATGCTGCCGGGAGCAGGATCACTAACTGTCTTGCAATGGATATGCACATACTGTAGACTGCTTTTCCAAGTGCCTGGAAAATACTACTGCAGGAGATTCCAAAGCCGGCAAGCAGGAAACTTAAACTGATGATACGCAGCGCAGGGACACCGATGGAGAGCATTGTGTCGGAAGCCTGAAACATGGAGAGAAGCTGCTTTGGAAAGAGCTGGAATAAAAGCAGGCCGACTGCCATGATGCTGACTGCATAAGCGACACAGTGTTTTAAAGTTTTTGTGACACGCTCTTTGTTTCCGGCACCGTAGTTGTATGCCATAACCGGGATGACACCGTTGTTTAAACCAAAAGCCGGCATAAATACGAAGCTCTGCAGTTTAAAGTAAACGCCGAACACCGCGGTTGCAGTGGAGGAAAACGCGATCAGGATACGGTTCATACCGTAGTTCATCACGGAACCGATCGCCTGCATTACAATAGAGGGAACACCGATCACGTAAATCTGTCCGATAATATTTTTGTCCGGGCGAAAATGGTGCAGGTCAATCTGTACTTCCTTATTTTTTGTATGGTTTAAAACAACTGCCAGAATACCGGCAATCATCTGTCCGATGACGGTTGCAGCAGCAGCACCGGAAATGCCCATTTTCGGGAGACCAAACAGACCAAAGATGAGAACCGGATCGAGAGCGATATTGATGATCGCACCGACACCCTGTGTATACATGGTATAAATGGTTTTTCCGGTTGCCTGCAGCATACGCTCAAACATAAGCTGCGTAAAAATACCGAAAGAAAGACAGCAGCAGATCGTCAGATACTGTTTTCCATAAACGATGATCTCTTCAATATCTGTCTGGCTGCGGAAAAACGGTTCTGCAAAAAACAGACCGATGATCAGAAAGAGCAGATAGCTGACAAGAATTAAAAATACAGCATTTTCTGCGACCTTATTTACTTTTTCGGTATCCTTTTCTCCCAGGGAGCGCGCTAAAAGCGCATTTACGCCGACGGCAGTTCCGACACCGACAGCAATCATAAGGTTCTGGATCGGGAAAGCCATAGACACTGCGGTCAGGGCATTTTCGCTGATCATGGCAACAAAAATACTGTCGACAATATTATAGAGCGCCTGAACGAGCATGGAGATCATGATCGGCAGGGACATTGAGATAATGAGTTTGTCAATCGGCATGACGCCCATTTTATTTTCTTCCATAAATCCTCCTTTGTTTAACCTTTGTGTAAAAAATTCCATAATTTACTCCCGGAAAATAAAAACTTCCGGGAGCACTACCTTTCTATATTAGCATTCCTTTTATCCGAATACAAGGTACAACTTCATCAAATCTTAATGTTTTGACTGATTGGAAATTCATAATTATTCCGTTACAATAAAAGCATGATCATAAAGAGACAGGTTTATGTAAAAATCTATCAAAAACCTGCGGAAAAGGGGAAAACATGTACAGTATACTGGTGTGCGATGATGAGAAAGACATTGTTTCAGCATTAAAAATCTATCTGATGGCGGACGGTTATCAGGTATTTGAGGCATATAACGGAAAAGAGGCGCTTGAGGTGTTAAAGGAACAGGATATTCATCTGGTACTGATGGATATTATGATGCCGGAGATGGATGGGATTGCAGCGATGGTGAAAATCCGTGAGACGAGCAATGTTCCGGTTATTTTACTGACAGCAAAAAGTGAGGATACGGATAAAGTGTTAGGGCTGACCGTCGGGGCGGACGATTATATCACCAAACCGTTTAATCCGATTGAAGTGCAGGCGCGCGTCAAATCACAGCTCAGACGCTATATGCAGCTCGGAGGCGGAGATATCAGAAAAGATGTTCTCTCGATCGGCGGGATCGAACTTGACGACCGCAGCAAAGAGGTGTCGCTTGACGGCGAAAAGATTTCTCTGACACGCACGGAATACGATATTTTAAAACTTCTGATGGAGCATCCCGGAGAGGTGTTTTCCCCGAACCAGATTTACGAACAGGTATGGCAGGATAATCCCTACGGAACGGAGAATACGGTGGCGGTACATATCAGGCATCTGCGGGAAAAAGTGGAGTATAACCCGGCAGAACCGCGGTATTTGAAAGTTGTGTGGGGACGCGGTTATAAAATGGAAGGACAGGTGTGAGAAAAGTGAAAAATTGGAGAGGATCGACAGCGGCAAAGATCATTGCCTGGATCGCGCTCAGTGCCAGTGCACTGTGTTTTGTGTTCAGCGCGGTGGGTGTGATCTTTATGTTTGATGAAGGAATCTATAGAAATTCAAAGGATGAAACAAGAAAGCAGTGGTTTGAAAATGTTTCCTATGAATATGGTCTGTCCGCGGTGGATGATGTAAGGCGGGAACAGCCGGCAGGTTCTGTAGAAAGCAAATATTTTAAATATGGTATTATCAAAGCAGACAGTCTCGAGGGGATTGACCTGAATGATGAAAAATCGTATGCGGAACGCAACTTTTCGGATAAGATCAGTCTGGAAGATGTGTATACAAACAGTGTGGAATTATCGGACGAAGATCAGATTGTATACACAAATGGAAATTTCCTGACCGGCGGCGGTGTGCAGCTCATGTATTCCGGGGATAATTCGTGGGTGAGCGTTTATGCGGACCGGGTCTGCTATGATGAGGCAAAAGGTGTTTTTGTTTATCTGGCGGGAAATGAGTATTATCCGGTGCAGACGATTGAGACGGACATAGACGGATATGGAAGCGCAGTTTTTACTTATGATACCGAGAGAAAAATGTATCTGTTTGAACACACAGACGGGACAGGAGATGCTGCTTCTGCGGAAAGAACGGTTACAGATGAGACATTGACCGATGCTGTTTCTGTGGAAAGAATGGCTGCAGATGTGGCATTGACCGATGCTGCGGACGGGGATACAGTAGCAGAATCAACCGAAGAGCCACTGACGGATGTCACAGACAGCGGCATGGATGATATTGCAAATGGAGAATACGTCACGTTTGACATGTTTGATGGCACGCACATGGATGTAAATCACTGGGGAAATGTGTTATTAGACGGAGTCCGGGAGATATCCATGGATGAGATCGACCGGGTGGACTCATCTGAAAAAAACAAAGAAGATGCCAGCGTTTCGTATACAACACACGAGGATTATTATCTTGACAGCAACTATACACTCTGGGTAAACATGGGGAACACATCACCGAAAACCACTTATCAGATGGTTGTGATCCTGCCGCAGAATGTTGGGACAGACTGGAACAGTACGGACTTGTACGTACAGGCAAATACCCTGCTGAATTTTGTATACAGCATGCGTTACACGGCGCTAGTCACAATGTTTGTAAGTTTTATCATCGGAGCAGCAGCCTTTGTATTTCTGATGTGTGCGGCGGGGCACCGGAATGGAACGGATGAGATCGTTACGACTGTCTGGGATCATCTGTGGCTGGATGTTTTTGCAGTGGGGGCTGTGCTGGCAGAGGTATTTGTTTTCTATGTGGCAGCGATATTCCTGATAAATGTCGATGTTGCGTATCTGCCGTTTATCTTATTTGTTACTGCAGTTGCAACCCTTTGCATGGGATGGCTGTTGTTACTGTTTTTATTAAGTTTTTCCGTGCGGGTAAAATTGGGAAAATGGTGGAGACATACCCTGTGTTACCAGCTTTTCCGTAAAATCGGACAGTTCGGCCGGATGATCTGGGAAAATATCGGGTTTCTCTGGAAAGTGATCCTGGTCATGCTGGTACTTGCATTTTTTGAGGGCATAGGGGTATTGATGTTTTTTAATTCAGACATAGCCCTTTTACTCTGGCTGTTAGAAAAACTGGTTTTATATCCGCTGGTCCTGTGGTACTGTGTGCAGTTAAACCAGTTAAAGAACGGAACGGAAAAAATTGCAGGCGGTGAGCCGGGCTATCAGATCAGTACAAAGCGTATGACCGGTATATTTAAGGAACAGGGAGAACAGATCAACCATATCAGCGACGGCATGACACATGCGATCGAAGAGCGGATGAAGAGTGAACGTTTCAAGACAGAACTGATCACGAACGTGTCCCATGACATTAAGACTCCACTGACATCGATCATCAACTATGTGGATCTGCTGGAAAAAGAAGAACTGCACAACGAGACAGCGCAGGAGTATTTAGAGGTGTTAGAGCGCCAGTCAAGCCGATTGAAAAAGCTGATCGAAGACCTGATCGAGGCTTCCAAGGCGTCCACCGGAAACCTTCCGGTACATTTAGAGCGGTTAGAAGCCGGGATATTTATGACACAGACGGTCGGGGAATTTGAGGAAAAGACAAAAGAGGCAGGACTTGATCTTGTGATCGAAAAGCCGGAGACACCGGTCTATATCATGGCGGACAGCAGACATTTCTGGCGTGTGATCGATAACCTGATGAATAATATCTGCAAATATGCCCAGAGTGGGACGCGTGTCTACATCAATCTTGAAGTAAAAGAGGCACAGGTGTCTATCACCTTCCGCAATACGTCAAAATACCCGCTCAATATCAGCAGTGATGAACTGATGGAACGTTTTGTGCGGGGCGATGCATCCAGAAATACGGAAGGAAGCGGACTCGGACTTTCTATCGCAAACAGCCTGATGGATCTTATGGGTGGTACATTCCGTCTGTATGTGGACGGAGATCTGTTTAAGGTCGTGCTCGGGTTTGCCGAGACAGCAGAGAAAGAAACAAAAGAAAAAATCGAAGAACTGTAATTGTTGGAAGTTGCACTACAGGTGTGAACAATAACCCAAAAGCATGGTTGTCCAGAGGGATGCCATGCTTTTTTCATTCATAGGAAATTACGTCCTATGAGTGAAAAAGCCCTCCGGGCGGGATGCGCACTTCGCATTCCAAATCGGCAAAATCTGCTGCCACCACTGTA
>UMES01055416.1_pt1 | contig 11245 bp, 8 predicted proteins | sample 1964791 | NCBI WGS metagenome assembly UMES01 (sample SAMEA4836024, study PRJEB28245) | human gut metagenome | biome: gut microbiome; material: fecal sample | place: Denmark | collected 2008
CTTATATAATTTTATAATTTATATTTAACTGCTAATAACCTCCATATCCGTTATCAATGTACCAACAACTCATTTTGAGATCAATCTGTTGATACACCATTTTAATTTTACTAATTTACCATGATAATACCATAAATCTTTCCTGATGTCTCGAAATTTTAAAAGTCCTCTAAACATATTACTTTTTATTGTAATACATTCAGGAAACTTACTGTTTTACCAAACAAAATAAACTCAAGATTTCTCCTTATTATTTATTCCGACTTTATTCCACATACTTCATAATTCCAATTGCATACATACCCAAGTGAACTCTAATCGTTGCTCCAATCTGATAGATTCCGATTTCTTCGATTTCCAAACAATCTTTCAACATCTCACGAAACTTCACTGTTTCCTCTTAATCATATCCATGACCAATACATAAAAGAAACAACTTCTATATCTTTCTCTTTCGTAAGTTTCTCTGAAAAATCCAGCGAACTATCGCTGACAACCTTAACTTTCTTTGCATACACGAGAAACAATTGCAACACAGGAATCCTGATTGATGTAGGTATTATTTCGGGTTCTATAATTATTTAAGAATCAGTACTCAAAGAATAAAAAGTTGTTTGCATCTACACAATAGAACTTCTAAATCAGGACTCATCTAAACTCCATTATCAGTCGTAAAACCTAAAACTGCATTATCTTTGTTTCCTTCCAACTCATAACCTTATAAAGAAGCTGGCAAAAAAGTAAATTCGATTGCACTTTTTACAAAAATTTCACCTTACAGTCTCACGAAGAGGCTGACGAAGAACTGTTTCTACTGTTTCGTCCTGCCATTTAATTTCAATTCACAGCCTCACGAAGAGGCTGACGAATCTGCTGATGCGCATACATATTTCCCTGTTACATTTCAACTCACAGCCTCACGAAGAGGCTGACTTATTGCGGATGAATACGCTAGATCTGAAAGCATATTTCAACTCACAGCCTCACGAAGAGGCTGACCAGGTGACGTTGATGCGGCTTGGCAGAATTACGCATTTCAACTCACAGCCTCACGAAGAGGCTGACTCTTCCGGCGAAATCTCACCGCCTATTCCTTTCATTTCAACTCACAGCCTCACGAAGAGGCTGACTTTACCATGCAGTCTGTTTCGAATATTCGAAATATTTCAACTCACAGCCTCACGAAGAGGCTGACACACCTCTGGAAAGAAGCAACGGCCGGTAAATACATTTCAACTCACAGCCTCACGAAGAGGCTGACAACATTGATGATGGATTTCTTCTTTTCACATTCACATTTCAACTCACAGCCTCACGAAGAGGCTGACGGTAACCGGGATTAGCGGAACTGGAACCTTGAAGCTATTTCAACTCACAGCCTCACGAAGAGGCTGACTGTATGTTGCTCTTACAATTCCGGCAGCAGGATATATTTCAACTCACAGCCTCACGAAGAGGCTGACTTGGTTGGGTTCTGCTTTCTTAAGGCAGATTTTATTTCAACTCACAGCCTCACGAAGAGGCTGACTGCCAAACATAAGCACATATACGCAATTACAAGTATTTCAACTCACAGCCTCACGAAGAGGCTGACTTCTCTGTGCCTTCGATAGCGCTCTGCATTAATGTATTTCAACTCACAGCCTCACGAAGAGGCTGACCTGATAACAGAAGAACATTATGATTGTGAAAGTATTTCAACTCACAGCCTCACGAAGAGGCTGACGGTCGTCCTGGATGGCTCTCTGCATATCCACTGATATTTCAACTCACAGCCTCACGAAGAGGCTGACAAACGACGGAACGTCTCTTAATGTCCTTGGTACATTTCAACTCACAGCCTCACGAAGAGGCTGACGGTCGTCCTGGATGGCTCTCTGCATATCCACTGATATTTCAACTCACAGCCTCACGAAGAGGCTGACTGCCGGAAGAATTTTCTTTGCCACTTGTAGAAGTATTTCAACTCACAGCCTCACGAAGAGGCTGACACTCTTCCCAACACTTGAAAAGCCACCCATCATAGTATTTCAACTCACAGCCTCACGAAGAGGCTGACCGGCTTTCCTCAACGATTTGATTAGCTATCATATCATTTCAACTCACAGCCTCACGAAGAGGCTGACTGAAACAGGAAATACAAGACTTAAAAGAGGAGATATTTCAACTCACAGCCTCACGAAGAGGCTGACGACAACGTTGTTATAAGAGCACCGGATAGTTACATTTCAACTCACAGCCTCACGAAGAGGCTGACAGCAATTCTGCACAAAAATTCCTAGTCCAAAATTGTTTTTTTGCAACTATTACATATATTGCTTTCTCTGTTCATCTCTCATTCAATTTTTTGCGTATTTTTTCTTCTTGAATTTATCCTTTTGCAGGTGCGAATGCTCCAGAGAAAGTTGTGTGCTTAACTTTCGCACTTATAATATCAAGGTATCTGTAACATCGAAACCAGGTTTGGCTCCAATATGTTCTACTTTATTTTTGTATTTTTCACCCAGATAGTAAAATCTCAGACTATCTACTTCTTTATTTATAATGTTTTCCAGAATATTTTTTACTTGTCTGCACTTTGCTGCATCCATCTGACACTCAAATACAGAATTCTGCACTCTATGTCCATAATTTGTACATTCTTTAGCTACTTTTCTTAATCTTTTTCTCCCTGATGCCGTCTGTGTGTTTACATCATATGTAATCAAAACTAACATCCTATCACCTACTTCCAGAAAAACGGTGGATACTCATCTAAATCTCCTCTGAGATATCTGGCCAGAAGCATACCCTGAACATAAGGTGCCATTCCCCATTCTATTTTTTCATCCAAAAATGGATGCTTAATTGTTTCCTGTTTCTTAGCCTGCCATGCCGATAAAAATGCTTTTCTCCCTTCATCGGTCATAATAACTGCGTTATTTTCCTTTTTTATGAAATATTTTTCCTTCATAACTCTCTTATTAATCAAAGTCAGGACAAATCTGTCTACCATAATGCAGCGAAACTCTTCCATAATATCCAGAGCTAATGACATACGACCTGGTCGATCCGTATGAAAAAATCCCACATAGGGATCAAGTCCCACTGTTTCCAATGCCGATCCGCACATTCCGGCAAGCAGGGAATATCCAAAGGATAACATCGCATTTACATTATCCAATGGCGGTCTTTTGTTTCTTCCACGAAAATAGAAATCATCTTTTTGCTGTAAAATCAGTTCATCAAAAACAGAAAAATATACAGAGGCCGCCTCGCTCTCCAGACCCAGCAATTCATCTGCACTTTCACAATTTCTTATGTTTTCCAGGCTTTGTGCCAGAAACAAAGACTTCTTCTTTATCTTTTCTGTATCCAAACGCATTGCATAATCTCTTATCGCTCTTTCCAGAATCCACCTTGAATTATATACTTTTCCAAGAATAAAATTTCTCGCAATATATATACTTTCTTCCCGATTATCACTAATCCGGTATTGCTGTTTTCTCAGCGTTACATTTCCTTTTACCTCACCAGTAACTCTGGCAAGAAATCTCCCATTTCCAGACATAAAAGACAAATCTATACTTCGCTGTGCACATGCACCCATAAGTGCAGGACTTGCTCCATTATAGCCAAATGTAACAATCGACTGTAAATTATGCAATGGAACTCTTCCTATTTCTTTTTGTTCTTCCAAAACAACAATATTCTCTCCATCCAAAGACAGATATTTATTTCCAGATGTTACATACAATGTATTTAAAAGCCTTTTCATCCTTTTTCCTCTTCTGCAATTATCCTGTCTATATACCCAGAAACTGATTTTTTCTTGTTCAAAACAGGCAGGCAAATATCTTTCAGCGAGCAAGCATTGCACTTTTTGCTGGTTTTTACCTTTGGAGTATAGCGTTGCTCATAATATCGATGCATCTCAGCAAATGTATTCTTAACTTTTTCCTGTATTTCATCAGTAAATTCTACTTTCATGCGATGTCTTGTTTCCCCATAATAGATATATCCATATGGAATTCTACAGCAAAGCATCTCCTCAAGACATAATGCCTGTGCCGCCACCTGAAGAATATCCGAATCCTCTGCTTTTGGTTTACCTCTTTTATATTCTACAGGAATCACCTTATAAAACCCATCTTTTCCCGCCAGATGAATTCCCTCTTCTACTTTATAAAACTCTACAACATCACATTCTCCGCTCACTCCCATTTCACGGGAATGAATCGGCATTGCTCTCACGATCAAAAGATCTCCTCTTTTTTCCTTCAGACTTGCATCATGCGCATTTTCATGGAGAATCTTTCCTTCCACTGTTCTGACATTTTCCTGCCACTGTAATTCTATATAGGCAAGAGCCCACTGTCTTCTGCAGAATTCAAAATGCTGGATTCCAGATAATTGAAGAAAATCCTCTTCATTATACAATTTTAAATTACCTCCGGTTCTTTACATCCATCTACATGCCAGATAATCTCATAATCTTCAAATTCTCTCGGATGTTCTTTCTTAGCTTCAATATGGAATCCTTTCTGAATCCTGCCGCTGGAAACTGCTGGTGTTTTTTCATCATGCTGCCACCAGTACATTTTGCAGACTTCCATACTTCCCTCTGGTCTTGCAGATGATGCATCATTTTCAAATAATGTTTTTAACGCTTCCTTTAATACCTCTGCATCTTCCTGACTGAATCCGGTTTTTTCGGCAAGCTGAACATTTACACTTCCCATCACTTTGTATACAGCAAAACCAACTCTGTGTTTCATTCCCATAGTATCTGATGCTTTGCTTTCTTTTCCGGGTTCACTGTTTACGCTTTTAGTAATCTGCATACTGATAATATCAATTGGTGATAAACTTACTGCCTGATGAATAGAAACCGGACCTCTTACGCCAAAAGATACCTGACTTCCTTTAAATGCAAAAACCTGTCCAAATGTTCTTACATCCATCCACTCTTTACAGGCAATCGCTGCGCACACATCACGATCCGCCTTTTTCTTATTTCCCATCTCTGCTTTTAGTTCTTCGCAGCTATCTGCACGGTCTTTTAAACTGGTATAACCGTCATCTGTTCTGTCATCTGACTGTACAAAAATCTTCTGTCCTAAATCCTGAAGACGATTTCTGATTTTTCTCTTAATACAAACATCTGATATTTCTCCATAACCATCCATGTTTATTCTTGGACGATTTCCGTTTAATGGATCTCCATTCGGATTTGCATTATCCGCACTGATAAATAATGTGAAATCAATTTTTCCCTTTAATTCGCTCATCGTTTACTCCTCCTCTTTCTTATCTTCAGAATTTTCTTTTTTTACTTTCAAATCATAAGACTGGCTGTGAAAGCCAAGCAGATATAAACCATCTAATCTACTATTATCACAGAAAGTTTCCTTTTCAAATAAATCATAAATATCGTTCAGAAGATTTTCATAAAACCATCTTTCTGCAATCCCAAGTTTATTCATATACGGCTGAATACTTTCCTCTATCACTTTCCATGTTTCAAATGGTCTCTGTGAAAAGGTACTCATATATCTCTTTGCATTTGTGACTCTTGCCTTATCACCTTCATCATATGTTCGATATTCTATTCTGTCTGCTACCGCTAACAATCTTCCATACAAATAGCTTCTGTCCTTTTCTTTTTTATCTAATGCCACACTCCATTCCTCCTGTTCGTTTTCCTGTTTTTTATATTTTTTTACTAATGAACACGCCAGTGTCAAAACTCTCTCCCAATTTTTCCGTTCTTTATAACTTAATGGAGATGATGCCTTTATCACCGCACGATTTACATAATCATATGGAATCTTATGTCCATTCCAGATACATGGAATTAGCCTTTCAGCTGCCTCCGCATACAGTTTCTTACTGTTTTTATCTACAATCTCAAGTTTTCCTTTATTCTCTATGCCAAATAAAATATCTGCTACGTCTTTCACTCCAACCATTCCTGAAAAACGTATCCATTTTTCACCAATTTTTTTTTCATGAATCCATTCACAGCTTTCATGCCATTTCTTTATATTTTCCAGATATCTTGCTGTATCCAGTGTCTTCTCCTCAACCATAGATAATCTTCCTGGCGTTGCAGCATCAAAGCCGAGTAGCATCATAAAAGACGTATTGTCAATCTTCTTCCCATATCCCCGTAATGCTCTGTAAAACTTCTGTGCTGTGATTTCGTTACCATCCGATACCTTATTATCTTCTTTTTCATCCCAGTCATCTTCCCACTCGTCATCCCACTCATCCTCGTCTTGAACATTTTCATATTCTGCTGTTATCGAAGCTGTATCTGCATTCCATCTTGGCATGTTTAGACGATTGGATTCCCAGGTAACAACCGCTAATGTATCAAAAAACGCACCTTGCTTTCGAATAATCCATTTTAAAGCATTATGCACCTTCTGAGATGTTTCATCTCCTACAGCAAAAGCTTCCTCTCTGCTTACAAAACGCCCCCTGTACGTAAAATTTTGGCTGTCATTTGCAGAAATCAGCTTGGCTCCATCACCCTCATTACGAATTTTTTTTGAATGAAGATAGGAAATGGACTCTGTATTTCCAGTCAGATAGCACATTCCTTTTTCTTTTTCCTGTGAGCGGACATATTTAATATAACATTCTTGTAATGTCCTGTCTTTCCAACATTCATCCGGAACATTCTGCAGAGACTGAATCCCTGAAAAGCGAACAATAAATCTTACAAAAGCTTTTGTTTGCACGATTCCCTGAATATTTTCTTTATCATCTATCTGATTACTCTCATTTAGCTTTATAATTCGTCGATCAACCAGATTCTTTATCAATGTTCCTTTTTTCAGATATAAATAAATTGCTCTCACTTTGTCATGACAGAAATCCGACTTGACCCATTTCTCCATCTGAGAAATATATAACGCATTACATACGCCATCATCTTTATAATATTTTGCATAATCACCTGCAAGATATCTCAGATTATCACACAATGGATGAGGTTCTTTTCCAGCTGTACGACTACCCGATTTTTCTGTAACAGGTATAATCGTCAACTTATCATCTGAATCCACAGATTCAGCATTTATAAAATTTCCTTTTTCATCAATTGTTACCGTTATCTGAGCTGTTACGGTCGTATGAAATGGTGGCAGAAGTACATAAGGTATCTCTCCTCTATATTCAATAACCCCTATCTTATCACTGTTCTTTTCATATAAATCAATAAGTTCATTTACCCAGCTCACTCGCCTACCTCCTCAATGGTAAATTCTTTTAATCCCGTAAAATTATCGGTTCCAAAAACTTTCGGTTTCATTTCCCTGATATGTCTTTTCTGTATGCAATCCTCGGGCCTGATAAATTCTATGATTCCCCCTTTCTTCATAACCGGTTTCCAGAAACGTACCGTCATTTTATGTTTATCTTCTTCTAAAATTGCTTCATCTGCATATGTTATTCCATGATACATAAATCCATAATCCAATTCTCCTGTCATTGTATCATAATGACTTTCTCCCATTCCAAATACACAGGGTTCTACAAACGCCTGGCACTCTCTGACTCCCAAAAAAATGTCTCTTCGCCCTCCTCTTTGCACCATCCTTTTCGCAATATTATGATGCTTGTTTTCATTTCTGTCCGCTTCCAGTTCTGGATGGTTATAATTCATCTCAAAATGAGCCCGTACCTGATATTTTACATCTTTTAAATATGTATAATAGGCAAGTTCATTACCTCCATTATAGGCAATCGGACGAATACCTTTCGTTTCTGTCTGAATAGGATTCATTACTCTCACTGCATCTATAATCCACATAATTGTAGGTTTCCAATAAACACTTTCCACAATTCCCTTCAACGCCTCATATGTTGGGATATGATAACTGGTTTTCTCACCTCCCACACGCATGACCGGATCTGAAAAAAGTGCATATGGACCGTACACTTCAAATTCTATTGTGTTTCTATATTTTTTCAAAATTTTCACCTCCACTACATACACTGAAATTCCATTCTGGGTTCATCCACAATACCCACTTCTTTGTCATAGTAGCCATCACTTAATATCAGTACTTCCCTATTACAGCTTTCATAGATGGCATTTCCAAGTTTTGTTTTCCTACTTTCTGAAATGCCTACTGTGTATCTTTGTAATTTTCTGAGAATCCTTTTCTTAATTCCTGTATCAAGATACACCTGCGATAATTCATCCAACAATTGTTTCGCCTCATCATTATATGGAACTACTATACTAACTTTATAATCATTAGAAATGGCTTCAAATTTATGTCCCGCTGTCTGAAATGCCTGTGGCAGTTTCGTTTTTATTTCTTTCCCATGTACTCTGCGGTATTGCTGACGACCTGTTTCATTTTTTCCAAGTAAATCTACCAATGTTAACGTCACACCGTCTACTTCCACAGGAAACTTTGTTTCATTTTCTCTCATCTGCATACGATAATTCAAATAGTACTGCTCAATTGCATATTCAGAGTCCAAAGTATAACTGAACAATTCAGGTTCTCTTTTAAATTCATGCAGTACTTTCTGTAATGCAGCCTGCGCCTCTCTAATTTCCCGTAAATGTTCCAGATTCTCTGCTTCTTTTGACATCTGGACTATATACACTGCCCCCATTCTTCCTAATTCTTTATGCCTGTTGCATCTTCCCGCTGCCTGAATTATGTTATCAAGACCTGCTTTTGAACGAATCACACATCCAAACGAAAAATTAACACCAGCTTCTACAAGCTGTGTACTGACACATATAACTTTCCGAGAACGATCTTTCAATGTCTTTTTTATTTCTCCTAAAATATCCAATTTATGTTGCGGACACATATTATTACTTAAATGGAACAACACATATTCCCCTGAACAGTCTTCTTTTAACTTTTGAAATAATTCAAATGCACAGGCTGTTGTATTTACAATCACCAATGTGCTTCCATATTCCACTGTCTTTTCAATTCCAAATTTTTTTAAATCAGTTATATCCATTCCCCCAGGATATATTTCTGGTTCTGTTGCATCTATAATCTCTGCTCTTTTAAAAGCTTTTGCATATTTTCCGACCTCCCCGGCCATTTCTGTGCATTGGCAGACATTATTCTCGCTTAAAGAAGCTAATGTTGGCTGTGTCGCTGAACATAAAACTACCGTTGTTTCACAAAACTGCGAAAGAAAATTTACCGCCAGATTAAAAAGTTCCGTACATTTAACAGGAAATGCCTGTACTTCGTCAAATATGATAATGCTGTTACATAATGTATGCATTCTGCGAATACAGCTTTTCTGATCAGAAAACAGTGTATTCAAAATCTGCACAGCTGTTGTCACAATAATTGGTACATCCCACGTTTCAGTCAGGCTTCGATACTTTTCCTCTTCCCTATCCTCGCAGACCACATTACAATGATGTTCTAGCACAACAGACGAATTCCCTACTGCTTTTCGAATTTCCTCTGCATTCTGCTCCAGAATTGAATTAAATGGCGCTATATAAATAATGTGTTGTTTCTTTGTTTTCTGCGCATGATATAGCGCAAATCTAAGACTACTTAGTGTTTTTCCCGCTCCGGTTGGTACTGTCAATCGATAAAGTTTCTGATCCTTTTCTGATGCTTCTCTGCAGGAATCGGATATCTCCTGCCTGAAAGAATTTAACAAATTTCCATTATCGGAATTATTTCTGACTTCTTTTTCCAGATACTGTGCAAAATTATCTATACATTCTTTCCATATCTCCTGTGTTCTTTCTGCTGAAATTCTCTTTGATAAAAGAATATCCTGAAAGAAACATGCCGTATCTGTCCAATCTGCATCAATAAGCAAAGATAGAACTACTCTCAAATACATTCCCATAAAGAAATATCCATTTCCATATTTCTGTTGAGATAAATCGCATTTTTTAATAAAAGATTTTACTTTCTCATATATTGATTTATACGATACAATTGCCGCACTACAATATTTCTCTAGTAGTTTTTTGTCATAGATTTCAAAAAACTTTTCTTTTATCAGACCATACTCTATCTCTTTTTCCTGACGTAGTTCCCTTAAACTACGCCCGTTTTCCAGATTAATACAATCTCCCAGCCCATGATGAAAATAAATAAGTGTACTGATAAACTCTGACACCGGCCATGCTTTTATCAGTTCCTGCGCCAATATTCCTCCTGCAGTAGAATGATCAAGCCCACACTTATGAACTTCATTGCCCAACTTTAGGATATTTTCAAAATCATCCTGGTTTTCCGCACCTAACTTTCCTGCATCATGAAGTAATCCAGTTAGCTCTATAAGGGGCCTCAATTCTGAAATTGCACAGGCCTCCCCAGCAAATAAAGCTACATTTCCTGCATGTGTTTTCATATTTTGGCATCTTTGCGTTTCATAATCTACATGTGCTAAATCTCTTTCACTCAAGACTTCTTCTCTTTTATTCTTCATAGAGCACCTCTTGTGTTATATGCCTGTTTTTTCGTTATTCAGTTTTGTTTTTTATACAATTTTACTATATTTTATCAAATTGTATTCCAAAGCACAAGACAAGCATCGAAAAAATGTTCGATTTTATAAATACAACCATTTAAAAATATCTGTCTTGTTTCTCCTACAATTTCTCCCACTACCTTCGTTCCACTTAAGGGTAGGAGATTCCTTTCTTTTCTGTAAATAAGAAAAGTTATCTTATCAAATATGGATATGGTGGAATATTTACTACTATAGATTTCGCAATGAAAAATATCATAAAAAGACTTTACAAAAATCACAGAATAATTTAGAATAGATTTGCTCGATGCTATTCAAATTATTTGGATTGCATTATTTCTATGACAACCGCTTGATATTACCAGTATCAGGCGGTTTTTCATTACACATTTACTATACTCCATCCTATTCACAATGTCAATCATTTTTTAAATCATATTTTAACATAAATAAAATTTAGTTTTTGAAATATTATAGTTAAACCATTCACTGATTTAACTATAATACTTTCTTACAATCTTATTTCAACATATTTCAACTCACAGATAGATTTCCACCATCTGACCTTTGACAAAAATCATAATATATATGCTATTTACATTTTTATCAAAATCATTTTGATTTTATCAAAAAAATTAAATTCTGACAAGCATTTGGAATGTCTCTAAACATACCTAAATTATAATTTTTATCTTCCTTCTGCTGCGTTGCCTACAGCATCGCCTACATCTTCTACAGCATTACCTACCCCTTCGCCCAGATCTTT
>UMES01053911.1_pt1 | contig 11220 bp, 9 predicted proteins | sample 1964791 | NCBI WGS metagenome assembly UMES01 (sample SAMEA4836024, study PRJEB28245) | human gut metagenome | biome: gut microbiome; material: fecal sample | place: Denmark | collected 2008
TTTTCAAGGAGTTCATCGTACTGGGAATTACAGTCTTCCAATTTATCATAGTAATCTTGATAAATTTGAATCAACTTTTTAGTTTCTTCGTCATAACCAGAAATATCAAATGAGCCATTTTTGATTTGATTATAAATCAGTGGATCAAGTCCCATCTGAGATTCTAAACTTGTAAGATGATCACGATATTTATTGATAGCAGTTGCAGTATTAGAAAGATATTCTTGATTCTTTGCTAAAGCTTCGTACATCTTAATCTGTTTGTCCGGAAGCTTAGTAATTCGCTCCATTTGACTCATCAGATGGTCAAACTGGCGTTCCATTGCCTTAAATACACGTTCAATCCAGTCAATCTGATCAGAAAGCGATTCGGATAATTTCTCAGCCGCTTCGGATGTATCTGTTGCTGCTTTTGAAAGATTATCTGCAGCATTGTTTACAGAAGAGGAGGTGTTGTTATATGATCCTCCTCCTGACAAATTTCCATTACCAGTATTACCTGTTGTCCAGCTTCCAGAAGAAAATGCAGTTCCATTGGAAAGAGCATGTCCCCGACCTCCGCCAGATGTTACCTTTCCATTTGCAAATAATTCCGCTGTTTGTTTATGGTTGAAGACAATGTCGCCCTTCTTTAGTGGAACAAATTGTGCTCCGCCTTCGATTAAGTGCCAACGTCCATCTCTAACAATTAACTCATTTCCAAGCTCATTTACAAGAGAAGTTTGATTTTTAGAAACGCCCCAGTCACCACTTGCGTTCGCGTTACCAGAGTAGTGATACAAATTAGTAGTCCCATTTGCGTTGGCGGTTCCATTTGCCCCGGCTCCATCTCCCTTGACATTGTTTGTAACAGAAGTAATATATACAGTTTTACTTTGCACAGAAGAGATAGCAGAAGCAAGAGCTGATACATCCCCCGTTCCAGATGTAGTGGCAGATACAGTTACAGATTTGCTTTGTACAGAATCAATAGCTGCTTTTAATGCTTTTACCAAATCCGTTCCAGTTACATTTGCTTTTGCATCAACAGTTTTTCCTTCAAGCGTTCCTAACGAAGCCTTTAATGCTCCGATGAGTTCCAAACCTGTAACATTTGCCATTACAGATACAGATTTCGCTTCATTACTCAATCCATTTATGGAAGATTTTATTCCGTCAAGTTCATCTTTTCCAGATACACTTATTGAAACCGCCAATTCTCTATCATCAAGAGAAGACAGCATGGTTTCTAAAGCAGTAATGTCATCTTTTCCGGCAACGTTCACAGTTATGGTTACATCTTTGTCCTGTATATCTTCAAGATGTAAGTCTTCTTTTGTTTCAAGCCCAACGGGTATTTTAATCTCGTCAGACATTAATTGAGATGCAATCTCATCAGGACTTAATCCTTCAATATTTAATTCTGCCTTAATCTCTGGCGAAATATTTGCAAGCTCAGATTTTGCAGTTTCTACCTTGCTTAATGCTTCATCAAGTTTACTCGTATCGACATTAGGTGTAGATGCAACTATATCTGCATTTGTAACAGCATCATAATAATTCTGGAACAGTTGAACTGCATTTTGTAGTTCCGCACTTGCATTACTTGTATCAACACTTAAAACAGCAGGCTCATTTAACTCTGCACGTTTCTGAATCAAAGTAGAAAGAACTTGCTGTGCAGATTCTAATTGAGAAGCATCACAATTAATTGAACCATCAGAGTTATATAAAGAATTAATATACTCTTTTGTTTTTTCAATTTCATTATATATAGAAGAATCTGTCTTAGCATTTACATTAATATCAACTTTCCCACCAGTAGCTTCTTTAATTGCGTCTGCTGCTAGAGTAGCTTTGGCAATAGCTTCGTCTAAAGTACCTGTTTCTACTGACACAGATGAAGGATTTTCCAGAAGTTTTTTACGTTCTATAGCTTCTTCAAGTAATGTATTTAGATTTTCGACTTCTGCACTATCAACACCAAATTTAGTTTCTGACTCATCACGCGCTTTCGTTAATTCTGCGATTCGAGCATCTAATCCTTCCGCATCTAGCTTAGAGGTATCTACATCTAAATCAATTTCCGGGAAATCAGATCCAGCTTCTTTTAACTGTTGAAGATTGGTTTTTGCTTTTTCAGCTTGAGCAGATAAGTCAGCTATTTTCTGAGCATAATTAGAATCGCCACTCGTATCTCCAACACGAATAGTATCATCATATTCGGTCATTGCGCGATATAATGTTTGAACAGCTTCCTTACTAATATTTAACCTTTTTGCAATTTCTTCATCTGCTCCAGTTTGAAATTCAAGAACACCATTTTCTAACTCTTTTACCCATCCCAATCCTTCATTATCAGAAAGAGTTTTCATATCTGTAACAAAATTGTCAAGACCTTGCTTGGTTCCGGTAAAGTATTTATCAATTACAGGGAGAGACGATTCATATGCGGCAACAACTTCTTTCATGGAAGCAGTAGCTAAATCTTGGTTAGAATAGAATTGTGATATAGCTCTAAATTCCTCGGTGTTATATCGACCTTCTTTATAGAGTTCTTTACCACGCTCACGCATCGTTTCAGAAACTGTACGGAACATATCGCCTTCTTCACCATTAGATTGAGCAGACATCCATTTTTGGTAAGCAGAGGTTGCACCATCATAGACGGCTGATAATTGATTTACTGCTTCAAGCTGGCGACTTAATCCGTCTATAACAAGTTGAGAATTATTATATTCAGAAGAACCTTTGTCATAATTATTCTGTTCTGCATATGCTTTATTCAACTGCTCTTGAAGTGATTGTTGTTTTTCTGCAAACTTCCCTTTTGTTATAGCTTCTTGTTGTGCTTGTAACTGGCGTAAAGCTTCTCTGTTTAGATGAACGCCATTTGCGGTTTTTTCAAATAACGTTGCAGGATCATAACCTTCCAAATCTTCATATGCGGAGGCTATTGCACCAATATCGCCTTCAAGTTCTCCTGTTTCTTCATTGAGAGAAACACCTAGCCCTTTGCCAGTATAACTATTTGCTAATACAGCATTTAAAGATTCTACAGAATTAATTTGTGATACAACATCTTTCTGAAAATCAGAAAAACTTTCTTCAAGTTTAGTTAGACCAGTATCTTGACTAGCAAGTGCTGAAATTTCTTCTCTGAGTGTTTCAACGCTGACACCTGCTTCATTACAGGCAGCAACTAATTCAGGAAACCCCTTGGTAATTTCATCAACAGACAATTTGTCTCCACTTCTAAAAGCGTCTACTAATTTCTGTTGCGCTTGAGCAAAATCATTATTTTCCCAAATTTTAGATAATGCTTTAGCTGCTTTGGCTTGAGGATTTTCCCTGGTATAATCATCAATCACTTTTGTAATGTCGTTGAATTTCTTTAATTCTTTTGAAGACAACCCTTCTTTTGCAGCACCAGTTGTTTCATCCATGAAATTCTTCCTAAGATCTTGAAGTGATTTCATATTTTCGGAAACAGCGTCCTCATACATTTTCATATCTGACTTAAGAGTTTCTATTTCTCCGTCAATCTCAGATTTTCTTTTCTTATCCTTTTTTGAAGTTCCCAGACCATCGCGTTCTTTTAAAAGTTCTTCTCTTGTATCTTTTAACTCATTTAAAGCTTTAACTTCGTTTTGAGTAGCTGTTAGAATATCTGTTTTTTCATATCCAGTGTTTTCTACTCCTTGTGAAGCATTTGCACCGGCAGCCATTCGATCAATCCAACTGTCAGATTCTAATAGTTTCTGTTGAGATGATTTTGTTGTTAAGTCGTAAGTTTCTCTTTTATTTAGAGAATCCATTGCAGAGCCGACAGCTTCTTTAGCTTCTTTATCTGCAATTTCTTTCTTTAAATCTCTCTGACGTTCTAGTTCAGCATTTTGTAATTTCAGTTGTGAAAGTTCAGATTGCTCTACAAGATTTAAAGTTCCTTTAGATTCAAGTTCTGAAATTCTTGTAGATGTTGTTTCTATTTCAGAGTTTAAAGATTTTACTTCTGCCATTGTAGAAGCGTAAGCTGATTGCGCTTCTTTTGCCTCCTCAACAGATCTCTTCATTTCAGTAGCTTTTAGGTACGCTAACAATGCCGCACCACCAACAACAGCACCACCAGCGATGTAAGGAGCTGCTTTCTTAAAGACACTCAATAATCCTTTTCCAGTATTCTTGAATCCTTCCATAGCTTTCTGCCCGGTAGTCATTCCATCGCCAAGATTATCTAGTGTTTTCTTTAAATCACTTACACCTTCGGCAGCATCACCCGCACCTTCAGCAATATCTGCAACTGTGTCCGCCCACTGTGTCATGTTTAATGCATCTTTTGCAAAATCTTTTGAAACTCCAGAATGTTTGAGGATTTTTCCGACTTCTTCTAAATCCTTTGCATCATCCAACAAATTTACCATTTTAGCAAATTTATCATTATAATCTAGTCCATTAAAATCTTTTAATAACTCAGAGTATTTCCCTATCTCTTTTAATGACTGTGTGATATAATATAAAAAATGTTTCTATCATTTAATATATAATTTTAGGAGGGATTTTAATGGCATTATTGATTTGTTCTGAATGCAAAAAAATTGTATCTGACAAGGCGGAGGTATGTCCTCATTGCGGATGCCCAATAACAACAAAAAATGATTCGAACAGACAATACACAAAAGTGAATGGTGTTGAGTATGATGTAACAGAGATCGTTGAAATAATTCTCAATGCAGAGACATACAAAGAGTGGGATCCGGCGGCTGACATGATTAGAAATATGATAGATATTTCTCCAATAAAACTTATCAATCCAATCCGCGAACTTGGGAGAGCACCGGAAGAAATTAACTGTGAAACATTATCTGATTTCTCAAAAAGACAACGAGCCATCCAAGCGTCCAAGATCCATTGTCCAAACTGTAAATCAACAGATGTAAAGCGCATATCCGCAACTGAGAGAGCAGCATCTGTCATTGGATTGGGCTTGTTATCCAAGAAGATAAATAAAACATACAAGTGCAATAAATGTAAGTATACTTGGTAGTGGTATAGTATAAGTACAATAATTCAAAATTTTAGTTATAATTAATGAAATGAGAGGTATGATAAAACTATGATACCCGATGATATAATCGACATTTTACAAAAATATCAGGATGATGTTGCGGAGGAAATATCAGTAATTAATCTTTCTATTGAAAGAATTTCAGATGCTTTAAATACTGTAAATAACATCCTTACAAATACATTGCATAAATCAGTAATGGATGTAAACGAAACAAACATAAAAAGAGAATATGAATTATTACATGATTCTCAAGTCTTAAGAGATTACACTCGTATCATTAATCCTGTACTATTTAAAAATGTAGAAATTCAAAATACCAGGGAACAAATTTTACATGTGATCTGTAAAGCGGTATGTCCTACATGCGAAAGAAAATTAATAGAATTCCCACTACAACAGACAATATGTGATAACAGCAATATAGATTCTAAATCCATAAAATGTTATAAATGCCCTCAATGTAATAATGAAATATTTATATTAGAAAATGACGCGGAAGATATAGATACATCAAATATTCAATTAGATTTTAAATATTATAATAAAATATCTTTTGAAGATGTTATTGTAATTTTTAATATAAATAAATGCTCAAAGCATAATCATAAAATTGAAGATTTAAGTTGTGAACTGCCATTAATTTCTCCAAGCGGTGAAATAATTTCTCAGCTTATTCCGATTATTCATTGTAAAACATGTCGTAGATACATAATGCTTAAATCTGATTACGACAAATTAAAAGGTGTTCCGTTATGTCAGATTAACGATGAATCACACTCTTGCAGTAAAAATAGTTTTTCTGAAAATGATTTTATCTATTCTAATTCGGGTGGATCAAAATTGAAACAATATGGATACAATGTAAACTGTCATGATAAATTAACTACAGAACAGAGACGTCAAATTTTGCTCATACAATTACTTTCAAAAAACATTACTAAAAGTGAAATATATTCCATTTTGGACACTAATATAAATAACGGACTGAATAGAGTAGGATCTAAGAAAGACTGGACTAATGCGGTTAATAAATGGAAAGCCGATAGACAATACATCGAATCCTTAGATCTTAAATCTTCGGATATAGACATTAAAAAAATCACATTAAAATTTTCAATCAATAGTCGATAAACTTAAACATACGAATGTCTAAATTGTAAATACAAATGGTAAAAACGCAATGAATTAAAACATAAAAGTTGTTTATGATGAACCACTAAGTAGGAGAGTAATAATATGAATATTTTAAATCGTACAATGCCAAATGACATTTATGAAATATACATGCGTATAAAGAATGACATAAAATACGAAATCATGATATCTGAATCCAATAATGAGAGAAGCTATGTTTCGCCACCATTTAATGGCTGTGTCCACATGAAATTAAACAATAATGAAACAGAAGATGAATATTTTTGGGAAATATTTCTTCATGAACATATTCATGTAATACAATATCAAGAAAATTATAAGGATATGATTTCACATGATAAATCTAAAAAAATTATCTCTGAGTATATAAATAATGTAATTATGGATATAGACGTAAATCGTCGATTGCTAAACGTATATAAATATAGACGTAAATCCAAATGTTCAGAAAAAAGGCTTGCCTTAAATATTGTTGATAAAATAATTAAGTGTAGAGAAAATGGTTTTTCTGATCAAGATATTATTATGATTGTAATAAGCATTGTTTTAATGTCTACATCATATAATTCTGAATATGATAATTTATTTATTTCCAACATAAATGAATTAAATCGAAATGCCGGAATTTATTATCGTGACTTTATGAATGCCGTATACAATAATCCTATAATAGGATATAGATCCATAAGAAAAATCCAGGATCAAGCAGCAGACATATTTCATCTTGGTTTCTGTAAATTTCAGTAACAAATTTTTTGAAGTTAAATTTATATATAAAATTTTCATATTCTGTTACGGAATCAAAAAACAGAATTGACTGTCGCCCATCAAAATCAGTTAAGTGATGCCTTTTTAAAATTTGTTGTTTTTTGTGCCTATATTTCTCTGGTATTTTACTGTTTAGAATATATTTTAGAATGTCGTAGAAATTATAATCAATATTGCTATTCATGTGTAATTCACCACCTATAATTCATAATCAGGATCATCAGGGTAGTCCATGTATTGTTCAATAGTGTAAGTAGGTTCCATATCGTTTGTATCAAAATCTATTGAGAAATGTTTAAGTCGTTCAATTGGTTCACCGTCAATTAATACAACAATACGGCTTCTTCGATCATACACCTTCGATGTTGTGTCGCGTAATTCATTTGCGGTTTTATAACGAATTGTCAATTCTTTCAAAAAATCATTCCTTTCATAATAGATGATTATTTCAGGCACAAAAATAGAGCAGTAGTGATTACTGCTCTTGATTTATATTTAATTCTTTGTGAAAATATTTTAGTGTAGACATTCCATACTTTCTTTTAAAATCCATTTTTGGCAAAGTGATTTCATTATTCATGTGCAATACATATTCATCTACATACTTAAGAGAATCTTCAACTATTTTTGATATAAATCTTTTTGTCTTCATATATTCATCTCTATCAATCATTGCCGGTTCGGACGAAACAAAGTTATGATTTTTGATAATCACTATTTTACTATAGTCAAGTCCTGAATTATGTTTATTTGATCGTTTTGTATTTTGAAATTTAAAAGCATATTTATGATGAATTTCACTTCTATATGGTATACAAACGAAATAATCATAATGTGTCTGAATTAATAAACAATTATACCCTCTATTTTTCTTTTTTAACAATTCTGGATATTCTTTTGATGGATAATTATCATAAAAGGCTTCTGTTAATTTCAATATCTGAAAATCAAAAATATTTTCTTCTTCCATTATTTCTCCTTAGCAAAAAAAGAGAGGAATACCCTCTCTTAATATACTTCATCACTCGGTTACATTTTATTTTATCGATGTGTCAGAACCGTCACACATCATCATCACTCGGTTACATTTTATTTTACCGTCCTGTCAGAACCGTCACAGGACTCATATGTGATGAATTGAGAAAACACTGTGGTTTTCTTATTTATATTATATCCAACAATCGGAGAAAAGTCTACTAAAAATATAGCTAATAAAACAAGATGAATTTATGCAAAATATACAAATAGAGCAGTGGTTAGTATCTATCGTATAATTCCACAAATTTTCTTATCACCAGATAAAACATCTATTGACCAGTTTATAGGAATAATATCTTTTAACGCTTCTTCGGAAGAAACGATTTTTAATTTTCTTCCGGATAATTTAGAAAAATCTAATCGTCTTTTTTTCTTCTCAACCATATACATATTTGTCCCTTCTATAAAAATTAACTATACACAATTTCAATTCTATCAAAGTCTTTCGTGTTTAACACAATAAGCTCTTTCGGATTATTAGAATTGTCGATTATAACATTTGCTTCCTCGTCCAATTTTTGATACATCGTTAACGCAATTATTGGTTCATCTTTGTTTGATTGACCATATTTATATAATCCAAGATATGACTTTCCGTCTTTTAAAAATACTCTTACCCATGTATTATCTTTGAAAATATCCATCCAAAAATCGTCATTAGTTGTGCGGTAAATATGTAATTTTAACAAAATATTATTGAATGCTGTTGAATGGCATAATTCACCTAAAATTACTCCTAATAACAAACCAATAATTGTAAGTAAAATAATACGCTGGTCTGGTAAAATAATGATCTTGGCTTTCTTCAAAATAAAATCAAATACAATACCAAGAATATAGCTTGCAGCAACGCTTTTGATAATTAAATTGTTAAAATTTTTATGATCTACAAAAGATACCCAATAATAAGTGGATAAAAAAATATATCCAGGAATTACAAAAGATAATATGTATGGTATATTATCTATAAGATCAATTATCCAATTTATACTTATCACCTCTGATTTTCATTATTGTTTTGAGATTCAGATTGTCTTACCGGAGGGGTAGTGTTTTCCGTTGTAGAATTCCTCTGATAACTTGAAATCTCAAAAACGGGATTATTTGTATTTTGGTTTCTTTTTGTTTTATCTTCTGTTCCCATATTTATTCTCCTTTTCTAAACTTATATTTATTATAACTCGGACTAGAATAGAAGAGTAGTCGGAACATGTGTTTTGTTTTTGTGTAAATTTTCTCATATCACTGGAACCAAACAGCATTAGAGATTTGCTGCTAGAAAATAATCCGAAGATTATATTGGTTACGGCACTCCAGATTTTGCCGGAAGTTTTAAAAGCATATATCTATGCCACACATGGTACTGACAGTCTATGTTAAGTCAGATTGCCAGTAACGTATTACTAAAACTTTTCTAAATCGCAATACGCACTATGCCTTAAAAGAAGAATAGCATTTATGGCAGTTATTCTCTCCGAGGATGGGTATGTCTCTGGGGATACTATCTGTTAATGACCTTCATTATATACGCCAAAAGAATTAACTCAGATATTGTCCTGCTCGTTGTCCTTTATATTCTTACTTAGATGTCTTAACATTTTCATATTAATATTCATATAAGAACAAATCATTTATTTGGGTTTCCCTACCTACTGTTATGGGCATGATTTGCAAAATAAGATTTCAAGCATTTACTCCTCTATGGGTCAAAACCATAATAAATATATGGAACTCACCATGCTCCGCCACTTGATATTACAATGCCATAATATTGTAAATCTTATGTCGGCTAGACTCATATATAATATAGGAATATTTTACTTATTTTATTATATATGTAACCCTGTGTTTTATAGGTTAATCTAAGTTTTTAAAAAATGCAAAAGCTCCTCCCCCAATTGAAAGCACTCCAAGTGGTGATACTGCTTTTACCAATCCGTCAAATCCTTTAACTAACTGATTAATTAGTTGAACTGCGGATGTAATTTGTCCTGCATCTGCAAAGTTTGAAATAAATTGTTGCCAAGAGTTAGAAAGTTGATTTAAGCTTCCTTTCCAGTTATTTGCCGACTTTTCTGCTTCAATAGCTGCACTACCTGATCCTTCAGAATAATCTTTTAGCATTTTGTCATAATCTTGCTGACCTGAAAGAATGGATGCGAGAACATTGGCATGATGTTTTTGACCGATATTATTTAAAATATCTGCTTTTTCGGTCGATCCATCTGGTAAAGCATTATATACATCAGACAATTCTTTTAGTAATTCGATAGGTGTTTTTAAATATTCTGAGTCACCCACCATTTTTGTCATTGAAATTCCAACATTATCTAAAGTGCTTACAACTTTATCGTTGGAAGTATTTGTTAAGTTGACAAATAAGGCTTTTAATGCGGTTCCAATTTCGTTCCCCGATTTTTTTGTTCTCGATACAGCTGTGCCGACCAAAGCGGATAATTCGTTTACAGAAACACCTGTTTGCGCCGCCATAGAACCTGCCTGAGTCGTAGCTTCTGCAAGATCTGTCATTGAAACACTGTTCCTGTTACTTATCATATTTTGCCCGTCAAGTACATCGTTCAATTTTTGAGCAGAGCCTGCATATTCATAAGCAGCATTAGTAGCCAGCAGATAACTATTAGCTGTATCAGCATTCATATCACCGGCAGCTTGTGCCAACACTGAGACATTTGCCATATCAACGCCCTGCTGTCCATAAAATCCGCTTCGACTCATTTCTGTAACACCTTGTAAATAATCGGTTACAGTTTTACCATAATTACTTGCATATCCATAAGCATCTTGCCCTAACTGTTTTAGAGAAGAAGATGATAAATCAGATGTTTTAGAAATTTCAGTAAGAATATCATCAACTTGTTTAAGTTGTTCAATTGATTGTGATATTGAGTCAATACCTCTTTCAATAACGCCGTATGTAGTTGCAAACTGTGCGATTTGCTTAAAACCCCTACCCAACTCATTGAGTACAGATCGACCGGTGACTCCTTCGGCTTCTGCACGAGCTTTGACAAGAGCGACTTGTTTATTTAAATCATTTAATTGCCATTTACTAGTCGCCTCTTGTTGTAATTTTGCTAGTTGTTGCAATTCCTGACGGTACGCTTTTGTAAGCTTTGTATTTTTTTCTACAAATGAAATAGTTTTTTGACTTGCAATCAGACCTTCATTATGTTTTAATAATCCGCTTTGTG
>UMES01048994.1_pt1 | contig 11152 bp, 9 predicted proteins | sample 1964791 | NCBI WGS metagenome assembly UMES01 (sample SAMEA4836024, study PRJEB28245) | human gut metagenome | biome: gut microbiome; material: fecal sample | place: Denmark | collected 2008
CTTAATCGTGTATTGGATGATAGTTGCGGATTTTAGGATAACCTTCCTAATTCGTCCAATCCATCCATTTTGGTCAGTGCGTGGCGGATAAGACGTGAGCTTGCCGTTCCGAATGTCAATGCTTCGGTCGGGAAGGTCATTCCGGCAAGCCGGTTCCGTAATTCCGGGAAAGTTTCCATACAATTCAATACAAAGGAATGTTTGAAGGCCACCATCCGGTAGTGAACGTGCCCTTTCTCGTCGGCGGACGACGGGGAATAGTTCCAATGGTGGTGCATGGAAGGAGGTATTAAAGTTACATTTCCTTCAGTAAAAGGCAGTAAAGTGTCGCCGGCCATTCTTGCTCCGCGCCCTTGCACCACATAGTACAATTCCCAAGCATCATGCCGGTGCAACTTTGCCTCGAGTCTCGTGTCTATATGTTGGTCTATGAAAAAGAAAGAATGATTTTCCGTTTCCGGTAATTCATACGGGATTACCACATTTTCCATATCTGAGATTTTTGTATATGCAAATGTACGACAATTATTTGATACGATAAGGCAAAATCTCTACAATAAAGAACGCTATCTTTGCCATTGTTAATGACAAATAAGTTTAACCTAATAAACGAATGACACTATGGATTTTTACGAAGTATTGGAAAAACGTCGCACGTATCGCGATTTCTCTGACCGGGAAGTGAGCGACGAGGTTCTCAAAAGAGTTATCGGTTCGGCATTCAAAGCTCCAACCAACGATCATTTGCGCCAGCTTGAGTTTGTCGTTGTGCGCGGCCGTGAGAACATCGCTAAGGTGGTTGCCCCGCTTGCCAAAAACATGGCCGCGTTTAAGGAGCTTGTGTTCGAGGTGGATGAGACGGGCGACAAGGATAAGATGGCGATGTTTGCCGACGCACTGCCCAAACAACAGAAAATGTTGATGGAGAGCGGGCTGCTTATTATCCCTTTCTTCCGTCAGCAGACACATCCACTGTTGAAGCCCGTGGAACAGAGTTCGCTTAATTACTTTGCCTCGGCTTGGTGCGCGTTGGAGAACATGTTGCTTGCTGCTACCAGCGAAGGGCTTGGGGCTGTATTCCATATTCCCGTGGGCGACGAGGCTGACAAGATAAAGGAAATAGTGAAAGCTCCGGAAGGTTACGAGTTCATTTGTTTGCTGGCTATCGGATATCCTGCAAAGGGTGCTTTCCTTCCTAAACAAAAGGAAATCCGTATCGAAGACAGGATACATGCGAATGCCTGGTGATAATCGTTGAACGAGACGGGACTTTCAACTGTTAAGTATTTGGTTATTGAACACACTTGTGTGACATAAAGCCACAGAAGTAAGGTTGGCAGAAAGTCTGCCGTTTTTCGGGGGTGCGCGCAGTGAAAGTGTGCCAAAGTGTCAGTCCTGAAGCTTTGGCATGTTTTTCGTATGGATTGGAGTAGAATTTTTAAAATGTACAACTATAAAATTTATCCATTATGAGCATTAAACCATTAGCAGACCGTGTGCTGATTGAACCGGCTCCGGCAGAGACGAAGACAGTAGGTGGTATTATCATTCCCGACACCGCCAAGGAAAAACCGTTGCAAGGTACTATCGTTGCAGTGGGTAAAGGTACGAAAGACGAAGAGATGGTCTTGAAGGAAGGCGATACCGTGCTGTACGGTAAGTATGCCGGTACGGAACTGGAATTCGAAGGCAAGAAATATTTGATTATGCGACAGAGCGACGTGGTGGCTGTGTTGGCATAATTTTTCGTTTTATACATTAATATATAATAGACAAAAGAAAGGAATAGAATCATGGCAAAAGATATTAAATTCAACATAGAAGCCCGTGAACTGATGAAGAACGGTGTGGACCAGTTAGCCAATGCGGTAAAGGTTACTCTCGGCCCGAAAGGACGTAACGTCATTATCGAAAAGAAATTCGGTGCGCCGCATATTACGAAAGACGGTGTGACCGTAGCCAAGGAGATAGAGTTGGCCGATGCGTTTGAAAACGCAGGTGCGCAGTTGGTCAAGAGCGTGGCCAGCAAAACGGGTGACGATGCCGGTGACGGAACGACCACGGCTACCGTATTGGCGCAAAGTATTGTGAGCGTGGGCTTGAAGAACGTGGCTGCCGGTGCGAACCCGATGGACTTGAAACGCGGTATCGACAAGGCCGTGGCCAAAGTCGTAGAGCACATCAAAGGCCAGGCTGAACAGGTGGGCGATGATTACAACAAGATAGAACAAGTGGCTACCGTCAGTGCCAATAATGACCCGGAAATCGGGAAACTTTTGGCCGAAGCCATGAAGAAAGTCAGCAAGGACGGTGTGATTACCATCGAAGAGGCTAAGGGACGCGACACTACTATCGGTGTGGTGGAAGGCATGCAGTTCGACCGTGGCTACTTGTCGGCTTATTTCGTGACCGATACGGAGAAGATGGAGTGCGTGATGGAGAATCCTTACATCTTGATTTACGACAAGAAGATTTCCAACTTGAAGGATTTCCTGCCTATCCTCGAACCGGCAGTGCAGAGCGGGCGCCCGTTGTTGGTGATTGCCGAAGACGTAGACAGCGAGGCGTTGACTACTTTGGTGGTGAACCGTCTGCGTAGCCAGTTGAAGATTTGTGCCGTGAAAGCTCCGGGCTTCGGCGACCGTCGCAAGGCCATGTTGGAAGATATTGCCGTGTTGACGGGCGGTGTGGTCATCAGCGAAGAGAAGGGCTTGAAGTTGGAGCAAGCTACCATCGAAATGTTGGGTACTTGCGACAAGGTGACTATCTCTAAGGACAACACGACCATCGTCAACGGTCACGGGCAGAGCGAACTCATCAAGGATCGTGTCAATCAGATTAAGAATGAGATTGCCAACTCTACCAGCGACTACGACAAAGAGAAGTTGCAGGAGCGTCTGGCTAAGTTGAGCGGTGGGGTGGCTGTGCTTTATGTCGGTGCTCCGAGTGAGGTGGAAATGAAAGAGAAGAAAGACCGTGTGGACGACGCTTTGTGCGCAACACGTGCAGCTATCGAGGAAGGTATCATCCCGGGTGGCGGTGTGGCATATATCCGCGCCATCAAGGCTTTGGAAGGCTTGGAGGGTGCCAATGCAGACGAAACCACAGGTATCAATATCGTAAAACGTGCCATCGAAGAGCCTCTTCGTCAGATTGTGGAGAACGCAGGTTTGGAAGGTTCAGTGGTTGTAGAGAAAGTACGCCAGGCTGAAGGCGACTTCGGTTACAATGCCCGTGAGGACAAATACGAGAACATGAAAGCCAGCGGTATCATCGACCCGGCCAAGGTGACTCGTGTGGCTTTGGAGAATGCCGCTTCTATTGCCGGTATGTTCCTGACTACCGAATGTGTCATCTGCGACAAGAAGGAAGAAAAAGCCGATATGCCGATGGGTGCTCCCGGAATGGGTGGCATGGGCGGCATGATGTAAGCCGGACAGTTTACGGAAACCTATTATAATGTGAAAGGGAGAATGCTCACGATGAGGCATTCTCCCTTTTTTATATTTCATCTATAGCAACGGTAGGAACGGTGTGTCACCGAGGGCGTGGAAAGAAAAAGGACCCGTTTTTCCGGTCTTCTGCGAAAAACTTTATATCTTTGCCCGTACGAAGACCGGGGACGGGCAGGCATGGCCAATCGGGAAACGGTATTTTCATGCGTCTTTGTACTCGTCTTCCATGGTTAGGGTTTTCCAAATAAAAATGAATATAATATGGGATTGGGAAAATGGATAGGCAGTGCGATGGGATTCATGACGATGGGCCCGTTGGGTGCACTGGCCGGTTATTTTATCGGTTCGTGGTTTGACAAGCAAGCTGTAGGCATGCAAGAGGATTTGCAAGCGGATGAGGCGGGACGAGCCAATTATGAACAGGGGCAGCGAAACAGCTTTTTGTTTTCGATGTTGGTGATGGCCTCTTATGTGATACGGGCAGACCGGAAAATCATGCACAGCGAAATGGAATTCGTCCGTCGTTTCCTTCGTGCGAATTTCGGGGAGAGCGCGGTCGAAGAGGGGGAACAAATCTTGATGAAACTCTTCGATGAGGCCAAACGGTTGGATGGTGTGTCTCCAGTGGCGTTTCGGGATATGATTTTCGATTGCGGCAGACAGATTGCCGCACATCTGAACTACGGCGAGCGATTGCAGTTGCTGAATTTCTTGGTAAGGATTGCGCAAAGCGACGGGAACGTATGTGCGGAAGAGATAACGGCGTTGCGTGAAGTGGCTTTGGCCATGGAGTTGTCTGCCGGAGAGGTGGATTCTATGCTCAACTTGAAAGGCGAATCTTTGGCAGATGCCTATAAAGTACTGGAAATAGAGCCGTCGGCCACGGACGAAGAGGTGCGTAAGGCTTTCCGCAAATTGGCTCTGAAACATCATCCCGACCGCGTGGCGACGTTAGGAGAAGATGTGCGGCGGGCTGCGGAAGAGAAATTCCAGCAAATCAACAATGCGAAAGAACGTATTTACAAAGCGAGGGGCATGAAATGATTAACCTGATAAGCAATATAGGATGAAACTAAAGCGATTTTTGATTTTTTGTGTATGGGGACTTGTGATGGCAGCATCGGTAGGTGCCCAGTCTTTGGAACGTATTACTCCGGGCCAGGAATGGCCGGACCGGAAGGGGGAACACATCAATGCCCACGGAGGCGGCCTGTTGTTCCATGGAGGCAAGTATTATTGGTATGGCGAGAACCGGCCTGCACGCGGGTTTACCACCGAAGTGGGCGTAGAGGTCTATTCTTCTTCCGACCTGATGAATTGGGAAGACGAAGGAGTGGCTTTGGCTGTTTCCGAGGAGGCCGGGCACGACATAGAACGGGGCTGTATCATGGAGCGTCCCAAGGTGGTACGCAATCCTAAAACAGGGAAGTTTGTGATGTTGTTCCATCTGGAACTGAAAGAGAAGGGCTATGCGGCCGCCCGTGTGGGCTTTGCCGAGAGCGATTCTCCGGTGGGGCCGTTCCGGTTTATCCGTTCTTTGCGCCCGAATGCAGGCAAATGGCCGACGGACTTTTCGCGCCGTGACATCCGAAAAGCCAAGAAACTGAAGGAAGCGGACTATAAGGAATGGTGGACGCCGGAGTGGCGTGAAGCGATTCGTGAGGGGTTGCTTTTGGCGCGCGACGTACCGGGCGGACAGATGAGTCGGGACATGACCGTGTACGTGGACGATGACGGTAAAGCCTATCATATTTATTCGGCAGAGGAGAACCTGACGTTGAACTTGGCCGAACTGACGGACGATTATTTAGACTACACCGGACGGTATGTACGTATCGCGCCGGGCGGGCAGAACGAGGCTCCGACCATTTTTAAGCGTGACGGCGTGTATTGGATGATTACGAGTGGCTGTACGGGTTGGGCACCGAATGAAGCCCGCATGTTCAAGGCCGCTTCTTTGTGGGGGCCATGGGAGCAGCTTCCTTCTCCTTTTGTCGGGAAAGATGCCAAGAAGTCTTTCCATACACAAGGCACGTATATTTTTAAGGTGGAAGGCACGGAGGACGGTTTCGTGTTCATGGCCGACCGTTGGAATCCGCAGAGCCTGAAAAATTCCCGTCATATATGGTTGCCGATAGATTTTGAAGCCGACGGTACGCCGGTCATCCGTTGGGTGGACAGTTGGTCACCGAAAGAGTGGAAGTCGATTCGTTAGGAAAGTGCGGTCAATGTTGGTCGGCTTAAACGAATGAAGTGGAAAATAATGGTTCATTGTCTGTGAATGCAGATGATGGACCATTGATTTTTTATTAAAATTTATTCTTAGATAAAAAAATAGAATATTTATTGTTTGTTTTTTTTGTGATTTATTATATTTGTAGGGTATTAACTAAAAATATTGGACTATGAGAACAAGTAATTTTTTTATGGGATGTGCTTTGGCTGTTATGGCTTTGGTTGTAGGATGTCAATCAGAAGAATAAGTTTCGGTAAACAGCGTAAAAGAAGAGGTAAGAGAGGATGGTTTTGATGAAATTGCTTTTATGAATAAGGTTAAGTTTAAGTCTTTGGTTGATGAGCACCCAGATAAAAGGGCACCGAGCGCTACAGTCAATCCCAAAGATTTGAAATTTTTAAATCTTGTAAGTGTGAAATTAGCTCGTAAGAAACTTGACTGTAAAAGTGGTTTCGGTTTATGTGATTTTAAGTTTTTTCCGAAAAATACGACTGTGAAGGTAGCCGAAAAAGCTATATTCCCAGGCGAATATTTGGTAGAGTTAAAGGAGGATACGTTGAATTCCCGTTATTATATGGAGCTGTTGTTGGATGAAGAGTTTCCTGATGGATTTGATAAGAATGATGCTTGTTTGATAGTTGATGATGACCTTTATTGGGTGAATGATCCCGTAACGGTGCAGGATATGGAAGATTTGTTGAATTCAGATAAAATGTATGAGGAAATGAATCGGAGGATTGAATATTTATTTGAAACAGGACAAATAGGAGCCGGTAATATTCCTTTTATTGATTCTTTAGGTCAACATGGTGGGTATGTTATCGAAGTTGTAGGAAAACCTGTGGATAGACCTTGAGGCAAAGTACCTATTAAAGAGAATGCGATGAGAAAGTTAAGTCTGATTTTATTTTTGAGTTTGTTCGGCTTTCAGCTTTATGGCCAGGTTGTGAATTTAGGAGACGCAGAGTTGGCTACAAAAATCAAGAAATCTACGAAGCCCTATAAAGTAGTATATATCCTTTGCGACTATTGCGAGCCTTCTTTGGTGCTTTATCCTCAAATCTATAAGCTGCTTTCGGAACGCAAGGATGTGGACTTTTATCCTATTTGTGCACAGAGCAGTGCGGAGGTGGAAGCTTACATGGAAAACCATAAAGTTGGAGGCCCCATTTATGTGGTTAATCAAAACCGGAAGAGAAAATGGTATGCCATTATTGATTTCTACAATCCGATAAGTGCAGCAAGCGATTATCTGACAAAATTCTTAGGGATAGATGCCGATAAGATGGGTGCTTCCAGTTTTGTGGTATTGAATGAGAAAAATAAGGTGATAGCCCAAACGACTTATGAAACAGAAGATAACTCTTGTTTGAATATACTAAAAAAGGCGATAAGGTAATAACCATTCCTGTATATGAGATAAGCCGGTATACCAATAGCTGCACGATTCGGATATTCGTGCAGCTATTTTTATTCGCGGTAGCTTCTTGCTTCTTATTTAAACTTTTTCAATTTCTTCGTCATGGCCGCCATGGTTTTGGGGTCGGATGTGGTGTCAAGCACTTTTTGGGCTTCGGCCAACAAAGCCGGGCGGAGTTCAAGTTGTTTCAGCGTCAGTGTAGGGACGGGACGTGTACGGAGGTCATTCACCGCAATGCTCAGCTCGGACCATGCTTCCAACCGTTCCCGTTCGGCCTGCGTGATGTGCATGACAGAGCCGTGGCGCGGTGTGAAGTCGCCGTGGGTCTTCGTGTTTTGCACGAATGTGAAGTCTTTCAGGTTCGTGCTCTTGCAGAATTGGTAGAAACCCTGTGCGTAGCAATCGTACATTAGGATGTACTCGTCCGAACCGATGAGGGGGAACACACTGGAACCTTCCACCGGATATTGTCCCTCTTTTTGCAGGTGCCGCCATTCGATGGTGTAGGGGCCGGTGGGTCGGGATGCAGTGGCACGCATCACGCTCTGCCGCGTGCGGAATCCTTTGTTCATGACCGAGCGGCCCTCGTCTTTGAAGAACAGCACGTATTCTTTCGCTTTCGGGTTATACACGATGTCCCCGTCTATGGCGGCCGTACCGAAGTCGAACAGCAGTTTCGGCTCCGTGATGTCCGTGAAGTCTTCGTTCACGTAAGAGTAGAACAGCTTGAAGTAAGGCTGTTTGAAGTTCGGGTCTTCCGTGGGATACTCCCAGTCGTGCCGCCCGATGGAGTAATAAATCATATATTTCCCGGTCTCGTCGTCCCAGATGATTTGAGGCGCCCAAACGGCATGCAGGTTTTTGCGGTCGAATCCCGTCAGATTGGGGAAACGGGTGGGGAAGTCGATGGCCGTGTGTTGCCAATGGATGAGGTCGGTGCTCTTCATCAGGATGAGTCCGTCGTTGCTTTGCCAACCCTCGTCCGAGCGCATGTCCGTCATGACCATATAAAATGTTTTCCCGTCCCGGCCTCTTGTGATGTACGGGTCCCGTATGCTTTTCTTCAGGGCGATGGTGTCCGAGGCCACGACCGGACGCCCTTGGTTGAGGGACGTGTAGTTATATCCGTCGTCGCTCAAGGCATAACGTACTTGTTCGCCGTATGGGGAATTGTTGGAGAAGAAGGCGAAGAGGTAACTGCTGTAAGGAGAAGGCTCGGTCGTTTGTGCCAACACTGGTGTCATGGCTCCGAGGGTGGCGGCCAACATGCCGGTCATCATTCGTTTTTTGAGTTTCATGATTAGGTAATGTTTGAGTTTTGTTGTATATGTGCGGGCAAAGATAGGCAGAATCGGCCGATAAAGGAAGTTTTTACAGGGGCTTTTCGCACGGTGTGGCGAGAATGTGGCATTTTTTGCGTTATGCCTGATTGCCCGTCCCGTCTTTTTTTTGTCACTTTGTGACCGATACAATGAAAACTAATCAATGTGATGAAAAGAATTTTTTTTTGTGGGATACTGGCGGTTCTGGCGGCCGGACAGGCAAGTGCCGATGTCGTGCCGGAGCAAGTCAGTTGTGTGGTGAAGCCTTTGTATGGGTATAGACAAGACCGTTTGCCAGGACGTATCGTTGCCGTGCGGTTGAAAGGCCCCGAATTGAAAGGCGAAGTCCGTGTGGATGTGGCGTACAAGAAACTGAAGGAGACTTCTACCTTCCGTGTCGATGCGAAGGATTCGGCGGAGGTGGAAATCATGTTGCCTTCCGCCTTGCCTATGGACAAGGCCGCGAGCGTTTCGCTGACGGTGCGAGGGACGGAAAAGAAAGTGAAGACGAAAGTCACCGTGGAACCGATGCGGCATTGGACGGTGTACCTTTACAACCATTCGCACGTGGACATCGGTTACACGAACACGCACAAAAACGTGGAGATGTTGCACAAGACGAACGTGTGGGAAGGCATGAAACTGGCTCGGGAAACAGCCGGACATGTGGACGGTGCACGCTTCGTGTGGAATCCCGAGGTGACTTGGCCGATTGAACGCCTGTGGATTTCAGAACCGGAGAAACGGGATGAGGTCATTGCGGCTATCAGGCGAGGCGACCTTTGTGTGGACGCCAGTTATGTGAACCTGAATACGAGCATTTGTTTGGATGAGGAGTTGTTTCATGTATTCAAGTTCTCGCGCGAGTTGCAACGGCTGTCCGGCGTGCCTGCCGATGTGTTCCAACAGTTCGACATCCCCGGCATTTCCTGGGGACTGGTTCCGGTCATGGCACAGGAGGGCATCAAGTACGTCATCTCGTGGCCGAACACCGACCGGGGCGGCAACGCACACTCTCGGAATATAGACGGCATGCCTTTCTGGTGGGTAGGACCCGACGGCCATTCCAAAGTGTTGTTCCTGCAACCGGGCAAGTATTCCAACAGTGGCAGCATGGACAAGGGGAACACGACCGGGCGGCCTTGGTTCGGCCAGCGAGACCCGCGTAAGGTGCCGGCACGCATCCGGATGGGGAGTGCCAATGTAGACTTTACGGGCAAGCTCGTGGAGTTGGAACGTGACCATTACCCCCTCGATTTCATCGTACTCTCTTGGACATTGTGGGACAACAGTCCGGTGGATGCCGATGTCCCCTACGCCGTAAACGAATGGAACAAGAAATATGCTTATCCGAAGATTGTCATCAGCGGCGGGCATGAAATCATGGCGCGGTTGGAAAAAGATTATGGCGACCGCTTGCCGACCATGACGGGAGACTATACGGAATACTGGACCGACGGGTTGGGTACGGCTGCCAGGCTGACGGCCATTAACCGCCGTAACAAGGAGAGAATCACGCAGGCAGAGACCGTGTGGTCGATGCTGGCAGGAGGAGCTTGTGCCCCGCGTGCCGATTTCGATGAAGGTTGGCGTTATATTATGATGGGGTCGGAACATACTTGGGATTTTGAGAATCCGTGGGAACCTTATTTCCATGAAGCCATCGGAAAGGTGAAACAATCTTATTTCCAGGAAGCGGAAGCCCGTTCGACGGCCTTGTTGGACGAGGCGTTGGGATTGGCCACGGACAAGTCCAACGGAGCGTTGGGGCCGCGCGAAGGGCCGTCGAACGGCGGTATCGCCGTGCTCAATACGCAGTCGTGGGCGCACGGCGGGTTGGTGACGCTGACGGCCTCCGAGAGCCAGAAAGGCAACAAGGTGGTGGATGATGAGGGGAACGCCGTGCCTTCGCAACGTTTGTCTACCGGCGAACTGGTGTTCTGGGCTTCGGACGTGCCCGCCTTGGGTTCGCGCCATTATCGTGTGGTGGAAGGCGATGCCGTGCCGGGCGATGCCTGCAAGGTGGAAGGCTACACGTTGGACAACGGTTGCGTGCGTGTCACGATAGACGGCAAGACAGGAAACATCGCGGCCTTGACCCGTGCCGGAGAAGATTACAATTATATCGACGCGTCGGTGGACGGAGGGGCCAATTCGTGCAGTTGGCTGCCGGCCAACGAAAACAAGCCCGAGGCCGACAAGGTGCAGGCCGTCACGGTGACCGAGCAAGGCGGCTTGGTGGTGGAATTGAAAGTGGAATCCACGATGAAGGGCTGCCGTTCGGTGACGCGTACCGTCCGTTTGGTGGCCGGACAACCGTGGGTGGAGACCACCAACGTGGTAGACAAGCTGCCGTTGTTGGACAAAGACGGCATACATTTCGGTTTCGGTTTCAACGTGCCGCAGGGCGTGACGAAGGTGGACATCCCTTGGGGCGTGATGGAAATGGAGAAAGACCAATGGCCGCAGGCCAACCGCAACTGGATAGCCCTGCAACGTTGGTTGGACGTTTCTAACGACACACACGGCGTGACTTGGTGTGCCTTGGATGCCCCCTTGTTCGAGTATGGCGACCGCACGGCCAACATTTCGTTGGGATGGGGCGGACAAGGGCCTTGGCTGACCCGGTTGGAACCGTCTTCCACGGTGTATTCCTGGGCGATGAACAACCATTGGCACACGAATTTCCCCCTGACGCAGGACGGGCCGGTGGCTTTCC
>UMES01052706.1_pt1 | contig 11145 bp, 7 predicted proteins | sample 1964791 | NCBI WGS metagenome assembly UMES01 (sample SAMEA4836024, study PRJEB28245) | human gut metagenome | biome: gut microbiome; material: fecal sample | place: Denmark | collected 2008
CATTCTTCCGGCAAATTATAATTACAGGAGCCATCCGATATTTCAGCGGCAAGCTGAAGAAGTGGTGTCAGAAAATCTGCATATAATCCTTCCTTCTGGTAATTGACAGCCAGATCCTGTAAAAGTTCATTACATTCATACAGCATATCTTCCTGCGAAAGCTCCGTCTGAGAAATGGCGGCAGATAACTGAGCGATTGTTTCTGTGGAAAAATAATCCTTCAGCAGTGCAGACGACAGCACAGGCTGATCGGAAAGCTCCAGCAAAATATAAAAACCGGCCATCAGTGCGAGATGCGGGGGATAAGCCTCGTTTTGCAAAAGAGTGATCATGTTATCACGAATTTGAAAAAGCATATATTCTGTGTCATCTACGGAGGAAGAAAAAGACACTTTCGGAAACTGAACCAGTGGGTGAACCTGCCAGAGATCGAGAACGGCAGGACAACCTGGCATCAGCGAACCTTCGATATGATGGGAAAAGGTATGGTATTCCCGGGGAAAATCCGTACAGGTTTTGGAAAGAACACAGTCTCCATATGTCAGAACAAGTCGGCATAATTTGTTTTCCTGAAGAAATGGACACTTTTTCATCGAATTTAAGGAGATGACACGTTGTTCATCTTTGAAAGAAGTATAGTCAGATAAAGTCTGATATTCTGTGTGCATATGAGCTGGTGGTTTGAGTTCACACCAGTGCGTATAGGTGGTGCCGTCCACTGCAATTTTCCATTCCTGGCAGCAGGTGATGGGGCATTTATCTGCAATACAGATAAAATCTTTGTAATAACTTGGATAGTACGTATTCATAATCATTAGTCCTCGTAGAATTAATACTTGTTGTTAATATCGGAAACATTTTCCACTGTTACTTATTTAAGAAATACTGTGCTGGAATGTCTGACTGTTCAGAATTCTGCTGGGAAAGTGTTTCGGAATACATTTATATTTCGGTATTGTAACATGAAAATGCGATTTTTAGCAATTCTGATAGAGATCCAGTGATCAATCACAGGAATGAATGGAGAAAAATGCAATCACAGTAGAAAAAATACTTGCATAGTGTAAAAATGCGTGGTAAATTTACTTACTAGAGATAATTACTAATAGTAATTAAAAGAAAGAGGTGAAAGATTATGACGGAACAGATGCTGGCGAAATTGCTGGATGCCTGCTTTGTTGCCAAACGTGTGACAGAGAGTATGCTTGAACTCCCGGCAGGAATGAAACCAAGGCATATACATGTGTTGAATGCTATTAATGAAAAAACGAAAAAAGATGGAACCTGTTGTGTCAGTGATGTCAGCACTGCACTGAATATTACAACACCGAGTGTTACAAAACTGATCAATGAGCTAGAAAATAGGCAACTCGTTGAGAAGCGGTGTGGTAAACAGGATCGCAGAAGTATCCTGCTTTATTTGACCGAAGAAGGACAGAAACTGGAACAGCATTACGTGACAGAATATCACCGGGAATGGTGTAAAGGATTGCAGGAAGTGACGGATCAGGCAGCTTGTGAAGTAATAAGAATTTTGAATCTTTTATATGAAACTGTACCGAAGGAGCAAAAAAGAGATGGAAAATAGTAGTGTGGATTTTTCAAAAGGGGAAATTATGCCGTTGATTTTGAAATTTTCAATTCCGGCAGCAATTTCACTTCTGATATCGGCAATTTATAATATTGTGGATCGTATGTTTGTAGGTAATTTTGTGGGAAATACGGAACTGGCAGCATTGTCTATCTGCTTTCCTCTTTCGTTTATGATGATCGCATTTGGTCTGATGTGCAGTGCAGGTGGATCTACATTGTTTACCATGTTTCGAGGGGAAGGCAATCAGGATACGGCAAACAGGACATTTACGCATGCGTTTGTGATGAATCTGGTGTTTGAAATTGTGCTGATGATTGTGCTGTTATCTTTCCCGGACTTTTTCTTACATATTTTTGGTGTGACCGCAACGACATATGAAGGAGCGCTGACCTATTATAAAATCGTAAGTCTTGGATGTATTTTTCAGGGATTGACATTCTGTTATTGTGACTATGTGCGTGTGTCTGGTATGCCGGTGCTTGGCATGATGGTAACAGGAATCGGAGCAGTGACAAATATCATTTTGGACGCTGTTTTTGTTGCAGGACTGCATTTGGGAATTTCCGGTGCGGCCTGGGCGACTGTGATTGGTCAGATCGTATCGTTTGTATTTGGAAGTGTTTTGTTGTTTTCCGGAAAAACACTGGTTGAGATCAGAAAAAAATATTTTTCTCCAAATGTAAAACTGGCACTTCGTATTCTGAACTGTGGTTTTACTTTCTGGATCGCACAGATGGCAATGGGATTTATTGCACTGGTATATAATGGATGTCTCGGAACCTATGGAGGTGATGTGGCAATTAGTTCTTATGCTATTATTTCCAGCATGATGACATTTTTGATTATGCCGGCCAGCGGTATCAGTATGGGAATTCAGCCACTGGTAAGTTTTAATTACAGCAGCGGTCATAAACCAAGAGTAATGAAAATCTTTTTTCAGGCCACTGGTTTGTCTGTCCTGATCACGACGTTTATCTGGCTGGTGATTGAGATTTTCCCGGCAGCTGTTATTCAATTGTTCGGCGGTGGCGCACAACTGCTGGAGATAGGAATCCCGGCATTACGCTACAATTTTATTATTGCGCCTCTTCTGGGATTTATTATGCTGGCAACAACCTTTTTCCAGTCACTGGATAAAGCTGTGGCATCTTCTATTATCACGCTTCTGAGACAGGTGGTGGTACTTGTTCCACTGATATATATTTTGCCACGTCATTTTGGGACAATTGGGATTTTCTGGGCGCAGCCGATCAGTGATCTGCTGGCGACTGTCATTTCCGCGATTCTGATCTACCGCACATGGCGTGATTTTACAAAAAAATAATTACTGAAATTTCATAAAATGAAGAAATCAAAAAGAGTCAAAACAGATCGTTTTTGACTCTTTTTTTAGTGAAATATAAGGATTTGTCAGCATTTGTGCAATTTGTACAGCACTAAAAATGAAGGGAAAAATCGGATTGACAGTGCATTTTCAGATGCATATACTTAAATCACATCAAAATCACAGGCAAAGACAGTTCTTGTATTTCTAATTGCCTGACCGGACATATCTAATTTTCAGAGCGCACATGGCGAACTGATATAAAATTCGATGTTTGTTACAGAGGTTTTTATTCGAATTTTAGCATATCTATACAGACATTTTTGTCAATACAGATCCAATTTTGATGACAAACAACAGAAACACTATCGGAAAGAGAAAGGAATGGGTATATGAAGAAAAAACAAATTGTTACAATGCTGGGTGCAATGACGTTGGCACTGGTGCTGGGAGCGGCTCCTATGACTGCATCTGTTCTGGCAGCAGAGAAGGTTGCCGGCATAAGTCAGAGTGCGGTGATGGATGCGTTGAGGGACAGCGATATTATTGATGTCACAAAACGAGGATCTGTTACAATTCATAAGTATGATCTGACAGCAGCAGAAGCAGCAGGAGATTATACAGCAGGAAGTGTACGTGCGACCGGTGAGAGTAATGCGGAGTTGGAGCACAGACTGGCAGATTATGCTGTGTCCGGTGTTCAGTTTTCCTGTTTACGGGTGGGAAATGCAGAAACTCACAGCATAAATGAAGGGACAGATACTTCCGTGGAACTGGTGTATGAAATCCCGGAAGAACTGGCGGAGATTTTGAAATTGACAAAAGCAGACAGTATCGATATGACATCTGCAAAAGAAGCGGTTCCCTGCCATAATACCGGAGTGTTTCATTACACAAGTCAGCAGATTTCTGATGCGCTGAACAGTATTTTAAAAGCTGACAATGTGTCGGCCAAGAATGCATTGGAGCAATATTTGTATGATTACGGAACGATGGATTCTACGACAGATCAGATTCCGGCAAATGGTGTAGTCAACCTGGCAAAAACAAATGAACAGGGTGTGACGACAATAGAAGACATGGAGCTGGGGCTGTATCTTTTTGCCGAAACAGAAGCACCGGAACAGGTGACAGATACTGTTAATCCGTGGTTTGTGCAGCTCCCATTTACAAATGAGGGAGAAAATGGTGGTGATGAATGGCTGTACGATATGGCGATATATCCGAAAAATCAGACCGGAAATCCAACCTTGGATAAGAGCGTGCGTAATGCATACAGCAATACTGTATCTGCCAGCAGTGAGGCGACATCCGGTGTGGATAAAAATAAAAGCGTACATGTGGGAGCAGATTATATCTCACAAAATGATTCAGAGTCGCTTGTGGTATATCATACTCCGGAACAGGGAGGTAATCCTGCAGATCGGAATCAGTCAGTTTATGTGGCAAACAGAGGTGGATATACAGATGATGGCATAACGGCAGGACAGGGCGGAACAGCCATCAGTACAGATTTTTCTTATCGAGATACCACGACAGCATCGGAAGGAGATGTGCTTGATTATATTCTCGTGTCAAAACTTCCACATATCAGCAGTAAAGCTACTTATCTGAGTGAGTATACGTTTACAGATACTTTGTCAAAGGGAATTACATATGGAAAAGATGCCAAGATTGCTTTTTATGATAACGCAGCTGATGCAAATGCAAATAACACGGCCAATGCGGTGTTGTTATGGAATCTGGCATCGGGAGATTATTCACAGAGGTATGTGGATGTGACTGTTCTGGATCCGAATACAGGAGCACACACTTCTGATGGAACTACAAAAATGAAAGTTTCTCTGACAGAAGCCGGTCTGCAGATAATCAATCAGGGAACCGATGCGGTGGCTGGTCTGGAACATGGATTGTCTGATTATTACATGGTTGTATATTATACAGCTACAGTTCATTCAGATGATTCGGTTATTCTGGGAGATGAAGGTAATCCGAATAATGTAAATCTGATCTGGAGTCGTACATCAGATGGATTTTACAATATGCTGGAAGACCGAAATTATGTATATTCCTATGGTCTGAATCTGACCAAAACCTTTTCTGATCAGAAAGGTGATTTTCAACATGTCAAATTTAAACTTTATAACAGTACAGACGCTTATTATGTCGTAGCGGAAAAATCGCAGAAGCAGGACGGAGTTTATTATGTTACAGGCAAAACAACAGACCCCCAAAAAGCGACTGCATTTATACCGGGAGCAAAAGATGGAAAGCTGATTGTAAACGGAACAGAGGCAGATACTTATCAGCTGACAGAGATTGAGACAGACGACGGATATAATCTGCTGAAGGATCAGATTGTCATTGATATTACATCTACAGATCGTGATGTGATTGCGTCCGTGGCTGGAGTTACCGGTATGGATGCGGAAGCAGTTGCTAAAATCGCAGAAAATTATCAGGGCGGAATCTATGACGAAAATGGAAATCTGGTAACAGAACAGACAGATGAACTGTATGGAACGCAGGCAGGCTTTCCGGGCTCAGAGACTGCAAATGGCAGAACGATCGGAAAGACGGATATGTATGTGGGAAAAATCAAACCGGCAAGTGCGACAGTAGATCAGATTGGTGCAAATATGACAGATAAAAATGGAGCAGTTATTTTGACTGTCAATAATACCAGGGGATTTTTATTGCCGCAGACTGGCGGCACCGGGGTGTATCTGGTTACCATTCTGGGGGCAGTTGCACTGGCAGGAGGATACTGTCTTGTAATTCGTAAAAAAGAACTTCATGAAAAGTAAAATAAGAAAAATGTCAGCGCTTTTTCTGGTGGTTATCGGAGTGTTACTTGTGGGATATCCATGGATCAGTAACTGGTATTATGGGCAGCAGGTGCAATCGGAAGTGAAGGTATATGAGCGTCAGATGCAGAGAGAAAGTTCAGAGGATACAAGGAAACAATGGGAACAGGCAAAGAAATACAATGAATTGTCGGTAAAGTCAGCAGTAGCGCTGACAGATACATTTCTGGAAAGGGAAGATACATCAGAAGAATTGTTAAATCGTTTATATGAAGAAACATTGTGCATGAGAGATGACGGACTGATGTGTTTTGTGGAAATTCCGAGAATTCATGTATATCTGCCAGTCTATCACGGAACATCAGAGCAGGTGCTGCGTCGGGGAGCGGGGCATTTACAGAGTTCTGCATTTCCGATAGGAGAAAATAATTGCAGAGCTGTAATTTCTGCACATTCCGGATTTGGTGCATCTAAGATGTTCAGCGATCTGACAGAAATGGAAAAAGGAGACGTATTTTATATCCATGTTCTGGATCAGAGGCTTATGTACCGGGTCTGTGAGATTCAGGTAATCTGGCCGGAGGATACAGATCAGCTTGCACCGGAACAGGGAAGAGACCTGGTGTCACTGCTGACCTGTACGCCTTATGGCATTAATACGCAGAGACTTGTAGTGACGGGGGAACGTGTGCAGAAGAACCTTGGGGAACAGATTGCTGATAATGTGAATGAACGAAATGAATCTGGTCAGGTGCAATCAAATTGGATGAGAAACTATAAACGGGCACTACTTTGGGGGACAGGTATTATAGTTCTTACGATTTCTGTGAGAAAGATCTGGAAAGGAGCGGCTTCAAAAAAGAAACTCATACAAAAAGGGAAAAAATCATAGAGGAGATGAAGCGTATGAGAAAATGCAGAAGATGGCTTGGAATAGTATTGATTTTATGTGGAATCATTGCGGTTTTGCTGCCAGAACTGTGGAGTGTAAAAACGCAGGAAGCACAGAATACGATAATAGAAAAATTTCCGGATATGAGACAGAAATACAGGGATCAGACAGAATTATGGGAACAAATTAGTCGTTACAATGAACTGATTTACAAAAATCACCAGGTAAATTTTAATAATGAATGGACAGTAAAAGAAATACCAGAACAAGTGACAATGTTGGAGGGAGCATTGTTTGGATATATTGAAATCCCGGTAATGCAATGTAAGCTTCCCCTGTATCTGGGGGCATCTGATGAAAATATGGCAATGGGGGCGGCTGTTCTTGGAGGGACATCTGTTCCAATCGGTGGGATTAATACGAACAGTGTGATTGCCGGACACAGGGGGTGGAAGAATGGTAAATATTTTAAAGATATTGAACAACTGACGGTTGGGGATCATGTGTACATAACCAATCCATGGGAAACGCTTTGCTATTGTGTGGAGAAGGTTGTGGTGATTGAACCGTCAGACAGTGAAAAAGTGAAGATCCAGGAAGGGAAAGATATGATTACACTGCTGACCTGCCATCCGTATCGATCCGGAGGAAGATACAGATACGTCGTATATTGCACCCGTGCTGTGTCGGAGAAGGATCCTGTGTGACAGGTTTTTTGTACAGCAATTTCTAAATATAAGAAAAAAGAGGAAGGATACAACGAAAATAATGCGAAAAAATAAGAAAGTAATAGGCTTGACGGTCTGTGGAATAGCGTTTTTGCAATTACTGATGCCATTATCGGCTTATGCGTCAGAAGCTGGGGTAACCTGGAAAAAAGTATCACAGACGATTAATGAGCAGAATCAATACGTTTATGATGGATATAAGACAGATCAGACGATGCCATCCCGCGTGTTGGAAAAAACAACAGAAGGTATCTGGGGATATATAGATCAGGGAAAAGTAAAGAACACTGATTCCATTCTCACACCGAATGGCGAGGGTTGGTGGCATGTGGTAAATGGCTGGGTAGATACACGCAGTGGTGTGCTGGATACAACTGACGGTGCATATAAATTTGTTAATGGTCGGATGGAACGTACTGCAAATGCGACGGTTGACACTTATCAGAATCAGAAGTGGTATCTGATCAATGGAAAGGTGGACAGAAATTATTCCGGACTTGGAATGAATGAAAATGGCATTTACTGGATTTCCAAAGGAAAAGTGGACGAAACCTATACCAGTGTGGTAAAGGATCAGATTGGGCTGACAGATTCAGCTGGATGGTTGTATATCAAAAACGGAGTATTTGACGCTGGTGCGGATACAATTGCTAAAAACGAGAATGGCTGGTGGAAAATTCGGGATGGGTTGGTAGATTTTTCCTACAATGGACTGGCGAAGAATCAAAATGGCTGGTTTTACCTGAAAAATGGACAGGTTGATTTTAGTTATAATGGTGCGGTACAAAATGAGAATGGTATCTGGTATGTATCAGCTGGAAAAGTCGATCTGAGTTATGGCGGTCATGCGTATGGATATTATTTTACAGGTGGAAAAGCACAGTAAGGGGGTATAAATGAGAACAACAGTGAGAAAAGTCTTATGTGTACTTTTTTCATGTCTGCTGATCAGTACCGTGTATTTTCAGATGGAATTCGTATCTGTTCCGACTTATGCGGCGCAGGAAAGTGAAAAAAAGGCGGAAAAACAGGAAGAAGAGAAAAAATTACAGGAAGATACACTGGAATCGAAACAGGAAGACATAGAGAATAATGATGTGGAAGAAAATGAGGCCTATACTGCAAATCGGAATGTGGAAATCGATACATATGCGGCATCAAACATGAAGTTGACCAAGAGTGCGCAGCAGATGTTTGCGGGGTATTATCCGAATGGGAGTTATGACTGCAAAGAATCGATTTTATATCTGGATGGAAACTGGGTCTGGTGTATGGAACCGTCTCAGCTTGTCGGCAATGTAGGAAGTGGTGTGAATTATGCATTGTCTAATGGAGGAGATGCCTCTCAGTGGTTGAAAAACCGATTTGGCTGGAGCTGGACCAAAACTAATAATCTGAGTAAAGCGGTATATCTGGCAAAAAAATATTTTCCGGGAGATGGAAATTGTACCTATGCGCTGATTCAAAATCTGATCTGGTCAGAAATTACCAGTGCAGAAAGCCCGAAAGAAGCAGGGAGGTATCTGCTGACAAATGGAGCAGAAAAGACAGCACATGTATGTTCACATTTAAATACGAAAGAAAAAGTAGATGCTGCCATTAAGGATATATGGGTGCGGGTAGGTGCTTATCATAAAATGCCTTCTTATACAGGAACAACCATACATGTTACTGCCGGACAGTCCGTCTGGATTGCAGATAGCAATGGTGTCAGCAATGAGCTGAATTTTACCTGTCCCTCCGGTCTTCAGATAACGAAGAATCATAATGGTATCTGGATTCGTACAGATCAGTCAGCAGCGGGACAATCCTTTACCGCTAATTTTACTAAAAATACGATTCCGGCAGGAAGCGAAGGTGTTTCGATTTATGAAGCGACTGATAAAAAACGTCAGGCAGTAGGTTTGTGGACAAATGCTATTACACCGGATTACGGAGCTGTTCGGGTTATTGTAGACAGAACGAAGTATCTTAATGCAAAATACAAAGCTCAGGATGCAATTTCGCCAGCTTTTGATATTCATATTGAAAAAACAGATTCTGATACGGGAGAAGCATTAGAAAATGCCGTGTTTGACATTTATATGGATGGCGAAAAAAAGGCATCGGTAATGACAGACCAGGATGGTAAAGCGTCTTATCACTGGCGTGGAGATGCTTTGTATACAGATTATTATGAAGATACCCAGTCGGTTACTTCTTATAATGAATGGAATCGTGCATATCTGAAAGCAAAAGAGAATGTTAAGAAAAAAGTGGAGACTGCAATTGGAGAATTAAAAGATCAGACCACACATACCTGGAAAGTAGAGGAGCGTCAGGCACCGGAAGGATATGAGTTGAATGATACTGTATGGGAAGAAACAATCGACCTGAATACGGAAGCTGTGGAAATCGATTTCACAGACAGAGCAAAGCCAGGCTATCTGAATATGAAGAAAGTGTCTGAGAATCCGTCTATTACAGAACAGAATGACTGTTACAGTCTGGATGGGGCAGAATATGGTGTATATGAGACAGTCGAAGATGCCAGAGCGGATCAGAATCGCCTGGAAACTCTGACGACAAATGCAGATGGCGTGTCCGAAACAGTTACATTGTATGCCGGAACATACTATATAAAAGAAGTAAAAGCACCAAAAGGGTATGAACTTTGCTGCGAAAAAGAAAATGAACAGTCTGAAACAGGAATCCATGTAGTTACCGTACAGTCGAATGAAACATCAACTTTTACATGCAAAGAAAAACCGGGAGATAATCCATTTGCGTTACTTCTGGAGAAACTGGATCAGAGAACCGGTACAGTAGCTTCAGGAACGGCATCTGTAAAAGGAGCTGTCTTTGAATTGAGTTACTATGCAAATACAGAAGGTAATACGGAAACACCGATTAGAAAATGGTATTTCAGAACAGGTGAAGAGGGAAAGATTATCTGTAATCAGCAGGAACAGCTGATTTCGGAATATCGGACAAACCAAGGAGAAGTATTTAAGTCAGATCCTTTTTATGTGAACGGGAGTGGAATGCAGGTATATCCGATTGGAACATATTGCATCAGAGAAGTTGTTGCACCAAAGTATTTTAAAAAGGCTGGTTATATGTATTTCTCATCAGATACCAATAACAGGACAGATGTAACAAAAGGAATTACGGCTGTGATCCGGCAGGAGCATAATGGTGGTGCGACTCAGATTTACAGTGGAAAAAATGTTACAGATGGACAAATCGAAGTGGAAAATCTGAATGTAAAAGCATATGATGAACTTCAATATGGTTCTGTGACAATCTATAAAACCACAGCAGATGCTGCGAAGAAACCATTGCAGGGAGTTGTGTTTAAACTGAAAGGACAGACTGATGGTGTAGAGTATCAGGTGCAGACCGACGAAGAAGGAAAGGTGTGTTGGAAACAATTAATTCCACAAGACTATGTGATCACTGAGGTGAAAACAGTGGATGGAAGGTGTCTGTTAAAAGAACCAGTATCCGTGACACTTCCGATGGAAATGACATGGGATGAACTGAAGGTGAAGCATGCGGATTTATCCAGAGCTGTATTTGATGAAGTCTCAGGAAAATATTGTTTCTACGATCTGACAATTAATATTGGCAATTCAGTTACTTTTGACATGCCGATGACAGGCAGAAGTGGAAAGGCGGAATATATACTTTTAATTTCGGGGCTGTCATTTGTAATAGCAGGAATTGTTCTTGGACGAAGAAAAATAAAAAATCATAAACAGTAAAAAAAGAGGTTGACGAAGACTTGCTTCCTATGCTATAGTAGATGGGCGATGGAA
>UMES01052336.1_pt1 | contig 11144 bp, 9 predicted proteins | sample 1964791 | NCBI WGS metagenome assembly UMES01 (sample SAMEA4836024, study PRJEB28245) | human gut metagenome | biome: gut microbiome; material: fecal sample | place: Denmark | collected 2008
TTTCGAACACTAGTGATTTTTCAATCCGCTTGCTTCCTATTGCTAATTTATAGGTATGTTTTTCGGATCGCAGATCCTGATATTCGATATAGCCGGATAGCATATCCGGCAAAACATTAGTCTTGCTGTTTCTCAATGCTGTCGAATTTTTCGCTGCGCTCAACAACACGTGCATGCCCGTGCCGACGGGTATGTAGCAACAAAGCTATTGTGCCGGCTGATTTGCAATCTGCCGGAATTGAATATAAGGATTTTTCAATCCGCTTACTTCCTATTTTTTGATTAATAGGTATGTTTTTCGGATCGCAGATCCTGATATTCGATGCTGTCGGATGGCATATCCGACAGTACATTAGTCTTGCTGTTTCTCTGCAATTCGGTATGTAGCAACAAAGCTATTGTGTCTTGCTTGCTGCCGCATCTCATTAATCCAACTGATTAATGTTCGGAAATTTTATCATGACGGCACGGTTGCGACAGAAAACTTTTTTGTTTTGACGCTCTCAGACTTGCCGTTCTCATCTCATTTCCGGCTTTTCATGCGAAAAATGCTCAAAAATGAATGTTTTTGTTAAGTTGCTGATATATTGTGAAATACGTGCTTTTGTGAATGGAGACGCAAATGTTAAAAAACATAACTTGGCCACTTACGGTCGGTTAACCATAGGTTTGTCTCTTGAAAGTGGTGGGTTTTAAGGCGGAAAAGTGCTGTTTTGTGCCACGAAAACGATGATTTTAGATGATTGAGATGTGGTAAATGTAAACCAAAGTTAATTATTCTGCGGACTATTCATTCTTTCTTAACATAAATTATACTGCAGTTTTCTATTTCACAGAAAACTCTGTACACGGAATATACGTGTCCTGCAAAAAAATATAATTATTTTATTTGGTAGCAGCTTCTTGTTGATAGCTGCGGCATGCTGACGCACAGGCATAAATATTATTTATGACAGATTTGTGGTCGTGTTTGTTTTAAAATCATTATATTTGCATAATGGTCATCCTTGGTGTATGTCATACGTTAGGGCGCATATACGGCAGGATGAATTTATGGTGAGAAGTGTGTGCAGGCGTTTGACTAAGACCAAAAAAGTGAAGTTATGAGCGAAGAGCAGTTTGTTCCGTTTATCGGTGTGTCGCGCCACAGAATGGCGACCGACGGCAACGGCGTTACCACGCTTGCCGCCTTTCATGGCTGCCGGCTCGGTTGTCGCTATTGTCTCAATCCGCAGTGCCGCGCAGACGATAGTCCGTGTTTGTGGCATATGCCCGAAACGCTGTATGAAGAAGTCAGGGCAGACGAGCTTTATTTCCTCGCCACAGGCGGCGGAATAACTTTCGGCGGAGGCGAACCGCTGCTTTATTCTGATTTTATCGTAAGGTTCAGAGAACTTTGCGGACCGCAGTGGAAAATCAATGTTGAGACTTCGCTCAATGTGGCAGCCGCCAATGTTGAGGCCATAGCCGATGTTGTAGACACATGGTTTATCGATGTGAAAGACCTTGATGCCGACATCTACCGCCGCTACACGGGGCACGACAATGCGCAGGTAATAGATAATCTCTCGCTTATAGCCGGTGGCGGCAGGGCAGGGCGGTGCGTGATACGGCTTCCGCTCATACCCGGATATAACGCCGATGCCGACCGCACAAGTTCAGAAGCCAGGTTAAGGGATATGGGCTTTGAACATTTTGACAAATTTAATTATGAAATACCATGACACGGGGAAAGGAAATTTGCGGAATACTGAAAGACATACGCCGCCGTATAGCCGAGGCGAACGGTATAGAATATGTTGCAGCTGAATGCCGTTATGAAGGCGACTGCAGCGGCACTTGTCCGCGATGCGAGGCCGAGGCGGCTGCTCTATGGCGTCAGCTCGACATGCGCCGTGCCGCAGGCAGGGCAGTGGTGCTCGCAGGACTTTCAGCCGGACTGCTTACGGCGTCGGCACAGAGCAGCGGCGGAGCAGGGCAAGGCTGTGGCTCATGCCACTCAGGTTGTCAGCCGGCGGAAGTGTCAAGCCGTAATCCGGCTGCGGAAAATGTTGACACAATCAAGGTTATGCACAACAGCGGCAAGGCAGAGCCGCGCTTGTCTGCCGATAAAGACGACTGGCAATTGTTTGGCGCGATAAACGAAGTGATGCCCCAGTTTAAGGGAGGCGTTAATGCCATGGCAGATTATGTCAGGTCGTCGGTAGACTCTATTATGGTTAAGCGCAACCTGACGGTCGACTCCCGGTCGGCAGGCCGTTGCGTAGTTTCGTTTACAGTCAGGAAAGACGGCAGCATAGCCGATGTTAAGGTAGTTAAGAAACTTAACGATGCTTTCGACAGCGTAGCCGTTGACGTGGTGAAAGGCATGCCGCGCTGGAATCCCGGTAAGCGTAACGGCAAATGCATAGGTGCAAGATACACCATACCGATAATATTTCGTGTTTATTCGGACGATGTGCAACCGGACAAGATGTAGCAATAAATTGGTTTGCAGATAGATTAATAAAAGGCAAACATGTAATCAGAAGCTGTGCCTGCAGCAGATGTCTTTATTGTGCCGGAACAATTTATGGGCTTTGTTCTTGTGAGGTATAATTTTTTCTATATTGCGGTCTGCCGGGAAAAATACAGCCTTGCGGCATCTTCTTTGTCAAGTTTCCGCAAGGCTGTATGTGTTGTTATGGTTTTACAAGCTCCATCTTTCCTTTGGCGTTCTTCCTGAAGTCGAGTTCATAGAACACCGTTGAGGTCTGTCCCGCATTGCTTACGGTCTCCTTACCTTTCTCGATGACGTTGAGTTTTATTGAAACTTTCGGGTCGTCGTATGTGTTCATCGTGTAGCTGTCCATCGACTTAAACTCAAATTCGGCCGGTATCAGTGCCTTTGCAGCCTCAATGTCCTTCATCACCTCGGCAGGGTTAAGGTTGGCCATGTCTATGGCAGGCACGTCTTTGGCGTTGAGATTTTTGTGCCATTTCTCCCATCCTGCGTCAGTAAGCTCTGTTGCCTTCCAGCCCAGGTCAGACATGAACGACTGGTTCCACACGCGTCCGTCTTTGTCAACCATCTCATAGGTAAAAATAGAAACGTTGTTAGAAAGTTCGTCGCGCCCCATGCCTTCGGTCCACGACACGCTGATTATCTTCCACTGGTCGGGCTTGATGTTGTCGGCTGCTATCGATTTGGCTTTCTCAACAGCGCTCTCCGTGTCCATTTTCACCCCTGTCAGATCTTTCAGCCCCGACTTGCTGCACGCCGTAATCATTATGGCTGCGAGGGCTAGCATAAGCACTCTCTGTAAGTTTTTCATAATAACTCAATTTTTTTAATTAAACAATAAATATTCTTTGTCTTTCTCTTCTAAAGTGTTTTTACCGTGTTGACCATATGCGGCAAATAAAACCGAACGGTCGTTCATATTTGTCTGCAAATATATGAATTTAAACCGTTCGCATTGCAATTTCAACAAATTGTTAACACTTTATAACTTATCACCGGGCGTTGCTTTGCGTCTGAAAGAAGCTTACATTTAGCCGGTGCCCAGCCGATGCGTGCAAAGCAGTTGCCGGCAACAATAGTATGAAAGGCATGCCGGCGTTATGATTAAACAGCCAAAACCATTAAAAATCAATGAATTTATTTTGTCTTGCCCCCGATTTGCATTATCTTTGCACAAGAAAAGCTGCATCTCGGCATACCGCTCAAGCAAGCTTGGCGATTCTGCTCTCGATTTGCATTATCTTTGCACAAGAAAAGCTGCATCTCGGCATAACGTTCAAGCAAGCTTGGCGATTCTGCTCTCGATTTGCATTGTCTTTGCACAAGAAAAGCTGCATCTCGAAATATTTTATGCCGGACGGCCAAGGAGAGCAGCTGAATATCTTTCAAGAACAAACAATTATATACCGTAAATATGATTCTTTTTTTCAGAACTCCATCACAAAGCGTTATTGCTACCGAAGCTGACCATCAGCTCAATAACGAGGAAATAAAGGAACTGTGCTGGCTTTATGGCGATGCCACACTCGTAGAAGACAACTGCCTCAGCGGATATTTCGTAGGCCCGCGCCGCGAAATGATTACCCCCTGGAGCACAAATGCCGTTGAGATTACACAAAACATGAATCTGAACGGCATTTCGCGTATAGAGGAATACTTCCCCGTAAGCAGCAAGGATGCCGACCACGACCCAATGCTGCAGCGCATGTACGACGGACTCGACCAGAGCATCTTCACTGTTGACCACAAGCCGGAGCCTATCAAGCACGTTGACAACCTTGAGGAATACAACGAGCAGGAAGGTCTGGCGCTGTCGCCTGAAGAAATTGAGTATCTGCACAAGATTGAGAAAGAGCTCGGCCGCCCGCTGACCGACTCAGAGATTTTCGGTTTCGCACAGATCAACTCAGAGCACTGCCGCCACAAGATTTTCGGCGGTGTGTTCATCATCGACGGCAAGGAGATGGAGTCGTCGCTCTTCAACATGATCAAGAAGACGACAAAGGAGAATCCTCACAAGATTCTGAGTGCATACAAGGATAATGTGGCTTTCTCTCAGGGCCCTGTCATCGAGCAGTTTGCCCCGGAAGACCAGTCAACATCTGACTATTTCCGTGTAAAGGACATCGAGAGCGTTATCTCTCTGAAGGCCGAGACACACAACTTCCCCACAACCGTTGAGCCGTTTAACGGTGCCGCTACAGGTACAGGCGGTGAGATCCGCGACCGTATGGGCGGTGGCGTAGGTTCATGGCCTATCGCCGGAACAGCCGTTTACATGACTTCTTATCCGCGCATCGACGGCGGACGCGACTGGGAGGACATCCTGCCCGTGCGCAAATGGCTGTATCAGACACCTGAGCAGATTCTTATCAAGGCTTCTAACGGTGCATCAGACTTCGGCAACAAGTTCGGTCAGCCGCTGATCACAGGTTCTGTGCTTACGTTCGAGCATAAGGAAGGCGACGAGAAATATGCTTACGACAAGGTTATCATGCTTGCCGGCGGCGTAGGCTACGGCACAAAGCGCGACTGCCTGAAGAAGGAGCCGCAGAAGGGCAACAAGGTTGTCGTTGTAGGTGGCGACAACTATCGCATCGGTCTCGGCGGCGGAAGCGTTTCTTCTGTTGACACCGGCCGCTACAGCAACGGCATTGAGCTCAACGCCGTTCAGCGTGCCAACCCCGAGATGCAGAAGCGTGCTTACAACCTTGTACGTGCCTTGTGCGAGGAAGATGTAAACCCGGTTGTCAGCATCCACGACCACGGTTCGGCAGGACACGTCAACTGTCTGTCAGAGCTCGTTGAGGAGTGCGGCGGTCAGATAGACATGACCAAGCTGCCTATCGGCGACAAGACACTGTCGAGCAAGGAGATTATAGCAAACGAAAGTCAGGAGCGCATGGGTCTGCTCATTGACGAAAAACATATTGAACACGTGCGCAAGATTGCTGAGCGCGAGCGTGCTCCGCTGTATGTGGTAGGCGAGACCACAGGCGACGCTCACTTCTCGTTCGTTCAGGGCGACGGCGTTAAGCCTTTCGACCTCGACGTTGCTCAGATGTTCGGTCATTCACCAAAGACATATATGGTGGACAAGACTGTAGAGCGCCACTATGAAGACGTAACTTACAGCCAGGACAAGCTCGACGAATATCTCAGCCGCGTGCTGCAGCTTGAGGCCGTTGCCTGCAAAGACTGGCTCACAAATAAGGTTGACCGCAGCGTTACAGGTAAGATTGCGCGCCAGCAGTGCCAGGGCGAAATACAGTTGCCTCTGTCTGACTGCGGCGTCGTAGCTCTCGACTATCGCGGACGCAAGGGTATAGCCACAGCCCTCGGACACGCTCCTCAGGCAGGTCTGGCTTCGCCCGAGGCAGGCAGCGTGCTGTCAGTGGCCGAGTCGCTCACCAACATAGTATGGGCTCCGCTCGAGGACGGTCTCGACAGCGTAAGCCTCTCTGCCAACTGGATGTGGCCCTGCCGCTCACAGGAAGGTGAGGATGCACGTCTTTACAGCGCCGTTAAGGCTCTGTCAGACTTCTGCTGCGACATCAAGGTGAACGTTCCTACGGGTAAAGACTCTCTCTCAATGAGTCAGCAGTATCCTGACGGAACAAAGATTATCAGCCCGGGAACAGTTATCGTCAGCAGCGGCGGTGAGGTTTCAGACATACGCAAGGTGGTTTCTCCCGTTGTTGTCAACGATGCTAACTCAAGCATCTATCACATCGACTTCTCGTTCGACGAGCAGCGCCTGGGCGGAAGTGCTTTTGCACAGAGCCTCGGCAAGGTAGGCGACGACGTTCCTACTGTGAAGAATCCCGAATACTTCCGCGACGCGTTCAACACCGTTCAGGAGCTTATCAAGAAAGACCTCGTAATGGCAGGCCATGACATCAGCGCCGGCGGTATGATAACCACTCTTCTCGAAATGTGCTTCGCCAACACAAAGGGCGGCATGGACATCGACCTGAAGGAGATTGGCGGCGACGACATGGTTAAGATTCTTATGGCTGAGAACCCCGGCGTTATAGTTCAGATTGCCGACAAGGATGCCGAAGAGTTCAAGACCATAATGGACAACAACAGCATAAGCTACGCCATGATAGGCAAGCCGGCTGTAGGCACACGCACGCTGAAGGTTGCCAAGGGTGCGTTCAACCACGAATTTGACATCGACGCTCTGCGTGACGTATGGTACAAGACTTCATATCTGCTCGACCGCGACCAAAGCATGAACGGATGTGCCGACGCACGTCATGAAAATTATAAGAAACAGCCGCTGGAGATGAAGTTCAACGACTCGTTCACAGGCAAGCTCGAGCAGTATGGCATTTCGGCCGACCGCCGCGAGCGCACAGGCATCAAGGCTGCCATCATACGTGAGAAGGGAACCAACGGCGAGCGCGAGATGGCTTACTCGCTCTATCTTGCAGGCTTCGACGTTAAGGACGTGATGATGACCGACCTTATCAGCGGCCGCGAGACTCTCGAGGACATCAACATGATTGTGTTCTGCGGCGGTTTCGCCAACTCTGACGTGTTGGGCTCTGCCAAGGGATGGGCAGGAGCATTCCTCTTCAACCCGAAGGCTAAGGAGGCTCTCGACAAGTTCTATGCCCGCAAGGACACCCTGTCGCTCGGCATCTGCAACGGCTGCCAGCTGATGGTTGAGCTCAACCTCATCAATCCTGAGCACGAGAAGAAGGCCAAGATGCTGCACAACAACTCACACAAGTTTGAGAGCAGCTTCCTCAGCCTTGACATACAGCAGAACAACAGCGTAATGTTCGGCTCGCTGAGCGGCAACAAGCTGGGCATATGGGTGGCTCACGGAGAAGGCAAGTTTTATCTGCCCGAAGGCGAAGACAAATATAACGTTGTTGCAAAATACAACTATGCCGAATATCCGGGCAACCCCAACGGCTCTGACTATGCCGTTGCAGCTATCTGCTCAGCCGACGGACGCCATCTGGCAATGATGCCTCACCTTGAGCGCGCCATCTTCCCGTGGCAGAACGCATGGTATCCGGCCGACCGCCGCAACGACGACGTTACGCCGTGGATTGAGGCCTTTGTCAATGCGCGCAAGTGGATTGAAGAGAACAAATAATAAACAAGCAAGCTGAAAAGTAAAAAGACAAGAGCCCTGTCATGACGGCCGTCAGCACAGCCCGTGGCGCCTTTACTGTAAGGCGGTGCGGCAAAGGCCGGACAAGGCAGAGCGCGTGTCTTTTTACTTTTCGTTTTTAAACAACTAAAACAAGGATGAGCAACTTTTATTTAGAGAGCTTCAAGACTTTTTTCAAGATAGGCCTGTTCACCCTGGGAGGCGGCTACGCCATGATTCCTATAATAGAGTCGGAGGTGGTCGACAAGAAGAAGTGGGTGAGCAAGGAAGACTTTCTCGACATCATAGCCATAGCCCAGAGCTGTCCGGGCGTGCTCGCCATCAACGTGAGCGTGTTTATAGGCTACAAGATGAAGAAGGTGAAGGGCGCCGTGTGTACCAGTCTGGGCACAGCCTTGCCCTCGTTTCTTATCATTCTGGCCATAGCCATGTTCTTCCATCAGTTTGAGGACAACAAGGTGGTTGCGGCCATCTTCCGCGGCATACGTCCGGCTGTTGTGGCTCTCATAGCCGTGCCTACGTTCAAGCTGGGACAGAGTGCCAAGATCACTCTTACTAACTGCTGGATACCCATTGCCGGTGCGCTGGCTATATGGCTGCTCGGCGTCTCGCCCATACTTGTTATCCTCATTGCCGGCATCGGCGGCTATGTCTACGGCAAGTATATAAAGCCTACGGAGTGACATTAATCTAAAAAAATGACGAACCAAATAAAGAGCATATTCTTATGATTTACCTGTATTTGTTCATAACGTTCTTTCAGATAGGTCTGTTCGGCTTCGGCGGCGGCTACGGCATGCTCTCGCTCATTCAGGGCGAGGTGGTGCACAATCACGGATGGCTCACCACGGGCGAGTTTACCGACATCGTGGCCATAAGTCAGATGACGCCGGGCCCTATCGGCATCAACTCTGCCACCTACTGCGGCTATACTGCCGTCCACAATGCCGGCTACGGCTACTGGATGTCTATCCTGGGCAGCGTAACAGCCACCTTTGCGTTGGTGTTGCCGTCGCTAATACTAATGATTCTGATATCGCGCCTGTTCATGAAATATATGAACACGCCCACAGTTCAGAGCGTATTCTCAGGCCTTCGTCCTGCCGTTGTCGGACTGCTCGGCGCTGCCACTCTGCTGCTTATGACTCCCGAGAACTTCAGTGCCCCGTCTGTCAATCCCTGGCAGTTCTGGATTAGCTGCTTCCTCTTTGTGGCAACTATGGTGGGCACGTGGCATTTCAAGATCAATCCGATACGCATGATATGCTACAGCGGCTTTGCCGGGCTGATTCTGTTATATTGATAAACATTGTTTGAGATAATATCCCCTTGGCTCTTCGGTTGTTGTGAGTTGAGGGGATTTTTTATTGCATAATTTCCGTAAATACAGATTCCGCTTTACGCAAAACACTATCAACTGCATTGCAAAAGGTAGCTTTTTACATACTCAAAGGTGGCCTTTCGCTGTATGAAAAGGCATGTTTCGCAGTATGAAAGGCTACTTTTTGCGCCATGTAACATGGCGGCAGAGAGCATAAGCAAAAAAGTTTTTGTTAAAAACTCGTCACTCGTCACATCATGGTTTAATGTGCTGTCTGTCAGAATGTTATGGTGTGACGAGTTGATTCCGAAACTCGTCACCGCCGAAGACAGCAGGGCTTGCGTGACGAGTTGGAATCTCAACTCGTCACACTCTAATGCTTTGTAAATCAGAAGGTTATGTGCTGATGTGACGAGTGATGAGTTTTTAAAGAAAAATAATTATGCTTTATATTCCTGCTTTGGGTTGACTTCATGCAGGCCAACACCTGTTTTTAGTTGGCTATAGCCCGTGTTATCGCTATTGCCTGTTGACTTTATGCGCCATTGTATGTTATTTGTTTTTGCGTTGCCGTATGCTTAATGATTGATGTTAAGTGCCGATAGTCAGTATGAATATATAGCGACAAAATAAAATTCCGGCAGATTTTTTAATGTCTGCCGGAACATGAAGCATTGTATTGTAATAAGCCTATTTAATTAGATTCGTAGTATTTCGGAAAAACCCTTTAATGTCTTTATATTGTTACGTCATATCTGATGTTTGTCATTTCTTCTTGTCGCTTTTAAAATAACGTATCGTTTCCGGCAGATTAATGCCCATATGAATGGAAGTATAATAAGCCTTATTGTTTGTTATTGTCTTATACAATGGAGTTAAGGACATTGACGCTCCCATATATATCCCCATGAAACAAAAAGAATATTCAAGGTTAAGTCCGAAGCGGTTAAGTCTTATGGCGTCAGGGACATTCGGTGCGGCACTGCCTGCTGCAGGAGAGAAGCGGTAAGCGCCATTAGTGCGCACCTCTGCGGATATTCCGAGATTCATGCAATATGAACGATAGTCATGTTGTAAAGACAGCATCAAAGGTATGCGCAGTGTTCCGTAATTCATGTTGTTGCCTGATGCCTTCATGTCAAGTTTGGTGAAGTCGAGCCTGTCGCCCTGCATGCCTGCTGCATAGTTCTTGTCGAAACACATGTGTACCCATGTAAGCTGAACGCCTCCAACCAGTCCTAATGTATTGCTCTTGTCGAATGGCAGGGCAAACGACCACGGCGTTATACCTATTTCGAACGATTTGCTTCTGCGGCTGTATATGCCCTCATTTTTAGTAGAACCTATTTTGTTGCCCATATAGTTGTAACCATACCATATAGTCGGCAGATATGAGCGGAATTTCAGGTTCTGCAGGTTTTCAGTAGGAATTAGCGGTGAACCTACATAAACCTGCTCCACTTCCTGACCGTTAACGTACTCCATTTCACGTGTTTTCAGAAGCTGAAAACCGTTGTTGTCGTAAACTTTCACTATTGTTTTGCTGTCCTGCACGTCTACAACTATTTTCTTGTCTTTCACGTTGAACGTAGTGTCGTTGGCCTCCTCGGCGTATGCTGTGGCAGAAAGTATGAGTGCCGTAAATAAGAATAGCAGTTTCATCATTAATGTGTTTTAGGGTTATTGTTTGTGTTATATACGTATGCCCAGTCCGAACGACACGGGATAGCATTTGGGTGCAACGCTGGTCTTGAGCAGCGGCGTGAGAGCCGTGCGTGCATAGATCATCAGACAGCCGTAGCCGGCGCGTATGTCGAGGTTGAGGCCCACGGGATTCATGTTTATGTCGCCCGTCTCGGTGGTCTTGTTCTTTCCGATGAAGTAGCGCGAGTGGTCGTTCCAGCGCAGTTCGACAGACGGACCTATTGCCGCGAACATATCAGCGCCGCCGGTGCGCTTCTGCCACTCTAACATCACCGGAATGCGGATGAAGGTGTAGCTTATGTAGCTCTTCTTGAGCGTCTCGCCCTCTATCTGCCTCATGGAGGTTATGCCGTTGGTTGTAGACAGCACGTAGTTGTCCTGAAAGTGATGATGCACCTGACCTATCTGAAACGCCGATGTAAGCGCCAGCGGATTGGTTATTCACTAGTGTTCGAAAGATTATTTTATTCAGGTTATGTTGC